>CEPP01008181.1_pt1 | contig 11425 bp, 5 predicted proteins | sample 530521 | NCBI WGS metagenome assembly CEPP01 (sample SAMEA2620256, study PRJEB7988) | marine metagenome | biome: marine biome (ENVO:00000447); feature: surface water layer (ENVO:00002042); material: "saline water (ENVO:00002010), including plankton (ENVO:xxxxxxxx)" | depth 5 m | reverse complement strand
TGTCCTTGTGTATAACCTGTTGTTAAACCTGCTCTACTTAATTGTTCTGATGTTAAAGATGTACCTAAAGCTAATGATTGAAATAATAAAGTTAAACCAACAGCTTCACCATTTATTTCATCAAACAAAAATGGATAAGATGTTTTTAGTTCTTCAAATCCTTCAAATACAAAATCAGTAAAATTATTATTTGCTTGTGGTGCAAACTTACCACCAATATTAAAACCTTGCATTGTAAGACTAGCATCTTGAATTATTGTTCCTGGAGGTGGTGTGTTTGATAATGTTGGACCTACTCTATCTTCACCATCTGCTGATACACCCCAATTTGTGTTATATCTATTAGCAGTAAGACCATTAGCAATATAAGATATGTAAGCTGGATAACCTACTAAAGTTGATATATCATAAGCAAAATAAACTACTCCATCTTGTGTGTATACATAGTCTGCTACTAACTTATCACTGTGAACCCAGTTTGCTAATCCTCTGCTAGGTGCAGGTTTACTTGTAGACCAACCATCTCCTAAATATAGTTCTAAGTCATTTCTGTCTATTTGTCTTTCTTCACCATCTTTATATATTGTTATCATTTTTGTTCTTCTTTATTATATACTTTTTCCATAAAATCTAACTGTGTTTTTATAGGAGTTCCTACAACTTCTTTTACTTTACCTTTTATTACTTCACCTAGTTTTCTAAAATACTGAGGTACATCGTTCATAGGGTCAAAAAAATCTGATTCCATAGTAATATTAGTTTCTCTATTAGATTCTTGTTCTACTTTTTCTGCTGTCCAGTATGGTCTTGCATCAGATACACCATAAAGTTCTTGTAATGCTCTAGACCATAATTGATTTGTAGCATCATCAGGTATCATATAGCTACCCACTTGTCTAAATATTCTTTTTACTTCTGTTGGAACAGTACCGCCATTATCTGTATCATCTTCATCTTCAAAATCAAAATTAGTAAATGTACCTTCTTTGTCTAACCTATTCATTGCCCAATCAGGAACTTCACCATTATATTTTCTAGCAAACTTTTTTTCTTGGTCTTCTCTAATATCCATAGCATTACCTTTAGAAATAAGTTCTAAACCTTCATAAGTTCCTATATCTCCTTCAAGGTTACGTAAAGTCCAAGGTCTATTAAAATAAACTAATGTTGCGTACATTAGTTCTTTATCTGAAAAATCATCAATCGATATATTTGGACTATTCTTTATAAGTCTTTTAACAGTTTCTTCTGCATGATTTAAATCTAATTGCAATATCTCTATAGCTTTCTCTCTATCTATTTCATCACCTTCTTCAAAGTCAAATGTGTTTGTAGCATTAGTATGACCAAAACCAATAGTTAAAGTTCCGTTTACATCTTCATATGCCTTAGTTTCAAATCCCTCTAGCTTTTCTATTTCAGCAATTAATTCTTCTGTTAATTCCATACTAGTTTCCTGATTGATTACCAATGGCTGCCAAACTAGCCATAATGTTAGCAAAAGACTTCCTATATGCTGCATCTGCTTGACTCCCTGCTATTAAGTCTCCATAAGTATCTCTCATAAAGTTATCAAAACTTGTTGCCATAGCTGATGGTATATCTATCTCTGCTTCTAATGCTGTAGGTTCAAAGTCTCCAACTCTTCCTTGACCTGCAAGTCCTCTTCTTCTCCTAGCATCTTCAAGTTGTATCTGCATATTTTTTTGTCTAATTTCAAAATTTTGTTTTTGTAACGAATAATCTTGTTTAGACCAGAAGTCAAAGAACTCTTGTAACTCTCCATCTGATGCTGGTCTACCTAAACCATCTTGTATAGCTGATGATATGTAACTACTTGCATTTGTAAAATTAGGTTTGGTGTAATTAAAAATGTTTTGATATGCATTTTCTCCACCATAATTAGGTTCAAAAGCACCAGTACCATAACCGTAATCTGCTAATGAGTCTTTAAAAAACTCTTTAAGAAACACATTCATATTTGCTGCTGTGCTACCTGGTGCAAGTAAAATACTGTATAAGTCCTCCATAGTCATACCATCACCATTTAGATTAAATCTTGACATAGCAGATTCTATAGCATCTATTGTTCCGCCAGGATTATTATCTAGTACACCATAAACAAATGTAAAAGGTTGTAAGAATCCTGATTCAACTAATAAAAGTTGTGTATCCATAATGTCTTCTGCTGATGCATTTGCAAACAAAGATGTTGCTAAACCTGATTGATATAAAGGCATAGTGCCTTGTGATGTTGCTTCACTATATACATCTAAATCTAATTGTCCAATACCATAATAATCTTGTTCGCCAAAATAAGTTCTAGCTCTAGCTTGTTCTGCTTCTTCAGGTGTCATTTCTATACCTGGTCCAAACAAAGCACCTTCTGTAATAGCAAATCCTTCATCTATAAATTTTTGTACATAATCTTCACCGTACTCTTTATCTATAATTGCATCTAAACCTGCTAGGTACGCCTCTGCTGTTATTTCATTCTTATCTAATTTATCCATTAACTCTTCTGCTGAATCTAAATCTATAGCCATTGCAGCTTCTGTAATGTAGTTAACATCGTATGATTGTTTATTTATATATGCTTTATAAGCTAAATCTGCTTGGTCTGTATATCCTGAAGATATAGCTGTGCCTACAATGTCATCACTTAAATGGTCTAATCCTTCTGGTAGTATTCCTTTTTGATGTAAATCAATTAATACATCTGTGCCTTCTGATATTATTGTTGCTGCTTCTTTTACTGCAGGTGTGTCATAAGATAATGATTGATAAATAAAATTAATATTATCTTTTACATTTGGTGGTAACTCATCAAAAGGTACACCAAATTGTGCTTCTGCCCATAAATGATACTGAGCTAAACTAACATCTGGTACTTGTAAATCTTCTTGTTCTAACTGTCCACTTTCTCTACGACCAAGAAAATCTATAACATCTCTACTAAACTGTCTTACAAACTGGTCTTCTCCCAAAAAGAATATACTTAAAAATTCATTAAATAATTCTGTATTAAATGTTGTAGGTCTATTTTTGTTTGGCAATTTAAATTCATATCCACCCCAACTAACATCTTGTTTAGGTGTATCTTTGCCCAGAATAGAATCTATAACCGCTTGTTCTTCTTCTGTATATTGCTCAGACATTAAATATCTCCTCCATAGTAAGTAACTTCTTCTTCTACTTCTACTCTAAATACATCGAAATACATAAAGTAAAAGTCAGGATTTTCTAGCATAATCTTGTTTGCAACACCCCTAAGATAAGCTCTATACTGAGAGGCTTCCGCTCTACTTAATGTAGCATTTAATCCATACTCTGATTTTATTACATTCATAACTCTTTGTCTTGCTGTAAGGTATTTAATAATTCCTTTTACTGCAGGTAAATCTTTAAGTGCTTTTATTTCTCCATCAGGCATTGTTATTTGAGTATCTCCATCTCTTTGTACCATGTCAGTTAATTGGTCTATTTTTGCTTGTGTAGTCAAAGAACGTGGTGCTGTAGATGTATCTCCATAACCAGGGAATTGATTCTGTAATTGCAATCTTACAAGATATAATTGTTCTACTCTTTTTTGATATGGCAAGTTAGCATACATTGGACCATCCATAATTACTCTTCTAGCATGTTCGTAGGCTAAACTGCCTTGTGCTTGTCTTACAGCTTGTTTATATTCTTCTGGTGATAAATCAACTCTATCTCCATCAGAAAATGCTTTGTTCCAAGCCTGCCAATTAAATTCATCTAACGGACTATCAGGGTACATGTAGTATGCAACATCAGGATATTTCTTAAATACATCTTCGTTTAATTGTTTAAAGTAGCCACCTTCATCTGTAAAAGAAACTTTTCTAATTGATTTAGATTTAGAAGTAAGTAGAGCTGTAGGTTCGAAACCAAATGTTTTTATAAACTGTGCAATAGCTATAACTCTATCTCCACCAGCTTTAGCTAACATTTGATAGTAAGCATCAGACAATAAAGTTTGTGCAAAGTATTTACCTTCAGGGTCTTCTTCAGTTTCTCTAGGGTCTAAATAAGCTCTGCCTCCTGGTCCTATTTCATAATCATATTGTAAAACAGCACCTGTAGGAGCTAAAAATTGTATAAATGCTCTATGTAATAAACTTTGTGTAGCTAGTCTTTTAGCTTTTTCTAATGATGCAACTTCTTGTTCTGGTGTTGAATCATCATATGTTTGTGTCATAAACATAGCTCTTTGTATTTCTTTTACTTGATTTGCATAAGCTCTAGAGAACTCTGCATCATTAGAGTCTCCTGCTACTATAACTTTTCTAAACCAACTAGGTATAGCTTGCTTTGCATAAAACATTGGATTTATCATTTCTGATGGACCATCTACTGGTCTACCATAAGGAAAGAAAACTTTATCAATATCAGGAGTTGAAGGTAACATAGCTGATGCAGGTATCTGTGCTAGTGGTCCAAGACCAGGTATAATATCTCCAGCAACCATATTTAATCCGCTTGCATATCCCCTAAGTTTTGTATTTACATTAGGTATCTCTGTAGTTTCTTTTCCTGTAATAGGATTTACACCTAATCCATCTGAATCAGGATTCTGTAAACTTCTGTCTAAATCAAATATGTTATCAAACCAATTCATGTTGTACATTTCTTCACCTGATTGTGGGTCAGTTGTAAAAAATCCTTCTTCTTCATACTCACCAAAAAGACTTGGTTTACGCATAGCCTCTACAGTTCTTTGTACTTTTCTACCAAATAACGCTTTTTGTCCTCTTAATAATCTGGACCATGTACCTGCTATTTCAAGATAAACTTCTGCGAAAGGCATTGCTAATCTAAGCATGTCTGTAATTACGTGTCTTTTATTTAAATCGTATAATAAATCTTTTGTTTCTGTTAGAGAGTATGCTTTTGCTAACTCATCAACTTGTCTTAAATCATCTACACCTAATAGTTTTGAAGCATTAGCTTGTCCCATATTTTCTAAACTTTTAAGATATTTTCTTGCTCTACTTCCTGGAAGTGACCTACCCATAACTTTTTTGGCTTGATTGTAAACCACAGCTCTTGCAGCATCATCTAGATTTGCATACATGTTTTCTATAAATCTCCAATAAAATTGTCTAAAAGCTGGAGAACGAGATAAATCATTTGTGGTAGAACCCATAAGACCTGAAAACATTGTTTCTAATGCTTTATCATACTTACTAGCTACATCACCTGACATATCAGTTCTTGATGCTTTAAAGTGATGTGTGTCACTCCATACACCACTTTTTTGACTTCTTAACCAATTTGTGTATTTTTTATGCTGTGATTCTGACATCTCTCTGTTAAATTTAAGTTTTACTTCTTCACCTTTATCGGTAATAGTTACAAATTGATTATCTGCTTTTGCAATATGTCCTATAAGTTCTTCATCACCAGCTTCTATAATCGTATATCTAATTACATTGTTTTCACTTTTAACAGTAGGTTTAATAGAATTTTCGTCCCATACATTACCAACAAATTTACCATCTGGTGTATATTCAGCAGCTCTGTATCTACCACCTGTTTTATCATGTATTCTTGCAACAATAGAATCTATGTATGAATCTGAATGTACTTTGCTACTTGATAGTAAAGATTTAGTATATCTACCTGTTTCATCAGAATTAGATACAAAAGACTTTCTCCAATCAGATAAACTTCCTGCTGGTCCATCCCAAAATTCTTGTTTTATTTCATCAATACTTCTGTTAAATTGTTCTCTACCTCCAACAGGATTAAATTCTATTTGAGCTATTCGTGTAGCTAATGGGTCATCTGCAAGTTGTAACAATTCTTTTGTTCCTGCACCATAAAATCTTTTATTATCTTTTGTAACCTGTGTAAATCCTCTAGCTCTTTTAGGGTCAAAACCTATAGTCATACCTCTATGTGATTGTGTTAATGCTCTTTGATGTTCCATAGCTTGTTCTAAAGATGCATCAAATATATCTGTACCACCTCTACCAAGATTTAATGTATCTGCTAAATAATCATCTCTAAGTTTTTGTCTTTGTCCTTTTAGTAAACCTTGTCTTTGTGATGGCTTTCTACCCAGTACCCATGCAAATGCTCCTAATGGGTGTGCAAACATATTATCTAAATCTGCTGCCCACATACGTAATTGTTCTTCACCTACAACCCTTAAGACCCAAGCAGGTCTTAAAAGAATAGATGGTTTCCATATTCTCTGCATGTATCCATCGCCAATCATAGTTAACAAACCTTCAGTAACATTTATTACTTCTGTATCATCTGCAGTTTTCTTTACATTTAATCTTGCTTTTTTAACAGCTAACTTAATTGTTTCCATAGCAGTTTTATCTTCTTTTAATGCAAGTTCAGCTAATTCAGCAACTGGTTTAGCTAATAATCTTTCATAATCTTCTGTAGATATATTTCTTGCTCTACCAGATAGTTTCAACATTAAATCTCTCATAGGTCTAAATACTCTTAAAAACATTCTTGCATCTGGCATTGCTATAAAACCTTGGTCAAAATATTCAGATATAAGATGTGCAGTAGCTTTTGGTACTTTATTTACTTGTACTCTTTTTGCTAAATCTTTGTTATTTGCAATTTCATCTGATATATCTTCTACAACTGTTCTTAATTCTTCTGCTGTATAAAGTGTTTCATCACCAGGTTTTATATTTTCTATTGCATTATCTATTGCACGTTTTACATTACCTAGTGTTATATTTGGTGTAAATACTTCTTGTTTAAATAAAATATCTTCCATAGCAGTTTTAAGTAATCCTTCTTCTGCTTTTGTAAAATCACTTGGACCAGATATATTTAATGTTCTTACATTATTAAATTCTGTAAATCTTTGTATTTCTTTAGCTTGTTCTTTTGTTAAACCTTTAGATAAGTCAACTACAGCATATGGTTTATGACCTTGATATACACCTGGCTTTAATGCTTTTATACCTTTTTCAATAACATGAGTACCATTTTCTAAGAAGTTAGCAACTTGTTTCATACCTTGTCCACCTTTGTTAGCACCTAAAAATACAATAGTCATATCTGCATTATCTAAGTTATATCTAGAAACTCTACTTATATCTTGTTTGTCAAGTTTCATTGTTGCAAAATCTTGGTCCCAAAATTTTTGGTCATAAATCTTTTTCATTTCTACATCTGACAAACCTTTAAATTCTGGTACAACATCACTTATATTATTTGTAAGTTCATTTATACGTCCATCAATTTTTGTTCTATCACTAATTGATTTACTTAAATCATCTTTGTATGGTTGTAGTGCTTCATCTAATTGTTGTTTAATTGCTGCTCTAGCATCTGCAGTTGTTGCTTCTGGAAACTCTTTTTTATATGCAGTAATATTTTCAGAATTAGTTTTAAACTGCTTACTTACTTCATCTATTTGTACTCTAAGAGTTTGTATTTTTTCTGTTATATTCCTTGTCTTAGATTCTAAACCATTAAGTTCTTGTACATTTCTTTGTACTTTTTGTCTTACTTTTCTAGGTAATTTAGATACTTCAATACCTGTTCTTTCTAATGCTTCTTGTCTAGCAACAGATAAGTTTTTTAATTCAGCAGCTTTATCTGCATCTGACATATCTGACAAACCTAGTTCTTTCATTCTTTGTGATACATCAGTACCAGCTTTTCCTCTATAACCATAAGGAACACGACCACTAGTTTGTATACCTATTTCCTCTGCAATATCTAAAGCAGCTTGTTCTACTCCGTCATAATATCCACCAGTAATTAATTCAACTAATGCTTTATCTTCTGGAGTTGTAGTATTACTGGCAATATCTTTAATATCTTGCAAAATAAAATCTAACTCATCTGTATCAACTTTGTTTGATTTTTTATATTTAGCTAATACTCTTGAAACAATATTTACTGCTTCATCATCTGTTAATTGTTCTGAAAAGTATGTATCAAATGGTAAATCTTCTATTTTACTTCCAGGAAAGTATTCAAGTTCTCCAAGCTGATTAGTAAAATACATTCTTGTTTCATCAATACTTGCCATCCATTTTCTAATACCTTGTACTAGCTCTTTAGGTAAATTTATATTTTCAAATTTTTCACCTATATGTTTTTGTACATCATTCCAAATATCTAAAATATCATTCATGTTTCTAACAGATTGTGCTTTTGTAAGTGTGTCTGCACCTTTTTGTGTAAGTGCTAAATCTGCAAGTTTATCTAGTGCTGGTTCAGCAATATCATCATCAATCCTTGCATATCTCATCCAATCTTGTAAATCAAAAAAAGATTGATTGAAGTCATTCACATACAACTTTGGTGCAGGAAATGTTTCAAACAATCTACCTAGAGCAGTATTATTTAAATTGTGTCTAATAGCACCAGACAAACCTACGGCTTCTCCTAGTTCTCCACCAACCATACGACCTAATTTAGATGACACCTGACCTCTAAATAATAAAGATGTAGGATTTAACTTTTTAGTTATTTCTCCTGCTTCTATTGCTCCTACTAATAAGTCTTCTACTTCTCTTGTTGTTTTAGCATTTTTAATATTTTTATGTAAAACAGCATCAGCACCACTACTACCTCTTTTACCAAGTAATCTTTTTATTGTTCCATAATCATCAGCTTTAGTTAACTGATTTACAATCTTTCTACCACCAGCAGTTCTTGTAACATACTCAATAGCAGAAGGTACATGTACTGTTTTTCTTACAGCTTTATCTATAACACCTGCACCTTTTAATGCATCTCCTTGTGATAATGACCTAGTAACTTTTCCTGCTTTTGATAAGTAACCACCAACTAATATTGTTGGGTCAGCAAGTAATGTAAATGCACCATCTACAATACCTGTAGCTACGTTGTATGACCTTGAACCAGGTTCTAATATATTAGCAAAAATTGGTGCTGCAGGTGTAAGTTTTACAGTTCCGTGTTTAGATTTAATTGTTAAAGATTCATCTCTTGCTTGTTCTGAATTAGTAATGTCTTCACCATAATATGCTTGTACTATTTTCTTTACTTCTTCTGGGTCAGCACCTCTACCAACCATTTCTTTATATATATCGGTATTTTCTGCCATAGTAGAATTACCAAAAAAACCTTCTCCTAAATTTACTTTTTCTCCAGCTAAAGATTTTTTTACAGCTTCTCTACCTACAGAAGGACCTAGTATTTGTCTTGTTTTTTGCCATTCTTTTTGTGCTTTTTTATCAAACAATAAAGATGAAGCTGCAGTAACAAATCCTTGACCATCACTATGTTTTCTATCATTTAAATATTTTTGTGTAGCTAACATAGGTTTTTTAATTAGTTCATCTTGAAAAGAATCAAATGCAACAAATGCAGTTCTAACAGCACCTTTACCTGCATTTTTTGTTCTATCCCACCAAGTCTTTTCAACATCTAACCATTTAGTTACTAATGGTGCTAACTCTGGAGACTCAGCAGTCAAACCAATAAGTGATGCACCAAGTAAAACATCTTTAGGTAAATAAAAATTATCTGTAATTAAATTTTTTAAATTATTTGCAATACCAGGATTTGCTTCTAAAGCATCTGTAATTTGTTGTGCTTGTACAAATCTTTCTTTTTGTGCCTGTTCTTCTAAATTTTCTGTATACGGAGGTTGCCACCACCATCTAATTTCTGCCATTAGACCTCCTATTTATATCTTAATAAAGCTGCTATTTCTTTACTCGGTAAAACTCTATACATAGCTTGCAATATCATATCAGAGTCCATACCTGTTAGTGTAGGCTCTTGATATAAAGTATCTTGTGATTCAAATGGTCTATCTGTAAACCTTGTTGCGTCTTGTATAGCACCTGGATTTGGTGCTAGTGGTTGTGGTGCAACTTCTGTTTCTACAACAGCATTATCTTCACCAGCCATCATTGCTGCATTTTCTAACTCTGCTAACTCTGTAGCTTCACCTTTAAAGTTTTCAGCTTTATATTTTCCTTTAACTCCTCTACCCATAAAATCCTTCTTCATCAGGAATTATTAACATGTCTAATCTACCAACACCTGGTATGTAAGCGATTGTAATACTATTAACAATTCGTTCTTCTACTGTATACTCTGCCATTGGCGGTATATATTCTGGAAAATTTCTTGCTACTATTTCAGCAAATTCAAACTCTGCACCTTCCATTATCCACCACCAAGTAATGCTTGTAGATTTGGTGGACCACCTTGTTGTACTGCTTGTGCTTGTTGTGCTTGTTGTAACATTGCTTGTTCTTCAGGAGATGGTTCTTCACCTACTGCTGAAAAGAATTTTTCTAGTGTTTTACCAATAGCTTTTGGATTATTATATATTTCAACAACAGCCATCATTGCTTTTGTATCACCTTGTTGTGATTGTTGTAATAACATCTGAAATAATATTTCTTCTGTTTTTTGTTTAGTAATTCTTTCATTAATTTGAACTATGTTATCTAATCCGTCCATTTCTTGTTGCATTGTTTCTTTGTCTATAATTCCTGCTTGCAGTAATTGCAAACCAGTAATTATTTTATTAGGTGCATCAAAAGAAGCCATAGCACCATATTTTCTTTTTGTCATATAGTTACTATCAATATCTCTATCTGGAGTATAAAACTCTGCAAAGGATGCTCCTTTGTATGTTCCTGTCATAGGTTTACGTTTATTACCTAACAAAATTTCATCTAGTTCAAGACGCTTTGCATCTACTTCTTGTAACGCATATTCTAAAATAGTATGGTATTCAGATACCATCTGACCTACACCAGACTCAAGTTCTTCTAGACCTCTACCTGTTACAAAAGAATTAGGAGATATTGCGTCATCTTGAACTGGATAACCTGCTACTACTCTTAATTGTCTTTCGAGTCTTCCTACAGATTCAAACAACTGATATGGCAAATTAGTAATTGGTTTTACTACTTGAGAACCAGGAGCTAAGTAGTTGATAGAATGTCTACCTTTTCTATACTTACCTGACTCTATTTCGCCAATAATGTTTGTTTCTGTAAAAACTGCATCTTCCATAGCTATAACAGATAAAATGTTTATTTTTGCCATAGCTGCCATTAAACCTATAACTTGGTCAAACTGTCCTTGTAATTTATCAAAACTAAATCTTTTAGCAACAACAAATGCTGGTCCTGATTTGAGAGGATTAGGTACAAAATCAACAATCTTTTTAGAAGCTGGATGTACAACATATGTGCCTTCAGGATTCATGTATTCAATTATTACATCTCCATCTTCACCTGAGTTAGCCCAGCTTCCTTCGTTATCATTTAGTCCATATATTCCTGCTGGGTTATTTTCTCTATCTTCATCTTGTGTGTTGTACCATGATTTAAGTTCTGGGTACATTTTTACTAATTCTTTTAAAGGTATGTTAGAAACAATAACAAGTTCTTGTGGTTCTTGCATATTACCAAAA
>CEPP01011895.1_pt1 | contig 11491 bp, 15 predicted proteins | sample 530521 | NCBI WGS metagenome assembly CEPP01 (sample SAMEA2620256, study PRJEB7988) | marine metagenome | biome: marine biome (ENVO:00000447); feature: surface water layer (ENVO:00002042); material: "saline water (ENVO:00002010), including plankton (ENVO:xxxxxxxx)" | depth 5 m | reverse complement strand
TTATCCTAATAAACTAGACCGTATTATAAATCGGAGACCCGCTAACCCATTAGAACGAACTGAAATAGAAGAATTAACTAAAAGAGGCTTTTATGGTCCAACACCAAAAGCTTCACCACCAATTAAGCGAGACCCACCAGGATATGGGCAAAGCGACGAAGCGATACCTCCTTTAGAAATTGAAAGAAGGGTACGACAAGCTCAACAATTACAAAAATTAGATGACGAACGATCTTTTTTAAATACACAAGCTTCTAGAATAAATAGTATGCGTCAACAAGGTGAGGCGACTCAAAAAGATATGAACCAACTTGAAGAAATTAGAAGACGTATAGCCGAGTTAGACGAACTATTAAAATAAATTGACAGATAGCAAAAGAGAAAAGTTAAAGCTTTTAAAGACTATTAACTTAGACCACCTTAATAAAGCAGAAGCAAAAGAGTTTACTGTTTTATTAGAAGAACTTGAAAAACGAGAATTTCAAGAAAAATCAACAAGTACGTTTATGGAATTTGTCCGCGCTATGTGGTCAGAGTTTATAGACGGCGACCACCACAAACAAATGGCGGCGGCTTTCGATGAAATAGCGTCAGGTAAATTAAAAAGGCTAATTATTAATATGCCGCCTAGACATACAAAATCAGAATTTGCGTCACATTTATTTCCTGCGTATTTATTAGGTAAAAATCCTAAATTAAAAATTATAGAAGCAACACACACCGCTGACCTTGCTATAAATTTTGGTAGAAAAGTTAGGGATTTAATTGATGGCGAAGAATATAAAGAACTTTTTCCCGAAACAGAACTAAAAGCGGACAGCCGTTCGGCGGGTAAATGGTTAACGAGCCAAGGCGGAGAGTATTACGCGGCAGGTATAGGGGGTGCGTTAGCAGGTAGGGGTGCTGATTTGTTTATTATTGACGATCCGCATTCCGAACAAGACGCTATGTCGGATAAAGCACTAGAAGAAGCGTATGAATGGTTTATGGCAGGACCACGACAAAGGCTACAACCTGGAGGTGCAATCGTAATTGTAATGACGCGTTGGTCTAAAAAAGATTTAACAGGGCGTTTAATTAAGAAAATGACACAAGACGAAGGTGCTGATCAATGGAAATTAATAGAATTTCCTGCGATATTACCTAGCGGCAGGTCGTTATGGGAAAATTTTTGGTCGTTAGAGGAACTACAAACAATAAAAGCCTCTGTTAGTCCGTCGAAATGGGCGTCGCAGTACATGCAAAGACCGACAGGGGAAGGTATTTCGATAATACCGAAAGACTGGTTTATGATTTGGGACCAAGATAAGCCGCCAGCTTGTGAATATTTAATACAAAGTTACGATACAGCGTTTTTAAAATCGGAAAGAGCTGACTTTACAGCGATAACAACGTGGGGTGTGTTTTATCCTGAAGGAAAAATAGGCGACGAACACTATAACGGCGACGAAGCGCATTTAATTTTATTAGATTGTATTAAAGAACGGTTTGATTTTCCTGAATTAAAACAAGAAGCTTTACGTTTATATGAATATTGGTCACCAGATACGGTAATTATTGAATCAAAAGCATCAGGTATTCCGTTAGTACAAGAATTAAGGCGTGTTGGTATTCCTGTAAATACATTTTCTCCAGGAAAAGGGCAAGATAAGATTGCTAGACTTAACGCAGTTAGCCCAATATTTCAAGACGGCAGGATTTGGGTACCTGATAATAGGTGGGGCGAAGAACTTGTAGAAGAAGTTTCTGATTTTCCTGGTGGTGAAAACGACGACTTGGTTGATGCTACAACTTTAGCGTTAGCTAGGTTTAGAGAAGGCGGATTTTTAACCTTAACTACGGATTACGAAGACGAGTATGATTACCCCAGACGTCAAAGGGTTTATTATTAATTAAATAAGTAGTAGAGTTTGCACATATGGCTATAGAAAAACAACCTTTTTCAGTAATTCCAATAGAGCAAGGCGAGTTAGATATAGAAATCGAACAGCCTCCTATGATGGACTCACAAAACACGGAAGTATTTATAGCAGAAGACGGTTCAGCTACGATAGGCTTTGACCCTCAACAACAAAACAACATGGCTTTTGGCGAAAATATAGCAGAAGCCCTCGAAGAATCACAATTACAAGAAATAGCTTCTGAATTAATTTCATATTACGAAGAAGATTTAAATTCTAGAGACGATTGGTACACAACTTTTAGTAAAGGATTAGATTTATTAGGAATTAGAGGCGAAGAACGCTCCGAACCGTTCGAAGGAGCGTCAGGAGTTCACCATCCAATACTTTCTGAAGCGGTAACTCAGTTTCAATCACAAGCTTATAAAGAATTATTGCCTGCGGGCGGTCCAGTTGACGTAGAAATACTAGGAGTTAGTAACGACGCGAAATTAGAAAAAGCAAATCGCGTTAAAAACTTCATGAATTACCAAATTACGTACAAAATGGAAGAATTTGATCCTGAAATGGATCAATTATTATTTTATTTACCACTTTCAGGTTCAGCATTTAAGAAAATTTACTATGATCCGTCGTTAGGACGCGCAACATCGCGTTTTATTAAAGCAGAAGATTTAGTTGTACCGTATTACGCAGTAGATTTACTTACTGCGCCAAGAATTACCCATGTTATGTACATGACGGAGAATGAATTACGTAAATTACAACGATCAGGCTTTTACAGAGACACGGATATGTCTGATCCGTCAGAAGCATATAGAACAGAACTAGATGATAAGTTTGACGAAATAGAAGGGCTATCAAGAACAGCTCAAAACGAAGAATTTACTTTATTAGAGGTACACGTTGACTTAGATATAGAAGGTTTTGAAGACAAAGACGCTAATGGCGAAGAAACAGGTATAGCATTACCGTACATAGTTACAGTTTGTAAAGATACTAACGATATTCTGGCAATCCGTCCAAACTATGACCCTAATGATCCGATGCGTAAAAAGATAGAGCACTTCACCCACTTTAAATTTTTGCCAGGATTAGGGTTTTATGGATTCGGCTTAATTCACATGATGGGCGGGTTGACCAGAAGTGTAACAGCTATATTAAGACAATTAATAGACGCAGGAACACTTTCAAACTTACCAGCAGGGTTTAAGGCTAGAGGGTTAAATATTCAAAAACATGACGACCCGCTACAACCAGGAGAATTTAGAGATGTTGATGTTCCAGGAGGCAAATTATCGGATTCGTTCTTACCGTTACCGTATAAAGAACCGAGCGCAACACTAACTAATCTTTTAGGTGTTTTAATTGATTCTGGTAAACAATTTGCAGCAACTATTGAGCAACCTACAAGCGACGGTAACTCAGAAGCCCCAGTCGGAACTACTGTAGCATTGTTAGAAAAAGGTCAGCGCGTTATGTCTGCAATACATAAACGTTTACATTATGCACAGCGTCAAGAATTTAAAATATTAAAAAGAGTATTTAGTGAAACATTGCCTCCTGAGTACCCTTATTCTGTACAAGGGGCATCTTCTAATGTTTTTAAAACAGATTTCGATAGGTCAGTAGATGTAATCCCTGTTAGCGATCCTAATATTTTTAGCATGACGCAAAGAATAGTTTTAGCGCAAACACAGCTTCAAATGGCACAAGCCGCACCAGATATTCATAATTTACGCGAAGCATATAGAAAAATGTATTTAGCGTTAAATATAAAAGATATAGATTCAATATTACCTGCTGAACAAGAGATTCCTCCGAGAGATCCAGTTAGTGAACAACAAGCAGCTTTAACAGGACAAGCTATAAAAGCATACGAATTTCAAAACCACGAAGCGTATATAGCAGCCCATAGTGCGTTTTTACAAAACCCTATGGCACAACAAAACCCTGCGATATTACAAATTATTGGAGCAAACATACAAGAACACCAAGCGATGCTATATAGAGTACAAATCGAACAAGCACTTGGTCAACCACTACCACCATTAGACCAACCTATGCCTCCTGAGGTAATGAATGAAATAGCGGTAGCAGCGGCAGCAGCAACACAGCAAGTTACTGGTCAAGCACAAGCTATGGCACAAGCACAAGCTATGGCACAAAGCGATCCACAACGTGAAATGTTCGAACAACAATTACAACAAGAACGTGATGAATTAATGCAGAAAGAAATAAGTGAACAGCGTAAAGCAGATATAGAAATGCAAAAAGCTCAGATAACTGCGCAACTAGAAATGGAGCGTATAGACGCAAACCGTGACGCACAAGAAGTTAAAACGGCTATAGACTTACAAGAACTTGAAATGAAGAACGAAAGAGAAGTAGAAAAGAATTTTAACGAACTGGTTCAAACAGTAAAACAATCAACTAGAGAGGAATAGTTATGAATAAGTATTTTAATAATGACAACTATCCAGCACCTAAGTCGATGTCTAAATCTTCTTCTATGGCAAACCCTGCTGTACAAGACGATACTAGAACACAAGAGGTACAAGCTGGTAAACTTATTATCAAAGATGATAAAGTTACTGGTGAAGAATCTCAGATGAAAGCTGGGTACGGTCAGACTAAAGGATTACTTTATTACAAATATATTAAATAATTAGTGGACTTTGTAAAAGTAATGGAGCATTTGCTCCTAAAAATAAGAAAAAGAAAACAAGATCTTTTTCAAACGTTGGCTACTGGTAGTGTACAAGATTTTGAACAATACCAAAGAGTAGTCGGAGAAATAGCAGGTTTGAACATAGCGGAGCAGGAAATTCAAACCGTACAATCAAATATGGAGGACATAGATGACTGATACTGTTCCAAACCGAGTAGATAATTTTGGCAGCACCCCACCTGTAGAAGAACAGGAAGTAGGACTGACTGTTGAAACGTTAGACTCGCACACGGAAAAATTACCGCACCCTACAGGATATAGGATATTAATCCTTCCTTTTTCTACGCCGTCTGTAACTAAAAGCGGAATACATTTGGCTAAACAAACAGTTGATAAAGAACGATTAGCAACTGTAGTTGGCTATGTAGTTAGGCTTGGACCTGACGCTTATAAAGACGAAAACAAGTTTCCAGACGGAGCTTGGTGTAAAGAAGGGGACTGGGTTATATTTGGAAGATATGCTGGAGCTCGTTTTAAAATTGAAGGAGGCGATATGCGTCTTTTAAATGACGATGAGATTTTAGCTGTTATTGATAATCCTGAAGATATACTATCATAAACGTGGAGAAGACCATGCAAGAAGAAGCACAAAAAATAGAACTAGAACTTCCTGAAGGGGAAGTTGATGTAAGAGAAGCTGACGTAGACGATTCTATACCAACTATAGAAGAACCTGTAGTTGAAGAAACGTCTCAGGAGGCTGAGTTAGAGAAAGTTAGTGAAAGCGTACAAAAGCGTATAGATAAGCTAACTTATAAAATGAGAGAGGCTGAAAGACAGCGAGATGAAGCAGTAAGTTACGCACAAACTATTCATAGCGATAATACACAGCTAAAAGAAAAATTAAAAAATTCTGATTCTTCCCTTTTCAAAGAGTACGATAGTCGTATACAATCGGACCTTGAAAGAGCGAAAAATAATTTAAGAGTAGCTCAAGAGACGGGAGACCCTGATGGAATTGCTAGTGCAACAGAACAACTTTCGAGGTCAGCTGCAGAAGCTGAAAACCTCAAACGTCTATCTGCGCAACAGCAAATCAGACAAGAATCAACTGAGGAAGAGGTTGATACTTTCCCAGAGTTTACACAACAACAAACAGCACAACCCGACCCAAAAGCAGAAGCTTGGGCTAATAAAAACGAATGGTTCGGGAATGATCAAGCTATGACATACGCAGCATTTGGTATACATAGACAATTAATTGAAGAAGGCGTTGACCCTAATTCAGATAATTACTATGATCAAGTAGACTTAAAAATTAGAGAGTATTTTCCTCAAAAGTTTTCGGAAGAGCAATCTGCCCCCACGCAACAGGTTGCTGCCAGTAGCAGAGGCGCTACTGGTAAGAAAAATGCGCGCAAAATAAAACTCACGCCAAGTCAAGTAGCAATAGCTAAAAGACTAAACGTGCCACTAGAAGAATATGCAAAACATATTGAGCAAGGAGTATAAACATGACAGATAACAATAACAGAAACTCCAGGTCTGCAGAGACTCGAGAAACTCAAACTCGCAGAAAACCATGGCGACCGCCGTCTATGTTAGACGCACCTAAAGCCCCTCCTGGATATCATCATCGTTGGATTAGAGAGTCTGTAAGAGGACAAGATGATAAATCTAATATGTCAAAACGTATTAGAGAGGGATATGAACCTGTGAGAGCAGAGGAATATCCTGATTTCGAAGCTCCAACGATTGAAGAAGGACGTAGGAGTGGTGTAATAGGGGTCGGTGGTTTAATCCTCGCAAAAGTTCCGAACGAGACCAAAGAGGAACGGGATGCTTATTTTAGACAACAAACAAGCGACCAAATCAATGGTGTTGATCATAACTATTTGCGGGAAAGCGATCCTAAGATGCCTTTAAAAGATAGCGATATCCAAAGATCATCTAAGGTTCAATTTGGAAGTCGACCTAATGAATCGACTGATTAATAATTTTATATAGAGGTATATATTATGGCAAATACAGATGCCCCAAACGGGTTCACGCCAGCATACCACATGTATGGAGGAATTATTAGACCTGCTCGTATGAGAATCGCTAGTGGCTACGGAACTTCTATTTTTAGCGGAGACGTAGTAACACTTTCTAGTGGTTATGTACAACAAGCGGGAGCTACTGACACTCCTGTAGGTGTGTTTTATGGTGTGTTCTTCACAGCGACCGATGGCGAGCCTACTTTCTCGAAAGTATGGACTGGCTCAACTGCTACCCAAGGAAGTGCGGATGCCGAAGCTTTGGTATATAACGACCCTGGAGTCGTTTACGAAGCTCAATTTACAGCAGGAACTCCTGCAGTAAGTTTTATCGGAAACAAGTACACTCTTTCAACTACTGCTGGCAGCACTGTCACTGGTAGATCGAAAGAAGGTGTTACTGCAACTACTTCATCTGGTGTAGCGTTATGCGTAGGTTTTAATTTAGCGCCGAGTAATTCGATAGGTGCTAATGCTAGAGCTTACTTCACCTTCCCGACCAATACTTTTGCGGTCTAATTTAGGAGAATAAATAATGGCAATTAATAGAGCACAATTAGTCAAAGAGTTGACTCCTGGACTACACGCACTTTTTGGTTTAGAGTATGATCGTTATGAAAACGAGCATGAAGAAATCTTCGACACAGAAACTTCTGAAAGAGCTTTTGAGGAAGAAGTTATGCTTAGTGGTTTCGGAGAAGCTACTGTTAAAGGCGAGGGTGCTGCAGTCGTTTACGACACAGCGCAAGAGTCTTTCACAGCTAGGTATTCTCACGAGACTGTAGCATTAGCTTTCGCCTTAACTGAAGAAGCTATTGAAGACAATCTTTATGATACTCTTTCTTCAAGGTATACAAGAGCTTTAGCTCGTTCAATGTCTACAACAAAACAAGTGAAGGCTGCCAACGTTCTAAATAATGCTTTCAACTCCAGTTTTCCTGGTGGTGATGGTAAAGAACTTTGTGCAACTGATCACCCAACTGTTGCTAACATTGATCAAAGAAATGAGCTATCTACAGCTGCAGACCTTAACGAAACTTCGCTTGAACAAGCTTTGATTGATATCGCAGCTTTTCAAGATGAAAGAGGTTTGAAAATTAACGCACAGGCGACTAAATTAATTATTCCGCCTGCGTTGCAATTTACAGCAGATAGACTTATGGAAAGTCCAGGAAGAGTTAATACCTCTGACAACGACATAAATGCGATAAGAAACATGGGCATGGTTTCTGGAGGCTACGCGGTAAATCATTATCTAACAGATACTGATGCGTTCTTCTTGAAAACAGATGTTCCTAATGGATTAAAGCATTTTGTTAGAACCCCTGTGGCTACTAGTATGGAAGGAGACTTCGAAACTGGTAACGTTAGATATAAAGCTAGAGAACGTTATAGCTTTGGGTTCAGTGACTGGAGAGGAATCTTCGGTTCACCAGGAGCGTAAATAACTTTTGTTATTAGAAAGGGAGGCTTCGGCTTCCCTTTCTTTTTTAAAATTAATAATATAGAATGACAAAAGACCTAGGGAGAAACAATTAATCTATCGACTGACCTAGCAGACTCGCCAAGACGATAGAGTATTAAGGAGACTTAATTATGGCAAAATCGACATTTTCAGGACCAGTTAAATCATTAGCTGGTTTTATTTCAGCAGGTAATGCAACGGTAGTAAGCTTAACAGCAGACACCACACTTACAGTAGCAGCACACGCAGGTAAAGTTCTTACTTGTAATGACGCAGACGGTAAGTTTACTTTACCAAGCATTGTAGCTACAGCACCAGGAAGAGACGACGATCCTAATCAATTAAATAATTTAGGAGCTAGTTTCTTTTTTGTTGTTGAAACAGCTGCAACAGATATGGACATATTAACAGACGGAACCGATAAGTTTGTTGGTGGTCTTTACACAGGTAAAGATGATGCTACAGGTAAAACTTTTATATCTGCTGCATCAAATGATGTAATTACTATGAACGGAAGTACAAAAGGCGGACTCGCTGGTAGTATTGTAAAAGTAACTGCAATAGCTTCTGCGAAGTATGCTGTAGAGGGAATTATTTTAGGTTCAGGAACTATAGTTACACCATTCGCCGACGCTTAATAGTAATTTAGGAGAATAGGATGGCATCATCAGATGTAAAAGGGTCTAAAGCACTTTCAGCTACGGGACAGTTACAAGGTTTTATTGGGTCAGGAGCAGGAACTGCAACTAACCTAGGACCAATAAGAATACAATCTGTTCAGGCTCAGTCAAGTGCGGCAGACGCTTCAATAAAAATCTACGATGGAACAGGTGCTAGTGGTACAAAACTTTTGGTTGAGTTTAAATTTGGAACGGCAGCTAATGAATATTTTGATCATTACCTGCCTAATGATGGAGTTAAATTTGACACAGGAGCTTATGTTGTATTAGCGAATTGCGACTTTTTTATAGCGTATTACAACTAATATGGCAACTTCAGGCACTCGTACATTTAGTTTAGATGTAGCGACCGCAATAGAGGACGCATATGAACTTGCGGGTTTAGAAGCCCGCACGTCATATGACGCTATTACTGCAAGACGTTCTTTAAACCTTTTATTCGCAGACTGGTCGAATAGAGGTATACAGATGTGGGAAGTTACCAAAGTAGAGCAAACACTTACTAAAGGCGACGAAACATATACTTTAAACCAGTTTGATATAGATATATTAGACGCATATATAGAGCGTTCAGTAAACGGAACTACTACGGATTTTTCTTTAAGTAGGATTGACCGTAACGAATATATAAATATCCCAGTAAAATCTACAACGGGTCGACCAACACAGTTTTGGTTAGAAAGACTGATAACCCCTGTTGTTCATCTTTATCCAACACCAGAGAACTCAACGGACAAACTCGTTTACTATTCTTGGAGAAGAATACAAGACGCAACTGCCTCTGTAAATGATTTAGACGTACCTAGCAGGTTTTTACCTTGTTTAGTTTCAGGACTTGCTTATTATCTTTGTTTAAAAAAGAACGCTCAAAAACTTTCTTTAATACAACCTTTATACGAACAAAATTTAGAAAACGCTATTAAATATGACGAGGATAGATCCTCTGTTCATTTAGTTCCCTCAAGGAGAGGAAGAATTTAATGGCATATGCGTCAGGCAAATACGCGTATTCGATATGCGATCGCTGTGGGTTTAGGTATAGATACCTAGAGATGCGTACTGAATGGGATCATACAAGAGTATGTCCTGAATGTTACGATCCGAAACACCCACAATTAGACCCTGCTCATCCCCCAAATGATGCAGAGTCTTTATGGCAAGCTCGTCCCGACGTTCCATTACCACAAGCGCAGTTGGGACGAGTAACTACAACTAATCCTTCGTCTGCAGTTATTGCACAAAAAGGAACTAATATGATGAGGTTTCGAGACGACCCGAACATAGGTAGTGCTTTTTCTGGAGAAGTAGGACAAACAGCAGTTGGTAAATTAACAGTGAGTACAGAATAATGGCAGCAGGATTTACATACGACGAACTAACTTCAACTATCCAAAACTATATGGATAACACAGAAACTACGTTTACTAATACTATTCCAACGTTTATAAAACAAACAGAAGAAGAAATTTTAAAGGCGGTAGAACTTTCTGTATTTAGAAAAAACGTTACAGGAACCTCAGCTTCTGGAAACACTTATTTAAGCATGCCTACAGATTTTTTAGCACCGTTTAGTTTAGCGGTGTTAGACTCAAGTAATAACTATAGTTATTTAAAATTAAAACATACTTCATGGATGAGGGATTATACTCCTAACGCAACAACAACAGGAACACCTTTGTTTTATGGTATTTTTGATGAAAACACTTTTATTTTAGCACCTACGCCGAACAGTAATTTTACTTTCGAGCTTCATTATTTTTATAGACCTGCTTCTTTAGTAGACGCAGGAGGTTCAGGCACCACATGGTTAGCAACGAATGCATCAAATACGTTACTGTTCGGTTGTTTAGTACAAGCAGCTATTTTTATGAAACTACCGCCTGCAGATATACAAACATACGCAGAACAATATACTCAAGGATTAAATGGGTTAAAACAATTAGGTGAATCAAAAGAGGAAAGAGAGGAATCAAGATACGATAGTTTAAGATTGCCTCCTCAGTAATATGTTAAAAGAACCTCTAAGTGAACTGAAAGACAGTAACGTAGCGATAGTTGCGATGGGGCAAAGTCAGATAGATTATCATTTATCAAGAACACATAGTTTGGTTTTTGACGAAATCTGGGCAATCAACGCTATGATAGGTGTATTACCTGAAATAGATAGGGCATTTATACTAGACCCTATGACTAGATTTTTTGACACAGAAGACGCAGGAAGTATGACTCCTATGATGAGAAAATATCTTCCTACTGTAACTTATCCAATATATACCTGTGAACTAGATGAAAGAGTCCCTTATGCAGAGGAATACCCGCTACCGTATTTAGTAGGTGATTTGGGCTGTGCATATTTCAATAACACAGTTGCGTACGCAATAGCTTTTGCGTTATGGAATCAAGTTAGCCACTTAACTATTTTTGGTGTTGATTTTACATATAAGACAAATATGCATTATGCAGAATCAGGTAAAGCTTGTTGTGAGTTTTGGTTAGCTAAATGTATGGAAAATAATATAAATGTGTCTGTGGCTCCAAGGTCAAACTTATTAGAAACAAACGTAGACATAAAAGAAAAACTTTATGGGTATCATAGGTTAAAAGACCCTATTATTACATACCAAAAAGAGGATACAATAAAGACTTGTAGATGGTCGGAGGTAGAGCAGATAAACCAACCTAAACCACAAATGATAGATAGAAATGATTTACCACCAGAACCAGAGGAATATTAA
>CEPP01078863.1_pt1 | contig 11589 bp, 5 predicted proteins | sample 530521 | NCBI WGS metagenome assembly CEPP01 (sample SAMEA2620256, study PRJEB7988) | marine metagenome | biome: marine biome (ENVO:00000447); feature: surface water layer (ENVO:00002042); material: "saline water (ENVO:00002010), including plankton (ENVO:xxxxxxxx)" | depth 5 m | reverse complement strand
TTCAACCCGAATATCGGCGACGTCGGCCAGCGCAATCCGTTGCCCCGTTGACGTAACGATTGGCAACTGCTCGAGCTTCTCTGGGGAATCCCGGTAGTCCTGGGGATAGCGCAGATTGACCGGGTAGCGCTCAAGCCCTTCGATCGTCCGTGATACATTAATACCGCCGATCGCCGAAGCAACAATCTGCTGAACATCCGCTATGTTCAGTCCGTAGCGGGCTGCTCGCTCGCGATCGATATCCGCCTTGATGTATCGACCACCGGCAACCCGCTCTGAATAAACAGAGGCGGTGCCGGGAATATCAACGATGATTTCCTCAAGCCGTTTGCCAATGTCCTGGATAATGGCAAGATCCGGACCTGCCACTTTGATACCGACTGGCGTTTTAATACCCGTCGCCAGCATATCGATGCGGGTTATGATGGGCATGACCCAGGCATTAGTTACCCCCGGGAAACGGATCAGGGTATTGAGCTCCTGCTTGAGCTTTTCCGTCGTCATCCCTTCCCGCCATTCATCCCTGGGCTTTAACTGGATAAATGTCTCGATCATCGTCAACGGTGCTGGATCGGTCGCGGTATCCGCCCGCCCGACTTTGCCGAATACCGTTTTTACTTCCGGTACCGTGGCAATCAGTTTGTCGGTTTGCTGCAGCAGCTGCCGGGCCTTGCCAATTGAAATACCCGGGTAGGTGGTTGGCATGTACATCAGGTCGCCCTCATCCAGCGGAGGAATGAATTCACTCCCGATTTTGGTGGCCGGCCACAGGCCCACAACCAGTGCAAGCAGTGCGGCCATAACCGTACTTTTCGGGAATCGAAGGACGAGCTTCAGCGCCGGCAGATAGGCACCGACCAGCAGACGATTCACGGGATTCTTGTGTTCCGGCAGCACTTTGCCGCGAATGAAATAGCCCATGAGCACGGGAACCAGCGTCACCGCCAGGGCCGCACTGGCTGCCATGGCGTAGGTCTTCGTGAAAGCCAGCGGTGCAAACATCCGGCCTTCCTGCGCTTCCAGCGCAAATACCGGCACAAAACTGACGGTGATGATCAGGAGCGAAAAAAACAGGGCTGGCCCGACCTCGGAGGCCGATCTGGCCACGACCTCCCATCGGTTCTCAGGGGTTAACGGGGTCCGCTCCATATGTTTGTGCATGTTCTCGATCATGACGATGGCGCCATCGATCATCGCCCCGATCGCAATCGCAATCCCCCCGAGGGACATAATATTGGCGTTGATTCCCTGCCAGTACATGACAATAAAGGCCGCCAGAATGCCAACCGGCAGGCTGAGAATCGCCACCAACGACGAGCGAACGTGGAACAAAAAGATGATGCACACCAGGCCCACCACCAGAAACTCTTCAAGCAGCTTGAACCCGAGATTATTCACCGCCCGCTCAATCAGACCGGAGCGATCATAAACCGTTACCACCTCGACACCTTCCGGCAAACTGGATTTCAGTTCCTCCAGTTTCGCCTTCACGCCATTGATGGTTGCCTGGGCGTTTTCACCGAAGCGCATCACTACTATGCCACCGACGGTCTCGCCTTCGCCATTCAGCTCAGCCACCCCGCGCCGCATCTGCGGCCCAATCTCAACAGTGGCCACGTCTTTCAGGAGCACGGGGGTGCCGTTGTCATCAAGCCCCAACGGAATCGACAGCAGGTCCTCACGGGACTGGATGTAGCCGGACGTGCGCACCATGTATTCCGCCTCGGCCATCTCGATGACCGAGGCGCCCACTTCCTGATTGCCCCTCTTGATGGCGTTCTGGACATGAGCCAGGGGAATTCCCAACGCCCTGAGCTTTTCCGGGCTGACCTTGACCTGATACTGCTTCACCATGCCACCAAGCGCGGCCACTTCGGACACGCCTGGCACTGTTTGGAGTTCGTATTTCAGAAACCAGTCCTGCAGGCTGCGCAGCTGGCTCAGATCGTTGTTCCCGGTGCGATCCACCAGAGCGTAGAGGTAAACCCAGCCAACCCCGGTTGCGTCCGGCCCCAGTTGCGGGCGGGCCGAGTCTGGAAGGCTCGGGGCCACCTGGGACAGGTACTCCAGCACCCGGGAGCGAGCCCAGTACATGTCGGTGTCTTCATCGAAGATCACATAAACGTAGGAGTCCCCAAAGAAGGAGTAACCCCGGACCGTCTTGGCACCCGGCACCGACAGCATGGCGGTGGTCAGTGGATAGGTCACCTGGTCTTCCACCACTTGTGGTGCCTGGCCCGGAAAGCTGGTTTTGATAATGACCTGCACATCCGAAAGATCCGGCAGCGCATCTACCGGCGTCTTGCTCAGCGAGTAGAGGCCAAGCCCTGTAATAAGCAAGGTGGCCAGCAATACCAGAAATCGATTACGAACAGACCAGTGAATGATGGCAGCGATCATGATTCGCCTCCGCCATGATTCATGGAACTATGGTCCATCGTCTCAGGTTCGCTTTTGGGCTCCGCTTTCTCCGGATCCATGACGTGCCCCGAATGATCCATCTGTGAATCCATGGCGTTGCTGCCTGATGCCGACATTCGCTGGAAATCCGAAGTCTTGCTGGACTCGGAGTCGATCAGGAACTGCGCAGACGTCACCACAGTTTCCCCAGGCTCAATCCCCCCCAGTATTTCCGCGTACTTATCGCCAATCCGCCCCACAGTGACGTTAACGGACTTGAAGGCACCCTGTTCCAGCGCCACCACCAGACGGTCGCTTTGTCCAGTGCGGATGATCGATTCACGCGGCACCAACAGGCGTCTTTGCCCACGATCCCCCTGGACCTCCAGGCGAGCAAACATGCCGGGCAGCAAAGCTCCGTCGGAATTGTCAAACCGCATCCGGACCCGGGCCGTCCGGGTTTCCGGATTAACCTCGGGATACACATAGTCCACTTTTCCGCGCCACTGGCGCCCGGGCATGTAATCCAGGGTCATCATCACCCGGCTATCGCCCTCCACGGCCGAGAGCTGGCTTTCAAATACCTCGCCAATCACCCAGACTTCATCCAGTGCAGCAATCGACAAAACCCGGTCTCCGGGCTTTATGAACATGCCCTCGCGAACGTTCAGATTGTCGATAACGCCCGAGCTTGGGGCGTATACGGTCATCGTTCTCTGTATGTTTCTTGTCTGGCGCAGCTGCCGTATCAGGCTAGCCGGCACATTCAGAGCAGCCAACCGTTCCTCAGCGGCATTGATCAGTCGCTGATTCCCCCGGTTCAGTGCCAGGAGCAACTCCTCCTGAGCATTGACCAATGTGGGTGAATAGAGGGTATACAGAGGCTTGCCTTTTTCGACTGGTTCCCCCTCAGCTTTCACGTAGAGCGCTTCGATCCAGCCCTCTACTCTGGGATGCACGTGGGCCATCTCATCTTCGTTATATTGGACGTAGCCCACAGTAGTGATGGTGTTCGGCAAGCGTCCCTGGATGACGGGCTCGGTGCGAACTCCCAGGTTGTTGACCACGGCAGGCGAAATACGAACGGTACCGGCCGGGTCGTCAGCTGACCCGGCATCCTCAAACACTGGAATCAGGTCCATCCCCATAGGTGATTTCCCGGGTTTGTCGCTTTTAAAATTAGGGTCCATGGGCGCCACCCAGTAGAGCGGCTCCTTTTCCTCGTTACCGACCCCATCTACGGTTGGATCTGAAACCATTCCCGGTGCCAGCCAATAGGCGGCACCGACGCCAGCGATCCCGCCGAGCACTATAAAGCCCAATGGACGAATGAAATTAGCCATGATGATCAATCCTGCAAATCGGTCATTGAAAAGGAGGGAATGTTTGAGGCTTCCGTGGTCAAATAACGGAAACTTGCCAGAGTTTTGGCCCGCTCGGCCATCATCTGGATCAATTCGACCTCGGCATTGAGTTCGGAGATCCTTGCGCGTACCGCCTCAGCAAAATCACCGTCGTCATTGTTATAGGCGGTCAGCGAGGCATCGGCCTGCTCTTCCATCTGCGGAAGAAGAGTTTGCTGATACAAGTCAATCCGATCATCCAATCGCTCAATGCGGGCCAACGCCGAGCGCGCCTTCGCCTGGAGCGATCGGATTCTCAGAACCCGATCCGTTTTTTCGGCTTCCAGTCTGGCTGCAGACGCGTTGAGCCGTCGGTCTTGCCGGTTTCCTGTGAATATGGGCAGGTCAAAACCGATACCAATAGAAAACAGGTCTGCCCTGTCCTGGCCGTTCGGAGCTCGGTCACGGTAACCATATTGTGCGAAGACCGACCACTCTGGTTTGTAGGCTTCCCTGGCAAGGTCTACGTCAATGTCCTGTACATCAATCAGTTGATCTGTGGCGCGAACCGACGGGTGACGGATGACAGACTCCACACTGGTCTCCGGCCAGCTGCTGGAAACATCTGCCAATAACAGAGGAGGAATGTTTTCGGCGACCGAGAGCTGGGCCCGCCTGGAACCGATCCATTCCCCTAGAGCTTCTCTGCTGGAAGCCAACTGAGTATGCAAAGCGGTCAGCCGATCTTCAAGCCGAGTCAATTCCAGCGAAGCACGAATAACATCTTGTTGTCTGGAGCCCATTGTCGCGGAGGTATATCCAGCTTCCGCAACATCCGCCAATTGCTCGAACAGCCCCCGGTTCTGTTCAATGAGGCGGATGCTTTCCTGGGCTTTCCAAAGATCGAGCCATAGGTGGGTCGCCGTTTCGGTGACCTGCGCACGACGATTCTGTCGGAGGTAAGGCTGTACACCGGCCAGTTCTTCTTTCTTTGCGCTAGCCAAGCGGCGGCTGTCTCCACGAGGAATTCGCTGTGTAATGCCAATCGTGCCCTGGGTCATGGGCTCTTGCCCGGTATCAAAAGTATCCAGAGGCAGATTTGCCGCGCCGATCATTACCCGGGGATCGGGAAGCGCGCCCTCAGCAACAGACTCTTCCATCAGCGCATCTTGTTTGTAAGAGCTCTGGCCCAGCCAGGGATCGTTTTCAGTTGCTGTTTCGATGACACTCTGGAGCTCCAGCCTTGGCTGAGCCCACCCGGAAATGCTGCTAAACAGCAACACACCCAAAATGGCTTGCTTAGTGAAAAGGGGGCGGATGAACAACGTAGGATCTCCGTAGAAGGCATGTAAGAGCGCCTATATTAGATTTAAAAACTGAAACGAAGCTGAAATTAAGGGCGCATGGATATTATTTTGACCTGACTCAATTATCTTATCACGAACAGAACTTCCCACATATTGAATAGGCTTTCTTTTTTTCAGCCAGGTTTCAGGAACTGATGATTTAACGAAGCCATCGACCACTCTCTCAATGCCAGCACTTGACGGTAGTATGCTGAAACCAAGACATGAAAGAATCCATAATGAAATGGAAAAAGATCACGTGAATAAAAACATTCTGCATGATACAAAACTGCAGCGACGCCATGAAGAAATGACACGCCTGGGAGCGTCATAAGCTGGAATGAAGGCACGCGGACAGATGTCTGGCAGAAAAGGACGAGCCCATCATCGCGCTCTAGAGAAAAATCAAACAAAGTCTGGCGTCTGGAAAATGCAATCCAAAACACCGCTGGCGCGACCAGCCACAAAAATCATGACTGGCCATATAATTCATTTACCGGGATCTTGGCGCAAAATTGATCACTTAAACATGAACATAAAATAATCAGTATATATATATTTCATTTGCACCTTGACTAGAATTTTCTTGGTTAGCCAATATTAATAGCCGAGATTTCCCTTTATTTTTTACATATGAAAAATCAACGATAAAAGAGCTCAATTCATATATGGGAAACACTGTAAAACCTGAATCTAAACCACCATTATCCCAGCGAGCTCTGATTAATTTATCCGCCCCTGAAGCGGGAGCTAACCCAGAAAAACCTGACCTTCTTTGCCTGATATAGGTCAAGACAGTTCCATTATTTACAATTACTTTCCTGGGAATAGACAGATACTCCTCATTAACGGAAAAAGCGTAATCAGGTGATGTAGTGATTTCCCGCTCCTCCAAGCGTTTAATTAATCTTGGCGAGGAAACTTTGCCCAAGTCTAGCTGTGGCCAAGGCTTACGGCTGGGGCTCCGCAGTTCAAGATTTTCTTCACCCACTACTATAGAGGTTGTATTATCAACAGGGAAAACAGAGAAAATCATTTTCTCAGCATTAGACAAAACAATTGAGTCACCACGAACATCGCCGCCCTCCGCAAAAGCAAATGCTGGTTTCCCAATGTCGCCTTGCAACAACTCATATCTTTGGGTGTAAAGCTGATTGTTGATAAAGCGTAACGCAATATTCTCGGTTTTTTTGGTTTCTTCCCGCAACTCCTGCTCAGAGACTTCAAAAAGTTGAGAGTAAAGCTTCGTGTATTGCCCTTTGCCTGAGATATCTCGGTCTTGCCCCCACACCACAGCAATCTCCGGATTCGAATCTGAGTCTGACTGACCAACCGATAAGAAGATTGCTTTCGAATTTTTGAGGCTGGACGCGAGTGCATCAACTCTTTTTATCCTGTTGCCATCGAAGACGCCCAGCACCAATGAGGAATCCGACAGAAAAACCAGTTGATCCTCCTCGCGGTCCGACCATGAGAGCGCCTCAACCATTTTCGGATTGAAATCCTCTGGCAGAGGAAGAACGCTGCGAGAACTAACCTCCTCTCGCAATGCAACTTCACTTTGATCGTTCTCGTCAATCAGTACAGAAAGCAAGTACTTTTGAGAATCGGTGGACTTAATAGACACTGCAATTCTATCGCTGATTTGAAGTACCTCGAGAATCAGCCCTTCCTCGGAAGATCCTGAACCACCAAACTTAACATCGAAGCCCTTGATATTCAGACGCCCCAACAGGGCAAGGAATTCTTTGTCTGCACTCAAACCATCAATATTTGATACCACCCTGATGCTCTTCTTTCCCGTCCATTCTGACAGCGAGTCCAAGGGTAGGTCGTAGACTTGAGCTTGAGCACCTGACACTGCAAAAAAAACAAGGAAGATCAGGAAAAATGGCTTCATAACATGCCCCTCAAAAAAATTGAGGCCCCGTCCCCGGCGCCTCAATTCTAGTTCCTCCAATCGCAATAAGTATCCTGGGATCAGTAATTCCAGTTCAATTCAAGCATTGCGACATAAGCTGCATCGTCTGCACCAGTTGCGTCCTCAACGCCTTTACCTGGCAGGAAACTGGAGAGTACCAGCCTTGGAGCAAAGTACTGGTTGGCCTGGTATTTGATCGCGACATCAAGCTCGGTTCCGGCATAGCTGTCCACGGATCCACTTGCAGTACTGAGCGTTTCAAGCCCCCCCGTTTGCTGGAACCACATCGGGAAAATCTGCGCCTGATATGACAGCTTAGGCGAGATCGACGCTAAATTACCCGAACTGCCAACGGAGAGCATGATTTGGCCCGGATTGTTACCAGTACCGGCATTGGAAATACCACCATACCCAGCGCCACCAGGACCAGCCTGGTCAAGGGCGAGGCCGTAGAGGCCCGATGCTATCGCTTGGTTAGAGTTCGGCTGCCATCCCAAGAACTGGCCGTCAATACCAATCAGGGGCGAGTATCTACCAATGTCGGTGATGCCCAGCCAGCCCTCTACATCATTATCGGTAGGGTCGTCGTCCCCGCTGGCTACTCGCAGTGCTATGAAGGGGTTGAAGGACTCATTAAGCGGGTACTCAAGGCTCGCGTAGCCGGCAAAAGCACTGATGTCGTCACCATTGTCGAAACTCCCGGTCACACCGAGCGCTTCGGCCCGAACCTTCATAGCGCCAACATTTCCGATGTATTCGACACCGTAATAGGTTGCTTTCGCACCTTTCTGCTGGTTGTCGCTATAAGTCAGGATGGGCGAAATACGACTACCTTTCCCCAGATCGATATCAAATTTCGAAGCAAACACATCCCAGTCCAACTCACCGTTGGCGGGATTGGCCCCAGGGGCCTGTATGTCCGAAATGAGCCCATCTGTAATCGGCATCCAGAAAACATCATAGCTACCGAACGAAGTCTTGCCGGTAGCGCCGAACAAGGGATGGTCGTCGCCGTATAGAAGCCCGCCGGAAGCCAGATCCAGATTCTTGAAGGTCCAGCCGCCTTGAAGGGTAAATGCCGGATCGAAGGTATAGGTGAAGAAAGCCTGCTCCAGGCCAAATCTCTCGCCTCGGTATGCGCGATCGACAGAATTGGCGTCGAGGGCAAAGTCGTTCTCAAGAAGTATTTTGCCTGTCCAGTTATCACCGGTCGCCACTACGCCAAGCCTGACCTCAGCCCTGACATACTCATCTCCAACCTGAACACCGCCCGCAGAAGTTCCCGTGGCACCATCATCGACGCTGCTGTCCAGATCGAAATTAGAAAAATAGGTTGGTTGAAATTTGCCTTGGGTAAGAATATCCAACTTGATTCCTGAAGCCGTAGGAACTTCCACCGCTAATGCTGCAGGCACTCCGTTCGCAGCTATCAGCACCCCCAAAACTCCCTAACCGATTCGCTTTCGTATTATTTTCATTGATCCTCCACCATCTCTGAAACGAGATTTTATTTGTTGCAGCCCAATAACCTTAGGCAGATCCGATCTATACCAGAGAAACCTGAAACGAACCTGAAAGCTCCATTACAACTGGGGAAGGCTCTGAACAAGTCTCCTTAGAAAAACCACTCCACCTCCACCAGGGCCAGCGGATCCAGTTTCCCGTATTCACTGTCATCGCCTCCTCCGAACCACTGGGCTCCGGCTGTAAAATAGATCTCCTGGCTCAGTGGCAGTATCCATGTGGATCTCGGATAAAGTACCCAGCTGGCATCATCGGCATTCAGGATGGTCACCACCCGGTACTGCCAGAACGGATTGATATCCTGCCATACCAGAAGTCCGGCATAATGGCGCCCGGCATACAGGGGTTGTGCAGCCACAAGGTTGGCCAGAGCTGTCGTTCCAGGCGATAACGGCTGGCCATTATAGAAATATTCAACGGCCAGGTTGAGCCCGTTGCGAAATGCCCAGTTCAGGTCGGCCACCCCCTGCCAGTATCTATCTCCGCTATCTGTCTCACTCCAGACAAGTTCTGCACGCCAGCCGGTGCCGGCCGCGGAGCCACTGCCGCTGACACCCGCTTTAGTGACGTCGGCGAATTCGCCCATCATCACGCCGGCATCGACTCCAGCAAAAAAACGCTTGGCCCGTGCGGCCGTACTGGCATTCTGGTCCCTGTGTTGCGGCGCATGAACGACGCTGATCTGGCCCGTTGCACCCCAGGATCTGTCCCATAACAGCGCATCCACACCAATGCGCTCATCTGGCTCGAGTTGGAGTGGGCTGACAGGATTAAGAATGTCCATGGGGTTCCAGATCAGCGCCGTGGACCAATTCACCTGTTGGCGGCCAAACCGGAAATCACCGACCGGGGAGCGCCACTGAATCGTGCCCCGGTACAGTTGATGACGCGCCAGGGCATCCCCCGATTCATGCACGTTCCCCTGCAGATCCCAGTAGCGCGGATCGGCAGCATCCCTGAGCAGGGCAAACTCGGGGCTGTCCAGAAAACTGCCAGTCACCAGTTCCAGGTCGTAGGCCGCATCCACAACCCAGTCCTGATATCGGTAACGGGGCTCAATACGCAGGCGAGTAAGGTTCGAGAAGTAGCGATTGTCGTCAATCAATGAGCGCGACCCAACGCTCAGATTCTTGAGCGATCCCGAATGGCTGAAGTCCGCCTCCGCGCCTGACGCCAGCATTAGCCAGGCCATCGCGACCAGCATCAGTGGAGATCGCCTAACCATGCCGGATCGCCTCCACCGGATCCAGTCGCGAGGCCCGCCAGGCCGGATACAGTGCCACCAGCACCGAGCACAGGAACAACAACAGGCTGGGTAGCCAGACGTGATCGAAGATCATCACCGGATGGATGCGATCGGTAATACCGGGGATGGCTTCCAGTGCACCACTGATCGAGGACAGATCGATGCCGGCATTGCCAAGCCAGACGACAAGCAGTCCGCCAACCACCGTTCCAGCCACCATTCCCAGTATTGCGAGAAAGAACGCCTCGAACAGAATCGTCAGCAGCAGCTGACCACCCCGGGTGCCCAGCGCCAGCATAACGCCCAGTTCCGGGGTGCGCTCCATCACTGACATCACCATGGTGTTCATGACACCGATGGCCACCACGACGAAGACCACCGCCAGAATGAGATAGAAATCCACCTGGCTCATTTCCACCATCTGCACCACCACCGGGAGCAAGGTCTCCCAGTCCTGGGCCACCAGTCCATCGTTGGTCAATTGCGGCGACTGGTTCAGGGTTCGCGCCAGGCCGGTACTCTCTGCGCGGTCTGACAGCCTAAGCACGATCCGCGAGACTTCATCTTCCAGCAGGCCACCCAGGCGGCGGGCGGCGTTGATATCGGTGAAGACATACTCGGTGTCGAACAGGTCACTGCCAGTGCGATAGATACCGCGAATGGCCTGGGCACTGGAGGCAAGATCTCCCCCAGCCTGCTGGACCGTAATGACCAGCTTGTCCCCCAATCGGGCACCCAGCTCCTCGGCCAGTTTCTGGCCAATCACGATTCCCGTCTCCCCGGATTGAACGTAGGTGCCCTGCTCCATGTAGCCGGCGAGTTTGGTAACCGCCCGCTCCTGTTCAGGAGCGATACCCACCAGTTCTACCGGCAGACTCTTCCCGGGGTTGGCCACCATGGCACGCAGCAATACCCGGGGTGCGGCCGCCTCAACCTTAGGACGCTCCTGCAACTGCCGCTGAAGTGCCCGACTGTCGGCAATACGTAAATCTGGCGACAGATCCACGTCGTGACCCTTTGCCATCACCTGCACATGCCCGCTGAGCTGCTGGGTCGAGTTCTGGATCATCTGCTCGAAGAAACCATCGGCGAAGGCGTACAGGAATAGATAGGCCGCCAGCCCGAATGCAGTGGCCGAGGCGGTAATCATCGACCGTCGCGGGTTTCGAAATACCGAACGGAGTGCCATTTGTGCAAAAATCAGCAGCCGATGATCAGACGTCACCTGCCAGTGGATCCGGCGGATACGGTTGATCATAGTTCGCCGTGCGCCCATCGCCTCCAGCGGGCTGTTGCGACCCGCGTTCCAGGCCGGGAGGGCGGCCGCCAGCAGGGCTACCGACACCACCACAATGCCAATCACAACCAGGCGCTGAGCTTCGATGGTGGGATAAACGATGCCACTGAGCCCCGGCATGGTATCCATGGCCTTGATGTAGGCGCTGAAATCCAGCCCATTGCTACTGAAATAGCCGGTCACCGACAACCCAAGTACCAACCCCAACAGGTAGCCGAGACCGGCCAGAACCGTTGTTTCGAGAAGCACCAGCCAGACGATGCGACTGCTGGGTGTGCCCAACGCCATCATTACACCGAATTCGCGGCCACGCTCCAGTACCGACATCAGAATGGTGTTAACGATACCGGCCGCCACCACCACAAACACCACGAAGATCACGATGTAGGCGACGGCGTCGTGAAAGGCAACCATCTGCACCAGCGATGGCATCAGCGCCGGCCAGCCCAGCACTTCCACGTTTCGATCGCGCAACTGATTCCCGACAGTACCGACCACCTCGTCGAGCCGGT
>CEPP01019807.1_pt1 | contig 11638 bp, 3 predicted proteins | sample 530521 | NCBI WGS metagenome assembly CEPP01 (sample SAMEA2620256, study PRJEB7988) | marine metagenome | biome: marine biome (ENVO:00000447); feature: surface water layer (ENVO:00002042); material: "saline water (ENVO:00002010), including plankton (ENVO:xxxxxxxx)" | depth 5 m | reverse complement strand
ACTAAAGAGCTTGTATACCTACTTGCACTGCAAAAACTAAAGTCTGAAATGGACGCTGCACAACGCAGCCTCGCTATGAGTCAGCAACAGACTCCCGGCACTGTAAAACAACAGCTAGAAAACCAAGTGATGCAGGGCAAGATGCAAGAAGCATCGGGCATTATGCGCCAAATGGAGCAAATGCCACAGAGACAACCGCAGATGGCAGCACAGGGCGGCATCATGCGTGGGTTCAGAGAAGGTGGAGTAACTCAAGAAGAGATAGAGTCTTTCAGACGTAAAGCCAACCCCAGACAAAGAGCGCGAGTTGCAGAGCTGTCAGATGACGAAATACGAGAAATTATACAGAACCAAAAGAAAACACTAGACGTAGCTAAAACTACTTTAATGGGCATTGCGGGTGGGCCTTATAATCCTTTAGTGGCTCCATTTATAGACCAAGAAGACAAAGGCGATTATAGCCCAGAAGCAGGTGTGCTTGCTGCTCCCGGTGAAACCCTTGCAGCAGAGGTAGGTAAAGATTTAGGCGTAAAGATTCCAGAAGTACCAGACCTTGGCCCTATGAGAGAGGGGCTAGAGTCAATAGAAACAGCTTCAACAGAACGAGGTGATAGCGATACAGCAGGTATTGGTGCTGTAAGTCGAGGGCTTTCTGTAGAAGATGCTTTAAAGAAAGCGCAAGAGTTGAATATAGGGCCAAAAGTAGATGATTCTATACTTCAAGAAAGTCGAAGAGCGGCGGCAGTAACGCCAGAAGAACTAGCAGAACAACGCAAACAAATTGCTGAAGACTACGTTGAAAGAAGAGACCCTATAATACAACGCAGGCAAAAAGCAGTAGATAAAGAGATGGAGGTTCTCGAAGGTCAGCTTGACCCTGACGAGCTACGTAGACAACGTAGAATGGCATTTTTTGGTGGTGCTTCTGGGTCTAGTGTGGGTTCATTGTTACGTAGTGGGCTACAAGCATTACAAAAAACTGAAAAAGGCCAACGTGAATTTGAGCGTTTGGTCGCTAAAACACGCAAAGATGGTGTCATAGAACTAGAAGATATAAATCTAAACACACTCAAAGAGGCTGATGCAGAAGGTTTGGCATACGTGCAGATAGCAGAAAATGCTAAACAGAACGCTATAGATAGACTTACTGGATTAAGTGAAACACAAGCTACTAATATTGTAGCTTTAGCTGGTGACATACTAACTAACTCGACAGCACAAGAAAGGGCGGCATTAGAAAGGCTCCAGCTTATAGCTGAAAAATATTCGCTAGAAAGAAGAGAAGGTAGAGCCGCATATGACACCGCTTTAGAAGGTATAGAACAAATGATAGCTTCTGAACAGCAGCTTAGAGAGTTAGTCAAACAACGGCCTGAGTTTGAGAAACTTCGTATATATGAGGCCATACCAAAAGATGCTTTGAAAGAAGAGGAATTAAGAGAATTAGCTGAACTACAGACATTGCATGAAGGAGCGGTACAGAAAATACTCCGACAAAACGGAAATCTGCAAGTATTAGTAGAGTCTTACAAACAAGTAATTAGGGATTTTGAGGGGGGAACCACATTACCTAAAGAGTTAACGGATATTGCAAATATAACTCAAACAGGTGATTAGTGGATGGCTACTTTTCTACTTACTTTTAACGATGGTAGTAGTGAATCGGTAAGAGCCGCACCTAATACTTCTCCAGAAGAACTATTACGTTTAGCTAACGAACAACGAGAACGCCGTACAGGGACTGCTATAGGAGAAGCTCGTCCTCGTAGACCGGAACCTGAACCGCCTATAAGCGAAGATAATCTGGCAAGACTACGAGCACAGTTAAAGCCTGAAGAGGCAGGTATATTTGAAAACTTAGCTACAGGTTTTGGTGCAGGTGCGGTAGGTATAGGTGAGACAGCTAGTCTGGGTCTAGCTTCTTTGATGGAAGAGGGCGATGAATTAGCTGCTAGGCGTAAAATAAAAGGTATTGCAGATTCGCTTAGGCCAGAAGGCGGTGATCCTGATGCTATTTCTTACGGATTAGGTCAGGCGTTAGGGTCTATAGTCGGCCTAGCCGCCCCCGTAGCCGGTATAGCAGCACTACCTATATCAGGTGCAGGTGCAGCCGCGTTAGGCACAGGTTTAACACTAGCAGGTGCAGCAGGTGCTGGAGAGGCAAGAGAAAGAGCTAGAGCAGAGACTACCACACCAGAAGAACGTAGAACTGCAACACAGTTAGGCACACTTGTAGGGTTCACTGAAATCCTACCTATCTCTCGATTCGTCAAGTTTTTTGATCTGCCTGCGGTAAACAAACTGGTGGACACGTTTGGTGTGGAAGAGGTAAATAGGCTTGGCACTAGAATTAAAAATGCAGCAAAAACAGGCGGTGCAGAGGGCGCACAAGAAGTTACAGCAGAGTTTTTCCAAAACGCTATCGAGCGTGGCTATAACATAGATCAGGATCTTATAGAAGGTCTGGTCCCTGCTGGTGGGTATGGGGCAGGTGCAGGTGCAATCGTGCAGGCTGTTGTTGATCTGTTTACTAAAGGTCGTCGTATAGGCGATACCGGGCCGCAAGACGTACCCACCGAAGACAAACCAAGAATACGCACCCCTGCGTACCAAGTGTTAGAAAATCAAACTGTCGATGATGTAATAAAAAGCGGCATACCCGAAAACGATATAAGAAATGCTTTAGCTGAAGTAACGGGAGAGCAAGTCCGCGCAGCTAAGGTGAGTGGTGAGAAACAAAGGGTATCGGCATCTGAGTTTGCAGAGTTTGTTGCACAGAAAAAAGCACCGATAAAAGATGTGGTTGAAGAGACAACTGAAACAGTCAAGGACGAAGCCACGTTCAGTGGCACTGTGCCGTTAAAGCATGGTTCATCAGAAGGAGATCTGACTCAGTTTATAGACCCAGAAGATGTTAAACCGGGGGCCAGATACGGAGAAAATATTTATGGAGATGATGTCTTATATCTAGGAGAAAAAGACAGCCCGTTTGTATCTGAAGAAGGTATGTATGGGTATGAGCCACCCCCCTTTGTTTACGATGTAGAAGCTAAATTCGATAAAGCGTTTGTGCTTACACCTAACACAATAGACACACTTTTAGACATCTTGCCTCAAGATAACTCTATGAAAGATTCTTTAGTGATAAAAAACACACTAAAAGAAAAGGGCTATGACGGACTGATAATCAGGGGTTTTGATTTTGATAATCCCGCTATAAGAGAAGAATTTTATGGTGAAACCACCGCTACAGTGTCTGGTAGAGAGCCGAGCGTATTTAGGGGATATAAGGGCATACCTTTTGATGTGCTTCAAGAACAAGTAATATCATTCAAACCCAAACAAAATAAGATTTTAGGCCGTCCTAAAAAGCAAAGGGGCTACCAAAGAAACATCGAAGAACGTCAGAGTTTGGGGGATGAACGCGCAGCAAGAAGTGACCAAAATCAGAGGCTCGTAAATAGGATAGTCGCTGAGACCAATGCAGACCCTAAATTAGCTGAGGAGTTTGAACGAGATGGCCCTGCAAAGTACATAAGAAAACGGCGCAAAGAACTAGGAGAAGATAGATTCTTTCGTGTGTACTTATCTGAAGAAGGAGATGTTGCACCCCGTGCTGAAGCTGTTGCCGAAGAAACAGACGCTACCGATGTTAAAAACGAGCCTATAAACAAAGACGTTTTAGATATGTTGGGACTCGCCCCCAGCTCCGCCATAGGTAAGTCACTTCTCGGTAGAGATTTAACCAGACCGGGGCCACGAAAAGAACTACAGAAGTATGCGAAGACTGCTAGTGAAGATGTACAGGCGAAAGTAGATTCGGCACTTGCAAATATAGGACAGCGAGACCTACCCGATGAAGTCATTATCAATGTGCCCGGTAAGATACGTAAAGGCATTACGGATAAAGAATTAAAAGAAGCAGACATAAAGAAACTGGATGATGAGTGGGATGCTTGGTTTGATGAAGCAAAAGAGGGCGGTGAGAAACGAATAGAAAAGACCATCGCTGGCAGGCTAGATAATCTGGTAGGTAAAGATAACCCTCTCACCACAGAAGATACTTTTAAGATATTAGAGTTAGTTAAAGCTCCTCGTCCCTCTGCTAAAACAAAAGCAGCAGGTACAGACAAAGCTAAAGCTCAAATATTTTTAGGTAAGATGAGCCGTCCAGCAGATAGTTTATATCTAGCTCTGTCTGATGTTACCAACCAAAATGTAGTCGATACAGACAAACTAAAACAATCCACGACCACTATCGCTAAATTCTTTCAAGATACAGGTAAAACTAATGCAACTGCCACGCTTCGGTGGGCCAAGAAGAATTTATCTCCTCAAGCTAATAAGTGGATAAATAGCACAAGAGAAGAACTAAGCAGTCGAGAAAAAGAACTAAAGAAGTACGAAGGTGCCACGGTTGCATTAGATTCTATGAATGCTCCTCAAGGTCAGGAGCAAAGAGAAACACCACAAGAATCGTATGCAAAAGCAAAAGCTAGGGAAGCTCAAGCTCCCGGCCCTGTTGTGGATGTGCCGTTAGAAAAATATCTAACAGAGCAAATACTTAAATTAAACAAAGGCATAGATGACAACGGGCGTATAGCCGATGCTTATTTGTCTGTGTCCGATACGATTACTTTGCAGACACCTTTAGATGCGGATGCAGAAGCGGCAGCGAGAGAAGGCAACTTAAAAGAAGCATTGTTAGCAACTGCCAGAACGACACCTAATACCAGACTAAAAACTATAGCTAATAAACTAGCTAAGTTTGTAGGTGATACAAAAATAGAAGTAGTGCCTGATAGTCAGATGGACACATTAGTCAGAGCCTTGTTTAAAGATGGAGACATAAAAGATCCCGTTAACGGTATGTACATACCAAAAAACAGAGGTCCACTACCGTCAGATACCATAGTTCTCAACGAAGGCACTCAAAACGGTATGGCAGTTGTGACACTTCTGCATGAAGCCACACACGCAGCCACCTTAAAAAAGTTTATAGAAGGTAGAAATACGAACTCTAGGTTGTATAGACAGATAGATGCGCTATACAAAAACGCAAAAGAAAACTTAGATCAGGTACAAGGCACAGAAGAAATAGAAGAGTTTATAGCCGAAGCATTTTCTAATCCTGCATTCCAACAAAAACTAGCATTGCTGCCTGTGCCTAAAGAAGCTAGGAGTGGGTTCCAGAAATTTATAGACGTAATAAGAAGCTTGTTTTTCTTAGACAAGATAGAAAGAACATCGCTAAATCAGTCTGATGCTCTTATAAGTAAATTGTTAGCACCTAGCAGACCCAGTGGTTCTGATATAGGCCCAGTTACGTCCATGTCGGTGACGAATGGCACGATGGGCAAGATGATGAACAATGCTACAGAGATACAGAAGATACAGGCAAAAGCAGAACAGGCTAAACCTTTAACACAACTGTACGATAGATTTCATACATTCATGACTAGCACCGCTAGTAAGAAAGCTAAGATAGGGTTTACCTATGGTTTAAATACTAGAATGCTAAGTCAGATAGGCACTGGCCTATTTAAATTGCCTCAGTTTGAACAGTTAAACACTCTAATAGCCCAACAAGAGGGTGAGATAAATAAGTTCACCACCACTATAAAAGCAACTGCTATGGAGTTGGCTAAGTGGGAAAAAGCCAATCCAGATAAGGTTACGTTGTTCAATCAGTTAGTGCATAACAGCAGTATTAACGGCGTTGACTTTAGAAAGAAAGAGTCTGAATACGCAGTAGATCCAAATGCAAAGCCGGAAGAGCAAGGTTCACAACGTAAAAAACTAAAGTACTACAAAGATAATAAAGCAGACTACATAGCGTTAGGCGGTGAGGGCAGAAGACAGTACAAAGAAGTGTTTAAGGTATACTCATCCATACTCGAAAAGATGGAAGAGGGGATACTAAATCAAGTAAATACTTTCGTTGAGGATAAAAAGACTGCGGGAAGACTAGGTAACATAGTTAAAACACAACTGTTTAATCGCGCAATTATTGATCCTTACGTGCCGCTTACCCGCGAAGGTGATTTCTGGCTAGGTTATATCGTAGATGGTGAACAAGCGTATCAGCCGTTTACCACGAAAAATGCTAGAACATCTTTTAGAGAGATGCTTGAACAAGAGCCAAAGCTAGACAAAGCAAGTGTCGTAGAGTTCGACGGCATGGAAACTTTTAACATAGACAGTGTGCCTCCTCAGTCTTGGGTAGGACAAGTCGTAAAAGCTTTAAAAGAGTCTAAAGCAGACCAAGAAGTAATAGAGAAGATAGTTCAGCTATACATAGAGACTGTGCCAGAGTCTTCGTTTATGAAGTCGTTGCAGGGACGATTAAACAGAGAAGGCTTTCAGCAGAGTGTATTGCGGGGTCTAAACATACGAGCATTTGACATGGCTCGACAGGCTATAAACAGTAAATATACGAGAGAGATATACAAACTCAAAGACTCTTTAGAAGCCACGTTGAAAGAGAGGGTCGGCAAAGCTAACAACCTAAGATCTCAGCCAAAAGACAGTGTTGTTGTAAAAGATTTTGAAAATAAGTTCGGTCCCGATTTCAAGAAAGAATTAGCTCTGAGTCTATACACTAACGAGAACAAAACGGTTCTGGAGAATACTTTCGCATGGAGAACCAGACAGTCTACTAATCCAGCACACGATATGATGGAACGGATAGCGATAGGAGCTAACCAGCTTACTTTCATAGGCACTATGGGTGTAAACGTATCCTCTGCGCTACTACAGACCGCAGGCATACCTATGGTCTTATACCCGCTACTTGCGGCTAAAGTTGGGTGGTCTAACGCGGGTGGCAACATACTTATGGCTATGCGTATATTCGCTGGTAGTGGTATGGAGCGATATGTCACAACGGCAGGTGGCAGAAAGACACAACTGCGAGAAGCCTACATAGGCGCACCCTCTATGGATAACTACTACTTAGAAGAAGACGGGCAGTTATCTACTAGAACTGACTTACAACTGGATAATACAAAGCCATTCTTTCAACGAAAAGACAAACAAGGCAATGTCATAGTCAGCTTTACACAGCAAGAGTTAATTGAAGACGTAAAAGATTTAGTACAAACGTCTGCCGATAGAAGTCTCTTAAATAGAACTATTCATTCAGAGATGATCGGTTTAGACGTATCAGGGCAGAAAGAAGCCACTGAGGTCGGCCAAGCGTGGAAAGACTTCAATACTCTAACGGCATATCCATTCCAAATGGGAGACCGCTCGCAGAGACAAGTAACTTTACTTGCTAGTTATTTAACAGAAGTAGAACGACTCACCAAAGATCCAAAACCAGAAGAGGCTAACCTTACACAGCAAGATATAAAACAAAGAGCGATAGAAGTAGCCATAGAAGAAACTGAACAAACAGGTGGCACTAACTTGTTAGCACAAGCACCGCCTATCGCGCAAAGACACATAGGCCGTGTAATGATGATGTTTAAGACATACGGCTTCAGTGTCTACTACCATCAGATAAAGTTAATGGCAGATTACATAGCTGCTAAATATAAGGGTGATGAGAAGGGTGCAAAGATAGCCCGCACACAAGTTGCTGGTACGTTTGCCATGACTGCTGCTATGTCTGGTGTTATGGGCCTTACTTTATACGGTGCAGTAATTGGCCTGTTGGATTTATTCCTGACTGACGATGACGAAGAAACTTACGATTCATGGGTCAGAAAGAACCTTGGTGAAGGTGTTTATAAGGGTGGTGTGAACTTTGTATTTGAACAGTTAGGCATACCACTAGACGTTTCGGCCCGAATCGGTCTAGCCAACCTAATTATTAGTAGCAACAGATACAACTTTGATCGTTCTATGGAAGAAAGCATAGTCGATGCTTTAGGTGGTGCTGCATGGTCTACGCTTCGTAGAACTCAACGAGGAGTTGAGAAGTTACTAGACGGCGAGTTCCAGAGAGGTATTGAGGATGTATTACCTGTGTCAGTGAGTAATATGCTGAAAGCAGGTCGTTTTGCATCTGAAGGTGCTCTAACAAGAAGGGGTGATCCTATAACCACTGACTTTAGTGCAGGTACTATCGCTGCTAAGTTCTTTGGCTTTGCTCCTGCGGAATACACAAGAGCACAAGAGGTGGCTCAAGATGTTAAGCGTATAGACAAAGCAGTTAATCGCAAGCGATCAAGACTACTTAAAAGATATTATATAGCCTCTCGTATGGGAGACTATCAAGAAGTTATTAAAGTTCGTAAAGAGATAGCGGAGTTTAATAAGAAACACGCAAGGCTAGGGCCAAAAGTACCCATAACTCAAGAGACTATAACCCGATCTCTTGCACAGCATACACGCACCACAGAGCAAATGTTTAACGGTGTGCAGTTAAGTCCTAACGTGCGGGACGCATTGAGAATGTTTGCAGCGGAGTATGATAGGGGGCCAACCTTCTTCTAAGAAAGAAAAGCCCCCAAGACCGTTAGGAAGAAGGGGCTAATCTATAGGAGAACGAACATTAGATGCTCGGACCAGATCGTATCACATAGTCCTCCATATTCGTACACCCCTTTTTCCGCTTTCGATACGTACCTTAGTCACCGTTTTCCAACCCTTAGCTTCCGTTATACGTCTTAAATCTTTTATGGCAAGCTCGGTATCTATACACGGTACAAAAACAGATGAGTTAACTACCATAGCACTCCACAAGATAACTATCTTTACTCCGTCTGGAGCTAGTTCATCCGTCCTCAATACGCCTTGATTCTTCTTCGTCCTTTTCATGCTCTGGAGATACATCCGCAGCAAAGTTAACAACAATTACGTCACTCGACTTTAGTTTTAGCAATGTGCCTTTACCTAGCCGTACCTTATCTTTCTTACCACCTAACTTCTCCATAAACTCTTGTACAAGAGATGTGTAGTTTATCTGTTGTTTAGCGCACCACTGCCGAAGCGGTTTCGGCAAAAGATAAAGTCTGTTTATGTCTGTCTCGTATCTAGCCACCAAGTGTATCCTTGGGTCTTTGTCTGGAACCACTAAGGCATCCACACCAGTGTCACGCTGTTTACGCAAGTCATCAGTGCTTCGTATCTGTAGTATGTTGCTCCAGTTCTCGTATATGTAGCTGTTTAGTATCTGTTCCGCAGATGTAACCATATCGTCTGCCATATCTCTGTTGTGGACTAACACCTTCACTATCCAACGGTATATTAGTTTAGTGTCGTATTGCAGGAGACCTATCTTATTACATATATGTAGGGCGGTCATAGTGCAAGCAGCCCCTGCTGACCAGAATCTGTTTTTAGCCGATAGCCCTGCGTCCATGTCAATCTTCTGCTGAACAGCAAGAAGAAACTCTCTAATCTCTTCTAGGTTCTGCATGACGTAGCGAACAAATATCTCACCAGCAAAACCGTAGTTCTGTTTTATCTGGTACGAGAAAGCATCGGTCTCTGCCTTAGATTGACTACCGGAAAACATTTGACGCACTTTGACTTCTAATATTCTCTGCGCCTCTGCTTCGGGTGACTCTTTTGCACCACGCACAATCTCTACAAGACTAGCGTTACCGCTGGACACTGCTATCAGGTTCCACGATAGCCCAGTTACACGCTCTGCGTTTGCGCTGCCGACCATGCGTCTACGCTGCTTACCACTAACTATTTGATAGGCAAGGTCACTAACAGCGTCTGGGTCTTTCTGCATTTGTGTAAGCTCATCCATGTACATAGGTAGGTTGTGATACACCTCTCCTCTGTGCATTTTTATGCTGTGAGTGTCCTTTTCATACAAAAGAAGCTCCTCTGGGTCGCCCCATGCTGACAGTCCAGCTTCCATAACAGTAGTTTTACCGAACCCTGTGCCACCACTATGCAAGTGCATCATCGAGCAGTGTATAGGCAGCATCTCCATCAGAACGGAACCAAAGCTAGTGCCAACAACGTATTGGTGTAACTCAAACCCATCTCTGTTGTAGAAGTTAATCATCTCTTTCCAGCCCTCTAAAGAACCCTTTGGTTCCATGTGGGGGAACAAAGCTGCTGTTGCAGAAGATGCGGGATTGAACTCAGTGCGGTCAGCGAAGATCTCTCTATCGCCTATCACAAAAGATTTCATATCTTTACTAGTCCAACCAAATTGTCTGTGAGCTTCATCAGCCATAGTCGTGGTCTGTAGTTCATTGACCCACGTAGCCGTATAGCGCATGAGTTCGTCCGGTTTATCTATTACTATGCCGTGCATACTAACAGCTTTACGGAGTTCTTCACGAGAGGTTACAGATGTTAACGGCACTGTAAACTCACGCACTCCGTCCCTTGGTAGGTGCAGTCGTAATACTATCGACTCACCAATCTCAGAATCAACGATACGTTTAACAACGTAAAAATCGTTGTGATAAATAAGCTTTTCGTCAACCGTCCCATCAGGACCAGATGTACGCACGTACACACCGCCGTTAGTACCTCTAAAGTAGGGTTTCGGGTACTGCGGTATGGTATAAATCTGCAACTGCGAGTTGGGCCGATTCGCCACAGGTGCTTCTACCACATTGTCTGCTTCTTCTGCTTCTACGACTTCCGTGCCAAGTGATATAGGAGAGCGAACCTTGTGCCAGTTAGGACAGTGAGGGCATATATCTGGATTGTACTCATCAAACTTTGTACAGAGATACGGCCCTTTAATTAGATTCACCTTCTCTACAGTTTTCTCTGGGCTATAGTCAGGGTGTTTCTTTGATATGTGGTGTATGGCTTTGTCTGCATCAGAACAGAACTTGGCTATAGAAAGACCTGCTCTCCACATAGGCTCAGAGCAGGTGTCTTGGTGCAACGTCAGCAGTTCTATCTGTTTGCACCCACCATCTTTTACCTTCTCTAATATGTTCTTAAACTTTGTGTCGTTGTTGCCCATCAGCTTCTGCATCAGCGCAGTGTCGGGCTGTAGTTTCAGCTTGTTTGGTAATGCCACACTCCCTGCACCAAGCAGCTCTGAAAACTCATCGAAGTCAACTAGGGGCGGTACGTCTACACCAAACTGTAATACTTGCGTAGGCGGGTCTGTTTTGTGGTTATGTGTGCGTACTATTCTTAAAACTCTAGCAGCATCGCTAGTTACCGCTGGGTCGGCAGCAAATTTATGTTCAGCACAAAGTTGTTTTAGTCTCTCTGCTACAGGATACCAATCCTCTAGTATGACGGACTCTTCTAAACACCAATATACGTGTATGCCACGACCAGAACTTATCACTAAAGGTTTAGGGAGATGAAGCTCTTTGTAGAACCCGCGCAGTGCAGTTAACGCTTCTTCTTGATCTACAAAGTCTTTTGACGGCCCACAGTCAAGATCTAAAAAGAATGACTGTATACGAGCTACGTTATCTACCCTACGAGAGTTGTTTTCTTTAAATGTTGCTAGTGCGAAGTATGTATCGTAACCGCTGCTATCGAACTTACGAGCAGCATCAATCAGTTCGTTAATAGATCCGTAGAACTGTTGTACCCTTCTATTCTGCTTGGGTTTTAAAGCTAAAAGACAGTACCAACCTTCGCTATGTAGTACCCTCTGTAAAAAATCTTTTGTCTGCATCCAACTTGTCCAAAGTCAGAGACACCACGGCAGGGGGCGTAAATTTTGCGAAAACCGCCCCTCTTC
>CEPP01018207.1_pt1 | contig 11659 bp, 15 predicted proteins | sample 530521 | NCBI WGS metagenome assembly CEPP01 (sample SAMEA2620256, study PRJEB7988) | marine metagenome | biome: marine biome (ENVO:00000447); feature: surface water layer (ENVO:00002042); material: "saline water (ENVO:00002010), including plankton (ENVO:xxxxxxxx)" | depth 5 m | reverse complement strand
TGGAGATCTCACGATCTCACGCAGCTGATCCGCTGCCCTTACACCTGGAAGTTTAAGCGAGACATCTCTGAATCGCCGGCACTGCTTGAGGGCCGGGTGCAGCACACGGTGTTCTCTGAGCTCGATAAGTTTGATGAGGAGTTTGCCATTGAGCCGGCTGTTGATCGACGGACCAAGGTTGGCAAGGAGGCATACGCAGAATGGCTGGAGGGCCTAGGCAACCGGACCCCGATCAAGGAGGATCTGTACAACACCTGTATGGAAAGGCGACATGTACTGTCAGACTACATACCCGGAGACCAGGACAAGGTAGAGCTTGTGATCTGCTGGGAATGGCACGGACAGCCCTGCAAGGGGCGCATGGATTGGTATGACGGCCAGGACATCTGGGATCTCAAGACTTGCCGCGATGCGTCACCTCGAGGCTTCAAGAGCGCAATCAACAACTTTTTGTATTACCAGCAGGCAGCGTTTTACTTGACCGGCGCCCGGGCAGTCGGCCTACCAGCAGAGCAATTCTATTTTCTGGCGATTGAGAAGGCTCACCCTTACCCGTTCAACGTGTACACGCTCAGTGACGAAGCGATTGCCTACGGCGACGCCAAGAATGAGCAGGCGTTGTCTATTGGCCTGGAGTGCCAACGCACGGATGAATGGCTACCCTACGGGTCCACACAGAAATGTATCGAATTCGATATCCACGATCTATACTAATGAAGAGGGATAACGGCTCCCTCTCTTGCCCCGGTGCCCATGACTCCTAAGCTCGGGGCTTTTTTATGAGCTTGAGAGACTTGATGACGCCAGAGGAGCGGGCGCAGGAAGATCGCTGGGCCAAGGAAATCAAGTATTACGCTGCTCGTTACGCCTGGCTCCGACAGACCCGAAAGACTAGAAGGGGACTGTCATGGGCGGAGTGGTTTGAGCGGAGGTTTGGGGAATCGCTCAATGAATTTGCGGAGCGTCATCGAAAGGCTCGGGTTCCACCACCTCAGAATATCGAATGATTTCAAGAGGCGTCTCGTGATCCTCAACCTTGCTGTACTCAATGACTGCAAGGTCAGGCATGATGGCGATATCCGCCTTGTAACGCCGGCACGTTGAGATGGCGCATTCGATACTGAAGTGCGCCTCAATCACCAGCTCATCTGCTAAAAATGTCATTTGATGTTACCTGCCGTTTTGTGCCACCACATGCAGCGGATGTGCTCCTGATAGATCTCTGACTTGCTCTGACCGTGATACGCGACCGCGAGGTGCTCGTCAATCAGCAAGTCATTGAGACTGATTTGCATACCCGGCCACCACACCTCTGCGAGCAGCCTGCCAAACTTGCCCTTGCCGTCTTTGTGGCTGATGATGATGCAGTCCTTGCCCTTTTCTTTCACTGTATCGCTCACAAATCGAGTGGCCAGCTGCCCCAGCTTCTTGAGATCTGGCATCTCCCTGTAGCCTCTTTTCTCCGCACAATCGACCCCCAGCAAGCGGAGCTGCTGAGATATCGTGACTGAAAATCCAAGGTCAAGCGTGACCGCTAGGCTATCGCCATCAATACAGCGATCTATTCGGGCGGCATATTGGTAGGTTGGTCCCACTCTTGCTCCTCTCTGAAAGCGTCAAAACAATCCTGCTCCTTAGGCTCAGGATCTTCGTGAGCTGGGCAGTTGGAATGATGATACCCCACACAGCCACACTCGCTGCACATTCTTTTCACTCGCACTCCTCCGCAGCAGATTGCCGATAATCAGGCCAGCCAAACTCGCCGCCGGATTGTTGGTGCGCCGCCACCTGGTCGCAGTAAATCTGCTGCTGGCTACGCGCCTCCCGGTAATCCCCCTCACCCACCAAGCCTAACACCACTGCGATTATCGCCACCGCGATTGCAGCCCAGATACCCTCGTGCATCTCATCTATCATTGATCCTCTCCCTGTTTAGGAACACTGAATTTACTCTGAATATACTTGAAAGCAGCGTAGATGCTGAGCGCATAGCACGCCATAACTGTCATGGGGATCGACACGGTGATGAGCTCCCAGGGGCTGAGTAATAACAGCTGCCAGGTGAGCTCCACCACCGCTTCGACGTCACCCATCGGCGCCGGCGACATGTCGTAGGCGATGTCATACTCCTCAAGGAGGAGCTGAAGATCCTCCAACTCCTCTGCGGTGTAGCAACGGACGTAATCGTCTGGGCATGCCCTCAAATCAATCTCCCATCATCTCCTCTATATGCTGTATCCGTTCACCAATCCACCGCATGACCGGGACCGCCATTGAGTTGCCAAGCGCCTTGTAACGCGGCCCGTCAGGACACTTCTCTGCTGGCTTATTGCGATATGGGATCTGCGTAAAGTTGTCAGGAAATCCCTGTAACCGCTCGCACTCTGTGGGCGTCAGACGCCTAACACTCAAGCCTTCACGCACATGGGTGGCTTGCTTCACGCCGGGCTGAGCAGCCAAAGCTCCTGCGTGGGGCATTTCTCTGACTTCATCCCGACTATTCTGAGCAAATGCCACAGCCATAGGATCAGCCGCTCTAAGCGACGGGCTGATGTTCTCCCCAGCCGCAGCGGCGTCTCCGGCATTGGCGGTTGATTGGAAGCCGACGGCCGGCACCAGCGCACCCTCTTCAACGTCTCGCGCCCCCAAAGCATTGAACATCCGAGCGGTGAGCGTACCCATGACACCCCTTTCCAAAACATAATGCCCAGAATTTAAGCTCTGATGGGCCTGCTGTCCTAGTCCGCATTGCGTGTCTAGTGCGCCAACGGTCTGCGTCTCAACAATAGCTTTTCCTCTATCTACCCATTGATCGGACCCCATTTTCTCGTTGTCCCTTGCAGATAAAGTGGAGGCCACCGCAGGCACCAATGGCGTCCCTCTCCCTGTGCCATCTTCGCTTGCGTCCCAGCCCTCGCCGCGCAAGGTGTGAGCAACTTGGACGGGGAGGATTGCCTCCGTCTCTACTCGCTCGTTTCCTGTGCGGCTGAATGGAGGGCCAGTTGTAACAGCGGGGGCAACTCTTTCCCCCGCCTCTCGGCCCGGCGCAGGATGCCCCTGCAAGCTTTGGCGCTCAAAAAGAACCGCTGCGGCAGGTCGCCAGTCTCCAAAGTATCCGACAACGAACACACGGCGGCGTCTCTGGGCCACTCCAAAGTATTGAGCGTCAAGCACTCTGTAGGCGAACCCATACCCGAGTTCGACCAAGCCCCCGAGAAAGGAACCAAAGTCCCGTCCTCCGTTGCTTGACAGGACGCCAGGCACGTTCTCCCAAACCAACCATCTGGGCCTTTTTCTCTGAGCCAATTTAAGATATTGGAGCGCCAGGTTACCGCGCTCATCGTCCATTCCTCCTCTAAGTCCTGCGACACTAAAGGGTTGGCAGGGGGTTCCGGCGACAAGAAGGTCAATTGATCCATAGTCATCTGCTCCGATAGTCGTGAAATCGCCGTGTAGCGGCACATCAGAATAATGATGCTCCAGCACTCGACGCGGAAATTCTTCTATTTCTGAAAAAAAAGAAGGCACCCAACCAAGTGAGTGCCAAGCGGAAGTAGCGGCCTCAATGCCGCTACAGACTGAACCATACCTCATGGATTTGTCCTTTTAAGAGTTACCAGCGATTGAGATTGTCCTCACAATCAGCTCTGCTAAAAGAGGCGGTGCCTTCCACATAAACTTCATCTATACAGATGCCGTGCCTAAATTCTGGCACCCATGCCGGACCACGACTCCTCTCGTTAAACTCTACTTGATAGGCTCGCCACACTTCTTCTTCAATGCCACCCACATTTTCGATTGCACTTCTGATATGCACCAACGAATCTTGGTCAGCATGCTCAAGACTTGCAGCCCGCAACTGCATCGCAGACATCGTAGTGTCAGCCGGATCGAAGTCTGCCCAAGTGTTGGGGTTCAGCATGGCTGACTCGTCGTATCGCGGGTCATCTTTTGCGTAAGGAAACCATCTTCCAGCGGTGATGAAACATTCCTCGCTCACCTTTTCGATGATCACTGCAAGCCACTCTGCACCCATAGCCTTGGAGTCCACTTTGCTTCTAACTTGGTCGCCTACTTTAAACACTGTCTACTCCATAATCGCCACCGCGATACTCTGCCCATACAGTCATCCAAGCGTCTAACGCATCTTCAAGATTGTCGCCTTTGTCAGCCTGACAGATAGCGCTTCCAAGAGTTTCAAAGCTGGTGGTTTTCGCGTCACAGAAATCTTCAAGCTCTCGCAACCACTTTCGATCTTGTCGCTTGCTCCCCTGGAGGCGCAAGTCAACACATCCACCATCACCCTTGTCTGAAGCCACTAACACAACCTCTCCGTTGAGTGATACCTCTGCCTCCCACGCCACACCGCGATGGTGTTCAAACTCTTCAATTTTGGTTACCACTAAGTTACTCAATTGCATGATGTTGCTCCCTGATAACGGCCGCTTACGCGGCCTGATCTTTTACCTTCTGGTTCGGGCCGTTTACGCGGCCAGCTCTGGCTTTAATTCTTCCAAATCTTGCAGAATCACATGCTTGTAGTGTGACCATAAGAGTTGGTCACCGTTTTGCGTGACATACCACTCGCCTGATCTAAACCGCTTGGTGCACTTGTATACTCTGATGCTAGGGTCTTTCGCCACGCTCCAAACGCTCTTATCAATTTTTTTCAACTTAACCATGTCTTTCTCCCTTTCGGTCAGGACCATCCGACCACAAGAGAAGTATGACAGTTACCGTGTCGATGTGCAACAGTTTGCAACAATTATTTTTCATTGAGATAACAATAGCTTAGTGCGCTCTTTCAGCCGATCTCGGTCATACAGCCAGAAAACCAGAAGGTATCGATCGCCGCGGGCAACCGGCAATCCGCGGTGCAGTTTTGTAAATGATGGGAAGATGAGCGCGTGCCCAGTAGGCAGCGGCTTCAGTTTGCCAGCGCCGTGAAACTCTGTGCCGCCGCCGTCGTAGTCACCGCTATTCAGTGGCACCACCACACTTATGTCAGCGCTTTCATCATGGTGCCAGGCACCCTGTTGCTTGTCGCGGATGTTGTAGTTGGCCAGCTGTATCGAAGCAATGTCTGCACAAGAGCGCTGGTAGAGCTGGAAGAAGATTGGTTGCAGCACGCTTCGCACACAGAAAAACATGGTCCGGTAGAGCTCAGGCACTTTGTCTTTCAGCACGATCTCTGGGATTTGTCGCAGCTGGTCCTCTTCATCATTGACCTCAAAGAGCCCCATCTCCTTCATCTCTTTTATTTCTTCCACAAGCATTTTGCAGTACTGCCGACGAAGCAACGGTGCTCGGTAGATATCCGGGAATAGTTTTTTGATGTGCGACTTGATCGGCAGTTGCTCAAGATCCTCTGTCCCGCGGCTTGCTTGATATCTAGCAATCATGGGCAATGATGCCTGCGCTGCCTCATACACTGGCTGATGCACCATCCAGTGGGATCGCATCGAAAGCAAGTAATTATCGAACTTGTGCATACGTTTGTGCCAAGGTACTATTCGTTGTAACAGTAGGTTATCAAAGAGGGATTAGACATGGAAGAAGCAGTAACTTCTCCGGTCGCAAATCGGGAGCAGCGCAAGACTCTGGCCGTCGATCCCGTCACATACGAAATGCTGTCACGCATTTGTGCGGATCAGCGTCGGTCCAAGATCACGCAGCTGCGAATGTTGATTGAGGAAGAGTTCGATCGACTCGGTTTGAGCCTGGAGGATTAATGAAGCTTTTCAAAAGCAAAGAAAAAAAGGTGCCTCAGACTTACCAGCCGGTGCTTGAGAGCGTGGAGATAATCGATCTATTCAGCCGCATGACGCTACACCAGCAGATGGCGTTGATGCGTTTGATGAGCCGAAATCTTGTAATCGACACCGGCGATTTGCTGATGGGCTACGAGCTCGATTGGAGTGTAGAGAGCGCCCTCATAGTGGGACGCCTTGCTCTTGATGACACCGTCACCCCTACGCCAGAAGTTGCCCAATCCCTGCCTGCCGAGCAGCAATAAGCCGATCCTCCTCGTCAGGTAGCAAAGTGGGAGAAAGTGGCGAAGGTGACATCGCCGCCTGGAATTCAGACGCACTGACAGGCTCCATGAAGGGCAGAGGGTCGAAGACACTTTGAGACGCCGCGATGTCAGCCATACGACCTTCCATTTCTTCTCTCGAGGGCAGCAGCTTGTCAGCTACGGTGCTCGGCACCGACTCTCTAAACCGCATCTCATTGTCTTCTGGGATGGCTGTAATCGAGGGCGTTGAAGCGGACCCCTCAAATGCCAGCGGCTCCAACGTCTCGCCCTGCATGCCATCGAGTATGGCTTGGATTTCATCGCGTATTTCGGGCTCTGCTTCCCAGATCTGCACCAGGCGCCGGACATGCTGACCAAAGGAGTTGGGGTTGTAGGCAGCGGTCTGCACGCCCTCTGCCAACCACTTTACGAACCGCGGGCTTGTCATTAGCTTCGCTGCGGCGTATGGCGCAATCAAAGATCCGAAGCCAAACTCAAAGCCGTCTGACCCGGTAGTGGCGCCTGCGGCGATCTCTGCGCCGAAGGGCGCAAACAGTGAAAGCGCATAGACCGCCCGGGCAGTGCCGCTGGGGTTGTTCATCGCAGCAGCAGTCTTGGAAACTCGGTCTAACGCAAAGGTCAAATCGTTGAGGGCCGGGCCCAGCTCCTTGAATTGACCACCCTGGAACAGAATATTTTGTGCTTCTGGAGATAGCTTATTGAAATTAGAAATGAATCGGTTGGCGCTAAATCCAGCTTGTTCCAGAGCTTCCGCTCCCGTTTGCTCAACCCCTTCCTCCCCAAACTCTCTGGCGCCTCTCGCGCCAAAGTTTGGAAGGCCCATGCTGCCCAGCATGTACCCTGTCAAAACCTTGAATTCATCGTCAGTGAATTTATCTCGCAAAGCGGCTAAACGGTCCCCACCCTGCGCCATGCCTTGCGTCACTAAATTAAGAGCCAGCCGTGCCTCATCGCCACCCTTCGCGATCACTTTGTCGATGAAGCGGATAGACCCGCCGGGGCCCTGATTCTTTTTCACAAAGGCATTGGCTTTTGCGTATAACTTTTCTATGTCTCGCTCTGGAGCAAGAGCACCTTTTGCGCCCCCCTCAAACAGATCTCCTTGCTTTTGTCGTAAGGCTGCTTCCGCCACCAAAGCATCAATATCGGCAGTGATATGAGTAACTAATTTTTTCTGATAAGCCTGTTGAGCATTGAGCTTGGCGCCAGTAGACACTGCGGAATCCAAATCCCTATTTAAGCTTGTTCGTAACTGGCGCAAACTATCAAAAGTAAGGACGCCGTTTTCAGCATCTTTCAACACTTTTGCGGCTTGTTCTAATGCCGGATGCAGGAAGGGAGCACCTGTGGCCGTCTGTGACTGGGCTATATACTTCTCCACAAAGTCTCGTGTGTTGGGCGCTGTAGACGTAATGTCAGGCATCAAATCGCGCACACCGTCATACATTGCTTTCAGCTCTGCATCGTATCGGTCACGCGCTGCTTGGGCGCTTTCTACAACACTCTCCGCAGTTTCTGCAAAACTCCGGCGACCGCCAAATTTATCGGCCAACGCTAGTGCTCTCTCTTCTAGCTGCCTGACCGTTCTGGCGGCGTTCTCTCGCATGATTTTTGAGGACGGCAGCAAATTCATAAGCGCGCTGTTTTCAATCAGCTCTAACACTGGATTCGCTGTGACCTGGGCCGCGGTCGGATTGGTCACACCAGCTCGAGTCAGCTTATCTAGCGCCTCTTTCGCCGGCGCGCTAATGGCGTTGATGCCGTAGCGGATCGGGGCGCCTGCAACATGTTTCACCCCTTGGGCAATTTTGTTCACGACCGGGCCGGCAACGGCGTTGATGCTAGCCGTTGTGCCCACGTCAACCAGCTGCTCGAGGCCAGTGCGTGGATCCTCGATTTCATTGAAGTAGCGCAAAATGCTGAGATAAGCCTCTCTCGCAGCCGCCGATCCCACACCTTCCCCGGCCATCACTAATGCCGGAGCTGCTACCGCCCCAATACCTCCACTTGCTACAGTCGTGCCTCCGGCTGCAGCAAGTCCTGCGGTAGCGCCGCCAATCGCCCCAGCTGTCTCTGCGATCTCCGGCCCCACGTCCAGGATGTCACGGAGACCTGGCACTGGGACGCCGAAAAGCCGCAGATCTTCATCGAAAAGTGTAGGCAGTCCGGTCTGAGGATCTTTGTAAATGAAATTACCGCGCCCATATTTAGCGGCTCCCGAGGCCGGGTCGTAGACCTCCACAGGCATGGCGTCAGGGTAGAAAGTCCTGAGGATCTCAAGCCGATTCGCTGGCCGTGTCGCAGCAGATACCGCAGCACGCACGTTTGCTGGCGCACCAGTTTTAGTGTCTATCTTGCTGTCCATCATCTGCTCTGTAGCTTGGAGCAGCATTTCGTCATCCATGTTTGTAAAGCCAGGAGGGACAGGCGGCTTAGGGGGGAATGCCGTGTCGAACAAAATGTCATCAGGCAGAGTGCTCAAGGATGAGTTACTCATCGAATGTTACCCCTCGCATTTCCAATCTGGCCTTGAGATCTGGATCAGTTTTCGCCCTTTCCTTGAGCTCCTCGAGGGCCTGCTCCTGGGTGCGAGTGACGCTGTCAGGCTGCTCTGGCTTGACGGCCTTCCTCGCCTGCTCATAAGCCGCACCGGCTAAACTTTTAGCCACCTGGGCGTCTCGTAACCGAGCGGCTCTCTTGTCAGCTATCTCCTCTGGCCCCTGCCCCGGCAAAGGCACATACCGCCTAAAAACCATAGGAAATTCTTGCTGAGTAATTGCAGCGCCAGTCTCTGCTCTCAATTGCGCCTGTATGTAATCCTCTAGCGCGCGGTTGTAGAGCATCCATTTTGAAGAGTGCAAAAAAGGCTCCAAGACGTCGGGGATAAACGGCCCATATTGAATAAGAAGCGCGTCATAGGCGTTACCATAATTGAATCCGCTATCCTCTAGGTCTGCCATTGTTTTTGCAGCATCTTCCATACGCACAGCTCTAGAAGCCTCTTTTGTTTGCTCTGCGGTAAAAGGCGACTTTTTCTTCTCTGTGCCTTCAAGAGGCGTGATCTTCACCGGAGAATCGCCGAAAGCAGACTGATATTCCTCATCAGTAACCGGCTGTAATAGGCTGGCATCAAATTCAGTCATGGGGTTGTTTGCTCATAATAATAAAAGCCATTTTTTTCCCCACGGTAAGTAAGCCCAGGCAGGGTGGGTGGGCCTCCTTGGACTGCATCGACAGGTATTTTGTAGCGCGGCGGAGTGACCTCTTCACTTGGGGCGCCACCCGGCGTCTTAAAAATGTCCTCTACTCTACGCGGGACCTGTTCAATAATTTGTGTTCCGCTCTCTGTTTGCACGATGTTGCGAGTAATTTTTTCATACTCTGCCAAGGCGATTTTATACTCTGGCGTTTCTTTGAAGGCGGGATCTGCCTCACCTTTTAGCAATGTATTGAGTATCTGAGACTTCACATCCTTCCCTGGGAAGTAAGTGCCGCCTAGTTTCATTTGCTCAAGCAGAAGCTCGAGCTTCTGCTCCGCAAGTAACTGATCTACTTCAGCCTCATCCTTCCTTTCTTGCTCCAGCTGCTTATACGCGAGCATGCCGAGCTCTTGCTCAAGCTTGCGCTTCTCTTCGCGCGTCTCTGCAGCTGCGTCTGAAAATAAATTAAACCCGGCGGCTAGCCCGTAACCTAGCGGGGAGGCGCGATTCTCAGCGTTTGCAGCTATGCCTTTGCTGAGCGCAGTGGCTAGGTCATAGATGTTTTTGCGCCGGGGCTGAGTTGATTGAAAGATCTTCTGGAGCTCTTGGACCCGGGTAGTCACATCGTCCGCCGAGGTGCGATCTCTTTCTCTAATTTGACGCAAGGTCTCTTCGTAATCTTGATAAGCTGGAGTGTCAAAAATGCTCACCGCGCCCGCCGTCGAGAACCCTTTGATCTGTTCTTCCATTTGCGCTCTGCTCATACTCATGCTGGGTATTGCTGCCCCGGAGTCGGGAATCGGAACGGTTGATCAGTATTGATCGGCGGCATCGGTGTCTGCCCCGGAATAAATATCGCAGGCCCTAAGGTTGTGGTGCCTTGCGGCGGTGCTTGCTGGGGAACGGGTTGCTGTTGTTGAGGCGCCGGCATGCCCATCTGCTGCGCCTGCTGATTCAGAAATTGTTGATTCTGCGCCAAGGCTTGCTGCTGATTTTGGAATTGACCAAAGGCACCGAAGGCGCCTAACGATGCAGCCAATGCAGCGTTGAATGGGTTGGGCGGCAACGCAAATGCGGTCTGTGTCTTGCTCGGACCCGTTTGCTGGCCTGCCATTGACACAAACGGCATTAAGGCCGTGTATTGCGCTAGAGGCGCTTGCTGAGCGGTCAGTAGCGCCTGGCGCTGCGCGTCTAGCTGTGACTGTCGCAATTGTTGCTGTTGCTGACCCATCGATGTCAGCATACCTATGTCTGCGGCCGCAGCCTGCTGAGCCTGACTTCCAAGCCCCGTAAGTCCCGAGGCCAGGCTTTGTCTACCCTGCTGCAACGCCTGGCCTGCCTGCCCTTGTACTTGACCCAAGTTGCCATACCCCGCAGCGATAGCAGAAGCCTGCTGCGCTTGCTGCTGAGCCATCTGCCTCTGCGCCGCTAGACGGCTGGATGCAGATTGTTGCATTTGAGATTGGCGCGCCAGGTTGGCCCGTTGCTGCGCCTCTGCAGCGCTCATTTCTTGCCCTGATAACGCCTGGGTGCCAGCAAACCGTTGGCCGGCCAGGGAAGCGATCTGCCCACTATATCGCTGCTGCGCTGCCAATCGGCGTTGCGCAGCGTCACTTAATGAGTCTGCTAGGCGTTCACCTGCGGCACTTTCCAATTGCGCGCGGCGCCCGAGCTGATCAGCGAGCGAACTCCCGGCGGTAAATCGTTGCTGCGCGCCACTACCTAAGCGGCCCGCCAGGCTTTCGCCGGCGGTGAATCGCTGGCCCGCCAAACTCGCGAGTCCAGATGATGCAGCTCGTTGCGCCTCTTGCTGTCGCGCAAACTCGTTCAAGGCACGCTGTTCAGCGCTCTGGAAGCCGCTAGAGCGTATTGCAGCTAGTCTGTCTGCCAGACCCCTACCTAACGCCTCTCGGCGCTCAGCGGCGCTTAGACGGGCTCTGGAGCCAAATGCCGATTCGCCGCCCGTCTGTATATCTCTGGCGCGCTGCGCGATGTCTTGTTGCTCACCAGCCTCAAAGACATCGTCGATCGTCTGTTGCACCACTCGATCCTCGAAGGGATCGAAGAACGCAGCTGTCATTCGGGGATCGAAGCCGCCTGTGGTCTGACGCAATCGCGCCTCTGACTCCGAAAGCCTTCGACCAAGATCGCCTAATCCTGCAGCGGTCGTGCGCTCTGCAGCGCCAAGCCCTAGGTCTAGCCCTCCGACTGCCGACCGTAGAGCTGCCTCTGATCGGCCCAAGCCTGGGGCTAAACTTCCGATTGCCGCCCTGCGCTGCGCTAACGCGCCACCTAGCTCGCCACCGAAAGCGTCAATCGCTTGCTGCTCTCGGGCGAGAGCCGTGTCAAGCTCTTGACCCAAAGTAGAAACGCCGCCGCGGAGTGTCCCGGTCGCCTGGTCTACTCGCCGGCCCAGCGCCTG
>CEPP01078864.1_pt1 | contig 11723 bp, 5 predicted proteins | sample 530521 | NCBI WGS metagenome assembly CEPP01 (sample SAMEA2620256, study PRJEB7988) | marine metagenome | biome: marine biome (ENVO:00000447); feature: surface water layer (ENVO:00002042); material: "saline water (ENVO:00002010), including plankton (ENVO:xxxxxxxx)" | depth 5 m | reverse complement strand
ATTCAACTACTCAAACAAACCCAATTAAATTACCAGGATGAAATCTAAACGTGCTAAAACCTATGGTAGAAGGCTGCGCCTTTCTCCACAGGAAGAAGAGTTGATACTTGAGTATCGCTCTAATACATATACAAATGTAAACGAAAACGAAAACTCAGAGTTACTTAAACATTTAAACGAAAGAGGTATAAATCCTGATTCTGTGGTAAGTGTAAAGCACTGGCAAAGCGCATCTGGAGAGTATAGGTTTTCTATTGTAACTAAAGAAGACTACGGTTTAGATGAAGGTCAGATGATGAAAAATGTAAATAAATTTATTCATGACCATGCGCCTACATACAAAAGCATCAAAAGATCCAGAAGCAAAGAACCGCATTTACTAGTAATAAATCCAGCTGATATACACATTGGTAAGTACGCACAAGAAGTTGAAACAGGTGAAGAATATAATACAGATGTAGCGTGCGAAAGAGTCATTGAGGGTGTGAAAGGTTTGCTCACTAAATCCATTGGATTTGACATAGATAAAATATTATTTTGTATAGGCAATGATGTACTGCACGTGGATAATGTTTACAACACCACTACTAAAGGCACAAGACAAGATACAGATGGTAAGTGGTGGGAGCATTATGAAATAGCTTTGAAGTTATATGTAAAGTGTATTGAAATGCTCAGAGCTGTAGCTCCGGTTGACGTGGTTCACAGCATGAGTAACCATGATTATCAATCTGGATTTCATTTGGCGCACACTCTACAAGCTTGGTTTAGAAAAGCTAAAGATATAACGTTTGATATAACGGTTAACCATAGAAAGTATTATCAATACGGCAATTCTTTGATTGGGTTAGAGCACGGCGATGGCGCTAAACTATCTGATCTACCTTTATTAATGGCTCAAGAAAAACCTATGATGTGGGCAAAAGCTAAAAGAAGATACTGGTACTTGCATCATTTACACCACAAGGTTAAACACAAATGGTTAGACGGAAAAGATTTTGTGGGGGTTACTGTGGAGTATTTAAGAAGTCCTTCATCTGCAGATAGCTGGCACAACAGAAAAGGATATACCGGTTCTCCAAAAGCGGTGGAAGGATTTGTTCATCATATAAACCACGGCCAAGTAGCCAGGCTTACACATTTTTTCTAATATTTAATTGTAAAGTTTTTGCAGAGTATTTGCATAATTCAAAATAATTACTTATCTTTGTAGAAACTTTTATTAACTTAAATTAAATATTATGAAAACAATTGACTTTACAATTGGCCGTAAAAAAAATGGCCGAGTAGTTAACACAACAATTTATCATCCAAAGAAATGTATCAACAAAGACGGGACTTGCTCTCCTTTGAAATCAACATTTGTAGGGATAGGATCTAAAAACATAGGAATCACTTTTATATATATGAAAGCTAATGGGGATCCTAGAGTTGTAAAAAAACCTTGGGGTAATTCTCCCAAATATTATTTTGGCATTAGCAATTCTTTTGACAAAGCAAAAGCTATTGTTTGGAAAAATTACAAGATTAGAGTCCCCTCTTTGAGTAACTTTGAGAAATATAAATTCAAGCATTACTCTAATGATGAATTGAATGAAAAGTTAATCAAACCCGCTGCTTATATTTTTAATGAGCAGTTTAGTTAATGTTACCACCCTCGCTTCGGCGGGGGTTTTTATTTTAATTAGCCTTCGTAGTATTTTTGCTTTTAGCTTCTCTTAATTGGTATCTTGTCAGGGTACCAAGTTCCGCTGGTAATAAACCTAGGTTGTATAACAATGAAGGTATTACTGATGTCTTTAATCTTTCTTGAGATTCTTTGCTTATCTTTCTTTTATTTCCAAAACGATCCGTAAATACTCCATCTCCAAATGCGAGTTCAGCTATTTCAATAATTTCACTTCCCCGAGTAAGTGGAATACCAAACTGCCCGGTAACATCTGAAATTTGTAGCTTACTAGTGTCACTATCAAAAAATATTTTCTCATCATCTCCGGTAATAGCACTCATGGTTTCATTAATGCCTTTTAAAATAAGGCGGTCAACAATTGGGTGAGCAACAGGGTTTAAAAATTCAGTAACTATATTTCCTTTTCTGCCTTTTATTATATTGTCAATCCGTTTTTTTCTTTTTTCCTCATCATCATCATATCCAATTTTAGACATCATAGCGCTTATTAATCCTCCGATAGTTTGAAATGCAGCTATTTCCACACCTGCTGAGGCAATAGACAGGGCAGCTCTTTGCTTTTCTGATTTACTAGCGGTCTTGCTAAAAAGCACAGGCACATCTGTATATATCCTGGTTTTTAAATTCATTGCAAAAGATGCAAAAGGAAGTATTAATTGTCTGAATCTCTTTTTATATACATTGTCTGACTTGAAAAACTCACCAAACATATCAGCGCTAGAAATATTTTGCTGTAGATCAACTTGAGCTTCAGCATATGCCAACGCTTCTTTATCTGCTTTATGTGTTTCCCAATCAATAGCATTCACATCAACTCCTTTTTCTTTTAGTTTTTGTTTGTAATATGTAATAAAAGACACTCTAGCAATTGCTTTATCGGGCTTTACTAAAAATATTTCCAACCCTAACGTATTTAATTTTCTAATTAATTTTATGGGATCTTTAATTAACTCATTAAACTGATCACTGTTTGTAAAATTTTCAAGCTTTGCTAAATCAGCGCTTGATAAACCACCTCTTATAGCTATAGATGTGCCAACAGAGTCAATCCATTTTTGAAGAGGAATGTTAGTAAAAGAAGTAATATCTAAATTTCCTTTCGAGTTTATAATCGTGTTCAATGCAACAGGCAATACTTGTTTTACAGGCTGGAATATTTGTATTAAAGCTCTACCTACACCCAGGTTTGCAATTAAATCTAATCCTTTAGACACCAATCCTGCTTCTTCTTTAGGCAAATATCTTTGTTTTTTTGCACTGTTAATAAAGCTAACCACCTTGTCTACTACTAATTTTCTTACCTTTTCATCAGGAATTAATTTATTAAGCTCTGGTGATTGAACGAATCCTTTTATTTGATTATAAGCAGGAGATGTTTGTATATCCATTTGAGCAGCCTCCATGGAGTTTGACATATTAGAATCAAAGTTAAAGTTGACTACTCGGTTGCCTGGTAGTTGTTGTGGTTTGGTAGATTCAAATAATACTCCGGCTTTTTTGTTGAACAAAGTTCCTGAAAAAGATCCGAACGCACTTTCATTATCTAAGTCAACTTCTACATCCGCTTCAAATACTGAAAATTTATCTGGTGTATAATTAACATCATTGCCCAATATTTGATTATATATATTGTAGCTTGTTTGAGAAAGCTCTGGATATACTTTAGCCCATTCGTTTTGCCAGAATGCAACTGCGTCTTTATTAACCTGATCAAAAGCATTTTCTATTTCAGATGAACTTTCAGCGTCTTTAATCTTGTCATATATCTTTTGTAGAATTTCAGCTGTTTCTTTCTGCTCTTTATCTCCTCTTCTATATTTTGCAATAGACTGCTCAACTAATCTTAATCTTCTTTTGAATTCTTTTTTACTAGAATCTATATCTCCACTGGTAGTTCTAACTAAAAAAGCATATAAGCCTCTTTCTATATTATTTCTTGTCGAATCAAATGCTTCATTGTTTGGTCTTAGTTTGCCAAACTTTTTTACATATTCTTTTACCATATTGTTGGTGTTGACTATTGCCTTTGCTTGACCGCTAATAAAATCCCTAAGCCCGCTTTTAATTTGAAAATCTATATAATTATCTAAACTACCCAATATTGTTTTCAAGGTCATAGGTAATGTTGCAATTTGTTTTAAATAAGGAATAACTACACCTTCGTATAATGCTTTGAATTTGTTTCTGGGTTTTACGGTTTTATTATCCTTTACCATTTGTGATACGTTAGAAGCTCCAGTATTATTATTAACTACTGTTTCCATGCCGCCAGTGTTTCTGTTAACAATAAAACTATTTAATGCATCAACTGCTTTAATTACATCTTTGATTCCCATTACTGACAAATCCATATCCATAAATCTTTTTACAATAGATTTTTGAGCTGCAGTTAAATCTAGTGGGTTTCCCGTTGCTGCATCTACACCACTTGATAGCATTTGCTTTATGGTTTCAGAATATTTTTTAAACATGGTTGTTACAGCTTGACGAATAATTGACTCGTCTTTTACGCTAGGGCTTTCTTGTTTGTTTAAATAATCCATCATCTGCCCATAAGTCATATCCTTTGGATCTATTCCGGTCATAGCTTCAAACTCATCTCTCATTGTGGCGAGTATTTCAGCTTTTTCCTTTTCTAATTGATTATCTGCAAACGCATTTATCTTTGCAAGGTCAGCAATTCTTTTTTGTTTCAGCTCACCTTTTAATACTCTACTGGATTTAGATCCATCTACAAGTTCTTGGGCTAATTGATTATAAAGATCAAGGTCTTCCACATATATAGGATCTATAAGCGCAAAGTTTTTTGCAGCTGCCGAAATAGCCGCATCTATAGTTTTACTTTTACCAATTTTCTTTAATTGTTTTCTAAATGTATTTGCTGTTTTTAATTTGAATATACTATCTGCGTCTGCAAGAGCTTTCTTTGTATATAAAATAAATCTTTCAACTGCTAACGGACTATCTACATTTAAAGTTAATGCTCTCTTTGCTAGCACTAGCGCCTGTTTTGCTGACAGCGTACCTTGTTTAGCTGCCTCTCTTATGGCTAAAGCAACTTCTCTTTTTATTTTCTTTTGTTGACTCTTTGCTTCTCGAATTGCTTTTTTAATTTCAGTAGATATTTTTCTAAGCAATGTAGTTGATGTAGCGTCTGTGGTCGTAGGCTTTTTCTTTTTTTCAACAACCCTATCCTCTGTGGTTGTTTCATCTACTTCGACATCTTCATCCACTTCGACATCTTCAAGCACTGTAACAGTAACATCTTCGTCTGCAGTTGTATCTCTATCAACAATAAAATCTACTCCGCCTGTAACGATAGGGGCGTCAGTACCTTCTTGATCTACTTCTGCTTCTATCTCGTTTAAAATATCAAAGTCTGTATCCTGCAATACTTCACCGCTCTGAAGTTTTTTAGCGACCAAAGCTAAAGCTCTTAATACTCTGTCAGGATCCTTGGCTAATTCTTTTTTTGCTTTACCTAAACCCAGAAGATCACTAATTTTGTTTACAAAATTAACTACAACTTTCAGCGCTTTAGAATCTCTGCGAACTTGATCAAACCTTTCAGCAAGAAAACCTAGAGCTTCAGCCAAAAATTCTTCAGTTTGTTCCTCCCTTGAATACTGTCTAGTAAACCTAACCAATTGATCACCTATAATTTCAAGTTCTCGATCTTTAGCATTTTTTAAAGTTTTTTGAAGTTCTCTGACCATCTTGTCAGTAACTCTCCTAATTTTTTCTTTGTTTTGGCCGAATTTTTTGAATAAAACTGCATGAAATACTTCGTGTACAAGAGTTTCTATACCTTTGTCAGTGCTGAGAGCGCTAACATCAATTAAAATTGCAGTCTCTCCATCTCTAGTAACTCTAAAAGCTCCTATTGAATTAGTTTTTCTACCTCTTAACCTGGCATAATCTGCTTTAGTTTCTGCTAAAATAATCTTAGTGTTCGGTAAAATTTTACCTAATAAATTAGCAGTCCTTTTAAGGGTTCTTATTTTTTTGTTGAAGGCTTGTGTAATTTCACTTTTAATTTTATTAAATCTTTTTTTGCCCTCCGGTGTCCTGGTGTTGAACCCTTCAGCTCTGGCTTGTGCGCTTGCTTTATTAGATATACTTTTATTCCTACCTTGCGTTCCTACAATTGAAACGTTTTCATTTTTAGCTTCAGCATCATTAAGTAATTCATCTAGTTCTTGCTCAGCTTCCTGTTCGGTTGCTGTTTCTACTTCTGCCGCTAATTCATCTTCAGGGGTTACTTCCGTCTCCGTTGTCGCGTCGACTGCACCCTCGGCTTGGGTGTCAGCCTCTCCGGTAGGCTGCTGAACCTGACCGGGTACTCCTTCAGCCACTTCCGTAGTAGTTGTGGGTTGGTCTTGGCTAGTTTGCGCCACTGCGCTCTGCTCCGTACTGGCATCTTGTTGTTGTTTTAAAAGTTCTTGTTTTTTATTTAATATATCTTGCTCTGTAAATCCTATTAATTCCTCACCTCTTTCCTTTCTGCCTTCATTATCTTTTGCTATTGCATCAATAGCTTGTTGATTTGTAATAGCTTGTTCTTCTTTTATTTCTGGAGAAGGCGATGTCTTTTTACCTGCAGCTTTATCTGATATACGCTTGACTTCGTTGTCAATCGCTTCTATTCTTGTTCGAGTATCTTTATTAAAAACTTCATCTTGAGTTTTCAATAAGTCTTGTAACCTGGCTTTTTCTGCTAACAGGTTAGTTAGTTTGATTGCATCAGAACTATTTCTTAAATTTTCTGGTAATTTATTTTTATATTGATGATAGTTCTTTACTTCATTAACAATTTTATCCGCACCAATTTGATCTATTAACCCTTGCTCCACATACATTTTCATGTATTTTTGAAACAACTCTTGGTTAGATCCTAGTCTATTATAAAAAGTAACTCTAGATGTATTTACTCTACCAGCTCCACCCAGTAAACCTGCTGAAGCAAAGGCTGCAATGGTATTATTTATTACACTTGTTTTGGTAAACACAGGCTTAAATAAATCTTCCCCTTGCTGTTTGTTTATTTTTTTTCTTGCATAATCTTCAGCAAATAATTCTGTAGTTTCTTGTATAGATTCAAACGTACCTTCAATTGCAGAACCTTTTAAAAACTCTACAACTTTACCCGGAATATTGTCAGTGGTTTTGTTTTTAATTAAGTATCTAGCTATTTCTTTTGGAGATGTTTTAGCAAATAATTGTTGAGCACCAAAGTTTGGGGAAATAGTTACAGCTGCTAATGATCCTATCAAGCCAGTTGTTGTAGCTATTTCGTCAGCATACTTATGAGCCATTGGTTCTGGAATTCCTAAGCTCCTTGCCTCTTCTAACGCTGAATTATAGGTGGATGAATAGATTACCGCACCCGTACTAATCATAGCATTAGCCCTCATGGTTGCAGCTTTACTTAATCTGCCTAATCCTGCCGCACTCGTTAGCGCTCCACCGCTTTTTAAAACCGCTCCTGTACCTCGCATACCCGCAATTTGTACAACCAAGTTTCCTGTCACGTTGGCTGCTTGCTGATAAGTTCCATACAAACTTAATGTGGCTTCTGTTTCTGTCGAAGTTTTAGCTTTGTTCTTAATAGCATTTATATCAATACCCGCTTGCTCTCCAAAAAAAGCAACATTAACTTCTCGCTCTTCATCTATCACTTGGCCTTCTGGAGTTACTATATATTTTTTACCTTCATGATTCACAACCTTTCCTTCTGCATAAGAAAAAGAAGAGGGATCTGACCATAGTAAATTATTTAAATTACGGTGGATACGTAAATCTTCTGAAACTGCATCTAAGCCTACAGCATCAAACGCTGTTGAAAGCACATCAATCGTAGCTCCATAACCTCCTTCTAAAATTTCTCTTGCACCTTCATATCCTCCATGCAAAACATCACCCGGATTATATAAACCCATGTTACCAGAAACATATTCATCGGCAAGCCTCTGTTTTTTTTGATACATGTAGTTATTTAAAAACGGTAGGTTCTGACGATTGTATGCGCCAAAATTTACTATTAAATTTTTTCTATCCTCTGTAAGCTTATCAATCGCTTCTTTGTTTTTTTCTGGATTTAAATTTAATAATGTTAATCGTTCATCTATAAACTGCATTTTATCTTGTACATACAATCCCAATGTTCTTTGTTTCTCTAAATCAAGAGCTAAAGCGTCTCTCTCTGCGTCATCTTCATCTTCATAATTTGAATCAGAATATTTTGCTAATAAATCTATGTTACCTTCTTGGACTGCTTGAATAATTCTATTTCTTTTCCCAACTCCTGATGGATCCGCCACATCCTCATTTATATAATTAGTCAGTTCATTTAAATCAAATCCTTGAATACCACTGTATAAGTCTTGAACAATAGATAGTTTCTCTGCAGGAGCATCTAATCCTCTGTCTAATTGTTTTGAATATTTACCATATTTATAAAAAGACTCAGGAGTTGTATCTAAAAATTTATCAACTTCTTTTTTTGCAAGCTCATCAAACTCAGAAATTATTTCAGGATTATTTTGAATGAATTGTTCCAGCTCTTTTTGAGACATGTTTTTTGTCAAGTCTTTTATTTTTTCTATACGATTAATAAGGTTTTCAGGTATACTAGCTAATTTAGTATTATCTATTTGAAGTTTATCATCTTCTTCAGGAAAGGGGGTGGCAGGCACATACCCATCTTTATCTGGAACAGGCCTTTCTTTTTTCACAAGCGCTGGGCCTACATTAGGATCAATGTTTCCTAGCTTGTCAATTACAGATTTTACTTCTTCAGGAAGCGTAGAGTTTTTAAGTATTTCATCTACTACAGATTTTGGGGATAAGGTGGGTTGGCCAGTTGGTTGTGGCAATATTGTAGTACCTGGTTTTAATTCTTCTTTTTGCCCGTAATCTTTTTGTAACTCTTCATTTATTTTATCAAAGAAAGCGTTACTTTTTATAGGTGCTTGATTCAAATCTGGATCATCCTCAGTTTTAATATTCAAATCTAAATCCGAAGGTAAATTTGAACTTTGATATTCGGAAGGAAATAACTCTGGAAAATTTTCTTCTTTTTTTTTTAAACCTAATAAGACTTCAAAGGATTCTAAGGAGTTTTTATATCCCTCATCTTTTGCAATATCATACACTGTATTAAGGGCATCGCCGTTTGTTTGGAGTAGCGTGTAGAATTTTGCTAAATCTCCAGTATAACCTTCTTCAACTGCTAAAGAATATATTTCCTGTAGTGCTTCTTCATTCATATCTTAATATTAAAAATCTGACATGCGCCCTTTACCTCCTCCGGTACGTGTACCTGCTGGCGCTTGCTTTTGGTTTATAAGGTCTTGTAATTGATTTATGTTTACATTTCCAGTCACCGTGTCAACTATGGTGTAAGTTTTACCGCCATCAACAACAATTATGTTTCCTCCTGAATCCATCTCTAAATCTAGAGATTGTGTTTTATTTTCTTTATCTGTGTATCTTAATAAAGGCTCCAGTTGCTGCATATATTGTTGGTTCAGTTTTCTTATTTCAATTTGTTTTTCCTCATCACCAGCAGTGCCTTCTAGGACTTTGGTTATAGCTGTGGTGTGTTTGCCTGCAGATGTTAATAAATCTTTATTGTTAGCTAAATTTGTTCTAGCGATTTCTCTAGGTCTGCTTCTATCTAAGTTATATGTATCTGTATCGTCATCAATAAATGGTGTTGAATAACCAGCTGTTTGGAACATGTTTCTCGAACCTTCTTCTAATCCACCTGTATATCCTGAAACTATCTCGCTAAACTGCTGCGTGGTTAATTTATCTCCATAGAATAAGGGGAATAATTCAGCAGTAATTTGCTCCCTTGTTTTTGCATTACCATTTGGATCAGTAAACATAACAGGCACTGGTTGTGCTTTTCCGCTAGTATATATTTCCATGCCTGTATTTTTACCACTTGGATCTACAATGTTTTTAATTCTATCTATTCCGCTAAACTGTTGCATTAATTGTGTGGCTGAGGTTTCAACTGCATTTGCATCACTTGAAGAAAGTCCAGCTACTAATGCATACACGTCACCACCACCTTTTAATGCATCACTTTGTTTTATATTGTATAATCTTTCAGCTGCAGAAATAGTACCACCTGGTGATTCAATGTAATCTAGCTGTACACTAATAGCTTCTTCTAATATTTCTTTTGCACGACCTCTATGTTTTTCAAGAGATTGTTTATCTGGTTGCAGCATTCCATTTGAATCTGCTTTTACCAGTATGGTGTTGTCATCTACCTTAGATGGATCTTGAGTTAGTTCGTATCCGTTTTGGGTTAAGATACTTAAAAAGTCTCTACCAGTTCCCTGATTCAGAACACCGTCAATATATGTATCTCTTGCTTTTTGAAAATCAGGTTGACGGGTGATGTCTTCTATTGTCATGCTTGGATAAGCTTTCTTGTATTTTCCTAAAGTTGAAGCAAACTGTTTGCTTCCATCCATGATGTCGTAATTTTTAGGAATATCTTTTTGTCTTGCGTTCATGTTAGTAAATCCAACCAGCTTTCCATCACCTGTTTGTGAATACAATCTTCCGTCAGTGTTGATTACTAACCTGCTGTTTTGTATATCTGTTGCAGCTTGCAATTCATCAAAACTTAATAGCCCTAATTTAGAAACATCTCCTGCCTCTGCTGCTTTAATGGCTTCAGCATAATCAGCATTAAATGTTTTGGCTGCTTCTTGAAAAGAATTCCAATCGTCCTGTAATAATTGTGAGCTTCTAGTATATGCGTTTGGATCAAGCTTGCCTTGCTTTAACAACTTGTTTTGCATTAACATATAATCTTTTACTTGTGTGCTTCCGTCTAACACATATGCATTAAACGTGTTGTTGCCTCCAGCTTGATAATCCCTTAAGTCTGTTAGTAATTCGTCAGTCTTAGTTTGGATTTCATTTCTTTTGTCTTGTCTTGCTTTGTCTACAGCTTGTAATCTATCTACAATATCCCCTGTAATTTTTGACCAGTCAACAGGTACAAATGCTTCACCGGAATCAAACATTCCTGTAAACCTGTTACCCCTGGGGTTGTAATAAGTTCTATTATCTTTTGCCATTTATTCGCTGGTTGATATTAAATCTAATGGTGAGGTTCCAGTGTTGGTTGGTGGTAAAGGGCCAAAAGGATTTTCTTGTAAAAATAATTCATATAAATCCACCTCAGTTCCATCTACGTTTGTAACTCCCGATTTAATTAAATCAGTTGCATCTCCATATGTAGCACCTGCATCAACACCGATTCCGGCCTTTTCTTCTACAAACGCAGCAAAGGCATCTCTATCAAAATTTTCACCAGGGTTTTTTCCTTCTAAAAATTTATCTACATTTCTTTGGAATCTACCTTCGCCTCCATACAAATTAGTCATACCTAAAACTTCACCCCCTAATGCAGCGGCAGAAGCTCCTGCTCCAGCTATTGCAGATGCTTGTTGTCTAGCGCCAGCTGCAGCTCTTTGTCTTGCTGCGGCTCCAGTTGCTGTAAGCATTTGTAATTCTAAATCTTGTCTAGCTTGTTCGGCTTTTACAATTTCATCTTCACGAGCTTGAAGTTGTTGTTCAATTGCGCCTCTTTGTTTTTCTTCTTGTGTCAATATTTGTTCACCAATTGTTGGAACCGCTCCCAATACAGCTCTTTGCCCAGAACCTCTTACTGCATCAAGTAGTTGTTTTCTTTGCCTTAAAGAATCTTTTTGTATTTGATCAATAGAAATTGCCGGTATTCCTTTTTCAAGAGCAGGTATTTTACTTATGTTGTCTCTAGCCTGTGCAACAGCAAGAGCCGCCTCTTCATTAGCTCTTTGTATTGCTGCTTTAGCTGAAGCTGCTTGCGATAAAGTTCCTGCTATACCAAAAAGTGCGCCTACTGCGCCTGCTATTCCGCCTAATCCAACTCCTCCAGCTGCTTCTTCTGCTGCCATAATGATAAATTTAAAAGTTTAACAACAAAGATACAAATTTTAAGGGTAACTTTTAAACATACTGC
>CEPP01078865.1_pt1 | contig 11927 bp, 6 predicted proteins | sample 530521 | NCBI WGS metagenome assembly CEPP01 (sample SAMEA2620256, study PRJEB7988) | marine metagenome | biome: marine biome (ENVO:00000447); feature: surface water layer (ENVO:00002042); material: "saline water (ENVO:00002010), including plankton (ENVO:xxxxxxxx)" | depth 5 m | reverse complement strand
TGAGTTTGTTCTTTTTGGTGGCTGGTTTATCACAACCATGCCTTGCTCTGAATGATTTACGCGCTGCCTTATTGATGTTATGTCCAAATCCTTTGGCGCCGTAATGTATGATTTTTTCTTTACCACCTTGACAAGCCTTCACCATCTTCTTTTTCTTTGGCATTATTGACTTGCGAGGTTTATTACAAGGTATTGCTTTCTTCTTTACTCTTTTTCTAGGCATTACTTTCTATCTCCTGCCTTCGTATCCTTTGGCTCACCGAAGGTTTTGTTTAGTTGTCGTAGTCTGTATTGTTGTGATCTCATTTGTCTGTCGTAGATCTCCCATTCTTTTGGAAGTCTCATTGGTCTTTCTCTACCTAACATGTAAAGAACTGGTGTCCCGTTCTCTAAGTATCCAAACTCTGCACCTGCTGGAATAATACCTGCTTGTATCATCATAGATGTTGCATCATCTGCCATTCTCTTTGCACCTGTTGTTGCTAAGAACAAACTATCTAGATAAAATGCGTTGTATCCTTCTTTGGTTGTAAACCTGTATTGATAACCCATAAATGTAGGTTGTCCTGGCACCATCTTACTTGGTGGTCTGACTTCTAAGTCATAGCGATCGATGTAATACATAGCATCTTGCGGAACATTCGCTCCTATTGCACCAGGTGCTGCTTGAAAGATGTCAGGTATGTTTCCAGCCATTTGTTGTGCCATCAGAATGCGATACATTGTCTTTGGTGGCACACCTTTCTTGTAATCAGGGTCAAGGTCCTGAATAACTTCAAGAGCCGGCATGTAGAGATAATCTAAAATACCATCGATACCACGACTCATTGAGGCTTCTGGATCACCTTGTGCCGCTTGTGTAAGATAGGTAAAGGTTTGTGCACCTAACATCAGATTGGACATCCACGGATCACGATAATAAAGGTTTACACTATCAAATCCATCCTTGTCTGCATCATTTGCTGTAATGAAAACTGATTGTAATGCTTGATCACCTGTAAAGAAATAAGTGCCAGTGTATTGTGTCATTGCAACATGACCTCTTGCTAGTCGAGCCAAGTTGGCTGAAGCCTTTGGATTTGCTATTGCTTTTGCTGTTTCAGCAGCCGTTCTGTATGCGAATGAGAAGTAAAGAGCACCACGGAACCAACCTTCTTTTGACCATTGAGGTAGATTACCATAATCTAAAAATGCTGTTCTTGCCAGCTGGGCTGCTTCATCGATTGTTTTACCATCCGCTAGTGCACCAACAAACATCTGTTCTCTAAAAACATAGTCAGTGTAGATCGAAAATCTTTGTGCTGGTGATGATGAAGAGGTTTTGAGTAATGGATTTTTTGCAGAGTATTTGAACATCTCAACAACTTCTGTTGCTGCTTTACTGAAGTATGGAAAGTTTCCTAGATTTGTTGTGGTTTCTGCTCTTGCTGCTGTTTGCACCATGTCTTCTAAGAATACATCACCCATGTTGATTGTTTGTTGCGTTGCACCTAAGTTTCTTGTTTGGAGTGCATCAGCAATCTGTGCATAAGTGTATCTAGTTCCTGGCATTATCTCATTGGCTCTTTCTGTTCTAGCCACTGCTCTTATTTTCTGAGGTGGGTTGAGACTAGCAGCATCAATGGCACCAGGTGTCATGTATCCTTTGAATAATAATCTGTTAGATCCAGGTGCAGTGATTGTTGATAATAACATCTGTGTCGCAGCATTTTCTGCAATGTAGCTTGGATTACCGTAAAGATACTTACCAGCCAACTGACCTGATACAAATGATCGTCTTACATCACCAGCAGTTAGTCCTAATGTTTTTCTAGTCCAGTTCAACAAACCTGGATTGTTCTTAGATAACTCTTCAACATTACTACTGATTGTTCTAAATGTTTCTGGCTCAGCATAGAGCTGCTTTAGTTTTGCCAACTCTTGTGTTGAACCTACACCTGTGATTGCTTGACCACCACCATCAATGATGGTTTCTACTTGATAACGCATCTGATTACTTACTTGTTCAGGTGTAAGATTTAGTTCTAGTCCTCTTGCTCGCAACTGATTTGCAAGATCGATAATGTCATCTTCTACTTCTGATAAAACCAAAGCGCGTTGTCTGATAGCACGCATCTGTTCTTCTGTTGCCGCTTCACCAAACTCTATCGAACCTACTATTCTTACATCTGACATGCCAGCGTCTCTAGCTCTAGCTTGTAGCGTTCCAGCCTCAAGTGTATCATCTGTAAGTCTTGCAATGTTTGGTGTGTTTTCAATGTAGCCTAGTTCTAAGTAGCGTAAAGCTTCACCATAGAGCCATCTTTCACCTGCCTCTGTTCGATAAGCAACTGGAACTGATAAAGGTCCTAACTCTGCTCTTGCTACAGCTGATACTCTTTGTCTTGCCGCATTGTTTCCAGAAATGGCGATCATGACCTTTCCTACATCCGGTATGGTTTTACCAAGGACAGGTCTTCCAACCATCCCAGTTTTCAACCTCGGCATTTCTTCAGCCATCTTTGTAGCAAACACCGCCATTTGGTCTATAGTTCCAATACCTTCAGTCGGTATTTGAGTAATGATGTATGCTTCATCAGCTTTTTGTAGTGTTGGAAATGTGCCTCGCATAACATTCAATACTTGTTCTTGAGATAGCTGAGTTCGTGCTGCGTCCTGCACCAGAGTTTTAGCTCCAGATTTGTTCATTCCAATAATGACGGTTGGATCTTGTTTGCCTGATACAACAAACATTGAGTAGATAGCATCTTCAGCAGATGTAGAATAGCGACCATAAGTGCTCATCGCTTCAGGTAGTGATCTTTCAAGTCGTAATACACTTTCTGTTGCACGATCTACAGCTCTGTTGACTTGTGTCATTTCTGTCTTGACACCTACAGGTGCCACAACCTTCATCTTTTTTCCAATCTCTGTTGCTGTATTACCTGCGTATCCTGCTGTAAGAACCTCATCAGCGTATCTACTAGCTGCAGTTGTTAGATTTATGGCACCTCTGGTCATTGACTGACCTCTGGTCAACCTTTCTACTGTATCACCTTGACCGATAAGTTGTGCTGCTAGTGGTCTTGCACCCTTTTCAGAACGCAGTTCTTCTGGCATCATTGCTCGTTTGGTAGTAGGAGATGTTTGCATAAATGCACCAGCACCTTCTTTTCCTAGTTTACCACGCATAAAATCTTCCATCATTCTATTCGTGAAGTAAATCTGTTCCTGAGGTGTGAGTGCTTCAGTCAATCTGCTACCTGGATCATCAGCAACTCTTAGCTTGTCCATGATACGAGCCATCTCTGCATCACGACGAAGTAGTTGAGGTGGTAGGTTTAGGTTTTCTGGTGTCAACTCTCTAACTGGTCTTTTGTTTAGAGTATCAACAAAGTCAACAACACTATCGTAATGTTTACCTAAAACTTCTGAGTTGACAGCCATTCTATCTGTAAAAGCAACATAATCTTCGATGTTGTATTTAGCTAATCTTTCTGCTGCTCTTTCTGTTAGTTGTTCTGCAGTTGCACCACCTTTGGCTCTACCTAGTTCTTGTGGTATGTTGTCAACACCTAAATCTACACGGCCTTCTTTTCTTATCTCACGAGCCATGTCTCCATAAATACTTTGTTGTTTACCAATGTCATCAATAACACCATCTAACTGTGTAAATCTTGTTGCATCATCTGTTGTGCCTGAGATAAGATCAGCAAAGATTTTTTCTTGTAGCTTGTCTTTACCCATCTTAGAAACAATCTGTTGTGCTTCATCTACCTGACCTCTTGACATCAACAAAGAGTATTGTCTAGCAGCATCAAGTGCTTCCATCTGTCTTGCACCTTCTAGTGCAATCTTGTTGTTGACTGAGTAGGTTGATGATAGATAGCCAAAACTTTCTGTTGGTCCTATGTCTCGTAAAGCCATTGCAATACTTGGATTACCTGTCCCTTCACCAATCCGTGTAAGTCGACTAGCATCAGCACCTAGATCCATTGCTCTTGCTGCTTTGTTGAGTGGGATTGCAGTTGTTGCTAGTTTCTGACTACCTTTTGCGATGGTTCCCCACGGCATGATAATCTCAGCAACAGTTCCCATAATCATGTATCCATCAGATCCACTTTCAGTTTGGTTGTAGTTAGCCATTGCATTACCAAGACCATAACCACGAGCTGTTTCTACTGCAACTTCTCTTAGATAAGCATCCATTGTAGGAAAGAAACCACTTGTCTCTTCTGTAAAGTCATAAGTTTTCAGATCATAAAAACTATCACCAACATTTTGACCACTTGTTCCACCAGCACCTGCTTCCATAATCTCTTCAAGTGGGTTGAGAACTAGTCTAAATGGCATGTTGAGATCACGAATAAGTGCCATCCCTACACTTTCTGTAATCTCACCAGTCTTCTCATCTTCATTTGTTGCCAAGTATGTCAATACATCACCACCCATTTCCATAGCTTGTTCACCCATGGTCTTGTCGCTTTCTGGTCTGTATTTTTCTTCCATCATTTTCTTGGTAAAGCCATACTCATCTGTGTCTGGAATGAATGGAACATTGGCACCAACTATGTCTCTTGCTTCTTTCTTTGCTTTTGCTTGAGCTTCTTCTTCTGGTAATCCTTCTTGTTTGTATTTTGTGTAAAGCCTGTCGTATTGTCTGAAATACAGATCACTAAATGATTGTGTTATCTCATCTTGCAGAGCCATTTCGTAAGATTTACCACCAAGTCTTTCTGCTCTTTCGAATGCATCTGGCTTTCTTTGCTTGGCTGATTTTGCCATTTCATCTAAGAAGTTTTGTTGTATCTGTTCTTTCTGTCTCTTTTGTTGTTCTGCTTGCTGAGGTGATACAATAGTTTGTGGCATCAAACTTTCCCATAACAATGCCAAAGAACCTAGATCTGTTTCACCTTCCATCCAAGGGTTGAGATCTACCATCCAGCTTTCTGTGCCTGCTAAGTCTGGTTCTACTTGTAATCTACCAGCAGTTTCTTTACTTACTGATGGCTGCATGTTGAATGGATCACCTGCTTGTCTTGGTCTGTCATAGCCAAACTCACCTTCTACTGAAGATGTAGCAAACTTATCAGATGTTTCGAACTGTCTAGCTTTTTCTGCAGCTATTTGTCTGAGATCGTATTCTAGTATTGCTACCTCATGCTCAAACATGTCGCCTATTCTTATTCGCTTACCTGTTGTTGCTTCATAATCTGCTTTTAGTGCTTCATAGATTTTGTCTTCTACTTCTTGGTAAGTCGGTAATCCTAAGTAGTTTTGTTGTATGTTTATGCTTGAGATAACTTTATCTGCTTGTGCTCTGATGTCATAAGGCGTAGGTATCTGTTCTCTACGCAATGTAATAACTTCATCCATTGGTATTTGTCTAGGACCTTGTGGGTCAATACCAGGTAGTTGCCTTTGAAAGTCTTGTTGCACATCAAAACCACCAGCAGTTTCTGATGCTTGTTGTGCCTCAGGTCCAGTCAAACCAGCACCTTCAGGCACCATCATAAAGTCTGGAACTGGCATACCTAGAGCTTCCAGCTGTTGTCTTTGTATCTTGTATTCATCAGCAGCTGGTGTTCTTGGCACAAAAGGAATAGTTTGACCTTTCTTTTCTGCTTCGATCCTTGCTTTCTTTTCTGCTTCAAACTGTTGTGCTGCTTTCTGTTCTTCGTATTCCGTCAACACTTTCGTAAGATAAGCGTCAGCTGCTTCTTGACCTTGAGCTTCTAAAATAAAGTCATAAGCTTCTTTGTCGTCGAAACGAAGTCTGTCATACAACGGATTAGGGGCTGCCATTTTTACTCCTTAGGTTGTTGTTGAGCTTGTTGCATTGCTTCAAGATCTTTCTTGTATTCTTCCATAAACTCTTTCTGCTGTGCTGTTGTGAGCTTTTTACTGGATTTTGCACCAAGTTCTGCACCTTTTGCTGCTATTCCTCTAAATGCACCAATCGGTTGATCATTCTCATCAAATCCAATGATCTCATAACCGTATTCTTTTTCACCATAAGGTAGACGATAAACTTGTCCAATGCCCGGTCTTACATCACCAAATACTTCTGCTTTCATTTCTTCTGTAGAAACATCTTTGTTTTGACCTTCTGTTTTAGTCATAAGATCTGTAGGCTTAGGTTGTTCTTTAGGTTCTGGTGGTATTTCAGATGGATCTTGTTCTTCTTCAGTGCCAACTTCACCTATTGAACCAGGTGCATCTGGATTTAGACCCAAAGCTGTTCTATCTGCAAACAAACCATCAAAGAAATCTGCAGCTGCATCAAAACCTGCTTCGAACAGATTGGCTTCTCTACCTTCTCTTTTCTTTGCACGAGCTGCTTGTCTTTCTATTTTTCTGTCTTGTCTTGCTTTGATCTCTTCAGTTCTCATTTCTGCTTTTTCTGTATCACCAAATGATTGTATTGCTTGTGTTCTGAGAATGTAGCCTAAAACCTTTTGTTGTGATGCATCATCATTTGGAAACAGTTCTTGGACCTTTTCGTGTATTTTGTATGTTGGAACCTTACCTTCTTTCAGATCTTTTTGTGCTGCATAATACAAGTCGTAAGCAGCTAGTTTTGCTCTTGCTTCTTTAGTCTTGGCAGCAGATAGATCGCCTGGTGCTGCACCTGCACCCTTTACAACTTTCTGTCTAGGTTGTTTCATAAATGCCACATCACCTTCTGTTGTTGTTTCAAACCCTAACATCATCATCTGTTGAACTGGATCTAGTCTAGCAAGGTAGTTATTGAAAGCTTCTCTCTCTTGTGTTGCTATTGGTGCGAACTGTGCACGGTAAATGTTTCTAGCCTGTTGTATTGTTTGTTCTGGTCTTGCTGTTGCTGCTTCAATAGCTTGTCGTTGTTGTGTTGCTATTGCTGTTCTTTGTGTCAACAAATCAGATACAGTTTTATCATCAGCACCTGCTACTTGCTGCTTAGCTTTTTTGATAACATCATCTAGTTGTGCTTCACTAACAATCTCCGCTCCTTGATCTTGCAATCTATCTTTGATCATCTTTTGTTTTTGTGCATCAGCTGTAGAAATGTCTGAAACAGATACACCCATGGTATCAGCAATAGCTTGTTTGATTTTTGCGTCGTTAGCTGTGAATGTAGATCCGTATCCTTTTCTACTTGCATCAGCTCTAAACTGCGTGTATGTTGCAGCAGCTACTGCTTTGGCTTGATCTGTAGATCTTGAATAACCACCAACAGTTGCAGCGTATCTACTAGCTTTATTTTCTATCGAACCTGCAGCAGCTAGTGAGTTTCCAAAGCTTTCACCAGCATTTGAAATAGTAGGTAATGAAGGTGTAATGTTCCAAATGTCATTTACCTGATCATAAACTGCAAGTTGTCGTCTTGCTCTATCAGCTTGCACATCTTGTTTTAGACCATAAGCTTTGACCAGACGATTGAACTCATCAGAAGAACTAGCACCTTGTAAGTCTGAAATCTGTCTATCTAAGATTTTTAGTTGTTCATTGAGCATCTGAGCAACAATCATTTGGTTTGCTTGATTTTGCTGTGCCATTTGTAAAGCTGCTTGATAGCGTTGCATGTGTGTTTGAAGATACACGCTAGTGTAAAACTCTCCAACTGTTTGATTTGGTTCAGCCATTATTTGCCTCCTCCGCCTGTTCCTGTTCCTGGATCTACAGCAGTTCCAGTTTGTAAGTTAGTTCCATAAAACTGTGGTGGAGCCATTTGCTGGAAACCTGGACCATACATTGGAAACTGTCCATAAAACTGTTGCGGCATACCTTGAGTAAATGGTTGTTGCATTGGTGATCCGTATGCTGGGAACTGATAACCATACATTGCACCAAGTTGTGATAGTTGTGCAGCATTGTATTGTCCACTTCCTTTGCCAACCATTTCTTGTGCCATGATTGTTTGTCCAGCCAGTGAGCCAATGTCTGCAACACCACCACCTATCATGCTCATCAGAGCTGCTTGTCTTGCTTTTTCTCTTTGATCTTCTGCTACCTCTAACTGAAATAACTCATCAGTCTGTGCTTTTTCTTTTTGTAAGTCAAGCATTTGTAGTTGTCGACCTGCTTCACCTTGTGCTCTTTGTTCTTGCTCTTCTCTTGCCCTCATGCGTCGCATAGCTTCACCACTATCTTGCGTCATGGCTTGTAATGCTTGTGCTTGACTCATCTGTTCAGCTGCTATCGCTCTTTGTGGGTTCATGAATGCTTGAACATAAGCTTGTTTTTCTGCACCGGTAAGTCCTAATGCATCAGCTTCTTGTAGTCTTTCTAACTCTTTTATTCTATCAGTTATGACTTCATTGGGGCCAAGTGCTTGGTATTGTCCAACACCGGAAATGATGTTTCCTGCTAGTTTGGCTCCTCCTAATGCGAGTGCGGCTATTGTCAATGGTTCCATGCTTTATCTCCTATTTATTGCCTGTTATTTTTCCTAAACTGTTGTTGATCTGTAATAAGCGTAAATGTTTATTTGATAGAAGAAAATAGGCACCGTTCTTTCAGCAGTCGATGCTATTATCTGATAACTATGTTCTCCTGTTGGTAGATAACCAGAAAACATAGCGTAGACTGGTCTTCTTCTTTCTGCACCGTAAATACCACCATCATTAGATGCAGATGCGTTTACACCAAACTCACTCTCACTAAACAGCGAAGCAAGTGTAGTTGCTTTACTAGCAGCATCACCTGTCTTTAGTATTGCAATACTTGTTCGTTGACCAGTCAAACCTAACTCATCAACATTGTTTCCATAGTATGCACGGGGATACGCTGTTATGTGCACAAAGACATCTGCATCTTCTTCTAGGTAGAAATCAATACCTGATCCTGAAATGCTACCATCGCCAATGATGTTTGCCGAATAGCCACCCGCTTGATTGATGCCAAGTGTGCCTTGATTTACACCTGTTGCATACTCATAACGATTATTGGTTGCAATGTATTCACCTTTCATTATGTGTTTCAAACCAAAGTAGTTTGACATTGCTGTTGGATCAATGTCTGAAGCTGAAACACCACCGTTTACATAACTTTGTAATACATCGATGTTTTGTTCTACGGATGATCCGTTTATTTTGGTGCCGTCTGAAAATGTATTTGGTGCTGTGTATGCCATTATGCCCTCGCTGATGTTGGATTGTAGATTTCTACTTCTATTGCTGCTCTTTCTAACACGATAGAAACATCAACACCGTTTTGGACGGGTGTGCCTGCTGGATCTGTTCTTTCGCTTTCTAAAAACTGTCCAGTTGAGTTTACCCGATACGGTCCGCTGATAAACATTTGCACACCATACAGTGTTTTACCACCACCGTCTGCTTTATTTACAACAAATGTATGTTGTCCGTTTATCATCATTGGCGGTCCTGCTGATTGAAACTCTTGTGCTGAGAAGTCGTAAGTTGCATAAGTTGCCATTCTACCACCACCAGCTGCTGTCTGTGTTGAAGTAATAAGGTGCATTGGAACTACAGAACAGTGATCAAATCTTCTGGCATTGTATGCAAACTGCACATCTGAGTTGCCATTTGTTAGATCGTCAGGTGTGAAATAATCTGGTGGTCCACCAACTAGTCCACCACTGTAGAAGCCTGCATCATCTGCTGACTTGAAGTCAGTATCAACCAAAGCTGATGAGATTGTGTTGAACTTAGGATAGATCAAGTAATAGTATTCACCAACACCAACACCTGCTTGGGTGCTATCTACTAGTTGCGACATGTATGCAGACGGCGTTACGCGATTTTTCAATCCATTGTGAAAAATGTCCCAAACATTCACATTCCACTGAACTTGTATGTTTTGATGTTGTTTTAGCCGCACACCTGATGTGCTATTTATTTGTATCTTTGTGCCTTTGTTGGCTGTCGTATTGAAAGTAAATGTATTGTCATGATTGATTGGATAGTCAAACTGTGCATTTACAGATCCTGTCTGGCTGTAATGTTGCCCTGATGGTGTGCCTGGTATTGTAAAAGCATTGTAAATCCAACCATTATGTGATGATGGTGCAGATCCAAAGGCTTCATAAGCTTGATTATCTTGTCGTCCAACAAAAACAATGTGTGGATTATCAGCAAGGTTTACCATGTCAATACCTTGGTTTCTTGCGTTTTCTCCATCTATTCTTTGCGTAGATCCATTGATTGCACCATTATTTGCATTTGCTTCTGCTGCGTCTGTTGTTCCATTTTGTGGATAGAACGATGTAAGTTTTATTCTGCTCATTTATCTTCTCCTGTTATGAACTGATAGTTGTCCGCCCCAGTAAGCTAGAACAGTAGACTTGTTTGTAGTATCATCGCCTTCTTTCATTGCTGGCACCTTACAATAAACAGCAAACTCATGATTACCTTTACTGATTGGCACTTGCACAAACATCTGTGTGCAATGAAAGATTGGAAAGATTTCTGATGTTCTACTTACTTCAACACCATCAACTTCTATCTTCCACTGTCTAGTTTTTCTAGCAACTCTATCAGTTGTGCCCACTTTGTAGTAGTGATTGTATTTTGGCACAAAGCTGTTGATGTGAAATCTGATTACTGCCATTCCTTCTTCACATTGTAATGTTCCAGTCTCACCTACTTGAAACCATGATCCGCCACCTTCTATCGGTGCACTTTCATACCTCAAGCCTCTGATAGTATTACCTCTTGGATTTACCGTTCCACCTGAAAAGTTTGCATCATTGAAAGTAGAGTAGTCATCGTAAACATTTATGTTGTTTACTGTCAACCATCTACCTACAGCTCTATCTTCGAAGTCGTCATGTGTAATACTGTTTACTGGTAAGTTGTCCCTATCAAAACCACCATTTATGACTGATACATACTGGTTGTAGTTCTTATCGTATTCTCGTGCATTTACGATCATACTTCCTGTTATGCTATTGTAGCGCCACTGATAACTCATCGTGCGTCTCTCCCTCTTATTGTTTCTGTTCCTTTCGAGGTGTATTCTACTGCATAGCCCATAATGATAAATGCTTCACTTGTTTCTACCTCAAATGCAAACTCAGATGATGCTTGCAAGTCTACTGAGTATCTGACTTGTGTTAGCAACTTATCTTGCCACTTTGCAGTTCCCCACTTTGCTTGGCTGTCTTCTAAGTCTGGATCTACTGGTTCATAGACAGGTTGAAAGAAGTGATCAGGTCTTTGCATAATAGCACCACCTGCTTGTGTTCCGTTATCCCATTGTCTATCTTTGTAGAACTCAAGAAATGGTGTCTGATTACCCGTTGTAAGAATGTAAAGGTAAACATACTTGATGTGTTTCTTTATGAAAGGCTGTCCAAAGTCTAGCCATTGTGTTCTTATCTTACTTGGTGGCATTGGCTGATCTACATAGTTTGGACTTTCTGCACTACCTATGTTTTGTGTGCCTGCTCTGCGATTGCGACTAACTACAAAAATACCTTTCATAACTTTTACAACTGCAGGATCTGGATCAACCCATTTACCATAAATCAGATTTGCATTCTTATCTGTTGTGATGCAGTTTACACCCCACTCTTTATTGTTTCTAATACTCCAACTTTCACTATCAATGTGGTAAATCAGACCTAATGAAAGTCTGTGTCCATCATCATGTGCAACATAGAAATGCACTTCACGCCATTGCGAACTGTAAATACCACAAGCATGTGGCAATCCATCTAGTGCCAATCTTTCAATGTATTGTTGGATTGGATCTGATAGTTTCCTTACTTGTAAGTCTGCACCACCATCCAAACCACCATTGATTGCATAAACACCGTCAATACCTAAAAACATAACTCCTATGCCTGGCACAGTGATGATGGTGTGTGGTGATTTAGTGCCGATGCCGGTAATAAAGGGGACGATCTCAAAGCCATTCAGAGCATCACCACGGACCAAGTCAATAGCTTGTTCTCTGAATACTAAAAGTGAGTTGTAATAGATTTCGAAACCTGTTATGTCCCC
>CEPP01000329.1_pt1 | contig 12055 bp, 10 predicted proteins | sample 530521 | NCBI WGS metagenome assembly CEPP01 (sample SAMEA2620256, study PRJEB7988) | marine metagenome | biome: marine biome (ENVO:00000447); feature: surface water layer (ENVO:00002042); material: "saline water (ENVO:00002010), including plankton (ENVO:xxxxxxxx)" | depth 5 m | reverse complement strand
GCCGCCCCGGCCAACGCTCTGCGGGCCAAAGGCATAGCCGTCGGGGGTACGGACTCCGTCCACGACGATCAGCACCCGGTCGCCGCCCAGACCGCGGATGGTGAAGCCCGCATTGCCGTCGCGGCCGGTCGAGCCGAGGGCGGCACCGAATCGGGCCGGCTGGGTCCGGACGCTGACGCCCGGCTCGAACCGGACCAGATCCTTGATGTCTGTGTAAAGATTCTCCTCGATCTCACGCGCCGTGATGACGGTGACCGTGGCGGGGGTCTCATCCGCGCGGGTGGCAGTTCGGGTCGCCAGCACAGTGATCGGATCGAGGGTCACCGGGTCTTCGACGGGGCTCGAGACAGGCCGGGTTTGGGCCAGAGCAGGCATGGCAGTGGCGGCCAGTCCGGCCAGAGCGGTGGTGAGGAGGAGGGTGGTACGCATGAGAAGCCCCGGGGAGTTACGGTGAAGGTGCGGGGCAATTACTGCGAACGATTATCAGAAGCAACCGCATTTGCGACTCGTTCTGAACACAGCGGCGACATGTGCGTTCCCAGCTTCATGAAAACCCTGCTCCGCCTTGCCGCCACCGCCAGCCTGGCCGCCGCCGCCGTTGCGGCCTGTGGGAATGACCCGATGGAGCCCGGGCCCGTGACCCCGGATCCAGACGCACCCCTGCCACCGGAGGATCCGGCTCCGGCCCGGACAACGGGGCATGCGGAACTGTTGGGGGACTGGGCGGCCTATCCCGCCTGGTGTTCGAACACGACGGGTCCGGAGCGGCCTATCACCATCACGCTGACGCGCTTTGAGGGCTATGAGAACAGCTGCGCCATCGAGGCCTCACGCCCGATTGCAGAGGGCCATGAGCTGGATCTGGTGTGTCAGGGCGAGGGGCAGGAGACCCGCGAAACAATACGCGCCTCGGCCACGGATGATCGCCTGAGACTGTCCTATCCGGATCGAGACGGGGCGACGGTGGCGTTCACCCGCTGCCCGTCGGACCAGCCCTAGCTGAACAGGAAGTTCATGACGTCGCCGTCCTTGACGACATAGGACTTGCCCTCGGCCCGCAGCTTGCCGGCCTCGCGCGCCTTGGCCTCGCCGCGCAGGGCGACATAGTCGTCATAGGCGATGGTTTCGGCGCGGATGAAGCCCTTTTCAAAGTCCGTATGGATCACGCCAGCCGCTTGCGGAGCCGTATCGCCGACATGGATCGTCCAGGCGCGCGCTTCCTTGGGGCCGACCGTGAAATAGGACTGCAGGCCCAGAAGGGAATAGGCTTCCCGGATCAGGCGGTTGAGGCCCGGCTCGGCCAGACCCAAGGTCTCGAGAAACTCCAGCTGTTCCGCCTCGTCCAGTACCGCCAGCTCCGAATCGATCTTGGCCGAGATGACGACGGAATTGGCGCCGTCCTTCGCCGCGCGGGCGGCGACCAAGTCTGATAGCTCATTGCCCTTGTCGGCCGAGTTCTCGTCGACATTGGAGACATAAAGGGCGGGAAGGGCGGTCAGCAGCTGCAGCATGTCCCAGGCCTTGCGGTCTTCCTTGCTGACCTCGGCGGTGCGGGCGGGCTTGCCGGCGTTGAGCTGGGTCAGGGCCAGATCGACCAGTTTCAGGCTCTGCTGGCTTTCCTTGTCACCGGCCTTGGCGCGCTTTTCCATCTGGCCCCGGCGACGCTCCAGGCTTTCCATATCGGCCAGCATCAGCTCGGTCTCGATGATCTCGAGATCGGCGATCGGGTCGATGCGATCCTCGACGTGGGTGATGTCATCGTCGACGAAGCAGCGGGCGACAAAGGCAATGGCGTCACAGTCGCGGATATTGGCCAGGAACTGGTTGCCCAGACCCTCGCCCTTGGACGCACCGCGCACCAGACCCGCGATATCGACGAAGGTGATGCGCGACGGAATGATCTCCTTTGATCCAGCGATCTCGGCCAGCACCTTGAGGCGCGGCTCGGGCACGGCGACGTCGCCGGTGTTGGGCTCGATCGTGCAGAACGGATAGTTGGCCGCCTGGGCCGCCGCCGTCTTGGTCAGGGCGTTGAACAGGGTGGACTTGCCGACGTTGGGCAGGCCGACGATCGCGACTTTCAGGGCCATGGAACTCTCTGGGGAACGGGTCGAGGCGAGCCTTTAGCCGCTGGGCACCCGTTTGTCAGGCGCTAACCGCCCCGGACCGTCAGTTGACGGCCGGATTGCCGACCCGGGCGGAGACGGTGACCGGGGCGGCATCCGCGAAGGTCAGGGCCAGGTCCACCGTGTCGCCCTCCGCAAGAGGGGCTGTCACCTGCATCAGCATGATGTGGTTGCCGCCGGGCTGCAGAGCCGTCACCTCACCTGCAGGAAGGGGCAGGCCGTCGGTCATTTCAGCCATGGTCATGACCCCGCCCGCGGTCGACATTTCATGGATCTCGGCCTTGCCCGCGGCATCGGTCGAGACCGAGACAAGGCGGTCGTCGGTTGCGGCGGCAAGGGTCATATAGCAGCCCGTCACATCGCGGCCGTTCGGCGTAGGCCGGCAGACCGCATCGCTGACTTCGACGGACGGCGCCGCGGCATCCTGACAGGCGGTGACTCCGAGACAGAGCAGGGCGAGGGCGGGCAGGCGCATGGGACGGCTCCATCAGGCAGGGCGTGTGCGCAATGAACCCGGTCGCGTCATCAGGCAAGAGACGCGGTGTCGCGCCCGTCAGGAACGGACAGGGATTGGCTCTCGACAGGGTCCGGGGGCCGTGCCAGCGTGACCTCCACAAACTGCTGTATTCATGGAGATCGCCATGTCGCTTGGCCCGGGTTCGCTGAGAATGGGTCTGATGGGAGGGGCCTGTGCCCTGATGCTGACAGGGACGGCGGTGTCCGCCCAGGAGCAGGTCGACAGCCGCCCCGGAGGTCCCGGCCGCGTGGCCATCACCATTTATAATCAGGACATCGCCCTGGTTGAGGATGTGCGGGACCTGAACATTCCGGACGGCCGCTCGCGTCAGGAGTTCCCCGGCGTATCGGCAAGCATCCGGCCCGAGACCGTGGGGCTCAGCGGTCGGGGCCTGTCAGTGGTCGAGCAGAATTTCGACTATGACCTGCTGACGCCCGACAAGCTGATGCAGAGCGCGGTCGGCGACACCATCGGCATCGTCCGCATCAATCCGGGCACCGGTCGCGAGACGACTGAACGGGCCCAGGTTCTGGCCGCCAATGAGGGCGTGGTGCTGCGGATCGGCGACCGGATCGAGGTGCTGCGGGACGACGGCGTGCCCACCCGGGTGATCTTCGACGAGGTGCCCGCCAATCTGCGCCCGCGTCCGACGCTCAGCGTGACGCTCGACGCCGAGGGTGGCGGTCGCCGCGAGACGACGCTCAGCTATCTGACCAGCGGCCTGTCGTGGGAGGCGGACTATGTGGCCCAGTACGACGAGGCGGGCGGCAGTCTGGACCTGACGGGCTGGATCACCATCACCAACCGCTCGGGCGCGACCTTTACCGAGGCCAGCACGCGGGTCGTGGCCGGAGAGGTCAATCTGGTCAGCGGCGGCGGCTATTACGGCGGACGCGGCGGCGGCAATGGCTATGAGTTCTCGGATGGCGCCGAGGGTATCGCCGACTATTACATTTACCCCCTGCCGGGCCGTGTGACGGTGGCCAACAACCAGAACAAGCAGGTCGGCCTTCTGGACGTGGCCAATGTGCCGGCGACCAAACGCTATCTCTTCCAGATGGGCGGCTTTTCGACCTATGAGCAGGCGCAGTCGGCCGAGGTGGCGGTGCTGTTCCAGAACGGTCGCGCCTCAGGCGTCAGTCAGGCCCTTCCGGCCGGGGTGGTGCGCGTCTATGTGCGCGACGCGGGCGGTGAGCCCCGCTTCATCGGCGAGGATGAGATCGGCCACACGCCGGCCGGATCGGACATCGCCATCACCACCGGGGATGCCTTTGACGTCACGGTCCAGCCGCGTCTGGTCAGCAATGAACGGGTCGCGCCGCGCATCCTGAACACCGAACGGTCGCGCTACCGGATGGAATACACGGTGCGGAATGCCCGCTCCGAGCCGGTGGTGGTCGAGGTTCGCCAGACCGGTCTGGGCCGCGACACCGAGATCCAGGATCAGAGCATCCAGGGCGAGATGCGCGATGCCCGCACCATCGTCTGGCGCGTGCCGGTTCCTGCCAATGGCCAGACCGTGCTGACGGCGACCATCGAGACCGGCGGCTGATCCCGATGCGCGCGGGCGTCAGTCTGATCGCGATACTGGCCCTGTCAGGGCTGGCGGCACCGGAGGCCCTTGCCCAGGCTGCGGTTCCCGCTGCCGTGGCGGAGCCTGCGGTGGCGGTCTCTTCTGGCCCCGAGGCCGTGTCGGTGGTCATCTACCGAGACCGGCCGGTGAATACGGTCGAGCTGATGCGCCAGTCGCAGCAGAGCTGGAGCCGACTGGACCGCGAAGGTCTGGCGCTGATCGTCGAGACACGGACAGTTGACCTGCCCGCAGGCGAGGCCGTGATCCGCTTCGAGGGCGTGGCCGGCGGCATCGTTGGCCAGAGTGCGGTGCTGGAGGGCCTGCCCGCCGGGGTGATTGAGCGGAATACCGACTTTGACCTGCTGACGCCCGGATCGCTGTTCGAGCGGTCGATCGGCGAGACGGTGCGGGTGGTGCGCATCAATCCGGTGACCGGCGGTGCCGAGGAACACGTCGCCGTGATCCGCGCCGGGGCCAACGGACCCGTGCTGGAGGTCGACGGCGGCTTTGAGGCCCTCAGCTGCTCGGGCCTGACCCAACGTGTGGTGTTCGACCGTGTGCCCGAGGGGTTGAGCGACCAGCCCAGCCTGTCGGTGCGCACCCGGGCAGGGGAGGCCGGGCGCTATACGGTGACGCTGGCCTATCTGGCCACCGGCCTGCAGTGGTCCAGCGATTATGTGGCCGAGCTGGCGCCGGATGGGCGCTCCATGACCCTGACCGGCTGGCTGACCCTCGCCAATTTCGGCAGCACAGGCTTTGTCGACGCGCCGGTCCAGGCTGTAGCCGGCAATCTGCGAACCGAGTCGGGCACTGTCCCGGTCGATGCCGTGCGTCTGCCGCGTCGCGCGGGCTGCTGGCCCCAGGACACGACGACCGAAGGCGAGATGCCGGAGTACTCAGGGCCGGCCATGGCCGTGCCGCCCCCGCCACCACCTCCCGCTCCGCCGCCACCTCCGCGCTTGCAGATGAGAGACGAAGTGGTTGTCACAGGCTCCCGCATCGCCGAGCAAGGCGAACTGGGAGACTACAAGATCTACACCCTGCCGGAACGGACCACGGTCGCAGCCCGCCAGACCAAGCAGGTGCGGTTCCTGGAGCGGCGCGATGTGCCGGTCGAGAGGATCTATCGCGCGCGGATCGACGGGTCTTCGGACCTCCGCAGTGTCACAGGTCCCCTCCAGACCGACATCGTGCTGAGGCTGGACAATGATGCGGACTCGGCCCTGGGTCTGGCCCTGCCCGGCGGGACCTGGAGCCTGCGGCAGCAGCGCACCGATGGCCCGGCCTTCTTCACCGGAGAGGCCCGCAGCACCGATCGCCCGATCGGCTTGCCGGTCGAGCTGTCGATCGGCCAGTCCCCCAACGTCCGGGTCCGCTATCGCACGACCGACTACAGCTCCAGCCAGACCGGCGGGGTGACGACGACCCTCTATACGGTCCAGGTCGAGGTGATGAATGCGGGGGCCGAGGCGGCCAGCCTCGAGGTCATTCCGTGGGCCTATTTCCAGCCGGGCTTCACCATCACCCGCGAGAGCCGTGAGAGCAGTATTACCGAGGGGGGCTATCCGGCGTGGAGCTTTGCGGTTCCGGCGGGCAGTGTCGAGCGGCTGAGCTTCAGCTATCGTGTCGAATATTGAGCGCTATTCGCCGTTCTGTGCGGCCTGACGCGGGCTGAATTTCGGCGCAGGCGCCAGGCGCAGCACCTCGCCCTGATAGCGCTCGTCCTGACCGCTCAGCAGGAAGGGCAGGGCGTCGGCGCAGGCGTTCAGCAGGGCATCTCGCCACGGATATTCGGCCTTATGAAAGTCCCCCAGCACATGGGGCATGACCAGTTGCGGCTCGCCCGGATGGCCGATGCCCAGGCGCGCCCTGCGGAAGTCGGCCCCCAGATGGGCGATCAGCGAGCGGATGCCGTTCTGGCCCGCCGCCCCGCCGCCGGTCTTCATGCGGAAACGACCCGGTGCCAGATCGATCTCGTCGTGGAAGATCACAATGTCCGCAGGCGCGAGCTTGAAGAAGCGCGCGGCCTCGCCGACCGCACGGCCGCTCTCGTTCATATAGGTCTGGGGCTTCATCAGCATGACCTTGTGGCCCTCGACCTCGCCGTCACGCACGATGGACTGGAATTTGGCCCGCTCGGGGCCAAAGCGCCAGCGGTCCGCGATCACGTCGGCCGCCATGAAGCCGATGTTGTGCCGGTTGTTCTGATACTTCGGCCCGGGATTGCCCAGGCCCGCCAGGATGATCATGGGCAGGGTCCAAAACGGTCGCGGCCCACTCCCTGAAGGGAATGGGCCGCGGGGTCAATTGAGCCGTGAAGCGAAAACCCGGAGGATCAGCCCTCGGGGGTCTCTTCGGCGTCGCCCTCGTCGCTCTGGGCGGTGGCGGGCACTTCGTCGGCAGCGACTTCTTCAGCCTCGGCCTCAGCGGCGGCTTCATCCGCAGCTTCGTCGGCGGCATCAGCCTTGGCGGCGGACGAAATCTTGATCGAGGCGACCATGAAGTCGCGGTCGCCGATGGCGGGCTCTACGCCCTTGGGCAGCTTGATGTCCGAGATGCGGATGGTGTCGCCCATCTTGTGACCGGCCAGATCGACGATCAGTTCCTCGGGGATGTGGTCGGCGCGGACCGAAATCTCGACCGTGTGACGCACGATTTCCAGCGAACCGCCCTGACGGAAGGCCTCGCATTCATCCTGGTTGATGAAGTGCACGGGCACTTCGATCTTGATCACCTGCTTCTCATCGACGCGCATCAGGTCGAAGTGCATGGGACGGTCCGACACGGGGTCGAACTGCACGTCCTTGGCGATGACCGGCTGCGTTTCCTTGCCGTACTTCAGGGTCACCAGGTGACCCAGCAGCTTGCCGGTGTACAGGTTCTTGCGGAAGTCCTTCTCGTTGACCGAGATGGCCACCGGGGCCTTGTCGCCACCGTACAGCACGCCGGGCACGGCACCCGCGCGACGGGCAGCGCGGGCGCTGCCGGTACCGACGCCGTCACGGACGTCAACGTTCAGAATGATCTCGGCCATCGGGCTCGCCTCAATAACGCACGCCGCGCTTCCAAAGACAGCGCGCAGCGGGGATTGCATCCCTCGAATTCAAGAGCGCGGGCTATTACACGGATGCGACCCGGCGTGCAACCGGCTTTGCATCCAATACAGCAACCCGCATGGGTGCCTCAGGGGCGACCGGGTGAAGGTGCCTGGGACTGGGCCGAGTCGGCAGCAGCGGCTGCGGTCGCAGCCGGGGCACCCGTCAGGGTGCCTTCGTCCAGTGCGAAGGCCGTGGTCGGGATCATGACCGGCATCGGCCCCATGCTCTGTGCGGCGCAGGTCGCCAGATCGCTGACGATATGCTGCCCGATGCAGAAGATGTCCTCATAGTGCGGTCGCGAGGCGGCCAGGCACTGGAACAGGTTCAGCTTGGACATGTTGAGGCAGAATTCGTTGTTGGTCTCGACGACCAGCGCCTCGGTATAGGTCCGGAAATCATCGCCCCCGGCGCCCAGTGCAGCCAGCGCCGCGATGGCCAGCGAATTGATCACCGGCTGGGTATAGGGCGGCTGAAGCTTGATCGGCGCCAGCTCAAGCCCGGAACCCGCGTGGGCTGCCGTAAACAGCAGGCTGGCGTCCTCTGCGGACGGCAGCATGACAACCACCGAGTTGGCCTTTGCGGCGTCAAGGCGGCCCTGGCGGTCGTCCATCGGGCGCGTCGCCCAGCGGCGTCGGGGGTCTGCGCGGCCCTGGATCGTATAGGCGTCCTCCTTGATGGCTTCGGCGATCGTCGACAGGGCGGCGATATCTTCGCCAAGGGTGCTGACGATCAGGCCGGCCGCAGCGTCAGCCCCGGGCAGGGTTGCGGCATAGGCCGGGTCCTGGATGATCCGGTTGATGATTTCCTCGCGCTGCACAGGGTCGGCGGCATACTGGCGTACCCCGGCGACGAACTCGGGCGATTGCAGCGCCAGGACGGCGCCATAGGCAATCATGCCGCGCGACAGCTGGGCCGGCTCATAGGCCGAGCCGGTGCGGATGGCGTTCTGGATGGACTCGGCATCGGGGAAGCCGGCTTCAATCGTGCCGACCTCGCGGATGAAGGCCACGTAGATGGAAGCGGCCTCGGACACACCCTGATTAAGGGCCAAGGCCGGCGGCGGCGGGGGAGGAGGCGGTGGCGGGGGCGGCGGTTCCGGCTCGGTCGCGGCACAGGCGGCGATCATGGCCAGAGCGGCGAGGGTGCCGCCCTTAAGGCCGAGCGACAGGGCGGTGGTGGACCGAAGAACTCGGGTCATCGACAGGGCTTCCCCACTGAATACTCAGGCGACGCGGACAAACGCGTCGCGATCCGGTCTCTTATAACGCGGGATGAAGCGTTTTCCGACCGTTAATCGAACAGCTTGGAGACGGACTCCTCGTTGGCGATTCGGCGGATCGCCTCGCCTATCAGGGGAGCCACCGAGACCGTGCGGATCTTCTTGCAAGTCGCCACCTCATGCGGCTGTTCGATCGAATCGGTGATCACCAGTTCCTTCAGCGGGCCGTCGTTGACTCGGCTGACGGCAGGGCCGGACAGGACGCCGTGGCTGATATAGGCCGACACCTCGGTCGCACCCTGGTCGATCAGGGCCTTGGCCGCGTTCACCAATGTGCCGCCCGAGTCGACGATGTCGTCGAACAGGATGCAGCGGCGTCCCTCGACGTCACCGATGATGTTCATGACCTCGCTCTCCCCGGCCTTGGGGCGCCGCTTGTCGACGATGGCCAGGTCGGCGTTCAGGCGGCTGGCCAGTGACCGGGCGCGCACCACGCCGCCCACATCGGGCGAGACGATCATCAGATCATCGCCGCGCGGATAGTTTTCGCGAATGTCCTGCGCCAGCACGGGCGTGGCGACCAGATTATCGGTCGGAATGTCGAAGAAGCCCTGAATCTGCCCGGCGTGCAGATCCATGGTCAGCACCCTGTGGGCCCCGGCCCGGGTGATCATATTGGCCACCAGCTTGGCGGAAATCGGCGTGCGACCGCCGGTCTTCCGATCCTGACGGGCATAGCCGAAATAGGGCATGACGGCCGTGATCCGTTTGGCCGACGCCCGGATCAGGGCATCGGTCATGATCAGCAGCTCCATCAGATTGTCATTGGCCGGATAACTGGTCGACTGGATGACAAAGACATCCTCGCCCCGCACATTTTCCTCAATGACGGCAAACACCTCATTGTCTGCAAAGCGCTTTACCTCCGCCCGGGTCAGCGGCATGTCGAGGTGATCGGCTATGGCCCGGGCCAGGGTTCGGTTGGCATTGCCGGAGAGCAGCTTCATGGCCCGTCATCCTTTCGCCCTCATCGGACCGCCAATAGGGAGAGGAGGCGTCCGGGGTGTGGGCGCTTCTTAACAGCGGGGCGTCAGGCATCAAGCCGCTTCACGCGCATTCCGGACCAAATCCGACATCGGTCCGCATGTGATTGGCGCTTGGGTTTCGCTGGTGTAGAGATCGCTTCGTCTTCCGGATGGTCCGCTGCGGCGCGCCTTCCGGCCGGTAATCATGGGGTCGCAATCAGTGCCTGTTTCCAAAATCCGTTCCGGTCTGATCCTGTCAGCGGTTGTTGTCTTTTCGCTGACCGTAGCAGCCTGCAACAACGGCCGGGAGCGGCCGAAGCTGGCCTATGAAGAACGTCCGGTCGAGCTGCTGTACAACACCGGCTATGAGCGGCTGGAGCGCAAGCGCTGGCGCGACGCGATCGATTATTTCCAGGAAGTGGAACGTCAGCACCCCTATTCAGAGTGGGCGCGGCATTCGATCCTGATGCAGATCTACGCCTATTATCAGAACAATAGCTATGCTGAGGCTATCGCCGCCTCGGACCGGTTCATCCAGCTGTTCCCCGGCAATCCGTCGGCCGCCTATGCCTATTACATGAAGGCGATCTGCTTCTTTGAGCAGATCACCGACGTGGGCCGTGACCAGGGCTATTCCGAGAATGCCTTGGCGGCGCTGCGCGAGGTCGCCCGCCGTTATCCCGACACCGCCTATGCCTCTGATGCCCTGGTCAAGATCGACATGGTCAACGACCAGCTGGCCGGCAAGGAAATGGAAATCGGCCGCTACTATCAGCGCGCCAACCAGCCGCTGGCCGCGATGAACCGCTATCGCACCGTCGTCGAGAACGAAGAGTTCCAGCGCACCTCGCATGCGCCGGAGGCCCTGTACCGTCTGGTCGAAGTCAGCCTGGTGCTGGGCCTGAAGGACGAGGCAATCCGCAACGGCGCGGTTCTGGGCCACAACTTCCCCGGCAGCCCCTGGTACAGCGAAGCCCATGCCCTGCTGACCGATCAGGGCGAGCGGCCGGACGTAGAGCCCGAAGCGCGTCGCGAAGGCTGGCTCAGCCGGATCATCCCGGGCTGAGGTCGGGGCTGAATTCGGGACCAAACACGGAACAGCGCATCGTCAGAACGCAGCCCGGCGCTATGATCGGCCTCATGTCGAATCATTCCGACCGCCAGACAGGCCGCCTTCCATGCTGACCGCCCTGTCGATTCGCGACATCGTGCTGGTCGACCGCCTGGACCTTGAGGTCGGCTCAGGCCTGACCGTGCTGACCGGCGAGACCGGCGCCGGCAAGTCTATCATCCTCGATGCTCTCGGTCTGGCGCTGGGTGCCCGCTCCGACGCGGGGCTGGTGCGCGCAGGCGCGGCCCAGGCCGTGGCCACCGCCACCTTTGACACGCCTACAGATCTCGACTGGCTGGCCGAAGCGCGGGAGAAGGGGCTGGAGATTGAGCCGGGCGAAGAACTGATCCTGCGTCGGGTTCTGGGGGCGGATGGCCGCAGCCGCGCCTTCGTCAACGACCAGGCCGTCGGGGTGAATGCGCTGAGGTCGCTGGCGCAGGCACTGGTCGAGGTCCATGGCCAGCATGAGACGGTTGGTCTGCTGGATGCCCGGACCCATCCCGGTGCCCTGGACGGCTATGGTGGCCTGCACGAGGACGTCGCGGCCGTGGCGCGGGCGCATGACGCCCGGCGCGAAGCCCAGCAGCGGCTGGACACCTTGCGGGCGGAAGCCAGCAGCGCTGCCGCCCGGGCCGAGGAGCTGACGCTCGCGCTCGAGGAGCTGGACGCCCTCGACCCCCGGGCGGGCGAAGAGGCCGAGCTGGCCGGCGAACGGGCCCTGCTGGGCGCGGCGGAAAAGGCGTTGGCCGATCTGTCGGAAGCGCGGGACTCGCTGGGCGGGGACAAGCTGTCGCAACGGTTGTCGGCGGCCCTGAGGGCCGTGGAGCATGCCCGGGGCCGAGCCCTGCAGGCCGTGCGACTGGAAGCCGAGAATGCAGGCACTGCCTCAGAGGTATCCGGGCACGATCACCCTGTCGTTTTGCGGCTCGCCGCCGCTGCCGAGGCGATTGACCGCACCCTCGTCGAGGCGATGGAGGCGGTGGCCCAGTTGGATCAGGCCGCAGATGCGCTGGATGTCGAGCCGGGTCGTCTGGACAAGGCCGAGGAACGGCTGTTCGCCCTGCGCGCTGCGGCTCGCAAGCTGAACTGCACGGTCGAGGATCTGCCGCGCCTGCGCGTCCGCATGCGTGAACAGCTGCGGTTGATCGAGGACGGGGCCGAGGCGCTGACTGCGGCCGAGCGGACGCTGACCGCCGCGCGCGCGGCCTATGACGCGGCGGCCGCCACCCTGTCGTCCCGCCGGGCCGAGGCGGGCGACCGTCTGGCCCAAGCTGTAGCCGGGGAACTGGGGCCGCTGAAACTGGACCGGGCCCGCTTTCGCGTGGCACTGGAGCCCCTGCCCGAGGACCGGCGGGGCGCGCGGGGGGCGGAAACGGTGCGGTTCGA
>CEPP01015603.1_pt1 | contig 12112 bp, 19 predicted proteins | sample 530521 | NCBI WGS metagenome assembly CEPP01 (sample SAMEA2620256, study PRJEB7988) | marine metagenome | biome: marine biome (ENVO:00000447); feature: surface water layer (ENVO:00002042); material: "saline water (ENVO:00002010), including plankton (ENVO:xxxxxxxx)" | depth 5 m | reverse complement strand
TTTTCTAAAAAATTATGTTGTAATTCTGTTCCGCCTAATGGTTTCATATTATTTAAACCAACACGCTATTATGTATCGGTCTGCCTTTGTATGTTTACTTACACCATGCATTAAATTTTTACCATCAAAAAATAAACCTTTCCCAGCCACAGGTTCTATAATCGTGCCATCTTCAAAAAAAGTTTGACCACCCTCAAAACCATCATTTAAATATATTACACCCGAAAAGGTTGTTCTTATTTTTGCATCATCGTGATGTTTATGCATTGAGTTTCCGTTATATGATTTTTGTATTTGCCACCAATCTATAGGTTTGCCAACAAACTTTTCACATTTATCTTTAATTGGATTAAAATACTCAATAAAAAAATTACCATCTGTTAAATCAATAAACTCTTTATTCTCCCCGTGTTTCATTTTATTAAACATAGTTGCATTAAAAAGACTAATTAATTTTCTACACATTAATGGCTGTAGGAAGTTGTACTTTAAAATAATATCAGGCTGCATTATTTTTTTGTTTTACTAAATATAGGTAGATCAGGAACTTGAACTTCAACGTCTGTTGCTAAATCTTCTTTAGGATGATTTTGTAAAAAAGCTTCTTCCGTTTCATAACGCTCTCCTGTTTTTATACTTCTATAAATAGTTTTAGTCTCGCATTTTACTTTGTGATATACAGTCATAAATATTTATTACAATAAATTATCTCCCTTGTCCACGACTACGTTTTCGTCTAGGTATTCTTTTTGACCAACTTTTGTTATGTCTACCAGGTCTTTTTTTAGGAGTTCTTTTAACATAATTACTTGGTCCAAATACAGATTTCTTTTTAGCCATTATTAACTACTCCTATATCTACATTAAAGCTTAGAGATCTTCTTACACCTTCACCTTTAAACGGATAAACAACGTGAGGAAGTTCATATGGAAAAAGATATAAGTCACCTACCTCTGGAGTAACTAAATATTGATTAGCACCCATGTAAGAATGTGTGGTTGCTATAAACTCTAACCTACCATCTTTCACTCTTTCATTTTTATTTATAGTTTGTTTAGCTTCGGTTATGGATTTTGGAACTCTTAAAAATAAAACAGAACTTAGACCTACAGAAGATTTACCGTTGTGAGTATGGACAGGGTTGTATTCATTTTGAATTTGATCGTTAATCCAACAAGCGTTAAAAGAAGCTGTGCATTTTTTGTTGGTTAAGGAAGGAACTTCATTTGACACATAATTATTTAAACACTCTTCAAAAAAAATTTTTAATTCTTTAGGTAAAATTTTAAGAACACTCCACTCTTCTTTTATTTCTCCTGCTAACTTTTCTACTTCAGGTAAAAGATTATTATTCTTTAAATTTTCATCAACGTCTTTGTTTAATCTATCAATAAGTTCTTGAGGAGTTTTGTATTTAGAAACTTTAAAACCTAAATGTATTGTCTCTTTTGGACTAACCATTTTCTTGGGATCTGTCTAATTGAGCGTATGATATTATACCTTGAATTTCATCTGCCGCGCCAGCAGTCATTTTTAATATGTCACCAGCCTCTAATACTAATGTTTGAGTAATTATATTTGATACAGTGTTAGCCGCTATGGGTTTTCTAGATATAGCAAAGGTAGCCGAAGCAGAGGTATCTGTAACTTGCACGGATAAATCTACTGGACTCCCTGAAGAGTTATCTACCTGTATTTGTTTTACTAAAAGAGTAGCACTTGTAGGACAAGATAAAACAGAGGTTGTACCTGTTGTAGATAAATTTATTCCTTGATTTTTATATTGTATAGTCATTAGGATAAGAAATAGTTAAATTCATTCAGATCATTTTTTATATCATGCTCATATGAGAAGTTCAACTGAGATTGAAGTGTGCGTAAGGCCTGTTGAATTTGTCTTTGATCCTCTTCTGAATACACAGGTTTAGGTTCAGGAATTTGTATAGTAATTTTAGCCATTATCTTCTACCGTCAGGTCTAACATCAAATCTAAATGTTCCATATCTCCAGCTTTCATTTAAATTTTCGTTCTCTATTTGAACTGCTGCAAGTCTAGCTCTAGCTCTCGTGTCTACTTTAGTTGTAGAACCTGATACAGTGAAAGGTCCTAAAGGACTAGAGGCTGCTGTAGTTCCTTGTGGAAAAGAATTTAAAAATATAGTTACTTTAGCGTTACCACTTATACGTTTAAAATCAGGTAAAAATCTACTAATGCTCATTATAAATTCACCATCTCCTGGCACACCTTGTTTACCGTTTAAATCAAACTCTCCTGATTTTATAAATGAGGTTATGGCTGTTTCTGAGCCATCACCATTTAATTGATTTATACCAACTTCGTGTGCGTAATAAATAGACGCTCCATTAGAAACTCCACTAACAGCAGGAAAGCTTGGTGTATCAGAAGCATTGTAGTCGGTTGCGTAAGGTTTTTCATAAACAGTTGAACCAATCCAAGTAGATCTATCCAATGTCCCTGTTGTCCAAACACCTTCATCAAAATTATAAGTAACAACTCTGTCTATTACACTTGATCCTGCAGTTGGATAAAACCAATTTATTTCAGAATATAATTCATTAATGCCACCAAAAACTAATTGCCCTGAGTTATAATTTAAACCAGGATTATTACCATCGGTTGTAAATACAAAATCTTCTACTAAACAAGGCAAAGACTTTACTGTACCATCGTAAACGTAGAAGCCTCCAGTTTTACCCATCCAAAATACAGCACCGTTTGCAAACACTCCTGCATGTTGCCCTAGTAAACCGTTGTTCGAACCAACCTTTCTTAATGAGAACGTAAAAGGAGGTCCAACAAACTGCATTTCATAAGCAGCAGTGTCTGTTAAAACCAAAATATAATCCTTACCTTTGAAAGCTCCAACAATTCTAGTTCCATCATCAAGTCTTAATGTTCCTGCGGTGTTCGTTGATGTTGGATCATAATCACTCAAACTTTCTTGATCTGAAAATCTAATAAACATTTTGTCTTGTGTTTGAGAATTACCAATGGTTGTCTCTGTTCCAAGATGAAACAAATGCCTGTCTCGATCTGAAACAATTGTCATTACTGACCTTGTAGGCATTCCAGTTCCCACTGTGGCTCTCGTCTGTAAAGCATTTGTCGCTGTAGGATCCCAAGTAAAAGTTCTTCCGTTGTGAACCGTTGCAATCAAAACGTTACCAAAATTATCTAATGACCAGTTAGCAGGTTCAACTGTTACGTTACTTGTTGTTGAAGCATTACCCCATGCTACGAAGTTTGTAATGTCAGTTACAGTTGAGCCGTCAGAGTGGTTTGCAGGAGTCGTTCCGTTTTGACCTCTGCTTAATGTTTGCAAAGTGTTAGAGCTTTTACTTGCATAAGCTATATCCTCCGAACCTATTCTAATCACTCCTGAATTTGGAAAGTTAGTTGCGTCTGTTAAAATTACCTGAGAGGTAGTCCCTGAAGCTAAAGTTCCACCATTGTTCATCGTTGTTGTGGTTTGAGCTATCGTTGCACCGCCCCAAACGAAAGTTCCCCAACCATAACCATAGGTTTGATTTAATGGTCCAATTGGTTCGTAAGGACGTACGTCTAAAGTTCCGTTGTTGGTTGTCCCTGATCCTGTTTCAGCGGAGGGCATTGTAATAGTAAAAGTTGTTGTAGTGGGAGCAGTTTGAACCTCAAACAACTTATCGTCAAAATCTGCTGAGGTGTAACCAGTCTGTGCAGCGTTAAAAGATCCTGCGTTTGCAAACGTAATAATTTCACCTACATCTAAATTGTGTGCTCCAGTGGTAGTGATTACTACAGTGGTAGAATTGTTAGTTGTTGTTATGTTAGCTCCTGTTGAAAAATTATCTGTCTCTAAAGGTGTAATATCATAGAATGCACCCTCGTAATAAATCACTAATATTTTATCTGTTCCGATAGCTGCGTATCTTTTACCATCAGTATCTGCCCAAACATGTTGTCCTCTAGCAGCTCCAACTAATTTATCATTTACTAAAGCTTCCCAACCACCTATTTTCTCAGGTTCTCCGTATCTAAAACGTACATTATCCCCGTCAACCCATCTTCCTTCTGCATCAGAAGGTGTAGATTGTTTATCAAATCCAGGTGCTATAGTTACTTTAGCTAAAGGCATAACAGATTATACCACTTATCAGCTTGGTTATAAACTATTTGTTCGATAGATCTATAGGGCCGCCATCAGACTTTTCTTTCTGTATTTCTTTAGCGAAAGAATAATGAAATTTAGTGACAACAGCCATTAAATCATTTGATATTTTTTTAAGATCTGAGGCAGATAAAGTAAATTTTTTATTTCTTTTAAGAGTTTCTATCTCTTGATCAGAAAACATCCATTCACAAGACCCATTTTCATATTGTTTAAAGTGCATAATTATTTATATCAATTTTCGTCATTTTGTAAAGAGGGAGTTCCTAGATCTTTTCTACCATCATTTGCAAATTCTATAGTATACGGGGTGCTTTCACAATAATGAAGTTCAACTATAAACATGTGGTCTCCTTTGAAAGAATCTTTTCTACCTGATTTTATTACGTTACCACAAAACAAAACAGCTGATCCAGGTTTTAATTCTATTTCATGATCATCAACAATTAAAGGCCAAGAGGTTCCATCGTCTCCTACATTTATTAAACAAGTCATTTGATACTTTGCATTTTTTGTATGTAATGATTCAACAGATCCGTTTATGTAAGCTGTAAAAACACTAGACATACAATTTAAATGTTTTAAAATTTTTTTCTCTATTGTCTGTTGTTTGTTTAATAAAAGAGAATCAAAAAAAGGATCTCCTTGAACACGTGTTTCTCCTACACCATTACCATTAAAACCATGCTCATTAATATTATGCCTTACCTTACTATAGGTATTTACAAGTTTTAAAACATCTTCACTTAAGAAAAAGTCCATTACAAAAAATTGTCCTGTTGGTTTTACATTAGCCATGCTACCACCGAATATCTTGTACCATTTTTTATTGCGTTAACTTTATGAGGATACATAAAATTACTTGGAAAGAAAACTACTCTATTCTTTTTTGGTTTTATAATTGTTTCATTTTTATGATCGGGATCTGCAAAATGTAATTCACCACCTTCGTAATCATCATTAACAAATAATATAAAACTAAACTCTCTTTGAAATTTAGTGTGATAATCACTATGTAAAATATAGTGACCACCAGGTTGATACTTTAAAATAGACACTTCATTAATTGTGCTTAATGATTTATCTTTAATTTTAAGATCTTGTATATATCTTTGATTACATAGTTTTATTATGTTTTGTAAAATATTTTTCCAATGAATGTCTGTATAAATTTTATTATTTATTGTGTTATTTGTTATAACAGTATTAGTATAAACGTTAAAGTTTTCTGCATTTCTTATTTTATTTAATTCTTCATCACTTAATTTTTTAACTACATGTGCTTTTTCAAAACTTTTATTTTTACAATAAGTGATAAAACCTTCTAATATATTAGGTTGAATGACACCATCATAAACTTTTACAGCATCTTTAATATTCATTTGTAATCCTTTTTCTTCCAATAAAAAGTTTTGTATATGTTAAATAATTTAGTGTGATATAAAAAAGTTCGCCAATGAGATTTTTCAGGATTTATCTCTTTAATTTTCATACGCCAAGACTCTCTCTTAAAAGGTATGATTTGTACATAAGGAGTTCCTCTTTTAATTACAAAATCAATTGGAGTTTTTTCAAAACCTGATAATAAAATAGGAAAGTTTATTTCTTGATTATAGGTATCAGTATCTACAATACCTGGAACAGCTTCAAACTTTTCAGGGTTATTATTTAATACAGGTAGAAGCAAACATGAATATCCAGGCGGTGTTTTTATGACCCAAGGATTCATAATCTTATGAATCACTCCTCCTTGGTTTTTATTTTTTAAATCAGGCCACCCCGTAACTTGATTAGGATATTGTATTTCATTACGATCTTTATAATTAACATTTATAGGCAACCCTGCATTACTAAGTGCAGCCTCTTGTTTACTTGATTTTTGTATTCTTCCCTCTTTTTCTATTTCTTGCCCATGAAAAATACGTAAATCTTGAGGTGCTTTTAATATGTAACCTGTTGTCAAAGTATCTAAAAAAGGCATGCAACCTTTTGCAGTTCCTTCGCCCATAGCATGTTTTAGTTTTTTATACCAATCTGGAATATTTAATTTTACTGGAACAGGAAAGGTATCTTTTTGAACTTCATCATCTACGTAATGTTTTGGCGCAGAAAATTCAATTATTTTATTAAGCATACCTTTGTATACTTAAATGTTGATTTGAAATCAACTACATTAAGTAGTTATGCATTATATCTGTATGTCCTAATTCTTGTACTTTCTTATAGAAACCTTCTGTACAAGGTATTAATGTAGATACATCTAATGCATCAAGAGCAGCGATATGTGCGTTTAATTTTGCTTTGTGAGCTTCTGTTTTCCATTTACATTTTAATGAATCTTGAGCAAATTCTTTTTGAGCTTGTATATGAAAAGCCATAGTCTCTTCTGTAAAATTTGTATTACCTTCTGGTTCATCAACTAAATTTAAAGTCGTGCCATCGTATTCAAGAATTACTTTTTCCTCGTTTAATAACTGATTATATTGGTCTTCAGTTATTTCTACTATTCTGTAAGTATCTCTTGGATTCTCTCTAACATTATCAATGTCAGCATCTGTTAGTGCTAAACCTTCAAGAGGTCTATGAGCAGTAGGATCTTTGTGTAATAAAGCGTATGCCATAATTTATTAACTTCCTGTTTTTTGTTCCCACAACATAATCATACCATCTGTTCCGGTATTACCAATTCCTCCTACACCAGTGTTAGATGTAGAGAAATCAACAAACGGAGCTAACATGAAAGTTTTAATTTTAGGATCTTGGTTGTTAGGATTTCCGTCTCTCATACGAGGCATAATATCATCGTTTTGTGAATAATCAAATATAAGAGTTCCAACGTTTGGAGTATCTATGTTACCTGGTTGTTTAGGTGAAGGACCAGATCCTCCAGCTCCGTTAGCAACAAACTGGTTTGTGTTCCAAGTTGTAGCATTTCCATTTCCAGCTCCGATTGTTGCTGGGGCACCTCTAGTTCCAACAACCCAAGCAGCTGTGTAAGGTTGAGTGATTGGAGTTACTACGTATCCGTAACCAGCGTTATTTCCTCTGTGAACTGTGTTGTAAACTCCAGAAACACCAGGACCACCACCAACCATTAACATTGCAATTTTATTTGTATTTGCAGGTGCTGTGTAGTTCCCTGAGTTTCCTTGTGGCTCAGTGTTAGAACTCGCTGTGTTTCCAAAAATTTTTGCCGGATAGAAAGAACCTGAAGAAACAGATCCAGATGACGCTGCAGTAATTCTACCATCTTCATCAACCGTGATTGATGAGAAAGTGTAAGAACCGGCAGTTACCGCAGTTGATTGTAATTGACTTGGACCAACTGAGTTTGCAGCTAATTTAGCTTGCGTGACTGTTGATTGAGTAATTTGATTTGCTGTTATTGAGTTTTGAGCAAGTTTTGCAGTTGTGATTGTTGATTGAGCAATATTGTTTGCTGTTACTGCGCCTGCAGCTAATTTAGCTGTTGTAACGTTTGATTGTAAAATTTTGTCAGTTGTAACTGCATTAGTAGCGATTTGAGCTGCAGCTACAGTTCCACCTAAAGTGTCTAAAGATATTTCTTTTAAATTTGTTCCATCAGAATAAGCTGCAAAGATGGCTGCTCTGTCAGGAGAAAAACCTGTCCCTGATGCAGTTTTGATTGTTAAATTTGATGGGTTAGTTAATCCTGTGCAATCAAAGATGTAAAATTTTTCTATTGAGTCAGGTATAGTACAAACTGTACTTGCAGCGATTGAAGCCGTTGCAAATTTAATTACCATGTTTCTTGCATTTGACAAAGTTGCGTTTGTCATTACAAGTGCTAAAGTTCCACCACTTGATAGTGTAACTTGTTCAAAACCTGCAATAGCTTGTTGAATTAAATTTAAATTGGTATTAGTTTTATCACCCCACGTACCAGCGTTTTCACCGGTTACCATTAACTCTAGTTTAAGATCTGTTGAATAACTTGATGCCATATAGCTCCTGTTTAAATCATTTTAACAAATTTATGCTGCTCTATCAACCTCAGTCCAACTATTATTTACGCCAGGATTGATCTCGCTCCATGCGGTAATATTAACGGAACCAATACCAGTAGTCAAGTCTAGTCCTGTCACCGGTATATTAGCATTAGCTTGTAATGTTACGTTTCCTATAGCCGATGTAACAGTTAATCCTGAAGCACCTATAATTTGACCAGGTATTGGAACCAGTGTGCCTAAAGAAGCTCCAAGAGCTTGCCCTGTTACGCTTTCAACAGTTGTCTGTACTAATGAAACACTTCCTAAATTTAAGTTTGCAGATATCCCTGTTACGTCTACAGGTGTTTTCAACCCTGCAACTACTTGTCCCGTAGATATGGATGCCAATCCAGCTGTAGTAGGATCTACAGTAGCGACCCCTGTAACTCCTAATACTGGAGCTGCTGTAGCTTGTAAAGCATCTTCACCAACAAATACAGTGACGTTATTATCAATTTGTATAGAATTTAATCCTTGTGTAATTGTTAAAAGATCTAAGCCTGAAACTGATATGCTTACATCAGTTTTAGCAACAACACTAGTTTGAGAAATTGTAGCTACTTGCCCTGTAGGTAAAACAGAATAAGTTTCTCCCCATGCTCTGTTACCCCAGCCACCACGGCCCCAACCAGCTTCAACTTTTGCGTCAACGGTTACATCTCCAATTGACATTGGTAAATCAAATCCGGCAGCTAATACGTCACCTGTTATACCCCAAGCTCCTAAGTTCCAAGACGGTCTTCCCCAACCTTCTGATGCACCAGCAAATGATAAATCTCCAATTGACATTGAAGCAGACACACCAGTTGCAACTTCAAATCCAGAATCTGATACTTTACCCCAAGCACCTTTACTCCACTCTAAAGCTCCCCATCCTGTTGAAGAAGCAGCGTATGCTAAATCTCCTAAACTTAAAGACGTAGATAAACCTGTTACTGAAGCTCCTGCGCTTGAAGTATCACCCCAGTTTCCAAGATTCCATGTTAAAGCTCCCCATGTATTTTGAGTGATATCAAAAATACCACCCATGCCAATTCCGTGAACATAACATAAATAATAAAAATCTGTTTCAGAAGAAGGAGTTACTTCAACGTATCTTGTTGTAGCTGCGTTGAAAGTTGTTGTGTTGGTGTAATTAGCTTGGTTGCTAGAACCATCTAGATAGTAAGTTACACCTGATGAAATGATTCCACCAGTGCCTGTTGTTGTGCTAAATATTAATGGATGGCCATCGTTAGTGTTATCGCTTTGATCGAACCTTAAAGTTCCACCATTAACCCACGATACTGTGCCTGGACCAGTTGAGTTTCTAACACCGTCTAAATAAAAAACGTTACCGGTGCCGCCTCCGTAGAGGTTGCCCGATGCTACGGTTACCGAATAAATGTAATTTGCCATAGCATCGGCTCCCTCCTAGATTATGCGATTCTCAATATAGCTGCGCTCGTTGTAAATGCTGGAAACTGAATAGTAAATGTTCCTGCAGATGCAGTTTTATCACCGCCAAAATCTAAAACGGCCACACCTGGATCACCAGTTGCAGAATCATTATAAATTAAAGCGCCTCTCGCTGTTAATGTTACACCAACAAATGATAAATCAGAAAAATCTGTGATAGCAGTGTTTGTTGCTAAAGACGTTCCTGTGTTTACAAGTGCTTTACCACCAGAAGAGTATCCACCAGATGGTGATGATACTTCGTTCCCAGTTGTAAATGATGTTGTTGATTTTCCTAAAGCAGCCGAGTTTGTGTACATCGCTAACTTAAATGTATTTCCGCCCGGATTACTAAAATTGTGTTTTGCTTCTAATAATTCTTTTTTAAAAGTATTACAGATCGCGTTTGTAGTTATAGCCATGTTATCTCCTTATAAATTTTATGGTGACGGTGAAGGTATTTTAATTCGAGGAACTCCACTGTCGTACTCTCCTCTTCTTCGTCTACCCATTTGTTGTAGGGCAAAAGCTTGTATACTGTCATTGTACCTTTGCGAGTATTGATTGTAAAGATCGGCAGGGCCTTTTAAGAATCCAAACGCCTCTTTCAATACCCCATACAATAACAGAGCTTCTTGATGAGTAGATATGAAAGTATTTGTTGAACTGTCAAAATGTGGTGGATCTTTAATATAATTGATTTGCACAGTGCTAGCTGCAGCAGGAGTAGGAGCAACTAAAATAACTGGTCCTGTTTGAACATTGTCCTCCCAATTAGCATAATATTTTGGTGACCCTTGAACACCAGTAGGATTAAATTCTGAAATAAAACTAGTATCTCTTTTTTCTAAAAAAACTCTTGTGCTTCCATCTATCACTTGCACAGATCTTAAAACAAGAAGATCTGATGGTAATGATACATAACGATTACCCACTGTAAAATTTGAAGTAGAATATTTTCTAAGATCGTCATAATCTACAGCACCAGCTATTTCTAATTCAGTGTTTCTGATAAATTGATCTAATAAAGCATCAGTTAAAACATTGCTATCTACCTCTGTGTAGTTTCTGACTTGTGTTAAAAAATTTGAATATGTTATAGCCATTATGATATTCCTACTGTTACTTCTCCAACTTGAGATCTAGCTTCTCTTCTTTTATTTTGTAAAGAAGGATCTCTTGGTTGCATAGTGTTTATTTCTGAACCGTCATGCTCTATTGCAGAAAATACTTGAAAGGCAAATTGACCAGGTAATGTAAGACTAGCCACCGCTTGTCCTGCGCCACCCGAACCAGCCACTGTAATATCGTTTGAGAAAGGCGCTTCAGGTTGTTGGAAGTCTTGTGTCCTAGTGTTTTGTAAAGCAATGGCATCTGCCACAACTTTTTTTCTTCTTATTTGAGGATGTTTAGGTTCAAACTCAGATATGTGAACTAAAGATCCATTCCACTCTCTTACCATTTCTTGATAAGGAAAAGCCATACCAGATCTGTCTGATATTGCTAATGATCTTTTACCTTTTGCGTATGTTCCCATTATTTTTTACCTCCAGGACCTAAAGCTTTATCCACCATTGGTGTTTTTGTAGGTTTATAACCATATTCTTTCATTAATTTTATTAATGCTTGATCATTGTTCATTTTTTCACTAACTAAATTTATTGCTTTTCTAGCATCAAAACCAGCTTTGTTCATTAAATAAGAAAAAGCTTTTTGTGCTAATTTATTTGCAAATAGTGCAGGCATTATACTCCATCTCCAAAAAATGTTTGTGGTGAAATATATAAAGAAGTTCTCGAACCATCTTCATCTAATGCTCTTTTCATTTCATCTTCATATGCCATCTTTAACATTTGTGTTCTGTCAGCAGCTTTCATGAAAGAAAGATAGTAAGCCAACCCTGAAACCATACAAGGTAAAAATCTAAAAGGTGCATCAGGTTGATTAGTATAAGCTCCAGCGTCTTGGATTCTGTTTATCGAAAAATATTTTAGTGTTGTGTAAGTATTTAAATCAGGAGTTTGATATAAATTTATTACTGGTGTAATTTGTCTATCAACATAATATTGAGAAGGCTGACCTGTTGCAAATTTATTAGGAAGAGCTGCATAAGCAGATCTATCTATTTTTGTTAATGAAATATCTTGAGTGCTAGCGCTGTTAGAAGCTGTGGCTGTTGATGAAATAAAAGCCTCAAGCACATCACTTACATCAGATGGAACGGTATATGTAGCTTGCCCTGAAACTAAAGGTGCTTCTTGTAATTCTACTTTCCAAAGATGAAGTCCTCTGTTTCCCCACTCAGAAAAAAGTAAATTTAAATTACGTCTTGCTCTTTTTAAATCATAACCTGATTGAGTAGACAAACCACATCTTACATATGCTTCATCGATAACTTCATCGATATCTAAATTAAAAGCTGTTGTTCCTGATGATGCCATTATAATAAGTCTCCATAATAATTCATAAATCCACCTTTGCTTGCAAAAGTTTTT
>CEPP01020341.1_pt1 | contig 12582 bp, 20 predicted proteins | sample 530521 | NCBI WGS metagenome assembly CEPP01 (sample SAMEA2620256, study PRJEB7988) | marine metagenome | biome: marine biome (ENVO:00000447); feature: surface water layer (ENVO:00002042); material: "saline water (ENVO:00002010), including plankton (ENVO:xxxxxxxx)" | depth 5 m | reverse complement strand
CCGCCTGCCCCGCCTTGGCCGCCGAGGCCCAACAGTGATCCCAAATTAAAGCCGCCTTGCTGGCCGCCTTGCTGACCGCCACCCAATCCGAGGATGCCGCCCAAATTAGAAAGCAAGCCGCGATTGTCAGCCCCCGGCATAATAAATTCGCCGATTGAGCCGAAAACGCCTTGGCCCGCGTAAGGACTAATTGTGCCAGCGCCCTGCAACTCCGCAAGAATTTGCTCGAAATTCAGCCCGCGCGCCATGCCATCTTGTATGGCCTGATCTATGGCTGGACTTCCTTGCGCCGCCTCTGTGAGAATTTCTGCCGCAGTTTTACCGCCGCCACCAATGCCAAAGGTCTGTCCGAGATTGCCCAACAACCCCACGTTATCAGCGCCCGGCATGATGTATTCGTAGATGCTTCCAAAAATGTTGGAGCCACCGCCCGCTGGATTAGTCAAGTTTGCAATTCCCCCGCTTCCGCTTCCAAACATACCGCCGCCAAAACCCGGTACTGAGATGCCGCCGCTTCCGCCGAAGCCGGGTATTTGAAACCCGCCGCCACCGGGCATTGGTGCGCCCAAAGCCGCTATTCCCGCCAGAGGATTGCCGCTTTTGAAGGCATCATAAGCGCTATAACCTTTGCTGATTATGGCCGCATAAGGTTGCCAAGGGCCCGGTATAAACTGCGCCACCTTGGCTATGGGCTTGACAATCTTCTTGCCGACCTTTTTGATCGACTTCCAAGTCTTCTTAAACCAACCAAATTCTTCTAGTCCGGTGATCGGGTTCAAAGAGGCAATGCCAGAGCCAACAACATACTGCTCTGGGTCCAGATCAAGTTCCGCAAAGCGCTCACCAACAACCCGCTCAAAGTCGGCGTCCGCCATCATTTCGGGCGGCAAAACAACCTCACCGGGCGCTAGGTGGGCCAGTGTGGTGTCAGATCCACGGCCAGCCTGAGAAAGTTGCACAGCCATATCTGCCATCGGCGCTTGGGTGCCGACTTGTGCCGCCTCTGCAAAACCCAGCGCCACTTGAGCGTCTAATGGGTCTTCTGCCGTAGCGGCCGCATTCATTAGTTCAGAAATGGTTTCTCGTAGCCCCGCATTTGGGTCCATCGGCATTTCCGCAGACATTGCGATGTCAGACTGGACTTGAGGGTCTTGCAGATCGATAGGGCTAGTGTCTACTTCACCGCCCTTGGCCATCATCATCGGCGCTTGCGGTCCCATAGGCATTCCAGCCATGGCAGAAATTCTTTGCTGAAGAAATTGATTCATGGCGTGCTCACCGTTACGGTCCCTACGCTGGCCGTCATTCCGAGCCCTGTCGCATAAGACTGGTGCTCATATAAATTACGGAACACCGTGCCATCAAAGGCTTGGTGTATCTCAAGCGTAGTATTAAAGATTATGGCTCCCGTGGCAAATTGCAGTTGGGAGATTTCTGTTGAGTTGAAGTGCGGCGAAATGCTGAAATCCACGCCGCCAAGATTAAGTTCTAAAATTCGTATAAGGCGATTAAAGGTATCAGCATCGACTTTATCCCCAACCCGCGAGCTTAGGGGTAGCTGGGTTGGCAACAAAACGCTCATTAGCGCCTACCGCTGGGCTGTACATCGACACGGGTAGAGCCTAATCGCCATTTGTAACCAAGCGCATCACCGCTCGGCAAGTCATCATCGCTTTCAAACCGCAGAACAATTTGCCTTGCTCTGCTACGAAGATTTTTAAACTGAGTGCTTGCCGCAATTTGAGAGGTACTGTCTGTAACTAACGAATCGCTGGGGAAATTACGTCTCTTCAGCACAAAATTTACGGCAGGGTTATTTGAGACTGATGATTCGCTGATAAATCGCACGTCAGGAATAATTTTTTTGACAAAGCTAAAGTCTTCGCCAGAGCCAACATCGATATCTGCGCTCTCAATGAAGACCCCTGACATACCCGCGTCAAGGTTGTCATAGCCTGACTCGTGCTGAAAAACAAACTGTTCCGAAGAATCTGTGGCTGTGGCGAAAGGCGTGTCTTCTATGCCTGCGTCAAGCCATGCGTAACGCACTAAACTGCCAATAGACCAGTGATTTTCTTCATAGTTATAAATGACGTAGCGAGATACCTCTTGCGTGCCATCCTCAATGCTTGGGTAGAAAAACCACATTTCGCCATATTCTGAGTTGAGGCCCATGTGGCACTTAAACGCTTGACTGAGATCAAGATCGTTGAAAACGTATTCTTGGACGGTGCAAGGCAATTTTTGCACCGCGCCGTTGTACACATAAAACCCCGTTTTGGAAGCAAAAAACACACCGCCCGGTGCCGTTACAGTTGCTTTCGGGCCAATCAACCCCGCGCCCTCATTGACCAAGTTAACAGCAAAAGTCAGCGGCGGCCCAATAAAAGACATGGAATATAGGCTGGTGTCCGTCCAAATCAATATTTCTTGTCGGCTTTTGGTCGCACCAACAATAAAAGATCCGCTCGAAATGCGGAGAGAGCCAGCAGAATTTGTGTTGAGCGGCTCAAATTCCAACTCATTCTCAGAATCAGAAAATACAACAAGCATCGGATCGACGGTGCCTGTTCTAGATGAACCGCTAATCGGATCGGCACCAAGCACAATAAGGTGCCTGTCGACCTCCGAGGTAATCACTTGTAATCCGACCGTGGGCACTAAATTTGCCCCGCTAACCGTGGAAAGTTTTTGGGCTCTCGTTCCTAGCCCATCGCTGTCAACCCAACGGAAAATGCCGCCGCCCCTTGGGTTAATGATGAGATTTTCACCAAAGTTGTCATGTGTCCAAATTCTGAGCTGGTTGACATTTGATGTTGGAGACGTGGAGCCCCATCCGCCGTCTCCCCATGTGCCGACGGACCAACCCGTAGATGCAAGATAAACATCTAGACCGACGTTTATTTGATATGCGCCAACCACTGAAGATCCGCCGTTTCCAGTGTCAGAAGAGTTGGCCGTGACCGCTGCGCCAGCAGTATCTTTTGCGATGATTTCGTAAGCGTTGGCGCTTGTCACCAAACTAATTTGATATTCTTGATTCAGAACTGCAGCAGTGATATTGCCACCCAACGTAGCGGCTCCACTAAAGGTCACAAAATCATTATTGACCGCGCCATGTCCAGTGTCAGTCACAGTGATTGTGGAAGAGCCGTTAGTCGCGGCAAACGTAACGTCTCCCGCGCCCGTGGTAGACCGAATCGGGGTTATGTCGTTGTAGGCGTCGCCTTCTTCAATGTAATACTTAAACGTCGTGCCGAGTCCCAGATACCGAGTGCCGCCCAACTCAATCCAGCTATGAAGAGCGCGACAAATACCAAGAAAGGCATTAGCGCCCAACTTAGCCCAGCCACCAATTTTTTCGACTCTGCCTTTACGGAACCTAACGAGATTGCCATCCACCCAGCCTCCCTTCGCCGAGTAATCCGTGGCTTCTTTGTCAATCCCCGGTTTGAAATCTAATGTTTGTAGCGGCATTTGGCATTACGCCAGCCTAATGATCGCGCCCGTCGCGGTTGGGGACGGGAAGACCACAGTAAAATTGCCAGCCGAAGACGTTTTGTCACCGCCAAAGTCCAAGGCGCAAACCGCCTTATCTGAGGCTGACGTGTTAAAAATTAAAGCGCCTCTGGCAGTGATGGTTGCAGTGCCGAAAGTAAGATCGGCAAAATCCACAATTGCGGTTGTTCCCGAGGTGACAGGCGTCACATTTGTCAATGCCGCTCCCTTTGCGGTGTAGTTTGTGCCACTTGCCTCATTCGATGTGGTGTAGGCAGTCGTGCTTGCGCCAAGCGTTGCAGAACTTGTGTATAAAGCAAGATTAAACGTATTGCCGCCGTTAGTGAAATTGTGGGTGCCCAGGAGTAATTCTTGTTTGAAGCTGGTGCAGATTGCGCTGGTAATGGCCATGTCAAAGTTCCTTTAAAATGTCCGCAAACTGTGTGTGCCCTTGACCTCGCAATGTCTGAGCAATCGTGGTTCTATCTGAAAAAATAGCGCTCTTCATTCCGCGCAGAATAACACTATACACCTCATTCCGAAAAGCCTCGGCCTGTTGCCTTACATGGGGCGGTGCATCTTCCGATATTTGCAAAATCCGATTAGTCGTAACTTCGGCCCAGAACTCTGGATCGTGACCACCGTCATCAGAAGTAGCAACCATCACCTGCCCAATAGAGGCCCCAATATTTGAGCCCATCATCCTTTGTATGGCTCTGGTGAGGCGGGCATTTCTATTCGTTGAAAGTCATATTTTTCTTGGGCTTCGGCAAACTTAGAACGATTGCAAATAATCCACTGTCCGCTTTGATCGGGCATCGCTAACAGGGGGTCATCCAGTCTATGATATCCATATAGACGCTCGTGAGGCTCGACGTTGCTATCTAACAGTGCGGATCGTGGGCTTGCCCCAATGCTAACGCCCTCACTGATGCAACGGGATATCCAAAACTCCACGCACCCTCGGCCAGCCTCCGCAAAGTGCAAATTGTGCTTATAACTAAAATCCATTCCAAATAAATCCATGTGGCCAACTTTGTTATATAGACCAAATGCTATGGCGTAGGCCACAGTGTTGTTTAAATATGCACATTTTTGGTCTTGAATAACATCGACGATGGGATACTCAACAAGAGCGGGCACCCTCTCGTCGAGTTCGCACGAGTAAATGGGCTTATTGAACGTGGGCAATAACTTTCGCATCACGTCCGTTTGATTTCCCGCATCTTCGGTATCAAGATACCGCGATGCTGGGTCCATCATAAAAACGCGATCACAGTCAAAAACAGCCAGAGAGGAGTTGATGCACCACACCTCATCCCACTCTTGACTATTTTCTACGGATATAACGTAATCGATTTGAGAGGCGCCTAGCCCCAAGATGGCAATCTTCTTGCCCTCTAGCTCCCTGATTTCTGACATTCTTAGGTCACACCTATCCTCAATAAGTCATACCGATACTCATCACGAGTAGAACGTCCCTCGCTGACGTTCTTCATCCTCGCAAGCCCTTCTTTGAACCGAGCCTCGAAAGTTTGCACGACATCCATGGGCTCCTTCAGAAACACTGCCGCCTCAACCAAGGCACCGTACAACAACGGGTCTGGGTGATCGGTGGACAGCAGCGTCGTGCCAGAGTCTCCCTCTGCCGTCAAACTGCCGGGTTTGTGTAAATAATGCAGTTCGACGTCATAATTCGAATTTGGAATCGGGGCAAGCTCAAAAGCCGTGTCGTCAAACAAAGAATAATACTTTGGCCTGCCCTGCGTGGTGTTGTTTGGAGAATATTGTTTTATAAAACTTGGGTGTTTGAACTCAAGGTAGTAATAAATGTTGCTGTCAATCACCGCCAAGGAAAATGGTGCATAAAAATCTGAAGGCGTAGCAAGAAAACGTTTGGTTGCCGTCATGTTGCCTGTGACGTTTTGGCGTTGCTGTGGCAACTCTACGTTTTTAAAAATACGATCTTCGCTTTCACGAATGAAACGATTCAAATTATTGTTGAAGGTAGTTTCATCGACCTGTAAATAATCTTGAATGGTAGTTTTGAGGCTCGCAAGCGTAAAACTCATGTGATTGTCACCTCCACAGTGCCGACTGCACTGTTGATTTGAAACGTACTTATTTCTGCGCCTAGTATACCATTGCCCACATTTGTATAGACCATGAAAAAGTTTCCATCTTCTCCGTCGCTTGATGGGTCAACTCTTGCGTTTCTCACTGCCTCTGGATCATAGGTGGAGGGCTTGCGGTCCAGTTGTGGGTGCTTTGGGGACCACTGGTCTGGGCCCACCAAAAGACCATTCCACGTTTTTTTCATGTCTTTTAGCTTGTATCGGAACCCAGTTATGTCGCAGATTCCGTAAGCGTTTTTGCCGCCGCTAAACGACATCAAGCAATCCTGTAGATTGTGAGGTCTGGCGCCACTCTAAACGACGCGCGAGACTGATCTTGTGAAAGGGCGCGCTCAAACTCCTCTTCATAGAGTTGTTTTAGCAAAGGCACCCTATCCGGCACGCGCTTCAAAGCTATGTAGTAAGCAAGTCCTGCCGCTAGACACGGAAAAAACCGGAATGGAATTTCCATGGTGTTGGTCCCCGCATCAGCATCATCCATGCGACTTAACACGTTTAAGTGCAACGTATATGTTGAGTTTTTGTCGGGAGCGGGATAGATCGTGATGGTCGGGCTAATTTGTTTATCCACAAAATACTGATTGGGCTTGCCGGTGCTGGTTTTCGTCGCAATGTGGGCATACTCTGCCCGAGAAAGTTTTGTAAGAGGCAAGTCTGTGGTCGTGCCAGACACCGTTTCGCGGACAAATACGTCCAGCACATCAATCACCGACGTAGGGTTGGTTGAGTCAATCGTGTATACAATAGTATCTTTTACTGCACTAATTGTTTTCTGATTGATTGTCCACTGGTTTAATCCGCGATTGGCCCACTCGGCAAGCATCAGGTTGAGAGATCGCTGTGCCGTTTTAAGGTCGTAGCCGGTGCGAAGCTCTAGGCCGCATCGCTCAAAGGCTTCTTCTACATAATCCGCTACATCTAATTCAAAATCTTTACTGCCGCTCGTCGCCATCTTCAGCACCCGCGTAGAGATTGTTAAACACTTGGTTCACATCTAGCGTGTAGTCTAAATCAGATTTGGAATAATGGATATGCTGAGAGGGTCTGAAGTCGGGTGCGCCCTCGCCGGTTTCGAACCATGCGGGGTGCGTCACTCGCACTCGGTTGTTTGGTAACGCCACTATGTTGCCTGTCCATGGTCCTGCATCAAGCAACTCAAGAACGTGACTTTGCTTATGCTGAGCGGGATCGTCAGCGATCTCGTTCTCTGCATAATCGACAGTGAAATAATATTTGGCGGGATACATCTCGCCGTCAATCATCGCCAGCCAAGGGCACGGCGTGGCTCTGTCGAGCACATAAACAGCATGATGATGAGAGCTACAATCCCACGGCTGAGCCGCCCAAACCGGCATAGGCTCTGGCCAATCCTCTAAGGGAGTGTCGCCTACCAATGCGGTAATCGGCATCCGAGCCCACATAGCACCGCCATGAACATTTGGCTCGTTGTCATCGTCGTAAGTCTCAGCCCCAGTAAAAATTAACTGAAAACTGAGACATCGAGTTGGCATTGTTGTGACGGCAATAGCCATAGCATGAATAAATTCGCCGTGGTATTGCTGATGGTTGTGCGTGTACTCCCTGCGTACCCAGCACTTGAAGTGCGGGATATTACTTTGCAAATAAGCCATCTATCTCCCGTAAAGACCACTCTTTTTGTTTGACGGTGGCCGCATTCGCATTTTGCCGCCAGTAGCACCGCCCTTAGTTTTTATAGCGCCACCTTTTGCCATGCCCTTGGTCTTCATAGCGCCGCCCTTAGCATAACCCTTGGACTTCATCATGCCGCCCTTTTTCATGCCTTTGGCTTTCATCATGCCGCCCTTCTTCATGCCTTTAGCTTTCATTTTCATAACAACCTCACGATCTGGGGATTCGGGTTTTTTTGCGCTTGCCTTCCATCATCGCGCCACAGCCACGTCCTTGAACCTCGACGTAACCGCCTTTATTCAGATTGCGAGCAATCGCCTCGCCGCGCTTTCTCTCGTATCCAGACAGCTTGCCGTCTTTATCCAAGTCAGCCTTCTTTTCGTCGATCTTCATTTGCGATGCCTCGCTGTCTTTTTGGCAACCTTCTTGGGTTGCTTTGAAAACTGTTTGCCCTTCTTGGTGTCCGCGCGCTTCTTCCTAGTGGTAGCCGCATATTCCTTGTCAGACATCGCCTTGATGGCCTTTTCTGGCAAATATCGCTCGCCTGTGGCTTTGGGCCCTTGCGTGCTTGGCTTGCCAGACTTAGTGCGCCACTTTTGCTTTGTCCACTTCTTCAAAGACTTTTGTGACTTCTTGAGAGCCATCAGTCCTTGTATCCTCCCCCAGCTTTTTTATAGGCGGAGGCCAGCATTTGCGCCTTCCGGGCACTCCATTGACCACTGCGTCCGCCCTTAGATCCTGCTTTTATTTGGTTGAATAGCCTCTTGCGAAGCGTGGGCTTCGTGTAGTTTCCCGCCTCATTAACGCGAGATTTCGCCTTTTTCTTTGGCTTCGCCTTGGATTTCGCTTTTGGCATTATCTTCTGCCTCCGCTTGCCATCATCATCGCATTGACCGCAGGCGGATTGACTGGAGTGCGATTTATCGTATTGCCAGTCGGCGCAGGCATGGTCGACTGCCTGTATTCTGCATCAGTTACAATGCCGTCGTTGTTGAGATCGTGACCTTGCGCGATGGCCGCGCGCTGATTACCCATGGCTTCTTGTACAGTCATTCCGCGACCCATCAGTGCGGATAGGCGCGCCATTCTATCTCTCAGATTCGCTATATCAATGTTGCCGCCAAAAGGAAGAGAGATTGAAGCCCTGTCTGGGTTGTTTGCCAAAAACTCATCGAGTCTTGCTTGGATCGCGGCAGGGTCCATCTGTGGCTGTTGCGGCGCAGGCTGTGCCATCTGCTGCTGCCGCTGGCGGATCATCTCTCTAACCCTGTCAATCATGTCTTGATCTATGCTAAAGCCAAATGGAGAGCCGCCCATGAAGGGGTTTGACATCGGCGCAGAGCCGCCCGTGGTTCCCTGCGAAGAGCCACCCATGGCCCCTTGCGTGGTATTCACTAAATTATTAAATAAGGTTTCCGCTGACTGGCCCGAAGCGCGATCTCCTATTCCCATAAGTTCAGGAGTTGTCCTGCTGGGAATCCCTTGCAATCCTTCCGATTGCATTCTACGCATTGTTTCGCGCCCTTGACGGGCCATCTCTGCGATCCTTTCAAAAAATGTGGGCGCAGTGCCGCCTTCTTGCATACGGGGTGGCGGAAGCTGGATATCGCGCTGAATACTCATAATTAAATCCTCTTACCAAGCCTTACACGACCAGTATCTGGCCGAAAATTTGTCTTTTGCGGTATCGCATTTATGCCGCGCTCGGAAAGACTTGCGTCTTGCGGGCTGACTTTTTTTGATAGTCATTTTGCTATCACCATATCTGACTAGCTTTACCTGATCACCCTTCTTGGCAAGAACCGCACTTTTTTTGGCCTTACCCGGCGTCCGCTTTGGTTTGTTGTAGCCAGCAAAAGTCTCCCCCCTGTAGCTCAATCGCCCAGAGGGGAGTCGCTTTACGTCTTTAGTCGTAGCCATAAATTAACCGTAACTCTTGATTAGCTCCAGAATAATCATATAGCTATCACCGGAAGAATGGCCGACAGTTGTAAAGTCTAAGTCACCAGTCTTGCCAGAGCCTGCATTGTTCGGGATGCCAGAGAAATTCGAATAGTCATGGTGACCATTAGAGTTTTCTGACAATCCGATTGCCAAGACATTCGATGAGGCATCGAACTCAATCTTTACAGACATACCAGTGCACTGCCACCAAATCTTGTTGATAGTGACGGCAGTGCAAGCCTCACCGCGAGTGTTGGACGTTAAAGCAGAAACGTCGACTTTTTTTACTGCCGACTCACCCGTGCCATCGCTGGCATTGGTGAATTTCAAGACGGCTTTGCGTTCACCGTCTTGAATGGTTTGCGAAGTGACTGCATCAGCCATGTGGAACCTCCAATTTAGAGTTCGGTGCTGGCTGTGCGCTCTTTCATGGCCGTCACATAATCTACGGTCAGGACTTTTGCCGCCGCCGCGCCGTTCTGGATGCCAAAGCTAACGGTCAAATCCTCGTCATCAGGGGCGTTTGTAGAAACCACAGCGCCAACTTCGGTGTTGTTCTGATAAACGTGAAACTTTTGATCCTTCGGATCATACATGAAGCCAACCGTCATAAAGGTGTCATCAGCCATGGCTGTAGGCAAATCCAGCGTGCTCTGGGTGCCGTCTTTCTCCACGATGAACGTCAAAGTAGTGGAGCCGTCCGTCAGCAAAAAGAAAATGCCGTCAGAGACATCTAGCGGGCTGGTGTCGGTAATTTGTAGACCCATCACAACATCAGAGGCGTCGGCATCAGACGTTTTAAATCGCGCGTTAAAAGCCAACTGCTTTCCAGCTTCATACTTGAAGCCTTCTTTGACAAGCTGAAGGAAATCGTTGTCGTTATCAGCATCATCGTTTGTGATGACTAAAAGGCCGCCATCACCATCGCCCAGAGCCTCTGAGGCGTTGCCAGAGCCGCCCTCGGTAGTGGTGATTGTCCAGTCACTCGCAAGATAGGTGTCGAAATCGTTGTGATAAACGTGATACTTGGCGGGGGCTGGCATCTTTGCGCGGCCCAATGTGCTACCAGCGCCTACGTTTGTAACGCCAGAGGTAAAGTGAGTTGTCATAACAGTTCTCCTTGTGAACCAGCCGTTGCCCTATGCAATAGCCATTAGACTACGACAGTGTACTCCGAAACAAAATAAAAAAAAGGGGCCCGAAGGCCCCGAGGAGTGAACAAGGGGTGACTTAAGCCCCTTGAGAACCATATATTCCACGCCAGTCGGAAAAGCCGAAGCTGTAACGCTCGCGGGCCTTGTACCGAATGTTGTCCGTGGAGAAGTCGGGCTCCATGCTGGTTTCCATCGCAGTTCGCTGGAACATCTTGAGTCCTTCGCCTGCATCAGTGACCGAGGTCAGCAGGAAGTAGGCATCAGGGTCATTCAAGTAGTGATTGACCGTGTAGCCTTGCGGAAGAACACCAGTGTTGCGAATCGCATTGATGTCATTGTCAGCAGTTCCAGAACGCAGAGTTGAGTTCAAGATTCTGTCTGCAACGAACACCAACTGCGGCGGTACAACCAACTTGGTCGCTTGAACCGAGATGGTCAAACCACGATCATCGGTGAAAGTGCTGATGTCAATCAGCGCGTCTTCCAGCGAAGTTTCGTTAAGGTCTGCCATCGTGGTCGCGCGATTAGCCAGCGTGCCACCACCCGCGAGTGGGTGTGCAGTAGAGATCAAAGGCTGCCCATCGCCACCAGCAAAGCTGGAGCTAAATGCGTTATTGAGAACATCGGCACCTTTGACTTCCTTGGTGTTTGCCATGGATCGCGCAAGCGCTTTCACATAACGTCGACCAAGTGAGTCGTACAGATTATCCTCGACAGCTTCACTGGTGAGACTGAAGGCCAGGGCCAGGGTTTCGTGCGTATACCGGGCCGTGAAGCCTTCTGATGCGGTGTCAAAAGAAACGCCAGCACCTTCAGACTTGACCGGCGCACTGCCGAAGCCCGTGATCAAAACCTCTTCTTCAAAGGCGCGCTCAGAATCTTCAATAGCGAAGATTTCTTCGTACTCCCTATCGTAAGAGTCATAGCTCATACCAAACAGTGCATTGAGGCCGGGCTCAAGCTCTTTGGCGAGTTGTGCTCGTGAAATAGCCATCCGTCAGCCTCCTTATGCTAAGCCAGCGCCTTTGACACCTGCGATATGGTTTTGAATTACAACCATAACATTGGTGTTGGCACTCGCTACGTCGTCGTTATCGGGATCTTGGCTGATGTCAATGGCCTTGAGTGGCAACGTCGTGGTAGTGGCACCAGTGGTTACGTCAAGCTCCATGTTCGAACGGCCAGATGAAGTATCACCCGTGGTGGATTGATCAACGATATCGAAGTTTCCGAAAAGGTCGGCCACTGGGAAGGTATCGTCTGCCTGTATCTCGAAAACGACATTTGGGTCATCAATGATGAACGCGATGATGTCATCTGCGGCTACAGCACCGGGGTAATGATTTGCGAAAATCTGCTCTTTCGAGGTTGGGTCCGTATACTGAACGCCGTTAAAAACACCAACGACAGGAACAGTAGAGGAGGCGGCCGCGCGAGATACAGTACCGCCAGTCAATTGCTTAACCAAGTCACCTTGGAAAATCGCACCTGACTGGTTGTTGGCGATCCTATAACGCGATTGGCCTCCACTATACGGAGCGCCACCCATCATGCGGGCAGGTTTTAGTCCAAAAGCGGCATCTTTGTTTGCCATGCTTTAGCTCTCCTATTGCTTGCCAAAAGACACACGGCTTGAGCGACTAGGATCATATTTAACATAACGGGAGTCAGCGGCGGTTTCATTGAACATATTGTTATCCAATGCCTCCTTAGCTGTTTCTGTTTTCTGAGCATAATGATCATTACGCTCTTGAACAGTCTCCTCTGGAATCTTAGCCAGCAAAAGCCCTTCGTTATACACGACGCCTTCATGCCTTCCGTTGTCCAAGCTGGGCAACTGCCACTCAGGAGGGAGATCAGTGGCACGCACCAATTCCCAACCTTCGCGAAGTCGACGCGAGACATTAGCTCGGTCTTCGCTACCCATCATGCTCTCTCTGATCCACCTGTAAACGTAACCGGGTGGTGCAGGGGGAGTTTCCAACTTCCGCACTGGACGCCATGGTTGTCGCCGAGCCTGATTAACGTGCGCTCCGCTTTCACGACTTTTGCGAGTGTTTTTTGCTTCTGTCATTTACCTAGCTCCTCTCTGCTGGATTTTTTGCTTCTCACGAGCCACAGTCTTCAACCATTGGTCTTCAGACATATTATGTGGCTTGAGCCCGCGAATCCTTTCGAGTTCGCTATTCGAGAAACGAACA
>CEPP01020155.1_pt1 | contig 12911 bp, 8 predicted proteins | sample 530521 | NCBI WGS metagenome assembly CEPP01 (sample SAMEA2620256, study PRJEB7988) | marine metagenome | biome: marine biome (ENVO:00000447); feature: surface water layer (ENVO:00002042); material: "saline water (ENVO:00002010), including plankton (ENVO:xxxxxxxx)" | depth 5 m | reverse complement strand
CACCACGGAATAAACTGGCAACAGATCAGGCGCGGGGCTGCCTTCAGCCCCGCAAACCTCCTACCAGCTTGTCGATGCTGTCCTTGGCATCGCCGAACAACATGCGCGTGTTGTCCTTGAAGAACAGCGGGTTCTCTACGCCGGAATAGCCGGTGGCCATGCCTCGCTTGAGCACGACAACCTGTCCAGCCTTCCAGACCTCCAGCACCGGCATGCCGGCAATCGGACTGCCCGGGTCTTCGGCGGCGGCCGGGTTCACGGTGTCGTTGGCGCCGATGACCAGCACCACGTCGGTATCCGGGAAGTCATCGTTGATTTCGTCCATTTCCAGCACGATGTCATAAGGGACATGGGCTTCCGCCAATAGTACGTTCATGTGTCCTGGCAGACGACCAGCCACCGGATGGATGCCAAAGCGCACGTTTACGCCACGGTCCCGAAGGATCTTGGTCATTTCGCTGACGCCGTTCTGGGCCTGGGCCACCGCCATGCCGTAACCGGGCACAATGATCACCGACTGGGCGTTGCGCAACTCCTCGCAGACATCATCGGCACTGGATTCGTGCACCGTTTGATCGGCATCCGCGGCCGCCGAACTGCTGCTGGTCTGGCCGAAGCCACCGAGGATCACGCTGATGAACGAGCGGTTCATGGCCTTGTACATGATGTAGCTGAGGATGGCACCGCTGCTGCCCACCAGGGCACCAACGACAATCAGCAGATCATTGCCCAACATGAAACCGATGGAAGCGGCGGCCCACCCGGAGTAACTGTTAAGCATCGAAACCACCACCGGCATGTCGGCGCCGCCAATAGCCATGATCAGGTGAATGCCGAGGACCGAGGCAATGGCGGTCATCAGGATCAGGGCAACGATCCCCAGTGCCATGCTCTCGGTGCCCAGGAACCAGGCCCCGAGCAAGACGCAGACAATGATCGCTGTCAGGTTCATCAGGTGCCGTCCGGGCAGGGTCAGCGCCTTGCTGTCGATTCGGCCGTCCAGTTTGCCGCAGGCCACCAGTGAACCGGTGAAGGTAATGGCACCTATAAAAATGCCGACAAACACCTCCACCAGTTTGATGGTGTGCTCGGTACCGGAGGTGGCAATCAACGGCTCGATATAACCGGAAAAACCTACCAATACCGCCGCCAGACCCACGAAACTGTGGAGCAGGGCGACCAGCTGAGGCATCTGGGTCATTTCCACCTTGTTGGCGATGGGAATGCCAATGCCGGCACCGAGCAACACGGCAATGATGATGGCGGTAATGCCTCCGTCTACGCTGGCCAGAGTGGCCCCCACCGCGATGATAATGCCGGCGACGCCGTAGAGATTACCGCGCCGTGCCGATTCCTGGTGGCTGAGGCCACCCAGGCTGAGAATAAACAAGATACTTGCGACCACGTAGGCCACGCTCACCAGTCCTGTGCTCATATCGGGCGCCTCCTACTTGCGGAACATTTTGAGCATGCGATGGGTGACCCGGAAGCCACCGCCCACGTTGATGCTGGCAATCAGCACCGCCACAAAGGCCATGATGCCAACGGCAATATTCTCCGCCTGGGCCAGATGCAGAATGGCGCCGATAACGATGATGCCGCTGATGGCGTTGGTAACGCTCATCAGGGGGGTATGCAGGGAAGGGGTTACGTTCCAGATCACCTGCCAGCCAATAAAGCAGGCCAGTACGAACACAGTGAAGTGTTGCAGGAAGCTTTCCGGCGCGTGGGCGCCCACTCCGTAGAGCGCCAGGGCCGTCACCACCAGAAGAACGCCTTTGCCGATCAGGCTGCGACGGTCCGCGTCCTTCTTGGCGGCCGCTTTTGCTTCGGCTGAAGGCTCCTCGGTGCCCGGTGCGGGCTTGGGGCTGACCGGCGATTCCGGTTGTGGCGGCGGCCAGGTTATTTCGTCCTCGTGAACCACCGTCAGGCCGCGGATGACTTCGTCTTCCATGTTCACCAGCGGCGTGCCGTCTTTCTCGGGTGTCAGCTCGGTGAGCAGATGCACCAGGTTGGTGGCGTACAGATCACTGGCCACCTTGGCCATCCGGCTGGGCAGGTCGGTGTAGCCGATCAGGGTAACGCCGTGTTGATGGGCGACTTTGCCCGGTTCGGTCAGTTCGCAGTTACCCCCTCGCTCTGAGGCCAGATCCACGATCACGCTGCCGGGCTTCATGGATTTTACCATGTCGGCGGTGATCAGTTTCGGTGCCGGTTTGCCGGGAATCAGGGCGGTGGTGATGATGATATCCACCTCTTCCGCCTGCTCTGCGAACAGCGCCATCTCCGCCTTGATGAACTCGTCACTCATCTGCTTGGCGTAACCACCGCTGCCGCTGCCCTCCTCGTCACCGAAATCCAGTTCCAGGAACTCGGCGCCCATGCTCTCGACCTGTTCCTTCACTTCCAGCCGGGTATCAAAGGCCCGCACGATAGCGCCCATGCTGTTGGCCGCGCCAATGGCTGCCAGGCCAGCCACCCCGGCACCGATGACCATGATTTTCGCGGGTGGCACCTTGCCAGCAGCGGTAACCTGCCCGGTAAAGAAACGCCCGAAGTGGTTCGCCGCCTCGATCACCGCCCGATAGCCGGCGATGTTGGCCATGGCGCTGAGTGCGTCCATCTTCTGGGCGCGGCTGATGCGGGGCAGGCTGTCGATGGCGAAAGACGTGATCTTTCTGGCGGCCAGCTTTTCCAGCAATTCCGGGTTCTGGGCTGGCCAGATGTAGCTGACCAGAAACGCGCCCTCCTTCATCAGATCCGCTTCGTGTTTGCCCAGTGCCGGATTTTCCATGGGCGCGCGGACCTTGAGGATAAAGTCGGCTTCTTTCCACAGTGAGCTGGTATCGGCTGCGATGGCTGCGCCCACTTTTTCATAGGCGGCATCGGAGTAGTTCGCCGCCTCGCCGGCGCCGCCTTCCACGATCACGTCATAACCAAGTCCGATTAACTTGTGAACAGAAGGTGGCGTGGCGGCCACTCGCCGCTCGTCCTCAAAGATTTCCTTGGGGATACCGATTTTCATTATTGGTTTGCCTCCGGATTTCCCGATTGATCACTTGTTCTGGTTATCTACATACTAGTGCAGGTTGCCAGATCTGCCCGGAAAGCGGATTTATCGGAGGTATATCAGCCCTGCCTCAGGGCGAGGCGTTCGACTTCCGTTTGCGACAGGTGATCAAGCATCGCACCCCGGAACTGCCGGTTGATGAAATGTTCGGTTTCGGTCTGGATGGTTTCGCGCTGGGCGGGTTTCTCGATGTAATCCATGGCCCGGAACAGGATGTAGCGGATGGTCATGCGGGAGACTTCATGAATGGTCTCGGACGGCACGGCGCTCACCAGTTGCCGCTCGATAATGTCTTCGGCCATTTCCCGGGCGCTGGCTTCAAGCTGTGATTCAAGGGCCCGTCGCAGTATCGGGGAGGGGCCGTGGAGTTCCCGCACGGCCACCGTAGTTGCCGCCGGATTGGCCAGGAAGTAGTGGTACACAAACGCCACCGTATCCCGCGACGCCTGTTCGGAAGAATCCGCCATCTGCCGCAGATCCCGGACCCCGGCTTTCATCTCCTCGGCAATGTAACCCAGTACCTGCAGGCCGAATTCATCCAGGCTCTTGAAGTGTCGGTAAAAGGTATTCGGATTCAGCCCCGCCTCCCGGGCAAGCTCCCGCAGTCCCAGCGACGTCAGGCTCCGGGTTTCGGTAATCAGCCGAAGCGCAGCCTGGATGAGTTTCAGCTTTCCGCCGGTTAATCCGTTCATCTTTTCCTCTGCTTTGGAGGTTGGCCGCGTTGGCAGGTATTCCGAAAACCGCTGCAAGTACGTCCATGTACGCTTGCTCTCCGCCATCCCTGGCTCCGAGCATTTTCGGAATACCTGCCCACAAATGACCAGCCCCCCCAGCCAGAGCCCGCCGCAGAGGCCAATGATCAGTCACCTGAGGCCAATCACCGAACCAGGAGTATACGGTTGTATACCAAGCTGTGTATACATGTGTCTACCGGCCATGATGACCCGCCGGATAACAACAGACAAGGTCTAGTGTCCCGTTTAGCTGGGGCACTGGGGCCAACGCAGGAGTGCAGCAATGACACAGAACACACAGATCGCCATCATCGGCACCGGCTTCTCCGGCCTGGGCATGGCCATCAAACTCAAGGAAGCCGGTTACAACGACTTCGTGATCTTTGAACAGAGCGACGACATCGGCGGCACCTGGCACCAGAATCATTACCCGGGGTGTGCCTGTGACGTGCAGTCTGCACTCTACTCCTTCTCCTTCGAGCAGAACCCGAACTGGAGCCGGATGTATGCCCAGCAGCACGAGATCAAGGCGTATCTGAAACATTGCGCCGAGAAATACGGGCTGATGAAGCACATCCGGCTGAACACCCACGTGGCGGGAGCGCGATTTGATGAGACCCACCAACGGTGGGTTGTTGAAACCTGTGATAGTCCGACGCTTTGGGCGTACATGCAGGAAAGAGGCGTGAAGCCGGGAGACCGGTTGGATCGAACCGATAAGGGGCTGCCGGAATTCACTACCTTGAGGGCCGATATCCTCGTTTCCGGAATGGGGGGATTGAGCACGCCGGCGTATCCGGAGATCAAGGGGATCGAATCCTTCACGGGCAAGCGTTTCCACTCCCAGGACTGGGATCACGACTACGATTTGCGCGGCAAGCGGGTGGCGGTGATCGGGACCGGTGCCTCGGCCATCCAGTTTGTTCCGGAGGTGGCGAAGCAGGCGGCAAAGGTAGACCTGTACCAGCGCACACCACCGTGGATCATGCCCAAGCCGGACCGTGCCATCCGGCCAGTGGAGAAGCGGCTTTTCCGGATGTTCCCACAAACACTCAATGCGTTCAGGCAGAGTATCTACTGGTCGCTTGAGGCGCGGGTACTGGGCTTTGTGGGCAATCCGCGTATTCTGAAGTTGGGTGAACTGCAGGCCCGCCGGCATATCCGCAACCAGATTCCGGACAAGGCCTTGCGCAGAAAGGTTACCCCGGATTTTCATTTCGGCTGCAAACGGGTGCTGATTTCCAATAACTACTATCCGGCGCTGGCCCAGGACCATGTGGATGTGGTGACCGAGGGTATCCGTGAGGTGCAGGGCAACACCGTGATCGATGGTCAGGGCAACAAGCGGCAAGTGGATTGCATCATCTACGGCACCGGTTTCCGAGCCCAGGACCCGATTCCCGCGAGCATGATCTTTGGCCGTAATGGTCAGGATCTGCTGGATGCCTGGAAGGATGGCGCCGAAGCATACAAAGGCACCACCATCAGCGGTTTCCCGAATTTCTTCATGCTGATGGGGCCGAATACCGGCCTCGGCCACAGCTCCATGGTGTATATGATCGAAAGTCAGATCCAGTACGTGCTGGATGCCCTCCAAAAGATGCGCCGGCAGCAATGGAGCAGCATGGAAGTGAAGCCGGACGCCCAGAGCCGTTACAACGCTTCCATTCACGCAAAGCTTGGTGATTCAGTCTGGCAGACCGGCTGCAAGAGCTGGTACGTGAACGAAAACGGCAAGAACACCACATTATGGCCAGGCTTCACCTGGCAGTTCCGTCAGCAGACACGACGCTTTGATGCGGCTCAATATCTGGTTCGTGCACCAGAATCCGGGGTTAGCGAGCGCGAATCGGCTCTGGCCGTTTAACGGTTGGCAGCGGGGGACTTTCGGGCAGCTTTCGGGCGTGTCCAGGTTGCGTTTTGGCCCTTTTGGCCAATACTGAAAGGATGGTCTTGCCGCTCTCGGCCAAGGATGTCCCCTGATGAAGCTGTTTCACTGTGGCCGATGCGCCAACCTGCTGTATTTTGAAAACAGTCGTTGTACCAGTTGTGGGTCTGGACTGGGCTTTGCCCCGGATGTCATGGACTTGCTGGCTATCGAGCCAAACGATGATGGCACCTGGGCGGCCGTCGCCCGGGGCGACCTCTACAGGCTTTGTGGCAACTATCAGAACCAGGGTGCCTGCAACTGGCTGATCCCTTCTCCGGACGCCCACACCTTCTGTGTCGCCTGCCGACTGAACCGCACCATCCCCGATCTCAGCATTCTGAAGAACAACGATCTCTGGCGGCGTCTGGAGAAGGAAAAGCGGCGTCTGGTGTATTCGGTGTTGCGCCTTGAGCTGCCCTGCGAACCCCGTAATGAGGACCAGTACGGGCTGGCGTTTGATTTTCTGGCTGACCAGCCGGCGATGTTCGACGAACGCGCGAAAGTAAAAACCGGCCACGCAAATGGCGTGATCACCATGAATATTGCCGAGGCAGATCCTGTGGAACGGGAGCGGATGCGCAGCCAGATGGCTGAGCCTTATCGCACTGTTTTGGGGCATTTCCGTCACGAATCCGGTCATTACTACTGGGACATCCTGGTCCGGTCCGGGCCGTGGCTTGGGCCGGTTCGGGAGATGTTCGGTGATGACGCCAGAGACTACAAACAGGCGCTGGACCAGTATTACCAGTACGGCCCGCCGGGTGACTGGCAGAGCTGGTACATCAGCTCCTACGCCAGCAGCCATGCCTGGGAAGACTGGGCCGAGACCTGGGCACACTACCTGCATATGGTGGATACATTAGAGACTGCCTGGCAGTTCGGGATGCGGGTGAATGCCCGCCAGCGCCCGGTAATGAACAGCGAACCAGACCCTGCGTTTGACCCCTACCAGGCCGACGATTTCGATGCACTGATCAAGCACTGGTTACCCCTGACGCTTGCGCTCAACAGCCTGAATCGAAGCATGGGGCATGACGATGCCTACCCCTTCGTGCTTGCGGCTCCGGTGGTGGAGAAACTCCGTCTGGTACACCGAATAGCTCACGGTGGTTAACGAAAGGACCCCAAATGAAAAAGAACAAATCGATAGACTGGAAAAACTACGATCCCAACGAGTTCTACGATGAACTGATTGCTGCCAAGGGCAAGCCCCGGCCTGCGGCCACGGCGATTACCGACTACCTGGGCAATCTTGGTTCCGAGGAAATCCAGGCGCGCCAGCAGGCGGCCGAACTGGCGATACTTGAGATGGGGGTCAGCTTCACTATCTATAGCGAGGGCGAAAATATTGACCGGGCCTGGCCCTTCGACATCATTCCCCGGGTTATTTCGCGTCGGGAGTGGGAAACCATCGAGCAGGGTCTGGCCCAGCGCCTGACGGCCCTAAACATGTTCATCAACGACATCTACAACGACCAGAACATCGTCAAGGACAAGGTCATCCCCAAATATGTGTTCGCCAACTCGAAGAACTTTCGCGAGCAATGTCGGGGGTTCACGCCGCCACTGGGGGTCTGGGCGCACATCTGTGGATCCGACCTGGTGCGGGATAAAGATGGCAAGGTGTATGTTCTTGAGGACAACCTGCGGGTCCCCTCGGGTGTTTCCTACATGCTGGAGAACCGTCAGTTGACCAAACGGGTGTTCCCGGAGCTGTTCGACAAAACCAGCATTCTGCCGGTCGATGACTACACCAACCAGCTGTTCGACATGCTGGCGTCGATTTCGCCCCGGCCTCAGGACCACCCGAAAATTGCGGTGCTCACGCCAGGTATTTTCAACTCCGCCTATTTTGAACATTCCTTCCTGGCTCAGCGCATGGGCGCCGAGCTGGTAGAAGGGGCCGACCTGGTGGTTGGCGAAGATGATTGTGTCTACATGCGTACTGTCGAGGGCCTGGAGCGCGTGGATGTGATTTATCGCCGCATTGACGACGATTTCCTGGACCCGGAGGTATTCCGTTCCGATTCCACTCTGGGCGTGCCCGGTCTGATGCGAGCCTGGCGCAATGGCAAGGTTGGCCTCGCCAATGCACCGGGTGCCGGCGTGGCCGACGACAAGGTGATCTACGCCTTCGTGCCGGACATGATCCGTTACTACCTGGATGAGGAGCCGATCATCCCGAACGTGCCCACCTACATGTGTGTGAACAAGCAGGATCAGGAGTATGTCCTTGAGCATCTCGACGAGTTGGTGGTCAAGCCCGCGAACGAGTCCGGGGGCTATGGCATGCTGGTGGGGCCCCATTCCACCAAGAAGCAGCGCACCGAGTTCGCGCGCCTGATCAAGAAGAACCCGCGCAACTACATCGCCCAACCCACATTGAGTCTCTCTGTGGCCCCAACTTTGTGCGACGAGGGCCTGGCGCCCCGACACCTGGATCTTCGGCCTTTTGTGCTGCAGGGCGTGAGAACCTACGTTACGGCTGGCGGGCTTACGCGGGTGGCGATGCGAAAAGGCTCCCTGGTGGTGAATTCGTCCCAGGGCGGTGGAAGCAAGGATACCTGGATCGTGGACGAGGAGAATTGATGTGCTGTCACGTGTAGCGGAACGACTGTACTGGATGGCCAGATACCTTGAGCGGGCCGAGAACAACGCCCGGATGATCATGGCCTTTAATTCCCTGGCGTTGGACATGCCCCGGGAAACCCAGCTTTCCTGGAAGGGACTGGTGGCCGTGACGGGCATGGGGGCGCTGTTTGACCAGCATCATCAGAAGGCCGATGAGCGCAACTGTGTGAAGTTTCTGATGGCGGATGGCTACAACCCGAGCTCCATTGCCTCCTGCATCAAGGCCGCCCGGGAGAACGTGCGCACCACCCGGGACCAGATTCCAACCGACGCCTGGGAGGTGATCAACGAGCTGTACCGGTACATCCTGGAGAACATAGATCAGGGGGTTGGTAAGCGGGCGAGGTACGAATTCCTCAACGAAATCGTGGGTCGCTGCCAGATGCTCAATGGTTTGCTGGCCGGTTGCATGAGTCACGATGAGGGGTATGACTTCATCCGAGTAGGCCGCAACCTGGAGCGGGCGGACATGGCCACCCGGCAGATTGAAGTGGGCGCCCTGCAGTTCCTCGACGGCTGGGATGGCACCGAAACCTATGGCGGGCTGCTGTGGACCAGTGTCCTGCGTTATCAGAGTGCCTTCCAGATGTACCGTCACAATGTGCGGCGGAAGGTCAGCGGGCCTCTGGTCATTCGTTTCCTGTTGCAGAATGAGCCGTTCCCGCGATCGGTGCTGCACAGCCTCAGCGAAGTCGCGGGCGCTCTCGACCGTCTGCCAAGGAACGAGATTCCGCTCCGCACCGCGTTGCAGGCGGTACGTCACACCCGGGATGGGGACGTGGATGCACTGATCCGCAAGGAGGACGTGATCCTGTTCCTGGAAAAACTGCAGTTAGAAATCGGTGAGCTTCACGACGATATTGCAGAGACGTGGTTTCCTGTCTACGAGACAGCCTGAAACTCCCAATTTTATTCGCCTGTGAGATAGGTTCCATGTCGATTCACGTTGCCCTGAGCCATACCACCCACTATCGCTATGAGCGCCCGATCAGCCTGGGCCCGCAAATAGTTCGATTGCGTCCGTGTCCGCACGGGCGGACGCGCATCCTCAGCTACTCGCTGAAGGTGGAACCAGAGGGTTATTTCCTGAACTGGCAACAGGACCCCCAGGCCAATTATCTGGCCCGCCTGGTGTTTCCGGAGAAAACCGAAGAACTGAAGATCACTGTGGATCTGGTTGCCGAGATGGCCGTGATCAACCCGTTCGATTTCTTTCTGGAACCCCGGGCAGAGACCATTCCGTTTGAATACGAGGAGTGGCAGACGGCAGAGCTGGCGCCTTATTTACAGAAACTACCGGAAACACCGGAATTCCGTAAGTGGATGGCCACCATAGACCGCAAGGAAACTCCCAGCGTGGATTTCCTGGTGGGTGTGAACCAGAGCCTTGCTGACCGTATTGATTACCTGATCCGGATGGAGCCGGGCGTCCAGACCCCGGAGGAAACCCTGAAAAAGGGCTCCGGCTCCTGTCGGGATTCGACCTGGTTGCTGGTGCAGACGCTCCGGCATCTGGGGCTGGCGGCGCGCTTTGTGTCCGGCTACCTGATTCAGCTCAAGGCAGACCAGAAAGCACTGGATGGCCCTTCGGGCGCTGAGGAAGACTTCACCGATTTGCACGCCTGGTGCGAAGTCTTCCTGCCGGGCGCCGGTTGGGTGGGGCTGGATCCGACGTCCGGCCTGTTTGCCGGAGAAGGGCATATCCCGCTGGCCTGCAGCCCGGATCCGTCCTCGGCGGCGCCAATTACCGGCATGGTTGAGGAGTGCGGGGTCGAGTTCGAGCACCAGATGAGCGTTCAGCGCATCTGGGAAGCACCTCGGGTGACCAAACCCTATACCGAGGCCCAGTGGCAACGCATCGTTGGGCTGGGCCATGACGTGGACCAGCGTCTGACAGAACTGGATGTGCGTCTGACCCAGGGCGGTGAACCCACCTTCGTGGCGAATCACGACCGGGACGAGCCGGAGTGGAACACCGAGGCCATGGGCCCCACCAAGCGCAAGAAGGCCATCGAGCTCTATCACCGGATGCGGGATCGCTATGGCGCTGGCGGGTTGGTTCATTTCGGCCAGGGAAAGTGGTATCCGGGGGAGCCGCTGCCCCGATGGTCCCTGAACTGTTACTGGCGCAAGGATGGCGAGCCGATCTGGCGGGACGAGCGCTGGCTGGCGGATGAGCGCATCGAAGGCAACGCAAGCCCGGAAGATGCCCACAGGTTTTTGTCGGCCCTGGCGAAAGAGCTTGGTGTTGATGAAAAACAGCTGTTCCCGGGGTTCGAGGATGCCTTTTATTACTTGTGGCGGGAACGACGTCTACCGGTCAACGTCGATCCTTTCGATGCGAAACTCGAGAATGCCTTGGAGCGCAAGCAGCTTCAGCAGATTTTCAGCCGGGGACTGGATGAGCCCGTCGGCTACGTGCTGCCACTGCGTGTGTCGGAAAAGGAACAGGCCTGGGAAACCGGCCCGTGGTTCCTTCGCAGTGAACGCTGTTACCTGATTCCGGGCGGCTCCCCCATGGGGCACCGGCTGCCTCTGGATGGCCAGCCCTGGGTGGAAGAAGCCGATTACCCCTGGATACACGAGCAGGACCCCTTTGCGCCCCGTGGCTCGTTGCCTGCCAGCGAGGAGATCCGGCAATGGAACAGCCGTGGCCAGGTCGGCCAGTCGTCGCCGGAGCGGGAGCCTCCCGCAAAAGGCAAGTCGGCACCGGAGATTGTCCGAACGGCCCTGTGTGTGGAGCCCCGGGATGGCATTCTCCGTATTTTCATGCCGCCGCTGGAGGAGCTTGAGCCCTATCTGGCATTGGTGTCAGCCATCGAGAAAACCGCTGCAACTCTCCAACAACCGGTATTGCTGGAGGGCTACGAGCCACCCTCGGACCACCGGATCACCCATTTCCGGATCACCCCGGACCCGGGGGTGATCGAAGTGAATGTGCAGCCGGTCCGGACCTGGGACGAAATGGTGGAGCAGACCGAATCCCTGTACGCCGACGCCTACGAATGCCGGCTCACCTCCGAGAAGTTTATGATGGACGGCCGTCATACCGGCACCGGTGGCGGCAACCATTTTGTGCTGGGCGCCCAGAAGGCAGAGGATTCGCCCTTCCTGCGACGTCCGGACCTGTTACGCAGCCTCATCAGTTACTGGCATAACCACCCCAGCCTGTCCTACCTGTTCTCCGGCCTGTTTATCGGTCCCAGCTCCCAGGCGCCGAGAATCGACGAAGCCCGCAACGATCACGTGTTCGAAATGGAACTGGCGTTCCGGGAGATGGAGCGGTTATGCCCTGTGGGCAAAAAAGTCGCGCCCTGGGTGGTGGACCGCTTGCTCCGGGACCTGCTTACGGACGTCACCGGCAATACCCACAGGGCCGAGTTCTGTATCGACAAGCTCTATTCCCCGGACGGCCCGGGTGGGCGTCATGGTCTGCTCGAGTTGCGGGCCTTCGAGATGCCACCCCATGCCCGCATGAGCCTGACCCAGCAATTGCTGCTGCGGGCGCTGGTGGCCCGATTCTGGGAGCAGCCCTACAAACCCAGCGGGCTGGTTCGCTGGGGAACCGAGCTGCACGACCGGTTCCTACTACCTCACTATGTCTGGCAGGACTTCGAGGACGTCATCGACGATATGAAGGCCCAGGGTTACCCGCTCGAGAGCGAGTGGTTCGCGCCCCATTTCGAGTTCCGGTTCCCCCGGATCGGCGATTACAAGGTCAAGGGCATAACCCTTGAGCTGCGTTCGGCTCTGGAGCCCTGGCATGTGACCGGGGAACACGGCGCTATCGGCGGCACCGCCCGCTACGTGGATTCTTCCCTGGAGCGTTTGCAGGTGAAGGTACGCGGCGCTGCCCCGGATCGTTACCAGATCACCTGCAATCAGGTGCCGTTGCCGCTTCAGCCAACAGGGATGGTGGGTGAATCGGTCGCCGGCGTCCGGTACCGGGCCTGGCAGCCATCCCAGTGCATGCACCCGACCATTGGTGTGGATGGGCCTTTGGTGTTTGATATCGTGGACACCTGGAATGAACGCAGCCTGGGCGGCTGTGAATATCACGTGACCCATCCCGGTGGCCGGAATTTCGAGACTTTGCCGGTGAACTCGTTCGAAGCGGAAGGCCGCCGCATGGCGCGCTTCTTCCGGATGGGACACAGCTCGGGGCAACAGCCCCTGCGGCCGGTTCCGGAGCATCGGGAGTTTCCGTTTACCCTGGATCTGCGATATCACAAATAAGATGCCTGGACATGTGGTTTGATGCTGGCTCCGGAGAGTAGAAAGCGGCTATGCTTCCAGCTCACTGACTAACGGAGCCTGAATTCAAGGTGGCGAAGCAGCAAGCAGTTACTGACATCCTCCGCCAGTACCATCCGGTGCCGGACCGGTTTGATGAGCTTGGCACCGGGGGTTCCGGGCCCAAGTCGCACTGGCGTCCGTTGTTGCAGCAGCTGAACCTTGAGTCTGTCGCTGGTCTCAACCTCAGGGCTCAGGCGGTTTCCAATGCCATCGCCGAAGATGGCGTAACCTACAACGTCTATGAAGACCC
>CEPP01078867.1_pt1 | contig 13175 bp, 8 predicted proteins | sample 530521 | NCBI WGS metagenome assembly CEPP01 (sample SAMEA2620256, study PRJEB7988) | marine metagenome | biome: marine biome (ENVO:00000447); feature: surface water layer (ENVO:00002042); material: "saline water (ENVO:00002010), including plankton (ENVO:xxxxxxxx)" | depth 5 m | reverse complement strand
GTATTTATAGCAAAGTTATGAGATGTTCCAGTATTAATAACACCATTAGTTGTAAGTGTTCCTGCAAGCGTAGTATTCTCGCTACTATCAATAGTTATAGCTGTTGCGTCAGCAGAAGATGATATACCTGCAGCTTGTTCAATTACATCTGATACAAGTGATTTTTTCAATGCACTATCAGTTGCGTCAAAAATCATAAAGTGGTCTGCACCTGCTGCTGTTACTTCTGTTAATCCAGATATTACAGTTGGGTCTAGGTGTTCCTCTGAGATCGCGTCATCTGCTATCTTAGCTGCTGTAATTGCATCTGCTGCAATCTTGGCAGTTGTTACATTTGCGTCAACTAGCTTTGCAGTTGTTATCGTATTATCTACTGGTACATTTATTTCTGTTTGTGTAAATGTGTTAACTTCTACAATTGCGCCTGATGTAGGTGCTGTATCAAATGTAAGAGTTGTGCCTGACACTGAATAATCAGTTTTTTGCTGATACACACCATCTATAAATACTTGTGTATTGTTTTCTGATACTGGTGCTATTGAAAGTGTAAACGCAGCGCTGCCACTAGCTGTAAACTGGTCATTGTTTAGATTGCTACCTGATACGGCAGCTTTTACAGAATAAACAATAATTCTTGTTCCGCTTGGCGGTGCTTCATCTAGGGTAAGTGTAGTGCCATTAAGTGTATAGTCATTTGGATTTTGGAATACGCCACCTATGAATACTATGAGATTATCTTCGCTGTCAGGAGTTTGGCTAAGTGTGAAAGCAGTTGTGCTACTGTTAGCTGTTGTAAAGTTATCAACAGTAAATGTATTAGTGCCGCCACCGCCGCCAATTTCTCCCCAAGCGTCAGTGTAACCCTCAAATCTGCCTAATGTTGTGTTATATCTAAAATGTCCTGCTGCTCCTGTAGGTCTTTGTGCTGTTGTACCTTTTGGAACAAAAAAAGCATCTGTAGCACTTCCTGCGTCAAGACTTACAGAAGGACTTGCTGTTTTTATACCAACTCTATTGTTTGATGTGTCTACCGCAAGAACATTTGTATTTACTGTAAGATCTCCTGTAACTGCTAACGCTGATAGAGTTCCTACGCTTGTTATGTTAGTTTGTGCTGCAGTTTGTAATGTGCCTGTTAAATTACCTGAGAATCCAGTAGCAGTAAGTAACCCTGTAGAAGGATTATAAGTTAAACCTGTATCCGTTTCTGCACCTTGCGTTCCTGTAGCACCATCAACAAAGACAGGGAATACAGTTTCATCTGTAGAATTATTTGCGCTTACTGTTATAGATGTTGCTAGTGCAGCAGTACCAGTTGTATCCTGATTGAGAGTACCAACAACAAAGTCTAAAGTATTATCAGAATCATCATAAGTTACAGAAATGCCTGTTTCAGTATTTGAACCAACCATTGCGCCAACAGTATCAGATATTGTTTCTGCCAGTGTTGTGCCATTTACTGTAATAGCATCAGCTTCTAAAGTTCCGTCTATATCTACATTTCCTGATATATCTAATGAGGCCGCACTAAGTTCTCCTGAGATCGTAAGATTTCCGCTTGAAGGGTTATAAGTAAGACCTGTATCTGTTTCTATGCCTTGTGTGCCAGTCGCACCATCTACAAATGTAATGAACACACTTTCATCAGTGCTGTTGTTTGCTGTCGCAGTTATGTTTGTTGCTAATGTACTTAATGCAATTGCTATATCACTTGTGCCGTCAAAAGATGTACCACCAATTGTTCTTGCTGTTTCCAAAGCTGTAGCAGTTGCGGCATTACCTGTAGTATCTTGGTTTAAAGTACTTACAACTAAATCAATTGTTCCGTCAGAATCTTGGTATGTAGCTGTAATGTTTGTTTCAGTATTACTACTGAACATTGCTCCAACTATATCTTGTACTCTTTCCGCATTGATAGTTACATCACCTGATGAAACTGTAAAATCAGTTCCGTCAAAAGTTGCAACACCTGCATTTGTTTCTGTTGCAAGTTCTGCTGCTATTGTAATTGTGTCATCTGATACTGTTGTATCTATACCTGCGCCGCCTGTAAAAGTAAGTGTGCCGCCTGTTGAGAATGTATCATTTGAACCACTGTCTGCTGCAAGTGTAAAGTTGGTGTTTATTGATGCTGTACTTGCATTTGTTATACGACCTTGTGCGTCAATTGTTATGACAGGTATTGCAGTTGAGCTACCATAGCTTGCGGCACTTACACCTGAGCTTGCAAGAGAAACAGCACCACTTGATACGCTAAAGTGATTGGTAAATGATGCAACACCTTTGTTTGAAGAAGTTGCGTCCTCTGCAGAGAATGTAACTGTACCAGAACTTTCTGCAACATCTAATCCTTCGCCTGCAGCAAATGTTATTGTTCCGCCCAAAGCTGTAGCGGTAGAATTACTGCCATCAGATACAGTGATAGTTGAGTTAGCCAACATTGCATTTGTAATGTCATTTGAACCAATAACAACATCTATTGTCCCGTCATCATCTTGGTATGTAACAGTGATACCTGTTTCTGTATTTGATGAGAACATAGCACCAACGAGATCTTGTACATATTCTGAATTTAGACCTACAGTTACAGCAGCACTCTCTGCTCCACTGTTAGCAACATCAATACCTGCGTTTGCTGCGGCTAAAGTTGCAAGATAATTACCAGTAGTGTCAGTTCCAAGAGCCACCGAATTAGCGGCTATTGTTGTACTTAAAGTAATTGCACCAGACCCGTCAAAGTCAACGCCTGTAGCCGTTACATCGCCGCTCAGGGCTATTGAACGCGCTGTTGCTAGTGTTGTTGCTGTAGTAGCATTACCCGCTACATCTCCAACAAAACTTGACGCTTTAAAAACTTTATTTGCTACTAATCTTGTATTGCTGTTGTCCCAAAGTATGGTCGGCTTACTACTTGAACCCCCAAACTCTAATCCTGCTCCGTTTGTTGCTGATAATGTTGTTGCATTTTTTGCAAATCTTATTGTTGCGTCCTCTACATCTAGATTTGCTGTATTTATAGTAGTTGTTGTTCCGTTTACAGTGAGATCTCCTGTTATTGTAAGATCTCCACCAATTGTTACATCATCTGGTAAACCAATAGTCACTGATGCTGTTTCACTACCAGAACCAGACACTTCTATTTCATTTGATGTGCCAGATATGGTAGCTACATAGTTACCACTGGTTTTTGTGCCTAAAGTTACTGCGTTATCTGCAATTTGTGCTGTATCAACTGCTGAATCTGTAATATTGAGAGTAACTGCTGCGCTTTCTGCGCCTGAGTTTGCAACTGTAATATGAGAGTTGCCTGCATCAGCAATTGTTGCTACATAGTTGCCTGTAGTGTCAGTACCCAGTGCAACACTGTTTGCTGCGACTGTCAAGGCTATACTGGTATTACCAAGATTTGTAATAGTACCAGAACCAGTTACATCCCCAGTAAATGTAAGTGTTGGGTCGCTAACATCAAAATCTAATGTGCCGTCGCTGTCTTCATAAGTAACTGATATACCGCTCTCTGTATTGGAGCTGATCATTGCACCAACAATGTCCTGAACTCTTTCTGCGTTTAAAGTAACATCACCAGAACTTACAGAGAAATCTGTTGCGTCAAAACTTGCTATACCTTTATTTGAATCAGTAGCGTCCTCAGCACTTATGGTAATCGCTGCAGTTTCACTACCACTACCAGATACGTCTATTCCTTCTCCTGCGGCAACAGTAGCGACATAATTACCAGTTGTATCAGTACCGAGGGCTACTGAATTCGCTTGTATCGTAGTAGAGATTGTAACATCTCCAAGATTGGTCATTGTTGCACTACCTGCAACATCTCCACTCAATGTTATTACTGGGTCAGCAACATTTAGGTCAATCGTTCCGTCGCTATCCTCATATGTTACAGATATGCCGCTTTCAGTATTACTTGAAAACATTGCGCCTACTAAATCTTGTACATGCTCAGTATTTAGTCCAACTGTAACACCTGCTGTTTCTGAACCACTGTTTGCTACATCTATACCAGTATTTGATGCCGTTACAGTAGCTACATAATTACCTGTTGTGTCCGTACCTAATTCAACAGCATTGTTTACTATAGTAGCTGTCAAGGTCGCGTCTGCTAAATCTGTTATTGTTACATTACCGCTTAGATCTCCCGCAAGTGTGATTGTAAAATCGTCTGCGTTAAAATCTATTGTTCCGTCTGAATCCTGATAAGTTACAGCGATACCACTTTCTGTATTACTGCTTAGCATTGCGCCAACTACATCTTGTATTCTTTCAACATTAACAGTTACAGCTCCACTTGAAACAGTAAAGTCTGTACTATCAAATGATGCTATACCTTTGTTAGAACTTGTAGCGTCTTCCGCAGATATTGTTACAGAGGCCGTTTCAGAACCAGAACCGCTTACATCAATGCCCTCTCCCGCAGTTATTGTTGCAACATAGTTTCCTGTTGTATCTGTACCAAGCGCGACACTATTAGCAACTATAGTCGCAGTCAATGTGGCATTGCCTAATTGGGAGAGAGTTGCACTACCACTAAGATCTCCTGCAAGTGTTATCACTGGTGATTTGTTGATTGTAGTGTCGCTGCTTATATCTCCTGCATTTATATCTACTGTATTAAGTACGGGTGCAGTTAATGTTTTGTTAGTAAGAGTTTGTGTACCAGTAAGAGTTACTACAGTACTATCTATCGCTACTGTAAGAGTATTGCTTGAACCAACAGTATCAATACCAGTACCGCCTGCTATGTCTAGCACTTCTGTATTTATCGTTATACTTTGATTACCGCCAGTATCTCCTTGAAATTGAACTGCTTGTGCTGCGTTTTGTACATCTACATAACTTTTGATTGATTGTTGGGTAGCAAGTTTAGTATTGCTGTTTGACCCCATGTTATCTTCATCAAGTATGCCTGTAACAACTGCACCACCTGTTGTAAATCCTAAGTTATATAATTTTGCATTTAACGATTGCGCTGCAGTGCTTTGACTGTCTACCCACTGCGTATTGGTGTGGTCATAAACTAAAAGCGAACCCGCAGTACTTGCTGTTGCATCAGCAACACTTCTTCCTAAAATTGTGTTTGGTCCCGCGACACCTTGTGTACCCGCAGTAACAACTGATATACCACTTGTGCTTGTTACTGTTATTGTATTGACTGTACTCATCTGCTTGTATTTCCTCGTACACTAAATGTACCTTCTAATATTCTAAATACTGCACCTGCGCTATTTACAATCTCTAAATCGTAATATCCATCGCCAACAGACATTGAGGCCGTATCACTTGCTGAGATCGTCAGAGTTACTGTACCTGCAGAACCACCTAAGGCTATTCTGCCGTTTGCAGTTGTTAATGTAAGTGTTGTTGTGCTTGATTCTGGATTATCTCTCAAATCCATTTCTGCGGAAGAATATCCAGTAAGATTTACTAATGCATCACTACTATCTTTTAGAGTAAGCGTCTGCCCAAAAGTAGCACCCTGCTCTATTATAAAATGATGATAACCTGCACTCATAAAGTAATCCTATAGTTAGCATGGTATCTACCATTCTTAGCATCTGCTCTTTTATCTTACCACTCTACTAGGATTTTTTCTTAGTAGTTTTCTTTGTTGTGGCTTTTTTCTTTGTTGTTTTTTTAGGTGCAACGCCACCTTCCCATGCTTCATTAACATCAGGAGTACTAGGATCATCTCCTACAAGTTGTCCTTTGTCATTTCTTGCTCTAACTGGTTCTGCTTCTTCTACATCAGAAGTTACTTCTTCTTTTGTTTCCATTGCCCAACCATTAGTAACAAAAGTGTCCATTAAATTTTGTTGCCAATCTTCTTTTGTTTCTACAACCTCATCTTTCATATATAACCTAGCTTCTGTACCAAGTTCATTAGATGCGCCTGCTTTTGGGATAATTATTTTGTATTTCTTTGCCATTTTGTTTCCTATAAGGCGGGGGAGTTTGCACCCCCCCTATATACAGTTTTAAGCGTTATGCGCTGTAAAAGCGTTATCGTCGCTGTGTCTTGCATGACCTTTCACAACCATAGCACCTATTGGAGTGCCGTTTGAATGTGTACCAGTCTTTGCTAGAACAACTCTAATATACCTTTTATTGCCAACATAACCAACTCTAAAGATTCCACCAGATGAATCTGGGTCACCACCAGTAGTACCATCTAACTTGAGGAAAATACCTCCAGATGCAATAGTACCATCAACGATGTCTGCCTGAACGACATCAGTATAAGTTGAGTCGTCGTCGGATTCTTCTAGTGAAAGTTCAAAGTATACTGAGCTTGAAAGTGTATCTCCTTCTGCACCAACATCAACAAGAACAGTAGCACTTTCGTAGCCTTGAAGGTCTACACCTGTACCATTTGCTGCAGCAGTTTTAACTGCATTTATGATGCTGACAACAGGGACAATATTATTACTTAAGTCTTTCATATATCACTCCTTATGTTGAACATTTCTGTTTTACTATAGCCTCAGGAAGTATCACTTGCCCACCAACTCTTTTTCTTGCAATGTATCTTACATTACCAGTAGTAGCTTGTGTGAAAGGATCTCTTAAGACCGCCAAATTTACTCTATCTACAATCATGTATGCTTTGTTGAAGTCGCCAAATAAGACAGGGAAAGTATTAGAACCTTCACTTGGCATATCTGTTGCTTCTACATATCCATGACCAAGAATGGTATTAGTAACACCACCTTGCAGCATCATGCCTGCTTGGAACACATATTGTCCTGCAGTATCTTTCAGCTTTCTAATAGCAGCTAAAGTAGTTCTGTTAAATACAAAAGTACCATTTTTGCCATACTCTGATTTGATACTATGAACTAAGCTAATTAGTCCATCAGCAGTTAGTGCAGATGCGCTACCTGAAACTACTTCACTAACATTAGAGTTAGTTAGTAATCCCTCAGGCTTACCTACTGCGTTACCGCTTACAAATGCAGTTCCCTCAGCTTTTGCAAATTGCTCTGCAAACTCTGATTGCATTTCTGCTTCTAGGTCAAACACTGTATCTTCTAAGTCTTGCTCAGAAATATCTACAAGAGCATAATGCTCATGAGCAGGTATTTCTTCCAAGCCTACTTCGTATCCAGTAGTTTCTGCTCTGGTTCCGCTTTCGCTTACCCATTGCGCTGAGAATTGTCCAGTTCTTTTTGGAATCTGAATGCTTCTCTGACCTGTAGAACGGACTTTAGCAATACTTCTGATTGGTGAGATCTCTGTTACTGTTTTAATCAGTTCTCTCACATACTCAGGCGGTGCTAAATATCCACCAGTTGTGTCATTGCTGACAGTTAATGCTTTTTTCTCAACATCAGAAAGGTGGTCAATACCTTTTCTGCAATAGAGATCAAAAGCAGCGCAAGTTTCATCAACGCTTTTAGAATCGTATCCTGCACTTGGTCTAGATAATACTGTTTCCAACTGCTCTACTTTCTCTGCTACGCCTTCTTGCTTTTTCTCGGCTAAAGTTATAGCTTGATTGATGTCTTCTAATGAATCTAGCTTTTCTTCTATCTTCACTAATTTTTCATCAAGCATACCATCACTTACACCTTTTTCTAGATTTGCAAGTTTCTCATCATTAGCTTTTTTGAATTCTTCAAAAGCCTGACCAAATTCCTGCATAACCTTTTTTACATCTTCCGACATAATTATTCTCCTATAAAGATTTTAAGGTTTCAGTTAAGTTTTTTACGGCATCTACCAATTGTGAATTTGTGTCAGTACCCTCTAGCTTCTCGCTATCAGTTTTTAACTCAAATGCTTGGCTAACTGCTTTTGCAGCAACCTTTGCTTCTGAACGAGAAATAGAGAAAGCCTCGCGCAGTCCATTTTCCCACTCTCTAATAGAAATCTCTTGTCCCTTCACACTACGAATCTTTGCTTTAGGATTCATTGGGAAAGTTACAAGACTTATCTCCATTAGGTCTACTTCTCCGATCATGCGTTTGTTAGAACGCTTATCGTAAGAAACTTCTTTTGGGTTTGCTCTAAATCCAATACTCATTGCATCTAGTGCGCCCATTTTTAACAGTTCATATGCTTCTTTGCCTGCTTGTGTATTTAAGGCTAATCTACCTTTTACATACAGACCTTCATCATCTTCTTTAATAGAATCAAATACACCAATAGGCATATCAGACTTATGTTGGTATAAAAGTTTTACTCCTTTGACTCCTCTCTTTCTGAGGCTCTTACGGAATGCACCCATATTGATTACATCATTGCCTAAGTCAGTGTTACCAAAGACAGACGCGTAACCTTCAAACTTACCATAATCTTTTTGTTCTTCTTGGTCATCTTCAAATGCTTTTATATCGCTATAAAATTCTAAATGCTCATCTTCATATTCTATGATGTCTGAATCTTCTTTCTTTTTAGGTTTCTTCTTATCTTTGTCTTTATCAGTGTGATAGCCAGATACTTCTCTGCCAGTAAGTTCTGTATACTCTTCATGTGTTTTACACGGCATAAAGACTTTAGTGCCGTCCTCGTCATGTGAATGGCTACCTACGCAACCTATTTCACTTGCTCTTTCATTGGCTTCTGCTTCTGTTGTAAAAACATCACGCCTTATTCTCTCTTTTGTGTCGTCTGCTGTAACATCTTTAACATCATTCTCCGTAGAATCATCAATGTACATACTTGTACGACCTGCTAAGATAGCTTCAGCTCTTGAATATTCACTGTTCATAAGCTACTCCTATATGTATATAGTATTCTATTGTTTACTCTAGCACAACATCTTCTTCATCAACATAGATGATAGCACATCTACAATTAATGACATTCTTTGCACCACCCTTTGGGTCGCCCGCGTAAGCCATTGGCACACCCCCAACTATAAAATCCTCGTCCATGTCTACAACTTGCCCGTTTGCTGCGGCGTGTGCTGACCTTGTTCTTAGATCTCCTGCTGATACCCATTGTTTTAACATCTTAACGCCGTAGTCATCTTTTACCTTTTTGTGATACGCATGATTTGCATACATTGCTGCGTTATGTGTTTCTGTTCTTGCTATAAGTGCTGCTCTGTTTTTGCCTATTGGCAGTATTTTGTTTGATATAGCTGCAGCGATAGCCTGTAGTGTTAAATTGTCTGCTCTGCCTTCTCTAATTATTTTATCTATTCTGTTTGCCATTCTTGTAGATATGTTAGACAGTATCAATTGTCTGTTTGCAAAATAGATAGCAGCAAGTTCATCAATGTCTACATTTCTTCCAAACACTAATGCTTCTTCTGCTTTTGTATTTCTATCATATTTATCTGCGTTGTGTTTATATACAGCAGATATTACTCGTTTGTAATGTGCAAGCATGACTGGGAACAGTTCTTCATTTAGATCTCTGCTTGCTTGTAAAGGTTCGTATACACCAAACTCTTTATAAAGAAAGGCTTTTGTATTAATGAACTTACGAAATAGCGAGGTAACACGCCTCAGGGCGATTCGCTGCATGTTTCTTTGTAGTCTTATAAGTTGCCTAGCTTCTCTTTTTGCACTAACTCTACCTCTTGCAAATGAGTATAATTTTTTAAGCTGTAAGGCAATATTCATTTTTTCTTAGGCTTTCCTGTTTTAGGGTCTACTGGTCCTTTTGATTTTAGCGGATGTCCTGTAGGAAAGACATCAGTATCATGTTTACCACTTTTAAATCTACCTGTACGCAATGCTCTGAGGAAACTGTTCACGCGAGCTAGCGCCCATTGATCACTATTGTTTACAGAAGGTCTTACACTTGCAGGGTTTGTATTGAATGCACCCACACCTCTACGGAACACTTTCTCTAGCATACCAAGCGTAACTCTTTTGGTTTTGTTATCGCCGTACTTTTCATTGTGTTCTTTTACTTTGTTTTGTAGAGCAGTTCTTGTTTTACCTGTAAGTTTTTTATCTTCAAACTCAACCTCTCCAACATGTGTATCAGTATCAAGATATTTTTCTTGTGCGGCCTCAAGTTGATTTCTTTTTTTAGTTGACCAAGAGAAACCTGCATCACCACCCCACAAAGCCCAAGCTATTCTACCTGCACTTGGATAGCCTTCTTCTCCTGCTTTAAATCCTTCTGCTTGCTTATCTACTTCATGTCTACTAAAGAAACTAAACATTCTTCTTACAGTGCTTGGCGATAGTGTTTCTTTTCTTACTAATTGATTTGCTCTTGCAACACCTACCATAGTACCGCCGCGATTATGCTCTTTACGCCACTTTAAACCTCTTTCTGCTTCTGCTTTCATGCCGTCTGTTGGCGTAAGGTCTACATCTGCTATAGCTTTTTCTTCATCAAACTCTACAAGTTCTTCTTCATCTATATCAAAATCATATTCTTTTTCGTCATCTTCATTATCTGGTTTTACTGGTGCGACAGGTTCTTCACTACCGAGAGGGAACAGTGTGCCAGATATATATACATCATCTCCGCCTGTAATAGGACTTAGACCAATTATCTCTCTGGCTTCGTTACGGGACATAATGCCTTCTCTTACTGCACTTGTTATGTTCTCATATGTTTTCTTTTTTCTTTCTGCAAGCGCAGGAATATCTTCTGTTAGAAAATTAAGTTCTAACCCTTCCCTAAACATTGGCACTAGCCATTCATTGAGATCAGATTCTATTAGTTTAAGGTGCGGTATTATTGTTTCTTCGTAAAGAGCAAGTCTTGCTTCTGCTACATTACTATAAGTTTGACTGTCAGGCACGCCAACTAACTGGGACGGCACTCCAAAGCATAGCGCAATGCTTGTTGCACTCATGTGTTTTAAATTGAGGAAATCCATGTCCTTTGGAGATAGTCCCATTTCTTTCCAGTCAAAGTCGCCCTCAAGTAGCATTGGTCTACCTGCATTTTGAGAGCCGCTGAATCTATTGTTGAGATCTGTTAACAATTGTTGTCTTTGTGCTTCTGTAAGATTTACTGCAAACCCAGAGTCATCTTTTGGTTTAAATATAACTGCGCCACTTGGTCGTGCGCCATTATTAAGTAAATTGATGTTATGCTTACTTGCAAGATTATGTTGGTCTACTTCTACTGCTGCGGCAGCTAATGGACTACACCCGTAATAATCATCTAAAGGATTCCATAGCTTTATATGTTTTAATTCAGAAAAGCCTGTATCTTGGTCTACATCATAAACATTCTGTACTCTACCATTAATAATATACTCATATCTTTCAGGAATAGGTTTGTTGCCGCCTTTGATTTGTATTCTGTCTGGTCTAAGTAAATGTAATTCTTTAGGTTCTGCGCCACCAACTTTTAGGACATAAGCATTACCACTTAAGAGCAAAAACCCAAACAAGCTGTTAAAAAACTCTGAATAAGACTGTTGCGGATTTGGTCTAGCCATGAGATCAAGTAATGGATGTCTTTCTAGAACGGCTTCTCCTTGCTTTAGACTATAGCCAACTGCTGACGCACCTTTTGCAATTTCGTTTACACATCTAAATACAATTGCATTTTTCATGTAACCTTCTTTCGCAAGGTCTTGGTATTTATAATTTCTATCCATGCCAGAACCAACACCAAAGTATCCGACCATGTTATTTGGCATTTGTTTTTCTTCTATGCCAATATTAAATAATCTTTGTAAAAAATTTCTTTCTGCCATTAGCTAATTCTCCAATCTACTATGCCTCTTGATTTACTTAGCTCTGATAGTCCCCACACTAAAGCATCTAATCTATCTGGGCTTGGTTTTGGTCTTTCACCAGTATAAGTTGTCATTTGTGATTCTAGCTCTGGAAATACGCCTACATGGTGGCAACGGCGTTGCTCGTAAAGTGCAGCTATTGGTTCTGCCCTGACCATTTTGCCGCGCGTAGCAACTACCTTTCTATAGATAACATTAGGGTCTATACTTTTAATGAGTCGTTCTACCAAGTCTCCACCATTATTTACCTCTGCTACAATCTTATCAGCTTCCCACTCATAGAAAAGATTAATGGCTTTCTTAGCCCATTTATCCGCAGAATACTTTCCGCTCTGGTCTTCTAACACATAATACTCGTTATTTGCGTCTTTGCCTACTACAACTATACCAGTTTCATCAGAATTTGCATCTGATGTGACAGCAGGGTCAATAGCTACTATGATTTGTGTAAGTTCCCTTTCTTCTGTTTCTGGTAGTCTTGTTTCTTCTATTAAGCTGTTTTGCCACAATGCACCTTCTACATTATCTACGACTTCTGCATATAATTCTTGTCTGCCTAGTGTTGTACCCTCATATCTTTCTTTTAACATTGCCAAAGCACTTGGTGCTAGATTGGCCTCATTTTCAAATGTACTACCAGATGTAATTATTACATCATCTCTTTCTATAAGTTGTTTTATTAATGGTGTAGGTTTTGGTGTCGTGGTAATAACACATTGCGGATTTTCACCCAGACGCAGACCAAACATTAGTTGATCAAAAGTTTCTGGATACCGCCAAGCTGCTAACTCATCACACCATGCCCTATGAAACTGCGGTCCCCTTAATCTATCTGGCTCTATAGCAGCATAACCAATAATCTTACTGCCGTTTGCTAGTCTTATCTCTGCAGTTGTTTCTGAATATGCTTTGCGTCCACGAGATGTGTAATAACAGTCATCAGGTATGATAGATAGCAAACCGCTTGGACCACCAAAGCAAACTCTTTTTAGATCTCCAAAAGTAGGTGCTATGACTGCACAAAGACTGTCAGGATTCCGTAAAGCAAAGAGTGCAATATCTTGTGCGCCTGTTCTTGTTTTTCCCCATCCACGACCTGCTAATATAAGCCATATATGATGAGCTTCTTTTGGACTTAGTTGTTTAGGTCTAGCTTTACTAACCCAATCAGTGTACAGACTCAGCGTCGCCTTTTCTTTTAGATTCGGCAATGTTGTCCAGTAATCCCAGAGCTTCTCTGAATGTGTCGCTTTCTTTTGCATTTGTTTCTACATTTACATTATCAGTTGCTTGCCCTAAAGCTAGCTTTCCTACTTTTTGACATTGAACTAACGCTTGACTTAGACTGTTTAGCGTTTGTGGTTTTATCTTATCTTCACCTTGTGTATTTTGTCTAAGACTTTGTGCTATCTGTCCCATAACACCTTTTGCAAGTTGTAGACTTGTCTTGTCAAAGTTCATAGCTTCTTCTACAAGTTCTTTTCTTTTTCTT
>CEPP01004759.1_pt1 | contig 13336 bp, 21 predicted proteins | sample 530521 | NCBI WGS metagenome assembly CEPP01 (sample SAMEA2620256, study PRJEB7988) | marine metagenome | biome: marine biome (ENVO:00000447); feature: surface water layer (ENVO:00002042); material: "saline water (ENVO:00002010), including plankton (ENVO:xxxxxxxx)" | depth 5 m | reverse complement strand
TAAAAAATGGTAGACCTCAGAATCCTAAATATACAGGGGATTTTGATTTGCTACCTAAAGGACATCCAAAAAAAAATAAATAATTATGAGCGAAAAGAATGTAAGTAAGATGCTGTTTAGCAATCAAGAGCCACAAAAAATTGAATTAGCTTTAGATGGTCAGTTAAAGGATATAGAGCAAAAAGCACAATCTATTTTTAACGATGGTCGTAGAGATGCTTTACAAGAGGTGTTAAATGCATCAGGTAAAATGGAAGCTACATCAAAGCGATTACAAAAACTACAAAACGAAATAGATAAAGCCTATACTGATGGTAAAAGATTAGCTAAAGAGATAGGTGTTGATTTAGAAAGTACGACAGTAGGTAAAAACTTTAAAAAGGCTTTTCAAGATGTAGAGGACTATATAATATCTGTTGATTCTTTTATATCTAAATTAAGAAAGTTTAAGTTGTAATGGCTAAACGAATAGACTATATAAAAGTATTAAAGCCAAAGGTACGCAGAAAAGGTGTACACGCTAAAACCAAAATGAGCAGTATCAAAGGTTCAAAGCTATACAAGAAAAAATACAGAGGTCAAGGATGAGAAGGCGAAGGATTAATAAATCATTTAAGACACCATCAAAAACAAGCCCTAAAGGATCAAGACGAGGATGTTTGTGTGAGGATAACACATACTCCATAAGCTGTTGTGATGGCAGCCACAGGGCGCAAGGGATAGGAAAGGTTTAATAAAAATTTAAATATAAAAACAATGAGTAAAAAAATAATGAAAAAAATCGTTTCTATTGAGAAACAAGAGCTATCTGTTGAAAAGGTAGAACTTGCTATTGCTGATGATATACAGCGTGTAACAAATGCTTTAAATTCTCAAATATCTATTGATGAAAGAGTTTTAAAAAAAAGCGTTAAATATTATAGTGATTTAGTAAACAACATACCTAATGCAAAACAGCAAATTAAAACAAACAGGAATGTTGTTAAAGCAACTGATAGCAAAATTAATATCGCTGAAAATACATTAAAAGAAGCTAAAAGAGCTGCTGACGACTTAGGTGTCAATCCGAAAAGTATTGACGGATACAATGAATTAGAGCAGTTGATTGATAGGGTGCAAAAAAGTCAAAAAAATGTAGATGAGATTAGCGACAGACTACAAAGATTATTTTAGAAAATGCAAAATAAATTTTAAATACTATATATAATTATGAAAGCGACAGAAATCTTAAACAAAATCAAAACCTATCTTGGGGAAGATACTGCTGATATCGTAGAAAATATCGAGCAATCCCAAGTAGTAGAGTTAGCACAAGCGAAACTCGAAAACGGAACTGTCCTTGAAGCGGAAGCGTTTGAAGCAGGTAAGGAAATCTTTATACTTACGGATGACGAGAAAGTAGCTGTCCCTGTTGGCGAATACCAAATGGAAGATGGTCAAATCCTTGTTGTTTCTGAGGAAGGTCTTATTGGCGAAATCAAAAAACAAGAAGCTAAAGAGGAAGAGGAAGTAGAAGCATCTGAGGAAGTTGAAGAACAACTTGAAGAGGATGTGGAAGCTAAGTACGCAACTAAAGAAGAGTTAGCGGAAGTTAAGTCATTGGTTGAGGAGATCAAAACAATGATTGAGAAAAAAGAGGAGATGAGCGAAGTAGAAGAGCAAGTGAAAGAGGAGCTATCTGAAACACCTGCTACCGAAGCAATTACTCATAACCCTGAACCTAAAAAACAAGTCAATCTAAAATTTGCACAAAACAGAAAGCAAGGAACGATTGATCGAGTAATGCAAAAATTAATCAACAACTAAATATTTAGAAAATGCCAAATCCAACTATTACAGGAAGTAGCTATGCAGGGGAATTTGCAGGAAAATACCTCGGAGCTGCTTTATTAAGTGCTGATACACTTGACAAAGGTGCTATCACAATTTTACCAAATGTAAAGTACAAAGCTGCTATGAAAGTAGGTGCTATGGCGAACCTTGTGCGTTCTGCTGATTGCGACTTTGACTCTACTACATCAACACTAACTCTAACTGAGAAAGTGCTTACACCAACTGAATTGCAAGTAAACTTACAACTATGTAAGAAAGAATTGCACTCTGATTGGGAAGCTGCTCAAATGGGATTCTCTGCTTTTGATGAGTTACCGCCATTATTCTCTGACTACGTTATCGGTCGTGTAGCTGCTGAGGTTGCTGCTGCAACTGAAACTTCTATTTGGAGTGGTAGTGCAGGAGAAGGTAACTTTGATGGGTTTTCAACTCTATTGGGTGCAGACTCAGACGTAGTTGACGTAACAGCAGGTACAGTTACATCTACAAACGTAATTACAGAACTTGGAAAAATCGTTGATGCGATTCCTTCTGCTGTTTACGGAAAAGATGACCTTACTATCTATGTTTCTTCTAACATCGCTCGTGCTTACATCAGATCGCTCGGAGGATTTGTTGCTACTATCGGTGCAGCAGGTACTGACAACAAAGGAACTCAATGGTACGGTGGTGGAGAACTATCTTTTGATGGGATCAACATCTTTGTAGCTAAAGGTCTTGCTGATAACACAGCAGTAGCTGCTCAGAAGTCTAACCTATTCTTTGGAACAGGATTGCTTGATGACAGAAACGAAGTTAAAGTAATTGACATGGCTGACCTTGATGGTTCACAAAATGTTCGCGTTATTATGAGATATACCGCAGGCGTGCAAACGGGGGTCGGATCGGACATCGTTTTGTATAGCTAATTAACTGATAATCAATAACTTAAAAGGGGTGGGTAAGCCGAGTGCCTACCTACCCTTTTTTTTAAAAACAAATTAATATGGCTTGTGCAGTATCAAACGGAAGAGCGTTACCATGTAAGAGTGGTGTAGGTGGGCTGAAAAACATTTACTTCGCACCTTACACAACTACCACAGCAGCATTGACTGACAGTAGTGGTACAATCACTTTAGATGATAGCGTATCTTTCTACAAATATGAAATCAAGGGCAACTCGTCACTCGAAACCCAAATAAATTCGAGCAGAGAGAACGGAACGACGTTCTATGAGTCAACCCTTAATGTTACATTTACGTTTTTAGATGTAGCTACTCAAGAGCAGATTAAGCTCTTAGCACATGGTCGCCCCCAAATCGTTGTCGAAGATTATAATGGCAATGGCTTTTTAGTAGGGAAAGATCATGGAAGCGAAGTTACAGGTGGTACAGTTGTTACAGGTGCAGCTATGGGAGATTTAAGTGGATTTACGCTTACTCTTACAGCTCAAGAAACAGCCCCACCATTCTTTGTAGCATCATTACCAACTGATGATTCATCATCGCCAATTAACCCAACTCCATAAATTTTTTGTATATTAGCAAAGAGTTTTTTCATTAAGTTTGGTTTAGTTATAGATAGGGGGTGTAAAAGCCCCCTTTTTTATATACAAAATTCAGAAACTTTACGATATATAGGTATGATACACCTTACTACATCAACCGATGCTCAAATAATCAAGGTTATACCACGAAACTATGCTACAAATGTAAGCATGATACTTCGTGATGATTCTACAAATGCAGAGGTTACATATAGCGTAAGTACAACAACCGATAAAAACTATTTAGTGTTAAGTCAAGCACTTGCTTTAACTGAGGGTAGGTTTTATGATTTAACAATCAAAGAGGGTTCAAGTGTTATATTTAAGGATAAAGTATTTTGCACAGATCAGACTATTGACCAAGATACGAACAATTATTACTCAGTAAACGATGGGGAGTACACAAGCGATACAACTCACGATAACGATTACATCATATTATGAAAAACGATTTAAGGATAGTTAATTTAAGCACCTACACAAGCCCTACTGTAAAAGAAGTACGCAATCAGGAGTTTGTATCGTATGGCGATGATAATAACTACTTTCAGTATCTTATAGACAGATATAATGGAAGCCCTACTAACAATGCTTGTATTACTGCTATAAGCGAGATGATATACGGAAAAGGTTTAGATGCTACTGATAGCAACAGAAAACCTGACCAATACGCTCAGATGGTAGCTTTATTTAACGATGATTGTGTTCGTAAAGTAGCATACGATTTAAAATTAATGGGTCAATGTGCTTTGCAAGTAATTTACTCTAAGAATAGGAGTAAGATTGTAAATCTTGAACATATGCCTGTTGAAACATTACGAGCCGAAAAGTGCAATGACAAAGGCGAAATAGAAGCGTACTTTTATCACTATGATTGGTCTAAGTACAAAAAAAGCGATGAACTTAAACGCATCCCTGCTTTTGGAACTTCTAAAGAGGGCTTAGAGATAATGTATATAAAGCCATATAAGGCAGGGTTTAAATATTATAGTCCACCCTCGAATCAGGGAGGATTACAGTATAGTGAACTTGAGGAGGAGATTAGCAATTATCACATAAATAACATAATGAATGGGTTAGCACCATCAATGCTTATCAACTTTAACAACGGAACGCCTGACCCTGAGCAAAGAGAATTAATCGAAAGACGTATCTATGAGAAGTTTAGTGGGTCAAGCAACGCAGGTAAGTTTATCTTAGCTTTTAACGATAATGCTGAAACTGCTGCTGATATACAACCTATACAACTTTCTGATGCGCATAATCAATATCAATTTCTAAGCGATGAGAGCGCTCGTAAGATACTTGTTTCACACAGGGTAGTATCGCCTATGCTTTTAGGAATTAAAGACAATACAGGGCTTGGAAACAATGCAGACGAGCTTAAAACAGCTACCTTGCTTATGGATAATACAGTTATACGTCCATTTCAGCGTTTGCTTATTGAAAATTTTGAGCAAATCCTTGCGTATAATGGTATCTCACTTAATCTATACTTTAAGACCTTACAACCCTTAGAGTTTACAGACCTTGATAATGTAGAGGACTCTGAAACACGAGAAGAGGAAACAGGTGTAAAGATGAGCAAAGAGGATTTGACTGATGAGGAGTTTGACATTATCCTTGACGAGCTAAGGGGCGAAACAATATCAAACCGATGGGAAGCAGTAGATGTAAGAGAACACAGCGATGATAACGAAAGCATAGAAGAGTGGGCTACTAAAAACATCGAGTCTAAGGAAGAGCAATTAGAAAAGAAATCAATAGACTCTAAAAAAAGTGGGTTTAGCTACTTAGATAAATCCCTATATAAAGTAAGATACCGATATTCTGAAAAGTACAGCTCAGGCAAATCAAGACAATTTTGTCGTATTATGATGAGCAGAAGTAACAGAGGTGTTGTGTATCGTGTAGAGGATATTGACAAAGCAAGTAACGCAGGTGTAAATAAGTCTTTTGGACATAAAGGTAAAGCATATGATTTGTTTAGATTTAAAGGTGGGGTAAACTGTGGGCATAGATGGGAAGAGGTCTTATACAGACTAAAATCTAAGACTATGAAAAAAGTAATTCAAAACTACGATGAAGTAGATAAGATACCTAAGTCTTATGCACCGACACCGAGAGGATATAAGGATGCAGAGAAAGCACCAAAGGATATGCCAAATAACGGACACCACCCAAATTATAAAGGATAATGGCAACAGCACTATTTATATCAAGAACGGACTTAGTTAAGAACAGCATTATAGATGGTAATGTAGATACTGACAAGTTTATACAGTTTATCAAGATCGCACAGGAGATTGAGGTGCAGAACTATTTAGGTACAGACCTATACAATAAGATTAGTGCAGATATTATCGCAGGTACGCTAACAGGTAATTATCTTAACCTTGTTAATGATTACGTTCAACCCATGCTTATATGGTGGGCGCAGGTTAATTACATTCCTTACGCTGCTTATCAAATAAAGAATGGTGGGGTATTTAAACATACATCTGAAAACGCTGAAAGTGCAAGTAGATCAGAGGTTGACTACTTAGTACAGAAAGCAAGAAACACAGCAGAGTATTACACTCGTAGGTTTATTGAATATATGAACTTTAATAGTAATTTATTCCCTGAGTACAATAGCAACTCTGACTCTGATGTATATCCTGATAATGATTCATTGTTTAACGGATGGGTGCTTTGAGATACAAAATAAAAGATAAGAACATAATAAAATTAAAAAAGTTTCTAAATGCCAAACGAAATATATCACAGAAGCGATTGGGGAGAAAGTAAAGCAGAGGACTTTGGCGATGTGTACTATGATCACGCAGCGACAAATAAGCTATACAACCACTCTGACTATTACGAGAACTCAGATGGCACAGATGCGACCTTAAAAGACTTAAACAATAAATCAAGTATAGTCTTAACACCTACTGCATATTCAGATGGTAGCTTAAATACTGTCATACCACCTTACGCACCGAGTGAGGAAGCCGACTTTAACTTTAGTAGAGGTTCAAGTGCTACAAGAGTAAACGAGCAAGGGCTTGTACAGGACGTACAGATATTAAGTGGAGAGCTTGTACAAAACGGAAACTTTGATACTGATAGTGATTGGACTAAAGGTACAGGTTGGACTATAAGTGGTGGTAAAGCAATAGCGACTAATGCCACAGGTATTTTAAGTCAAAGTTACAGTGGTTTAGACTCAAATAAAGTTTACAAAGTAGTTTATACTGTATCTAATTATACGCAAGGAAATGTTAAATTTCAATTTACGAATGGCACTAATGTAACAGGTCAGAAAGCTGAAGCAAATGGTACTTACACTGAATTTCTTACACCTTCAGCAACTAATAATTCTTTTAGGCTAAAAGCCTTTAGTAATTTTTCAGGCTCAATAGATAACGTATCTATTATAGAAATAACAGACGATACCGACTTACCAAGAATAGATTTTACAGATGGTACGGGAAGTTTATTATTAGAGCCACAGTCAACAAACCTAATAACTTACTCTAATGGTTTTGATGACTCGTCTTGGGGTAAAACAAATGTTACTGTAACAGAAAATTCAGAAACATCCCCCGATGGTACTAATAATGCTTGGTTACTTCAAGTAACATCTGACAATGACCGTCATTATTTAAGAGTAGGTGGTTCAACAACTTCGACAGTTAGCATATCAATTTTTGCTAAAAAAGGCACTACTGATTATGCTTACTTTTTTTGTGGCGGTACAACTAACATACAAGCTATATTTGATTTATCTGATGGCTCTGTAACAGACTCAGGTGCGATAGGAAGTGGCTCAAGTTTTACATCTGCATCTTCTGTAAGTTTAGGGAATGGTTGGTATAGATTGCAAATATCAGGCACTTTCTCAAGTCCACCTGATAATCGAATAGGTATATTACCATATTATCAATCTACTTTTAATGGAACTCCTGCTACATCTTGGCAAGGGAATGGAGAAAATATATACATTTACGGAGCTATGGAAGAAAATAATTCTTATATCACAAGTTACATACCCACCACATCTTCAACAGTAACTCGCTCTGCTGACGTAGCAAACAATAGTGGAAATGCTGACTTGTTTAATGATAGTGAGGGTGTGCTATATGCAGAGATTGCTGCTTTAGCAAACGATGGTACTTTTAGAAGTATATCTATAAGTAGTGATGCAGGATACAACAACTCAATAATGATAAGGTATATAAGTACATCTAATCAAGTTAATGTAATAACAAGAATTGGTAGTGCGATAAACAATACATCGGTTACTGTAAACAATATAACTGAATTTAATAAAATTGCTTTTAAATATAAGTCAGAGGATTGTGTTTTATTTATTAATGGTGTACAAGTAGCAACTTCTGCAGGAGCTTTTAATTCATCAGGTATAAATAATTTATCCTTTGACAGAGGTGGTGGTGGAGCACGATTCTACGGAAAAACTAAATGCGTAGCAGTATTTAAAGAAGCACTTACAGATGCTGAATTACAAGAATTAACAAGTTAGTATGTTAGATAAAGCAAGTTTAGCGTTGATACCATCGGGAACTAAAGCAAGTAAATTGTATTCGGTTTTACCTGCAAATGGCAATGGCGATTTTACGCACACAAGAGGATCAACAGCTACACGAGTAAACAAAGATGGACTCATAGAAAGCGTTGCTACAAACGTACCTCGTTTAGATTATCCTTTAGTTGATGGCGTAGTACAGAGTTGTCCTGTTTTACTTTTAGAGCCGAGTAGAACGAATTTATCAGAATACTCAGAATCTTTTAATAATTGGGGGTCAGGTGGTTCTTATGTTACTGCAAATCAAGCAATATCGCCTGACGGTAGTCTTACTGCTGATAAACTTACAAAATCAGGTAGCTTTGTTCAGATAAGCGAAGCAGCAACGATTTCAAGTGGTGTAAATTATGTGTTTAGTGTTTTTGTTAAAGCAGATACAGGTACACATATTACACTAAGACAAGCAAGTGGTTCAAATGACGTTAGAAGATTTTTTAATTTATCAGACGAAACAAGTGGTGCAAGTGGTGGAAATCAAACAGGTTTTGTTAGTGAAAAAATAGAACAATTCTCAAATAATTGGTTTAGAGTGTCAACTGTATGTACGTCAAACGGAACAAGTTTAGCGATTAACATTTACGCAGGTAAGGCAGGAAATACAACTTTTGACGGAAACATATTTTTATGGGGAGCACAAGTTGAAGAGGGAGATTTTGAAACCTCGTACACACCAAATTTATCAACAGGAAGTACAACACGCTTAATTGATGACATTGATTTAACCCTTCCTGATGTAGATTCTTTTAATTCATCAAGTGGGTTTTCAGTTATTGCAAAATTTGATATAAGTGAAGCAGGTTCAGGTACATCTGCACCATTTATACTGTTTAATGATGATACGAGTAGCACTTATATAGGTTTTGGTACTACTTCTACCAATTTTAGATGTAGATTAAATTTAAGCGGCTCTGCATATCTTAATACACAATCTAACGCACCAAGAACACAAAAAAATAGCTTGTTTGTTTCGTGCGATTCAAGCGGTTGGTCGCAAGGTGCAAATGGCTCAACAAACCATACAGGCAGTAATGATGCATCAGTATTTGATAAAATGGCTTCAATTACTTTTATAACAGACGAATCAAGAGGAATTGTAAAAATAAGCGAATTACTTGTGTACAATACACGACTAACAAATACAGAATTACAAACACTAACAAGTTAATTATGAAATATATATTTAAAAAATATGAATTTGACAGTCAAAGTCAAGCTGAAACAAGGATAGACGCTTTGCCTTCAGTAACCGATGAGGATGGGAACGAAAGCCCATCACACACTCATACAGTTGTAAAGCTCGGTTATTTATGGACTACCGAACCTACTTACAATGATGAAGGCGAAGTAGAAACAGAAGGAGTAGCATCTGATATGTACTCGGTTGACGTATTATGGAAAGCAAGTGAGATTACAGAAGTTAACGAAGATGGAGTAGGTACTGTAAGCTATCCTTACGGATGGTCAAGCAAGGAGATATCTGTCGAAGGAAACGGAGTACACACATTTGCAGGATGGACGTTTAACAGTTAATCTTTAAAACATGGCTGATCTTAACCCTAATTCAAAATTTCAACTAACAATCAAAGAACTCATAGCTTTAGGGTTTGGTATCGCTTCCCTTTTAGGCGTGTTTTTTACACTTAAATCTGACATTGCTATTGCGATGCAAATGCCAAAGCCGATTATAACAGAGCAAGAGTTTCAATATAAGGACGAGTTAGTTCGTAAAACTATAATGCTCACTCAGCAAGATGTTGATGGTATTAAGGTTGATGTGCAAGAAATTAAAGAATCTTTAGATAAGATAGAAGATAGATTGTATGAATCTCGTTAAATACATATTTGTTTTAGCTTCTGCGCTTGTCTATTCTCAACACGAAAACGGAATAAGCATTGTACAGGCATCTGCTGAATTTACAAAGGAAGCTAACCTAAACATCAATAAACTTGACGATACAAGTACATACAATTACGACCTAAGCAAACACTCTAATTTTTTTAAAGATCACGACATAGTTTACCTGCCTACTATTATATTGTTTGAAAATGGCGAAGAGATAAAAAGGTGGGAAGCGGATATAACGCTAAAACTAAAATGTAAGTTAGAGGACTTACAAAAAGAAATAAACAAACTAATAGAAGCTAAATTTTAATGAGATACTTAATACTTTTACTATGGTGCTTTGTAGCACAGGGGCAAATACTAAAAAAAGCGTATGATGAGTTTTTTAAATACTCGTCTATATACGTTGCAGGAAATGTATCAAATGCATACGAAAAAACTACTAAGGATTACTTTGTAGAAAAACCTGCTGATGGCGATCTATACGGAATCCCAAGAGTTATAGATGTTACAGAGTATTATCCTAATGACTATCGTGTAGGGTTTGGTATCCGTAAACTTGCAAGATTTGACTATGAAGTAAAGCCAAACTTTTATGATGGTACAGAAATCAACAAAGCATTGTCAGCCCCTACTGCTGCTGTAAAAGGGTTTGAGTATTTATTTCACTACGAGCAAGAGAGAGAGCGTGGGGAAGAGTTTGTAAACACAAGATACTTTTTAAGACACACAGGTAAGTATCATATTATAAAGTTAGAACAAAGAGAACAAGGCAATGTAGGTTTTGAGTATCAATCAGCAGAAGCAAGGTTAAGACTTCCTATCGGTAAAAAGTTTAGTGTATCGGCAGGATATATCTATCGAACACATCAAACAGCTTACGGATACAACCCTATTGAAATATGGCTTAACGAAACAGATCAAGATGGGTTACCTGTCAACCCTTGGTACTCGCTTGGATATATGTATGGTTTCAAAGACAATATTTACATATCAAATATATATGACCAAGATGGTAATATGTCTGAGGTTATAGACTATGTGTGGGTAAACGAAAGAGGTCAAACAGTTGCTTATACAGACCTTGACTTTAGGAATAGAATATTTGGTAGATTAATGAACAGATACAATGCCGAGAAGTGGGCAGAGCTTGATAGTTTTGCTGAGTATGCACCTATTGTAGGTTTTGACTTCTATCATTATGGCAGTAAGTTTTGGTTACACGCTTACGCAAACTACATACTACCACATCACGAGTACGTTAAGGGCAATGTAGATTTTTCTTACCTACATAGAAACTCTTGGGGTAAGGGTGGACACAATAATCTGCTTGGTGGCGAACAATGGGAAGATTGGCAGGGGGGTTTGATACTCGGATGGAAGATTACAAAGCGATTAGGTATATTTATAGAAAGTGAATATACACGCTTTTGGGATACTGAGATGCACGATACTCGGTTTGGTTTAAATTTAAGATTATAATTATGTGCGAATTTTGCATACATTGTGGATTATGTTGATATGAGATATTTTAGTTATTCAGAATTTGACAGCCCTGATGAAGTAGGAAGCGGTCAGAAAATGCATCCTGATATATTAGAGATGTTAGATCAGGTTAGAGATAAGTTTGACAAACCTATACGAATAAACTCAGGTTATCGTACAGAAAAACATAACGCTAAAGTTGGTGGTACAGGTAACAGTAGCCATCTAAGAGGTTTAGCTGTTGATATAGCTTGTAATAATTCAGTAGATAGATATCACTTGCTTAATTGTCTTTTAGATGTAGGTTTTACACGCATAGGTGTAGGCAATACATTTATCCATGTAGATATAGACAAAGACAAAGCTAAAGAAGTAATATGGACTTATGCGTAGTTTTTCAATTATACTACTATTCCCCACCTCGTTTATAGCAGGTTTATCTTATTATCCTGCAAGTAAAGGGTATAATTATAACGAGTTAAATATATACCTGTTTATCGTTCAATTACAATTTAGAAAGCATGAGTAAAAAGAAGTTTAAGGACACAAAGGTAGGTGCGTTCCTTACAAACGCAGGATCAAGCATAGTTGACGTAGTAGGCGATGTATTGCCCGATAATGGCGTTTTAGGCATCGTTAAGGGACTTTTAGACAAAGATAGTACCCTACCCCCACAAGACAAACAAACTGCCTTAAAACTGCTCGAGATGGACTCACAGGAGCTTTTAGAGGTTTCTAAGCGTTGGGATAGTGATATGGCTTCTGACAGTTGGTTAAGCAAAAATGTACGTCCTTTAACACTTGTGTACCTAACCCTTGCGACTACAATCTACATTGTGCTTGATAGTTTAAATATAGCGTTTGACATAGATCAAGCGTGGATAGAACTCCTAAAGACTTTACTCGTTACAATCTATGTGGCATACTTTGGTAGTAGAGGTTTTGAAAAATTTAAAAAAATCACTAAGTAGTATATATATATATATATTATAATTAGTATATTTATAAATATATATTTATTATATATTATATTATATATTATATTATATATATTATATTAAAACAAAAAAAATGAAATTTGATTTAAAAATAGATTACTTAGGTAAAAAAGAACTTAAAGGGGATACAGAGAAAGATATGTATCACTTAACATTCAAAACGTATAATGCTTCTATTGAGGGTAAGTTTGAGAAGTCAGAGATACGACACATCATACAAATCTTAGATAACGCAGTTGTCTAAAAAGGTTTCACGCAAGAATCTTGTAAAGCGTTTAGATAATATCTTTAGTCAGTACATACGACTTAGAAACGCTGATGCTCAGGGGATAGCGGAGTGCTACACCTGTGGTAAAAAAGACCATTGGAAAAAACTACAATGTGGTCATTTCATGTCAAGGAAATCATATAGCACAAGATGGGATGAGATGAATTGCAACGTACAATGTGTTAAGTGTAATATGTTTGAGCAAGGTATGTCTTATGTGTTTGGTCTTAATCTTAACAAAGACTTTGGGGATGGTACTGCTGAGGGGTTGTTACAAAAGTCTAAGCAGATTGTTAAGTTAGAAAACTACGAGTTAGAAGCGTTAATAACTAAATACACAGACCTTGTTAAAAAGAAAATGAAATAGTACCTTTGCACTATCCTATTCTTTTAGGGTACGTTTTAATGTTATGCTTTTGGGGGGTTCTTTGCCCCCCTTTTGTTTTATTAAAAAAAGTTTATATATTTACACAAACATTAAAACTTTTAACATGAAATTTAATTTAAATACAAAAGAACAGAATGCTATATTGTATGCTGTTACTTACACACTCGCGAACAAAGATGACGCGATGATGTCCACTCAAAACCTTAATAGCTTGTACGATGTACTTGATATGTTTAAGATAGAAGAAGATAAGCGATATGGATTATATAGTGGAACTCATGAAGGACTTTGATAGGGCAAGGATAGAAAGTATGAGCAATAGAATATTAGAATTAGAAGCTCATATAGAAATTTTAGAACAACAATTAGAATTATATTATGCAGAGTAAGATAACTCAAATAGAACCG
>CEPP01008792.1_pt1 | contig 13655 bp, 11 predicted proteins | sample 530521 | NCBI WGS metagenome assembly CEPP01 (sample SAMEA2620256, study PRJEB7988) | marine metagenome | biome: marine biome (ENVO:00000447); feature: surface water layer (ENVO:00002042); material: "saline water (ENVO:00002010), including plankton (ENVO:xxxxxxxx)" | depth 5 m | reverse complement strand
TCGGGTGGCGGTGTTATCGCCTTACCGCAGCGCCCCCGGCGGGCGGGCCGGGCCTGCGCCCGGTCCCGGAACGATCAGGTATCCCCCCTGATCCAGTGTTGACGGCGGGCCTTGTGCCCGACCCCCAAAGCCTCCCTGAGACTAGAGAGCCGGACAGCGTCGCCTTCAACCCCGCTCCATCCGCTCCCGCCGCTCACAAGGTCGCAGGCCTTACGAGCCCTCCGTGCGACGGGACGGGAGGAGTGTGGCACGGTCCTGAGGTGAGGCGGGAAGAACGGTGCGGGAAACGGTGGGAGTGTTGAAAGGGTTGGGGAATATCGAGGCGGGTATCATATTTGCTGCCTTCGACCCATCGTCATTGTCCCTTCTCCCGATGGGAGAAGGTGGCGCGCGAGCGCCGGATGAGGGTCGTCGGTGTCCGTCGGCGAACGCCGTGGCAGGACCGGTGTGACGGCTCACGCCGAGGGACACGGTTAGCCCCTCACCCCCAACCCCTCTCCCGCCGGGAGAGGGGAGATGCGGCGCGACCTCAGTCGCCCGCGTGCTCGGGTTTACCCTTGCGTTGGGTGCTGGCCATCTCTTCCAGCTCCTTTTCGGACATGGACTCGGCCATGGACTTCGACGCGCCCTTCAGCTCGGATTTGGGCGTGTCGCCGCGCCTGGCCGACAGGGCGGCACCGGCGGCTTTCTGTTGGGCCTGGGATTTGGCGGGCATGGGGGGCTCCTTTCAAAGGGGAAAAGCCCATCCGACCGCACTTGTTCCTAACGCCTGAAGCTTCGCTCATAGTTCCCGTCGTCGGGACGGAGGTGGAACGCGTACTCATCACCGCCGTCGATCATCACGACGGCGGCTATCAAGTTAAAAGCTGAAGCTGCACCCCAGAATAAGCGCAGGCCTCGGTCACGCGTTCGGAATGCCGCTATGCCTAATCCGAGAGCCAGGATCAGCATAACGATAGCCATTACGAACCCAGCAGCTCCCGGCCGATCAGGAACCGCCTGATCTCGTTCGTGCCGGCGCCGATGTCGTAGAGTTTGGCGTCGCGGACGAGGCGTTCGACGGGCCATTCTTTCGTATAGCCGGCGCCGCCGAGGGCCTGGACGGCCTCGAGGCTGACCTTCACGGCGTTTTCGCTGGCCAGCAGGATGGCGCCGGCGGCGTCGTAGCGGGTCGTCTTGCCGGCGTCGCAGGCCTTGGCGACGGCATAGACATAGGTTCGGGCGCTGTTCAGGGCGACGTACATGTCGGCGATCTTGGCCTGCATCAGCTGGAAGCTGCCGATCGGCTTGCCGAACTGTTTGCGGTCGCGGACATAGGGCAGGACCACATCCAGGGCGGCCTGCATGATGCCCAGCGGGCCTGCGGCCAGGACGGCGCGTTCATAGTCGAGGCCGCTCATCAGGACGGCCGCGCCGCGCCCTTCGCCACCCATGATGTTTTCAGCGGGGACTTCGCAGTCCTCGAACACCAGTTCGGCGGTGTCGGAGCCGCGCATGCCCATCTTGTCGAGCTTCTTCGAGACGCTGAAGCCCTTCATGCCGCGCTCGATCAGGAAGGCCGTAACGCCGCCGTTGCCGTCGCCGGTGCGGGCATAGACGACCAGGGTGTCGGCCGAGGGGGCGTTGGTGATCCAGAATTTGGTGCCGTTGAGGACGTAGCGGTCGCCCTGCTTGCGGGCCTGGGTCTTCATCGACATGACGTCGGAGCCCGAGCCGGCCTCGGACATGGCCAGCGAGCCGACGTGTTCGCCCGAGATCAGTTTGGGCAGATATCTGGCCTTCTGCTCATCCGTGCCCCAGCGGCGGATCTGGTTGACGCAGAGGTTGGAGTGGGCGCCGTAGCTGAGGCCGATCGAGGCGGAGGCGCGCGAGACCTCTTCCATGGCGACCACGTGTTCGAGATAGCCGAGGCCGAGGCCGCCCCATTCCTCTTCCACGGTGATGCCGTGCAGGCCCAGTTCGCCCATCTCGGGCCACAGCTCGCGGCGGAACGCGTTCTTTTCGTCGATCTCGGCGGCCAGCGGGGCCAGACGATCGGTGGCCCAGCGGGCGGTGGTGTCGCGGATGGCGTCAGCGGTCTCGCCGAGGCCGAATTCCATGGATTGGGGGGCGTTGGGAATGCTCATGCCGAGCGGGTTAGCACCGATCCTGCGGTCCGCGAAGACCCTCCGGCCGGTGCGACGTCAGGCCGCTTCGTCTTCGGTCGGATCGGCGGTCGTGGTCCCGCGCCCGGGTCCGAACCGCGTGTAGAGGTTCCAGGCCGAGACCCCGACACAGGCCGCGCCGATGAAGGCCAGCACCCCGGCGATCAGGGTGGTCTCGCCCATCGGCGAGGGCTGATCGACCGACAGGCGGAAGGCCGCGGCCGAGGCCGTGCAGGCGGCCAGACCGACGCCGCCCATGATCAGGAAGGCCCCGGTCTCGCGCCAGTCAAAGCGGCGGGCGGGTTCGTCGGGCGTCTCATGGACCAGCACGCCGGCCTGCGACCCGTCGTCGATAAACAGCGGCGACTGGTCCAGCTGGAGGTCGGTGTTGCGGTCGGCCTCGGTCCACAGGGGACGGAGCGACGCAGGCTCTTCGGCTTCGGTCAGCGGGGTCAGTTCGAGCGCGGGCGCCGGTTCGGGAGCGGGCTCGGGTTGAGGCTCCGGCTCGGGCATCGCCTCAAAGGCAGGTTCGGGCTGGACCTCCGGCTCATGATCCGGCTGCGGAGGGAGCTCAGGTTCGGGCGCGACGACGCGGGCCTCGGCATGGGCGGCGAGGGCGAGCGCCGGAAGGGGGCCGATCACCTGAACCGCATAGGGCGAATAGCGCTGGACGGCGGGGTCCATCTGACGCGACTGCGACGGGCCCGACAGCGAGAGACTGAGCGGGGCGTTCGACGGCTCGGGGTCGTTGCTCCGGTCGGTATCGCCGGGGGGGCCGACCATGGGCTCGTCGGGGGCGTCGGACTCCAGCGCGACCGGTCCGAAATTGGGAATGTTGACGGTCTCTTCGGCCGCAGGAGCGTCGTTGCCGGTTTCGCCCAGCAGGGCCGCGACGGCCTCGGCCCGGGCGTCGGCGGCGGGTTCCTCGGCCTGCGGCGCGGCGACCGGAGGGGGCAGGGGGGCGGACAACAGGGCTGCGAGCGCGACGGGCTGGCCCGGATCGGCCATGAACAGGGCGCGTTCGGCGGCCCGGCGGCGCAGGCTGTCCTCGGGCGAGGTCGGCTGGGGCCAGTGGACGAAGGCGTCGGCCGCTTCGCCCGTGGCGCCGCGTCCGAGGGTTTCGAGAACGTCCGACGTCAGGAAGGTGTCGATGCCGACCGACAGGGCGAAGCTGGCCAGGGCGTCGAACTGGTGGGCGTTGAGCGAGGGGATGCGGCCCTCGTCCATCGCGGCGTTCAGCGCCTTGACGATGGGCAGCAGGTCATACTGCAGCAGCAGTTCGGCGTCGGCCTCACCGACCGTCAGGCCCTCGCGCGCGGTCAGCCGGTGGCCATAGCCGATGACCCATGCGCCATCGGCATCGCGGGTGGCCGAGGCGCGAAAGCCCTCGAAGCTCTTGATGAGCACCACCCCCTCGCGGGAGACCTTCATCTTGTGTCGGATGGCTTCAGACACCGCAATTGACCCAATTCGAGACGGCGACCATCGCCGTACCAGTCTTCCAGCAAGGCTTGCGCCACGCCGGTCAGCTTACAGCAGGACGACGGTGGCGAGGCCGAGGAAGATCAGGAAACCAAAGAAATCGGTCGTGGCCGTGACAAACACCGCTGAAGAGACCGCCGGGTCGAACTTCAGCCGCGACAGGGTCAGGGGCGTCAGGACGCCCACGGTCGCGGCGACGATCAGGTTCAGCACCATGGCCGTCGCGATGACGGCCCCGATCCGCCAGTCGCCCGACCACAGGGCGGCGGCCACGCCGATCAGCGGCGACAGCACCAGACCATTGGCCAGACCGACGGCGATCTCGCGCCAGAAGGTCCGCACGGAGTTTGACCGGTTCAGTTCGCGCGTGGCGAGGGCGCGGACGGTGACGGTCAGCGACTGGGTGCCGGCATTGCCGCCGATGGCCGAGACGATCGGCATCAGCACCGCCAGGGCGATGATCTGCTCGATGGTCGCCCCGAACCAGGAGATGACGCTGGCGCCGAGTACGGCCGTGCCGAGGTTGATGGCCAGCCAGGGCACACGGCCGCGCACGATCTCTGAAATGGACGAGCCGCGGTCCTCGTCGGACACACCGGCGAGGCGCAGGATGTCCTCGCGGTTCTCTTCCTGGATGATGTTGACGATGTCATCGACGGTGATCTGGCCGACCAGCCGCCCCGCCGAGTCGATCACGGGTGCCGAGATCAGGTGGTATTTTTCGAACACATAGGCGACCTCTTCCTGGTCCTGATCGACGGCGATTTCGTTGATCGGCTCCATCAGGTCGGTGAGGGCGGCGCTGCGCGGGGCGCGAAGCAGCTGGCTGACGGCCACGCCGCCGACGGGCCGGTTCAGCGGATCGACCACATAGATGTCGAAGAACAGCTCGGGCAGTTCCTCGCCCTGGGCGCGGACGTGGTCGATGGTGTCGCCGACGCTCCAGAACTGGGGCGCGGCCATCACCTCGCGCTGCATCAGGCGACCGGCGGAGTCCTCGGCATAGCCCAGGCTGCTTTCGATCGCCGCCCGGTCCAGATCGGGCATGGCGGCCAGAACGCGTTCGCGGCGGTCGTCCTCGAGGTCCTCGACCACGGCGGCAGCGTCGTCGGAGTCCAGCTCCTGCAGGGCTTCGGCCAGGGTCAGGTGGGGGACGCGCTCCAGCACCTCCTCGCGGATACCGTCGTCCAGCTCGGGCAGGGTGGCGGCCAGCAGTTCGGGCGGCAGCCACAGCACGACCACGCCCCGGTGCTCGACCGTCAGGAAGCCCATCAGGTCGGCGACGTCGGCGGGGTGCAGGTCTTCCAGCAGGCCGCGCAGCCGCAGGCCATCGCCGTCATCGGCGGCATCGACGACCTTTTCGACAAAGGCCGCCGTCAGCACATAGTCCTCGTCGAGGGCCACGTGCTCTTCGGTTTCAAGCGGGCGTGCGTTCAGGGTGTCGGGATTGCTCATGCGTCATCCTCCCCCTGATTCATGGCCGCCCGAATGGCCGGTCCGACTGGTGCGGTCGAGAAGACTCGAACTTCCACGGGTTGCCCCACAGCGACCTCAACGCTGCGCGTCTACCAATTCCGCCACGACCGCTCGCATCGGAGCGGGGGCGATAGCGCAGGTCGCGGGGAAAGGGAAGGGCCAAAGCCCCGGCGCATGCCTGTATCAGGCCGAGCCGGCCATATAGTCGTACACGTCGGCGGGGCGGGTGACGGTGATGGCGATGCGGTCGTCGCTGATCGAGATCTCGCCGCGCGCGATCGGGTGGTTGTTGGCCAGGATCCAGACCTCGTCCGTCTCGGTGGCATTCAGCGGGATGACGGCGCCCCTGCCCATCTTCAGCAGTTGCGACATGGGCAGCACGGAGCGACCGAGGACGACGGAAATCTCGACATCGACGGCGTTGATCTGACTCATGACGGACTCGGGCTTACTGGATGGGCTTCGGGTTGGAGCTTGCATGGGGACCCCCATCCGCCACATTGAGGGGGTCATGCTTTCCCAAGCCTTAAGCTCTGCCGATTCCTCGCTGCTGCGCGCCGATTCCCGACCCGTCGAATGGATCGTGTCGCCGGGCTATGCGGACTATGTGGCAGCGGAGGCAGCGATGGAGGCGCGCGTGGCCGCGATCCATGCCGGAGAGGCGTCGGAGCGCGTCTGGCTGCTGGAGCATCCGCCGCTTTATACTGCGGGCGTCTCGGCCAAGGACGAGGACCTGATCGACGCCCGCTTTCCGGTGCACAGGACGGGCCGGGGCGGGCAGTTCACCTATCACGGGCCCGGACAGCGGGTCGGCTATGTGATGCTGAACCTGGCTGAGCGCGGGCGCGATGTGCGCGGCCTGGTGCGCGGGCTGGAGCGCTGGATCATCGGGGCGCTGGCCGAATTCGGCGTCGAGGGCGAGGTCAAGGACGGGCGGGTCGGCGTCTGGGTCACGCGCAAGGGGCTGACCCAGGAAGGCGTGGGGTGGTCCCGCGAGGACAAGATTGCCGCCATCGGGGTCAAGGTGCGCAAATGGGTCAGCTTTCACGGTATCAGCCTGAACGTCGAGCCCGACCTCGATCATTTCGGCGGCATTGTGCCGTGCGGCATACGCGAGCACGGGGTCACCAGCCTGCATGATCTGGGCATTCTGGCGACCATGGATGAGGTCGACGCCGCGCTGAATATAAGCTTCCGGCGTGAATTTGGCCCCACGATCGAAGCGTAACCTTAACCTGAATGTGGCAGTCTTCCTCTTCAGAATCAGTCGAGTTGAGTTGAGGGGGTCTGATCGATGTCATCGAACGTTGCCGTGTCACGGACCGTTGACGACCTGATCATCGAGGAATCGCTGACCGACGAGTTGGGCATCGACCCCCGCGCCGCAGAGAGTCTGGTCGACGCCAGCACATTTTTTGACGTGTCGCTCGACATGTTGTGCATCCGTGACCTGCAGGGCCGGGTCGTCAAGGTCAGCCGCTCGTGGGAAACGACGCTGGGATGGAGCCCCGAGGAGCTGGAAGGGCAGATGCTGCTGACCCTGCTGCATCCCGACGACAGGCCCTGTACCCAGGTGACGGTTGAACAGGTCGAGGATCTGGCCTCGGGCGGCTTCGTCAGCGGCTTCGTCAATCGCTATCGCCACAAGGACGGCAGCTATCGCCAACTGGAATGGCAGGCCCGCCGGTATGGCGACAAGATTTATGCCGTGGCACGCGACGTCACCGACCGTGAGGCGGCGCGCAGGGAACTGGAAGCCGCCAAGGTCGCCGCCGAGGCCGCCAGCCAGGCCAAGACCGATTTTCTGGCCAATATGAGCCACGAGATCCGCACGCCGCTGAACGGGGTCATCGGCCTGATCGGGGCGCTACAGGCGGATGACCTGACCCCGCGCCAGCGCGAACTGGTCGATCTGATCGCGCAGTCCGGTGAGAGTCTGGAGCGGCTGGTTTCTGATATTCTGGACGTGTCGAAAGTCGAGGCCGGTCAGCTGGAGATCGTGCCGGTCGATATGGACCTGATGGACGAGCTGGAGCCCGCCATCGCCACGGCCCGGGCCAAGGCCGAGGCGCGGGACCTGACCTTTACCGTCACCGTCGGCTCCACGGCGCGGGGCCGCTTCCTGGCCGACGCCGGGCGTATCCGTCAGATCCTGACCAATCTGCTGTCCAACGCCGTCAAATTCACCCACGAGGGTGAGGTCACGCTGAGCCTGAATATTGAGGACGATGCGCCCGAGCCGGAGGTCAGCCAGCTGACCCTGACGGTCGCAGACACGGGCGTCGGCTTTGACGCCTTGGCCGGCCAGGGTCTGTTCGACCGCTTTACCCAGGCGGACAGCACCATCACCCGCCGGTTCGGAGGGACGGGCCTCGGCCTGTCGATCTGTCGGGCGCTGACCGAGATGATGGGCGGCGAGATCAGCGCCACCTCCACGCCCGGTCAGGGCAGCACCTTCACCGTCACCCTGCCGCTGTGCCGCACACGGTCGCTGGACGCCTATGACGCGGGCAAGGTGGCGCATCAGGCGCGGGCCGAACTGGCCCCGCTGCGCCCGTCGCGCGCGGGCGCAGATGCCCCTGTCCGGGTGCTGCTGGCCGAAGACCATCCGGTCAACCAGCGCGTGGTCGAGGCCATGCTGACGGGTCAGCCCTATGTCCTGACGATCGTCGAGAACGGCGCCGAAGCGGTCGAGGCTGTGGCCGGCGGCGCCTTTGACGTGGTGCTGATGGATATGCAGATGCCGGTCATGGACGGGCTGGCCGCCACCCGCGCCATCCGCGCCGCCGAGGCCGCCTGCACGGCCGAGGCCGGACAGCCGGCCCGCCGCCTGCCCATCCTGATGCTGAGCGCCAATGCCATGCCCCAGCATCTGGAGCAGGCGAAAGACGCGGGGGCCGACCAGCATGTGTCCAAGCCTGTGACTCCGACGACCCTGCTGGGGGCGCTGGAAGCAGCTGTGGGCGTGAGAGCCGTGGCGTGACCGAGGCCCCGATCAGCGGCGGGGTGGTTCATGACCTGCCGGATGATCTGGGCGCGGCCCTGAGGTCCGACGCAGAGGCGCTGAAGACCTGGGAAGACATCACGCCGCTGGCCCGCAATGAGTGGATCTGCTGGACGATCTCGGTCAAGCGCGATGAGACGCGGGCCAAACACGTCGCCCAGGCGTTGGAAAATCTGGCCGCCGGCAAACGCCGCCCCTGCTGCTGGCCGGGATGCCCGCATCGGGAGCGGGGAGGGCGACGCAGCTAGCTCCCGGAACGCTCGGCATCCGCTCGCAACGCCCCTTCCGTCACTCGATGGGGTGTTTGGGGGAGAGCAGGTTCTCTTCGTCGGAGGCACGACGTTCGGCCTCTATGGTGCGGTCGATATGGTCGTCGGGGTGGACGGACGGGGCGGGCTCGACGGGACGATCCGCTGACGGGCCTGCGCGGCGTCGGGCGGAATGGGCCGCTGCGGCCCCGGGTGGCGCAGGTGCGGCAGTGCGCAACTGGTCCTGTACCGGATCGATGCGCAGGCGGTAGATGGGTTCGGGCAGCGAGAAGCCTGCCGCCTCGACGGCCATCTTGGCGACACGGATGGCGGCGCTTCGGGCCTTGAGAAAATCCGCACTGGACTGATCGATCCAGCCCGTGAATTTCAGCACGATATTGCTGTCGCCAACTGTGACGATGACCCCGGAAGGGGCGGGATCTGCAAGAATGAAGTCGAGGGCCGCCAGCGCCGCCACCCCGACCTTGATGGCGGCTTCTGGGTCATCCTCGGCGTCGACACCGAGCTCGAACTCCATCCGCCGCTGCGGGTTGCGGGTGTAGTTCAGGATCACCGCCCGGAAGACCATCATATTGGGGATGCGCAGGTGGTTGCCGTCCAGCGTCATCAGCACGGTGGCCCGAGAGGTCAGGCGCACGACCTTGCCCTCCTGACCGTCGATGACGACGTGGTCATTGGCGCGGAACGGCTGGCGCAGGCTGAGCATGATGCTGGAGATGTAGTTTTCCAGCGTGTCGCGCAGGGCAAAGCCGACGGCTATGCCCAGCACCCCGGCCCCGCCCAGTACTGTTCCCATCAAGGCGGTGGCGCCAAGCAGGTTGAGCGCCAGAACGATGCCGACGATCAGGCTAATGGCCCGCACCAGCTGCGCCAGCAGATCGCCGACGAACGGATTGGGCGTCAGGCCTCGCCAGAACCGGTTGAACGACGCCGCCCACCAGCCCAAGGCTACGCAGCCTGCCACGATCAGCAGGCTGAGCAGAAGCAGAGGCCCGGTGTCGAGGGCGGCCTGCCACAGGGCCATCAGTTGCTGCAGAAAGGGAGATACCCGCTCGCCCAACTGAACACTGGCCTCGATCTTGTTGCGAACGGCCACCACGCCCTCGACGCGCGCGGCGATCGCCTCGGCGCGGTCCAGGTCACCACGGTCAGCCACGACGCCGTCCAGGGTGACGACCCCTTCGGCGACCCGCACCTGAACGGCGGACAGGGTATCCAGCTGGGCGAAGATACGGCTGAGGCGCGCGGCGATGGCGGCGTCGGAGCCGGCGTCGCTGTCGATGCGGATCGTCGGGGGATCCTGAACCGGTTCGGGCGTCTGGCCCCAGGCCGGCCCGCCCGCCGTGGCTAGCCCGGCCACAAGCATCAGACAGGCGGCCAGAAAGGCGCGGAAAGTATGGGCGCTCATGCAATTCATCCCGGAAACGTTGTGCCGGGCATGCTGGCAGTCCCGGGCGGGGCTGTCACGGCCGACGCGAGGTTGACGTGCGGAACTGGGTCCGAGAGCGCCCGACGGACAGATTTGCTCGTCGTCTCAACGCCTATTCGAACTCGACCAGCACGTCGTCGGCGGCGACGGGGTCACCGGCCTGGGCACCGATGGCTTTGACCACGCCGTCGCGTTCGGCCTTGAGGATGTTCTGCATCTTCATGGCCTCGATGATGGCGACGGTTTCGCCCTCCTTGACCTCCTGACCCACGGTGACGGGCACGGCGACGACCAGGCCGGGCATGGGGGACTGGATCAGTCTGGAGGTATCGGGCGCCACCTTTTCCGGCAGGCGGGCGTAGAGCTCGGCATGGCGCGGCGACAGGACGCGCACGCGGGCGCGCATGGCCCGGTGGCGGATGGTGAAGCCGTCGGGGACGCGGGAGACCTCGGCCGTGAACCGGGTGCCGTCCAGACAGGCGCGGAACTGGGCCAGGCCCGGGGACCAGTCGATCTCGGACAGGATCAGGGTGCGTTCCTCGTCCGGCAGGGTGACAGCGAGGTTCTCATCGTCATCGACCGCGAGGCTGGCCGAGACGGTTTCGGCGCCGACCAGCACGGTCCAGTCGCTGCGGCCGTCGGGGTCGCCGGACTGTTCAACCTGAACCGCCTTCATGGCGAGACTTGCGGCCAGCATGACGTCGCGGCCAAAGCCGGCCACGGGCGTGCCGTTGAAGCCGTCCGGGAATTCGTCGGTGATATAGCGGGTGGTCAGGGCGCCGGAGCGAAAGCGCTCCTGATCCATGACGGCGGCGAGGAAGGGCACATTGTGGCCGACGCCCTCGAGGTGGGTGTCTTCCAACGCGCGGGCCATGCCGTCGATGGCGGCCTCACGCGTTTCGCCCCAGGTGCACAGTTTGGCGATCATGGGGTCGTAGAACATGCTGATCTCGTCGCCTTCGCGGACGCCGGAGTCGTTGCGGACCAGATAGCCGTCCTGCTCGCCCTCGCGGGGTTGGTCGTAGCGCACCAGACGGCCGATCGACGGCAGGAAGCCGCGATAGGGATCCTCGGCATAGATGCGGCTCTCGATCGCCCAGCCGCGGATCTTGAGGTCCTTCTGGGTGATGTTCAGCGGGTCGCCCCAGGCGGAGCGGATCATCTGTTCGACCAGATCGACGCCGGTGATCAGCTCGGTCACCGGATGCTCGACCTGCAGCCGGGTGTTCATCTCGAGGAAGTAGAAGCTCTTGTCCTGACCGGCGACGAATTCGACCGTGCCGGCGGAGTCGTAGTTCACGGCTTTTGCCAGGGCGATGGCCTGTTCCCCCATGGCCTTGCGGGTCTTGTCGTCCAGAAGCGGGGAGGGGGCCTCCTCGATGACCTTCTGGTTGCGGCGCTGGATCGAGCATTCACGCTCGAACAGGTGGACGACGTTGCCGTGCTTGTCGCCCATCACCTGGATTTCGATGTGGCGCGGGTTCTCGATGAATTTCTCGAGGAAGACCCGGTCATCGCCGAAGGCGGATTTGGCCTCGGCCTTCACCGAGGAGAAGCCGTCGGCCATGTCGGCATCGGAATGGGCGACGCGGATACCCTTGCCGCCGCCGCCGGCCGAGGCCTTGATCATGATCGGATAGCCGATCTCATTGGCGATACGGACGGCTTCTTCCGGCGTTTCGATCAGGCCCATGTGGCCGGGCACGGTCGAGACGCCGGCTTCGGCGGCCAGCTTCTTGGAGCTGATCTTGTCGCCCATGGCGTCGATGGCTTCGGGGTTCGGGCCGATGAAGGCGATGCCCTCGTCGCGCAGGCGGCGGGCGAAGCCGGCGTTCTCGCTGAGGAAGCCAAACCCGGGATGCACAGCTTCTGCGCCGGTTTGTCGCACAGCGTCGACGATCCGGTCGGCCACCAGATAGGATTCAGACGCGGCGGCAGGGCCGATCAGCACGGCCTCATCCGCCATTTCGACGGCCAGCGAGCCGGCGTCGGCCTCGGAATAGACCTGGACCGTCTGAATGCCCATGCGGCGGCAGGTCTTGATGATACGGACGGCGATCTCGCCCCGGTTGGCGATCAGAATCTTGGCGAACATTCCCGGTTCCATCGACATCGCCGGATACGGGAGATCAACGTACTGTGATCTCGCCTTGAGGCGACGGCCCCGATTAGGCCGTGATCCGGTGCGAGTAAACCAGCTTGCGGACCGGGGGGCTCGCTTGATCGGGGTTCGGGGTTGGCAAGCCCCTGCCTGATCGGCTTTAAGGTCCGGGTATCTCCCTGACACGACCACTGGAGCCTTTAGTATGACGTTCAGACCGTACGCCGCCTTCACGGCCGCGGCCCTCGCCATTACCGTCACCACCTCGGTCGCGGCCCAGGATTTCCGGGCGCTCGCCTCGCAGGATCTGGTCACCGCCCAGCAGGAGATTCGCGAGAATCACCCGGCGCTGATCGTCGACGGCCCCGAGGCCGCGGCCTTCCGCAGCTATCTGGATACCGGCCTTGCGGAGGCCCAGGCCCTGATCGGCCAGGTCAACAGCGGCGACAGCCACGCCTATCTGATGCGCTACTTCGCGGGCGGCTTCCGGGACTCGAACCTCCGTATCACTCCGACCTTCGACCTGCTCGGGCCCTACTTCGGCATCAGCTGGGGTGGCGTGACCACGGGCTGGCGGAATGGCGAATATGTCGTGACCCACGTGGCCGACGGTGTGCGCCGCGGGCCCCGGGTCGGCTCGGTTGTGACCGAGTGCAATGGCGTTCCGATCGAACAGTTCGCCATGGAGAAGCTGGACCGCTGGGAAGCCGACCTGACGACCGAAGCCGGTCGCGTGCGTTCGGCGCCCTATCTGCTGTGGAACCGCAACAACCCCTTCACCCGCGGCCTGCCCCAGACCTGCAAGTTCCGCGAGGGCCGTCGCACGCGTGACTTCGAGCTGCAGATCCAGCCGGTCAGCCCGCAGGCGCTCGAAGCCGCCTATCGCGCCACCGTCTACATGCCCGGTGACGTGCCGCTGGCCATCGAACAGGTCAACGGACGCCCCTGGGTGCACGCCCACTCGCTGAGCGAGGACGCAGACTGGACCGCTTTCAACGCCAGTCTGGTGGCCCAGGCGGATGCCCTGCGCGGCCCGCAAGGGTTTGTGCTGGACCTGCGCGGGGCCAATGGGTCGGAGTTCACCTCGACCCGCCGGGCCTATGGTCTGGTCAACCGCATCTGGACGCCCGAGTTCACCGTCAGCCGCCAGCCGGTCGCCGGCAATGTGACCTATCGGGTCAGTCAGGATAACCGCGACTGGTTCGCCGACACCCTGGCCCGGATGGAAGCCGATCCGCTGTTCGTCGAGGAAAACCCGGCGATCATCGAAGAGACCCGCGCCGTCGTGGAAGCCTTTGATGCCGCCATGGCCGCCGGTCAGGAAAGCTTTGTCCTGCCGGGCCGTGCCCCGGTTGCGGACACGGGCGCGCCCAACCCCGTTCAGGGGCCGGTGATCGTTCTCGTGGATGCCGGCTGTGCGGGCGGCTGCCTGGACGTGCTGGACCTGCTGGTCAATCTGCCGAACGTGCGTCTGGCCGGATCGACCACGGCGGAAGACTCGATCTTCATCGAACCGACCGTCCTGCGCCTGCCGTCGAACTATGCGGACCTGACCTATGGCCACAAGGCCTGGACCGACCGCGAGCGGGGCAACAACGAGCCGCACGAGCCGGCCGAAGGCCTGCGCTACACCGGCAACCCGGCTGACGAAGTCGCGGTTCGCACCTGGGTTTCGAGCCTCTTCGGCGGTTGAGGCCCAGGCACTGTGATGAGGATCGGGCCGGTCGGGGTGGGAACCCTGACCGGCCCT
>CEPP01078868.1_pt1 | contig 13661 bp, 13 predicted proteins | sample 530521 | NCBI WGS metagenome assembly CEPP01 (sample SAMEA2620256, study PRJEB7988) | marine metagenome | biome: marine biome (ENVO:00000447); feature: surface water layer (ENVO:00002042); material: "saline water (ENVO:00002010), including plankton (ENVO:xxxxxxxx)" | depth 5 m | reverse complement strand
GAGCCGGTCAAGCGGCTGAGGCTGGTCTGGGCCAGCCTCAGGGGGCGGGTCTAGGTTCGGGGAAAGTCGGCCTGCTCGCGGGGCCAGACCCGGCGGTTCGGCGACTGGTCAAAGGCCCAGCGGATGAAGCGGGCGGTGGTCAGGGCGCCGGTGCGGACCAGCGGGCGGGGCAGGGGCGGACGGTGGCCGTGCATCGCCTGGGCCCAGCCGGGCAGCAGGTCGAACCCGGCCTGCATGATCAGGCCGGCGGCGCTGTCGACGGCGGGCGAGCCGATCCGCTGGCGCATGACCATGTGGGCGACCTCTCGCGTGCGGGCATCGGCGCGCAGCTGCGAGCGATACGACTGGATCAGGGCCTCGGCCTCGGCCCGGGTGCGGGGCAGGGGATCGGCACCCAGCGCCTGACCGATGCGGGCCATCTCGTCGAAATAGGCGTCCTGCTCGGCCCTCGGCATGGCGGGCCGGGCATAGCGGATCCAGGCGTCGAGGAAGCTGATCGTCTCGGTCACATGCACCCAGGCCAGCAGGGCGGGGTCGGACACACGATAGGCCGTGCCGTCGGGCAGGGTCCCGCCCAGCTTCTTGTGGATGCGGTTGACCTTGTCGATGGCCGCCTGTCCGGCCCCGGCGCTGTCATAGGTGGTCACGGCGATGAATTTGGCCGTGCGGCGCAGGCGGCCGTGCATGTCGGCGCGAAAGTCGGAATGGTCCCAGACCCCGGCCAGCACCGCCGGATGCAGCATCTGCAGCAACAGGCCCGACACCCCGCCGATCATCATGGTCACCACATCGCCATTGACCTGCCAGGCGACCGAGTTGGGTGCAAACAGCGCATCCGCCCGCCGCAGCACCGGCCGCTCGCCCTTTTCCGCATCGTTGAAGACGTCGCTGATGCGCTGGCGGATGGCGGCGCGGATAGTCTGGGAAGGGGAGAGCATCACGTTCTCGTGGATCACTGGCGCCGGTCGGTCGAGGTGATAGCATCGCGCCATGATGTCACCGACCCTCCTGCTTGTCGCAGCCTTGCTGGGCCAAGGCGAGCCGTCCTCGCCGCAAGCCCTTTGCCTCTACAAGGGAGAGCTCTATGCGACGACGACCATCGCGCAGGAGTATGCGGATTCCCGCTGGGTGGTGCGAGCGCGCGCGACGGCACAGACCGACAGCTGGACCGATGCCGGACCGGAGTACGACGAAGCCCCGTGGACGACCTACCGGATCGAGGTCATCGAGGTGTTCAAGGGCGACGCGCCCCGGGTGATGACGGTGTTCACCGAGCGCAACAGTGGTGGCTTCTATCTTGAGCCACCCTATGAACGTTTCGATCCGAGCGTCGAGTATTTGCTGTTCCTCAATCCGACCAACGTCCGCACCGATCATCCCCCCGAGGCCCGGGGAACAGCACGGGTGAACTACAACTGTGGTCAGTCAAGGCCCTGGCTTGACGTCCCGCTCACCGAGCTGAGCGCGCTTCTCACTCTGGCGCGTTGACCTGCGTCAGGCCCGCCCCGCCGGCGGTTGAAGCGCGAGGATCTTGCGGTCGAGGCGGCTGATATCGGACTCCAGCCGCGCCTTCTCTGAGGCCATGTCGACCGGGGTGCCGTCGTCGTAGGTGATCTGGGCGCCCTTCGCGATCAGGTCGAGGCGGTGGATCAGGGTGACCCGACGATCGATCAGGCGCTCGAGCTCGCTTTCGGGATCCGCCATCACGCGTCCCGCCAGGCCTTGAGCGAGTCCATGGCGCGGAGGCTCATCAGGCGCTTCTTGGCGCGGCCGCGATCCTTGGGCGGGATCTTCTTGCCGTCATCGTCGACGCGTGGGGCCTCGAGCGGCGGCAGCAGGCCGTAGTTGATATTCATGGGCTGGAACTTTGACCCCTCCAGGTGCCCCCCGGTGATGTGTTCCACCAGGGCGCCGATGGCGGTCTCGGGCGGGGGCGGGGTGAGGTCCCGACCCAGTCGCTCGGCGGCGGCGAGGCGGCCGGTCAGCAGGCCCAGCGCCGCGCTCTCGACATAGCCTTCGACCCCCGTGACCTGGCCGGCGAAACGCAGGCGCGGCAGGGCCTTCAGCCGCAGCTGGCGATCCAGCAGTTTGGGGCTGTTGAGGAAGGTGTTGCGATGCAGGCCGCCGAGGCGCGCGAACTGGGCGCTTTCCAGCCCCGGGATCATGCGGAAGATGTCGGTCTGGGCGCCGTATTTCAGCTTGGTCTGGAAGCCGACCATGTTGAACAGGGTACCGAGCGCATTGTCCTGACGCAGCTGGACGATGGCGTGCGCCTTGACCGTCGGGTCGCGCGGATTGGTCAGGCCGACCGGCTTCATCGGGCCGTGGCGCAGGGTCTCGCGGCCCCGCTCGGCCATCACCTCGATGGGCAGGCAGCCATCGAAATAGGGGACGTTCTCCCACTCCTTGAACTCGGTCTTGGGGCCAGCCAGCAGGGCGTCGATGAAGGCGTCATACTGGGCCTTGTCCATCGGGCAGTTGACGTAGGCGGCAGCGTCGCCGCCCGGGCCTTCCTTGTCGTAGCGCGACTGGCGCCAGGCGATGTCGAAATTGATGCTGTCGGCGTGGATGATCGGCGCGATGGCGTCGAAGAAGCTGAGCGATTCCTCGCCCGTCGTCGTCAGGATCGCGTCGGCCAAGGCGGCCGAGGTCAGCGGGCCGGTGGCGACGATCACATTGTCCCAATCCTCGGGCGGGATGCCCGCGATTTCCTCGCGCACCACCGTGATCAGCGGGTGGGCCATCAACTGGGCTGTGACCGCCTCGGAGAAGCCCTCGCGGTCGACGGCGAGGGCGCCCCCGGCCGGGACCTGATGGGCGTCGCCGCACGACAGGATGATCGAATCGAGCGCCCGCATCTCGGCGTGCAGCAGGCCCACGGCATTGTATTCCCAGTCGTCGGACCGAAAGGAGTTGGAACAGACCAGTTCGGCCAGGCCGTCGGTCTGGTGGGCGTCGGTCTTGATGCCGGGCACGCCGCGCATCTCGTGCAGGATAACGGGCACGCCGGCGCGGGCGATCTGCCAGGCGGCTTCCGAGCCGGCCAGGCCGCCGCCGATCACATGAATGGGGGAGGGGGAAGAGGTCATCGCGGCTTTCTAGACACGCCGGACGACTTCGTCAGCAACCGTCTGGTCGCATGAGGGGGCAAGAGGGTAGGATGCGGGTGACGGGGGAGGCGGAATGTCTGCGAACACGGCATCGAGAGGTCACGTGCGCCGGTTGCGGCCGACACGGGCGCTGGCCAGCGCGCTGCAGGGCCTGCCACGTCTGTGGGCCGGGGGCTGGGCCGGGCTGTTGCTGCTGATGCTGATGATCCCGCTGGGCGGCTGGACGGCGGGGTCTGAGGCCGCGCAGCATCTGTTCACCGTCATGGCCGTGGTCCTGACCCTGGCGGTCTGGACCGGCCTGACTGCCGTGGCGCTGGACCGGGACCCGCCGCCGGGTGGCGTGGCCACAGGACCGGTGCTGCTGCGGGTGGTGCTGGCGGCGGTTCTGAACCTGATCTTTCTGGCCATGATCGCCGTGGTGCTGGCACTGGTCAGCCTGGCCATTGCCGGTATGTCGGGGCTGAACCTTGAGGCCATACAGGCCCGCGACTGGGCCAACGTCGGGCCGGTCTGGCAGCTGGGGGTGCTGGGGCTGGTCGGTCTGATCGTGCTTGTCGTGCCGCTGTTGCTGATCGTGCGGTTGTCGCTGTTCGTGCAGGCGACCGTCGGGCGCGGCCATGCGGTGTCGCTGAACACCATGGGAATTGCCCAGGGCAGTTTCTGGGCGCTGATGCTGCTGTTCCTGACGCTCGCCGTGCCGCCGCTCGCCGTTCTGGGGTGGGCCGCGTCCCACGGGTTGACCGGATTCGCCATGGTGGCGCTTATCGGGCTATGGATGCCGGTGTCGGCGGGGGCGCTGGCGGCGGCCTATGGCCAGCTGGAGTACTGGAGTCCGGACGGTCCGGGCCACCTCGGGGGAGGGTGAGATGAAGACATTCGACATCATGGAGGCCTTGGCCGAGCCGTTCCGGCAGGCCGGGCGCCGGCCGCTGGCGACCATCGTCTGGGGACTGGTGGGTTTGTTGCCCAGCGTGGGCGGTCTCGCACTGCTGTTCCATGTGTTCGGCGGGGACATGTTCATCGATGACCCCGACTTCGAATCGGGCGCCGACATGGCGACCTTCTTCCAGTTCCAGAGCTGGTCGCTGCTGGTCAATCTGCTGGAGTGGTTGGTGTCCATCGTCGTGATCGTGGCAGTCACGCGGGCGACCTTTGCCGGACGACGCAAGGACGGCGCTTTCTTCATGCGGGTGGGTGCGGACGAGTTCCGGGTGCTGATCGCCAGCCTTGTGATCGCCATCGTGGCTGTGCTCGCCCTGATCGTGCTGGCCCTGATCTGTGTGGGGATCGGGGCGCTGATCTGGCAACTGCCGGACCTGCCGCGCGCGCTGGGCCTTGTCGTGCTCGGGATCGCGGCCTTCCTGCTGATCCTGCTGGCCTCGGGGCGGGCCTATCTGATCCTGCCGGCCTGTGTCTGGCACCACAGTCTGGCGTTCGAGCAGGGCTGGAAGCTGGGGCGGCGTCAGTCGTGGAAGCTGGTCGGCCTGCTGATCATGCTGCTCATCGTCACGATCGTCATGACCCTGGTGATCATGGTGGTGGGGCTGATACTGTTGCTGATCATCGGCGCCATCCTGGGGGGCTGGGATATGCCGGCCATGGATGACCCCGAGGGCTGGGTCATGAACATGTTCGAGCAGCCGCTGGTCTGGGGCGTGACGGCGGCTGTGCTGCTGATCCCGCTGGCCTGGGTGCAGGGGTTCTTCCAGCTGCTGGGCAATGCGCCTTTCGCCCATGTGGTGCGCGAACTGTCGGCCGAGGCGGACAGCGCCGCGGAAACCACGGCTGACAATCCGGACGAGTCCGTCTAAGGCTGGGGCCTCATCAATCGGGGAGGGTGTGGTGATGACGTTTTCTGCAACAGACGCGGCCTTTGAAGGTTTTCGCGTGGTGCGGCGCAAGCCGATGGTGCTGCTGTGGTGGGCCGCCTTTTATCTGGTCAGCTTCGCACTGATATTCCTGCTGGCTGCCGGCCCGATCGCGGGCGTGATGGCCGCAGCGTCGGATCTTGAGAATATGGGACCCGGCGCGACGCCCGAGGATCTGCGGCCGTTCATGATGGCCTATCTGGCCGTGTTTCCGATCCTCATCCCGCTGGGCATATTGATGGGGGCTGTCCTCAACGCCGCCGTGGCGCGCTCGGTTCTGGAGCCCGGCAAATCGGCATTTGGTTACCTTCGGATCGGTATGGATGAGGTCCGCGTGGCCGTGGTCTCCGTGGTCCTGTCGATCGTCATGGGCCTGGCCGCGATGGTCATCTTCGGAGTAGCAGGGTTCATTGCCGGATTCCTTGGAGCCGCCGACGTACCGGGGGGGGCGCTGATCATTGTCGTGGTGTTCCTCGCAGCGATTGCGGCGATGATCTGGCTGGCGGTGCGGTTGTCGCTGGCCATTCCGATCACCGTGGCCGAGAAGCGGTTCGCTTTCTTTGACTCGTTCAAGGTGACGGGCGGGCATCTGTGGGGGCTGATCGGCATGGCGGTCATCGCCTTTGTCATGACCCTTGTTGTCAGCATTCTGACGTCGATCGTCTTTTTCCCCCTGACCATGGGTATGGGAGCGGCCGTTGACTGGGAATCGCTGGAAGGCATGAACGCCATGGGCATCCTGCAGGCCATCGGTCCGATGGTGGCGGTCGCCATCGTCCTGCAGGCGATCTCGTCGGCGCTGCTGGCGGCGGTCATGTATGCGCCGTTTGCCGCCGCCTACCGCGATCTGAAGGGCACGGGCACGCCCGAGCTGGCCTGATCGCCTGACTGACCGATCAACGATGAAGCCCGGGCGTCAGGCTTTCGCCCGGGCTTTTCGTTTGGCCGGTGCCGGCTCGGCCGTGAGCGCCACCACACGCGCCTTGCGGCGGTCCTCATGGCGCTCCAGCACGGGCTTGAGGTAGCGACCCGTCCAGCTGGCGGCGTTGTCGGCAACCTGTTCCGGCGTGCCGACCGCGACGATCTCGCCGCCCCCGTCGCCGCCCTCGGGGCCAAAGTCGAGCAGCCAGTCGGCCACCTTGATGACGTCCAGATTGTGCTCGATCACCACGATGGTGTTGCCGGCCTCGACCAGTTCCTGAAGGACCTCGAGCAGCTTGCGCGTGTCCTCGAAATGCAGACCGGTGGTCGGCTCGTCGAGGATGTAGAGGGTCTTGCCGGTGGCGCGTTTCGACAGCTCCTTGGACAGCTTGACACGCTGGGCCTCACCGCCCGACAGGGTGGTGGCGGGCTGGCCGACCTTGACGTAGCCCAGGCCCACGCGCTCCAGCGTCAGCATACGGTCGCGGATCGGCGGCACGGCCTTGAAGAAGGTCGCGGCCTCCTCGACCGTCATATCCAGAACGTCGGATATGCTCTTGCCCTTGAACACCACTTCCAGCGTTTCGCGGTTGTAGCGTTTGCCCTTGCAGACGTCGCAGGTGACATAGACGTCGGGCAGGAAGTGCATCTCGATCTTGATGACGCCGTCGCCCTGACAGGCCTCGCACCGCCCGCCCTTGACGTTGAAGCTGAACCGACCGGGGCCATAGCCGCGCGCCTTGGACTCCGGCAGGCCGGCGTACCAGTCGCGGATCGGCCCGAACGCGCCGGTGTAGGTGGCCGGGTTCGAACGCGGGGTGCGGCCGATGGGCGACTGGTCGATGTCGATGACCTTGTCGAAATGCTCCATCCCCTCGATGCGGTCGTGGGGGGCCGGGGCGTCAGAAGCATTGTGAAGGCGGCGCGCGGCGGCCTTGTACAGCGTCTCGATGGTGAAGGTCGACTTGCCCCCGCCCGACACGCCGGTGATGCAGGTGAACAGGCCGACCGGGATCTCGCCCGTCACGTTCTTGAGGTTGTTGCCGGTGGCGCCCGAGATGCGGAGCATCCGCTTGCGGTCGACCGGGCGGCGGCCATCGACCGGCAGTTCGATCTCGCGCTCGCCGGTCAGATATTTGCCGGTCAGGGACCTGGGGTTGGCCATCACCTCATCCGGCGTGCCCTGGGCGCAGATCTCGCCGCCGTGGACGCCCGCAGCGGGGCCCATGTCGATGACATGATCGGCGGTCAGGATGGCTTCCTCATCGTGCTCGACGACCAGCACGGAGTTGCCGAGGTCGCGCAGGCCGCGCAGGCTGTCCAGCAGGCGGCTGTTGTCGCGCTGGTGCAGGCCGATGGACGGCTCGTCCAGCACATAGAGCACGCCGGTCAGGCCCGAGCCGATCTGACTGGCCAGACGGATGCGCTGGCTCTCGCCGCCCGAAAGGGTGCCGGAGTTGCGCGACAGGTTCAGATAGTCGAGCCCGACATTGTTCAGGAACCGCAGCCGGTCGGTGATCTCCTTGAGGATACGCCGGGCGATCTCGGCCTGCTTCTCGGTCAGGGTCTCCTCAAGGGTCGAGAACCAGAGGTATGCCTTCGAGATCGACAGGGCGTTGACGTCGGCGATGTCCTCGCCGTTGATCTTGACGGCCAGAGCCTCGGGCTTCAGCCGCTTGCCGCCGCAGGACTCGCAGGGCGTCTCGGACTGGTAGCGGCCCAGCTCCTCGCGCACCCAGGCGCTGTCGGTCTCGCGCCAGCGACGCTCAAGGTTCGGAAGCACCCCCTCGAACGGCTTGGAGACCTCATATTTGCGGGCATTGTCGTCATAGACGAATTTGATCTTCTCCTTGCCCGTGCCGCCCAGGATGACGTCGCGCGCCTCCTGCGGCAGGTCGCGCCAGGACTTGTCCATCGAGAAGCCATAGTGGCGGGCCAGTGCCTGCAGCGTCTGGGTGTAGAGGGGCGAGGGACCGCGCGACCATGGGGCGACCGCGCCCTTGTGCAGGGTCTTGTCGGTATCCGGCACCACCAGCCCGGCGTCGAACGCCAGCTTGACGCCCAGGCCGTCGCACGACGGACAGGCCCCGGTCGGGCTGTTGAACGAGAACAGCCGCGGCTCGATCTCGCTGATGGTGAACCCCGACACCGGACAGGCGAACCGCTCGGAAAAGATGATCCGGCGCGGCTCGGTCTCGCCCTCGGCCACACTGGCCCATTCGGCAACGGCGATGCCGTCGGTCAGCTTCAGCGCGGTCTGCAGGCTGTCGGCGTAGCGGCCCTCAAGGCCCTCCTTGGTGATCAGCCGGTCGACCACGACATCGATGTCGTGCTTGAACTTCTTGTCGAGGACCGGCGCGTCCTCGATCGGATAGAATTCCCCGTCGATCTTCAGCCGCTGATAGCCCAGCCGCTGCCATTCGGCGATTTCCTTGCGGTATTCGCCCTTGCGGTCGCGCACCACGGGCGCCAGCAGCAGGATGCGCTCGCCCTCGGGCAGGGCGGTCAGCTTGTCGACCATCTGGCTGACGGTCTGGCTCTCGATCGGCAGGCCCGTGGCCGGCGAATAGGGCACGCCGACCCGCGCCCACAGCAGGCGCATATAGTCGTTGATCTCGGTCACCGTGCCGACGGTCGAGCGCGGGTTCTTCGACGTCGTCTTCTGTTCGATCGAGATGGCCGGCGACAGGCCTTCGATCAGGTCGACGTCCGGCTTGCCCATCAGCTCCAGGAACTGGCGCGCATAGGCCGACAGGCTCTCGACATAGCGCCGCTGGCCCTCGGCATAGATGGTGTCGAACGCCAGCGAGGACTTGCCCGAGCCCGACAGCCCCGTCATGACCACCAGCTGGCCACGGGGAATGTCGACATCGACGCCCTTGAGATTGTGCTCGCGTGCGCCGCGCACACGGATGAAGTCGTGTTTTTCGATCATGCCTGTCCGGGAACGCAGAGAGGGCCGGACGGGTCCGGCGTGCCGCCGCTATATGGGCACTGAATCGCAGGATGCAGCAAGAACATTTAGGGAACCTGCGAGGGACTGGCCGGTCTTCTCACGGCTTCGTGCGGCGAATGCGGCTTGCACCCCGGAGCCTTTGACCCCATTCTGATGTCTTCGCGTGAGTAGTTTCGGAGGCCAGACGATCATGATCAGCGCTGTGGAAATCGGTTTCGCCCTTTCCCTCGTCGCCCTCGTGGTCGCCTATGTCTCGCTCCAGCCTCGCCCGAAACCCGTCCCCATCCGCATTCGTGACGCTCAGCGGCGTCGCCGCCCGGACGCCTGACGGCCGAACCCTCTTCGAAAATCTGAGCCTGTCGCTGGGGCGCGAGCGCACCGGCATCGTTGGTCGCAATGGCACCGGCAAGACGACCCTGCTTGATCTGATCGCGGGGGACCAAGCTCCGGCCGAAGGCCATATCGTGCGCAATGGCTCCATCGCCCGTCTGCGACAGGACGCCGGGGCCGTGCCGGGCCAGACCGTGGCCGCCGCGCTGGGGGTCGAGGCGGCGCAGGCGCGGCTGGCCCGCATTCTGGCGGGGGACGGTACTGCCGACGACCTGGCCGAGGCCGACTGGACCCTTGAGGCGCGACTGGAATCGGCGCTGGCAGCCGTGGGGCTGGGCGGATTGGCGCCGGCCCGCGAGGCGGCGACGCTCAGCGGGGGCGAACGGACGCGGCTGGAGCTGGCGGCGCTGGAGCTGGCGGGGGCCGAGCTGATCCTGCTGGATGAACCCACCAATCATCTTGATGCCGACGGCCGCGCACTTGTGGCCGAGCGCCTGTCTCGCTGGCCGGGCGGGGCGGTGGTGGTCAGTCACGACCGCGCCCTGTTGCGCCAGATGGACCGGATCGTCGAGTTGTCGCCGCTGGGGGCCACGGTCTATGGCGGCAACTACGACCTCTATGCCGAGCGCAAGGCGATCGAACGGGTCGCGGCCGAGCACGATCTGGCCGTAGCCGAGAGCGAGGTCGCCCGCACGGCCGCCGATGCCCAGCGCCGGGCCGAAGGCAAGGCCCGGCGGGATCGCGCGGGGCGGAAGAAGGGCATGAAGGGCGATATGCCCAAGATCCTGCGGGACTTCCGCGCAGAGACAGCCGAGAATTCCGCCGGCCATGACGCCCGGCTGGCGGCCCGTCAGGCGGCAGAGGCCGAACAGACCCTGGTTGCGGCGCGTGAACGGGTCGAGCGGGTGCGGCGGATGACCCTGCCCCTGCCTGAGACAGGACTGGCCGCCGGGCGACAGGTGCTGACTCTGCAAGGCGTCAGGGTCGACGGCGAACGAGGCCTTCGGGTCGGTCCCGTCGATCTGAGGCTGACCGGAGCGGAACGGGTGGCGATCACCGGCCCCAACGGGTCGGGCAAGACCACCCTGCTGGACCTGATCGCAGGGCGGATCATGCCGTCAGCGGGCACGGTCGAATGCGCGGTGCCGCTGGCCCTGCTGGACCAACACGCCGGTTTGCTGCGCGACGACGAAACCCTGATCGAGGCCTGGCAGAGGCTGAACCCGGACGGCACACTGAACGACGCCCAGGCGGCGCTGGCGCGGTTCCTGTTCCGCAATGTCGAGGCGCACAAACGGGTGGAGACCCTGTCGGGCGGCGAGCGCCTGCGGGCCGCTCTCGCCTGCGTGATGACGGGCACGCGTCCGCCGCAGCTGCTGGTGCTGGACGAGCCGACCAACCATCTGGACCTGGACGCCATCGAGGCGGTCGAGGCCGCGCTGGCCGCGTGGGACGGGGCGCTGGTGGTCGTCAGCCACGACCGCGACTTTCTGGACGCGGTCGGGATCGAGCGCGAGATCCGGCTCTAGTTCTCCGACGACGGATCGCCTGGCACCGTCTGCACCGGCGGGGCGTCCGCCGGGTTGGTCGGCACCGGCGGGGTCGTCAGCGCACTGTCCTCGGTGCGGACGCCACGCAGGTGCTTGGCCTCTTCCTTTTCGCCGATGTCGAGGAAGCCGGGGGCCGAGGCGTTGTGCTGTTCCAGATTGCCGGTGCGGACGACGACCGAGCGATAGCCGTCCCAGATCATGTGGAGGGCGACATACAGCACGATGAAGAGGCCGACGTAGCCGATCCAGCGATGCTTGTTCAGCAGCTTGGCGATGAAGGTCGCGGCCACACCCATCAGGGCGATCGATAGCACCAGACCAAAGACCATGATCCACGGGTGATCGTGGGCGGCGCCTGCGACGGCCAGCACATTGTCGAGCGACATGGTGATGTCGGCGATCATGATCTGGACCAGGGCCGCGCAGAAGGTCTTGCGCTTGATGCCCATTTCCTCGGGCGTGGCCCCGCCGCCGTGGTGGGCAGCCAGCGCCATCTCCATGGCCTCGCCGGACTCGGCCTGGTCGTGAGTCCGCTGTTCCTGCAGTTCGCGCCACATCTTCCAGCACACCCACAGCAGCAGGAAACCGCCGGCCATCAGAAGGCCGACGATGGCCAGCAGCTGGACGGTGATCAGGGCAAAGCCGATGCGCATGATCACGGCGGCGGCCAGACCGATCAGAATGGCCTTCTTTCGCTGTTCAGCGGGCAGGGCGGCGGCCGCCAGACCCACGGCCACGGCATTGTCGCCGGCCAGCACCAGGTCGATCATCAGCACCTTGCCAAGCGCGGTCAGTTGGCTGGCGAGTTCGGGAGACGAGAGAAATTCCATTTCGGCTCTGTAAGGCAGTCAGGGGCGGTCCGGCAAGCGGTGAGCGATCCGTGTTTGTGCCCCTATTTCAGCTGGAGTAGGATTGCGCCATGACCCGCGACGAACTGCTTGCCAGACTGAGGGACCAGAAGCCGTGGCTGGCAGAGCAGGGGATCGTGAACCTGCGCCTGTTCGGCAGCTATGCGCGGGATGAAGCGGGGCCGGACAGCGACGTCGATTTGCTGGTCGATACCTCCCGGCCGCTGGGGTTGGAGTTCCTGACGGTCGAGCGGCTGCTGGGAGAGCGGCTGGGCCGGTCGGTCGAATTCTGCTCCACGGACGTCATGCACTCCAAGATCAGGAGCAAGGCAGAGGGCGAAGCGGTTGCCGTTTGAAGAGACGGACAGCATTCATCTCGATGAGATGCTGGACGCGGCCACGCGCCTGAGGGCGCATCTGCAAAGGATAACGGTCGAGGCCTTCGAGGACGATGCGCTGGTTTATGACGCGGTTTGCCTGTGTCTGATGCGGATCGGGGAAGGCGCGCGGCTGCTCTCTGACGCCGCAAAGGCCCAGCTGCCCGATGTGCCATGGCCGGATGTCATCAATCTGCGACATCGCATTGCCCATGGCTACAGTCACCTTCGGGGGTCGGTGATCTGGATGACCGCCATGCGCAGTGTTCCCGCCCTCGAGGCGGCCCTGCGCACGCTGCGGGCGCGGATGGACTGATCCTCAGCCCTGCTTCCTTGACGCCTCATAGAGGGCGACGGCGGCGGCGTTCGACACATTGAGGCTTTCGAAGCCACCCGGCATGGGAATGCGGGCAAGGGTGTCGCAGTTTTCCGCCACCAGACGACGCAGGCCGTCGCCTTCCGAGCCCATGACCAGGACGGTGGGGCGCCCGTCGAGCGCCTCGTCCAGCGTCATATCGCCCTCGCCTTCCAGCCCGACGATGTGCCAGCCGGCCTCCTGCAGGGTGCGGAGCGCGCGCGACAGATTGGTCACCCGGGCACAGGGCAGGCGCTCGGTGGCGCCGGCCGCCGTCTTGGCCAGCGGTCCGGCCAGCGCCGGGCTGTGCCGGTCCTGAACGATGATGCCGCGGGCCCCGAAGGCCAGCGCCGAGCGGAAGATGGCACCGACGTTCTGCGGATCGGTCAGCTGGTCCAGCATGACCAGTATGCCGCGCGCCGGATGGGCCAGATCGTCCAGATCCACGCCCTCCAGCGGCTTGACCTTGAACACCAGCCCCTGATGCACAGCGCCGGGCGGCAGCAGGCGCGCCAACCGGTCACCGTCCACCACCTCGACCGCGTGGCCGTTCAGCAGTTTGTCACGCTCCAGCTCGGCGGCGCGATCGGCCGTGGCCATCAGTCGGCCCATGCCCTGACGGGCCGGGTTGGCGAGCGCCGCCAGAACGGGGTGGCGGCCCCAGATCAGGGAATCAGGATCCAGTCGGTCACGGCCCTTGTCACGGCCCGGCTCGCGGGCAGGTTTGGCATCCCACGGGTCGGGCGCGGCGGCGCGATCCCCCTTGCGGCCGGGCTTTGCGGGCTCTTCGGCACGGCTCCGGGGGGGTGGTTTGCGACCGGATTTCCGGTCGTTGCGTTCGCGGTTCGACGACACTATAAGACGCGCTCCGATTTGGGAGCCCAAGGGCTTTCCGGGTTGGGCACCCCCTCTAACGCAGGCGATGCCCGAACCCGAAGTCTTTATTCGACATTGATCCTTCGGGGTCGGGTCGGAGGCCTGATGACGATCACGTACGTGCTTGGGGGAATGTCCCGAGTGGCAAAGGGGGCGGACTGTAAATCCGCTGCGTAAGCTTCGCAGGTTCGAGTCCTGCTTCCCCCACCACGCACGTCCGGGATCGCAAAGGGCCGGTGTCCAGACCGGAACCGGGTGTGGTGCCTACCGCTTATGGGGGCCACCGCATTCTCTGCGCGGGTATAGTACAATGGTAGTACAGCAGCCTTCCAAGCTGAATATGTCGGTTCGATTCCGTCTACCCGCTCCAGGTTTTTGACAGCACTTAGCGCCCCTCAACCCGGGCCATCAGGAGTTTTGGCCATGGCCAAGGAAAAGTTTGAACGCACCAAGCCGCACTGCAACATCGG
>CEPP01019532.1_pt1 | contig 14310 bp, 9 predicted proteins | sample 530521 | NCBI WGS metagenome assembly CEPP01 (sample SAMEA2620256, study PRJEB7988) | marine metagenome | biome: marine biome (ENVO:00000447); feature: surface water layer (ENVO:00002042); material: "saline water (ENVO:00002010), including plankton (ENVO:xxxxxxxx)" | depth 5 m | reverse complement strand
CGGATTTGATATTGATAATGGACTGCCCGATCATCGCGCAGCCCGCCATACCACCAAGCAGGCCGGAGCCGATGTTGGCAATGCCCTGACCCTTGCACTCACGGTTGCGGTCACTGGTGGTGTCGGTCAGGTCATCGACGATGGTTGCGGTCATCATCGATTCCAGCAGCCCCACAACAGCCAGCCCCACGGAGTACGGCAGGATGATCATCAGGGTTTCCAGGTTCAGGGGCACATCCGGCCACAGGAAGATCGGCAGAGTATCGGGCAATTCGCCCATATCACCGACCGTGCGGATGTCGAGGTTCAGGTACATGGCAACGCCGGTCAGAACCACAATGCACACCAGAGGTGAAGGCAGGATCTTGCCGATCCGGGGCAGCAGCGGGAACAGGTAGATGATGCCGAGGCCGGCCGCCGTCATGGCGTAGACATGCCAGGTAACATTCGTCAGTTCGGGCAGCTGCGCCATAAAAATAAGGATGGCCAGGGCGTTTACAAAACCGGTTACCACCGAGCGCGAGACGAACCGCATCAGGCCGCCGAGCTTAAGGTAGCCAGCGGCAATCTGAAGAACACCGGTCAGCAGCGTCGCAGCAAGGAGATACTCGAGACCATGCTCTTTAACCAGTGTCACCATCAACAGGGCCATGGCGCCAGTGGCTGCCGAAATCATGCCGGGACGGCCACCCACGAAGGCAATGATCACCGCAATACAAAAAGAGGCGTAAAGACCCACTTTGGGATCGACACCGGCAATGATCGAGAAGGCAATGGCCTCCGGGATCAGTGCCAGCGCCACGACGATACCGGCGAGCACATCGCCACGAATGTTCGAAAGCCAGTTGGCTTTTAGGGAATTCACCATAATGTCGGGTTTCCGGATTGCTGTGGAGATAAAAAAACTGAGATAAAACCGTCGATTGCACCCAACCTATCTCACGTTGGCTACAGGGATATGTCTCAGGGGATTAAACCAGAGGAAGAGGAAGCTGAGCGCTAGGGCGGAAGGATCGTCACGGTTTCAGTTTGCTGCACGGTTGATGAAAATCAGGTAACTGCGAATTTCAGGGTCGCGAAGCTTACCAGACCCCTAACGGGAAAGTAAGGCGGTTACGGGAATCTTCTTAGAGGTGTAACGACCGGTTGCACCTGCTGCTATCATCAACATATTCAATTATTAACAGGAGCCTACGCCCTCCCATGGATGATCTTGCTTCCCAGTTTCTGGCCGGAAACCAGACCACTCTCGACCTCGCCGTTGCGCTTTTGCTTGGCGCCATCATTGGCCTGGAGCGGGGATGGGATGCCCGGGAACAGAAATCCGGCGAGCGAATTGCCGGCATCCGCACCTTTGCCCTGGTAGGCCTGCTTGGCGGTATTTCCGCGGTATTGGCACAGGAAATCACGGAATGGGCGTTTCCCGTGCTTCTGGTCAGTGTCGTGGCCATGGCCATCGTGGCCTACAGCGAGCGCCTTGAGCATATCCGTAATTTCAGCATCACCGGTATGGTTGGCATGGTGCTGACCTTCTGCTTCGGTGCGGTGGCGGTGGCAGTGGACCCGGTCATCGCCACGGCCGCAGCGGTGGTAACCGCAATCATTCTGGACAACAAGGAAGAAATCCACGGTTGGGTCAACAAGCTGAAGGAACATGAACTGGATGCCGCTCTCAAGCTGCTGCTGATTTCCGTGGTCATGCTGCCGTTGCTGCCAAACGAAAAGATGGGGCCTGGCGGGGTTCTGAATCCCCGGGAAATCTGGTGGATGGTGGTGATGATCGCCTCCATTTCCTTTGTCGGCTATTTCGCCATAAGGGTCGCCGGTACCCGCAAAGGCATCCTGTTTACCAGCCTATTCGCCGGGTTGAGCTCGTCCACTGCCCTCACGCTGCACTTCGCCCGCCAGGCCTCGAAAACTCCGCAGCTCAACGCCCAGTTCGCCACCGGTATCCTGATTGCCTGCGGCACCATGTTCCCCCGTATCCTGGTTTATTGCCTGGTGATCAATCCCGATCTGTTGCCCAGTCTGATCTGGCCCGTGCTGGTGATGACCGCCCTGCTCTACGGGCCCGCGCTCTTTATCTGGCGGAAAAATGACCGAGAGCTTCAGGTAAGCCAACCAACCCTTAACCAGAACCCGCTGGATTTGACCTCTGCCCTGGTTTTTGGCGCGTTGCTCACAGCCATCCTGCTTATGGGCGAGTTCCTCGGCAACTGGCTAGGTGATGCGGGCATCTATTTCCTGGCAGCCACCTCCGGCATCGCGGATGTGGACGCAATTACCCTCTCCCTGACCCGCATGTCCAACAACAGCCTGGCCATGGGAACAGCAGTCATAGGCATTGTGATCGCCGCTGCCACCAACAACCTCGTGAAATCGGCGCTGGCCGGGTTTGTCGGCAATCGCCAGATCGGGCTGCTGGTCGGGGGGCCGATGGTGCTCTCTCTGGCAGCCGGGCTTCTGGTCGCCTGGCTGCAGTAATCCCTTACCTGGCCCGACGGAACGTCAGATTGTAACGATACCCGCCCGTTAGCGGGTGCTCCCCGGCTTTGAGGGTCAGCACGCCGTGATAACGCATCCGGGCCGGGCCGCCCCAGACCACAACGTCACCATGGGCAAGTGGCACGCGGATGGGGCGTTCGCTGCGTTTGAGACCACCAAACTGGAACACCATCGGCAGGCCCAGAGAAACCGACACGATGGGCTGCGTGAAGTCCTGCTCGTCCTTGTCCTGATGCAGCCCCATTCTTGCCCCGGGCTGGTATCGATTGATCAGACAGGCGTCCGGTTCAAATCCCTCAAAACCAGCGGTTTCGGCGGCGCTTCTGGCCAGTTCCCGGAAAGCCGCAGGCATGGCGGGCCAAGGCCGGCCGGATTCCGGATCCTCCGCCTGATACCGGTAACCCCTGCTATCGGTAACCCAGCCAAGATCCCCGCAGCAGCTCATGGCCGCAGACATGGCATGGCCACCAGGGGTCTTCATGTGTCTGAACGGCGCTTCTGAGGTAACCGTTTCAATGCTGGCCATGAGTGATTCGGCGTTCGGGAGCGCGAACTGCCGCAGCACCACCGCGCCATCCATCAGAGGCTCGACTGTCTGTTCCGGTGGCAGGTTAGAAAACAGGTCTTGGGTCATGACTACTGCCCCCTCATAAATGATTTAATCTAATAGCTTACGTGGCTTTTTCACAGGTCGATGAAAGCCTGTTCATGAAGCCGGGCTGAAAAACACGTATATTCTATGGGCTGATTCATTCCTGTTAAGGACTTATTAATGCTGTTTGCAATCATAATTGGCGGTCTGATTGGCTACGCCTTTGGCAAATTCCCGGGCTTTCTCATAGGTGCGGCGATTGGCGCCTTTCTCTTGAACCTTCTCAAGCGCCGCCTGATTGGCAAGCTCCAGAGCATTCAGTCCGGTTTTATTGAATCGGTTTTTGCTGTGATGGGTGCCCTCTGCAAGGCAGATGGCGTGGTATCCAGGGATGAAATTCAGATGGCCGAAGCCATGTTCGTTCGCTTCCGCCTGAATGAAGAACAGAAAGCCAAGGCAAAAACCGCCTTCAACCGTGGTAAAGAGCCGGATTTCGACCTGGATGCCGAGCTTAACCAGTTCCTCCAGGCCAGCGGACGCCAACCCGCGTTTCTCCAGATGTTCCTGCAGGTTCAGGTATCGGCCGTGGCTGCAGACGGCAAGGTGCACCCGGCCGAACACGAAATGCTGGTAAAAATCGCCCGTGGGCTGGGGCTACCGGAGAGCCAGGTGGACCAGCTGGAAGCCATGCTCCGAGGAGCCCACACCAACCGGGCCGGTGCGGGCCAGCCCTCCTCCGCTGATCAGATCAGCGATGCCTACAAGGTTCTTGGGGTATCGCCTTCCGCCAGTGATGATGAACTCAAGAAGGCCTACCGTAAGCTGATGAGCGAGAACCACCCGGATAAACTTGCCGGCCGGGGATTGCCCGAGAGCATGCGGGAGATGGCAGAGGAACGCACCCGCGAAATCAGTCATGCCTACGATGTGATCAAGGAAGCCCGGAAAAAATCTGCGTAAAGCCCTCTGCCGTCAGCGGGTCAGAACCAGCGCGGTACCCGCACGCGATAACGCTCGTAGTCCTCGCCAAATTTTTCCGCCAGCGCCTTCTCCTCCTCCCGGGCCTGGCGGGTGATCACCAGTACACCGGCCACCAGGCATACCAGGGAAAACACACTGGGCAAGGCCAGGAAAAAACCGAGTTGCCCAGCCATCACAGCCAGGAACAGGGGATTACGGGAGCGGCCAAATGGCCCGCCTGTGAGCAGTTTGCGCTTATCCTTCCGAGGATCGATACCAGAGCGCCAGTCCTCATGCATGTAGGCCTGCAGATAGTTCACCGAAGTAAATGAGCCAATCAGGAGGAGCATACCAACCAACAAAATCGGCCATACATAGAGCGGGCCGAACACGCCCAGCCAGGGGTCGATATCCGCAAAAATCCGCACCACGCAGACGCCGAGAATGAACGCCCGAAACACATTGAAGGTTTGCCGGTGCCACCAGGGCGCACTCCCTCGCTCACCATAGTTAATGTGCGAAAAGCGCATTCTCTGATACAGCCCGAGGCTTCGGCCAGCAAACTGCAGACCGATCATCAGAAAGAAAATGCCGAGAAAGTGGCGTACGAGGGGTTCAATAAATTCCATCAGGATCGCTTACAACGTTTTCAGGCGGACAGCTTATTATCTGAAGAGGTCTGTGAAAAGGCCCTGTGCTGGCTGCCGACCACTCACCCTACCTAAAATGACATGTCATCACGTTTTCAAATGCAGTAGAGTCGTGGAATCACTTTCAAGGAGAGTCTGGCCGTGAGCGCCCCGCAGTCCTGACACAGTTTCAGCAACGACGCGATAGGTTGCGATGACGCCACTGCCCTTGCCGAGAAGGTCCGCCGCCGGGAAATATCGATCACCGAACTCACGCAAGCCGCTATCGCTCGCGCACAGGCGGTCGAACCGCTAATTCATGGTCTGGCCGCGGCGAATTACGACCAGGTGATATGGACTGCTTCACAGCTTGATGCCACCGACCAGACCGGTTCCTTTCCCCTGTTCCGCGGTGTTCCAACACTGATCAAAGACAACACCAACGTGTCGGGCATGACCACACGGCACGGCTCCCTGGCCTTGCCCAGCGTTCCTGCATCCGATACCAGTCCATTTGCCCGCCAGTTGCTTGCCCAGGGTTTTCTGTGCCTGGGTAAAAGCACCCTGCCGGAATTCGGATTCAACGCCACAACCGAGCCCGCACACGCGCCGGCAACCTGTAACCCGTGGAACCTGGCCTATTCCTCCGGCGCCTCCTCAGGCGGTTCAGCGGCCCTGGTGGCGGCCGGCGTGGTACCCATTGCCCACGCGAATGACGGCGGAGGCTCCATACGGATTCCGGCCGCCTGCTGCGGCCTGGTCGGCCTTAAGCCCACACGAGGACGATTGATAGACAACGAAGCGGCGGCCTCCCTGCCGATCAACATTATCAGCGAGGGCGTAGTGACGCGCTCGGTACGGGATACCGCTAATTTTTTCGAGCAGGCCGAGACCTATTTCCGCAATCCCGGCCTGCCGCCCATTGGAAGAATGGAGGGCCCCTCCGGTCGTCCTTTGAGAATCGGACTGGTGCTGGATTCCATCAACGGTCACAAAACCGATGACATCACCCGACGGACTGTCGAAGAAACGGCGCTCAGGCTGGAAAAAATGGGCCACCGCATTGAGCCAGTGCCCGTTCCGGTGCACAGCACCTTCCCTGATGACTTTGCCCTGTACTGGGCACTGCTTGCCTTCGGCATCAGGGCCAACGGCAGGAAACTGCTTCACCCGGCCTTCGACAAACACAAAACAGACGGCCTGACCAACGGCCTCGACAGGATGTTCCGGCGACAGTTCTGGCGCCTGCCAACCGCACTCTGGCGGCTCAAGCGTTCCTGGCACGACTATGCACATGCCATGGCCGGATTTGATGCCGTGCTCACACCGGTACTTGGCCACACCACGCCCGCCCTTGGCCACCTGAGCCCCGATGTGCCTTTTGACACCCTGTTCGAACGGCTGCGCGAGTATGTGAGCTTCACCCCTCTGGCAAACGCCACGGGCGCACCGGCAATCTCATTGCCCATGGGCCACACGCCCGATCAACTGCCCGTGTCCGTTCAGTTTATGGGGCGGCACGGAGGCGAACGCACGTTGCTGGATATCGCCTTTACTCTGGAAGCCAACCATCCCTGGCCGCTGCTTTGCGATTTCAGCCGGAACAATCCTGGCAGGGGGGAACAAAACGCCAGGGACTCACTGGCCAATCCCGCTTGAAGTTGGACACTTATAAAAACAGCTGCCATATTCTTTAAAGAACTTAGACGTAACCTGATCAAGTATCCAAACCGAGAGCCAAGGCCGTTCGTAATTCTAAGAAGGACAATTTATTGAGCCCGGCCATGCGTGACAGTGAAGTCCTCGTGACCCACCACAAGGCACTGATGGAGCTGAGCCACAATACCAGCTTTATCGAGATGCCCCGCCCCCGGAAGCTGGCAGCCCTCATGGAGCTGTGCACCCGGCTGTTGGGCGTGAAACGGGCAAGTGTCTGGCTTTTCCCTCCAGAACGGGACCGGATCACCTGTGAGTGGCTTCACGACACAGAGCTGCCCGGCCGCAATAGCTGCATCGCGCAGAATGGCTCAGAGTTCAACCTGTTTCGCTCAGACCACCCCGACTACTTCCGCGCCATCACCGAAGAACGAGTCATTGCCGTGGAAGACGCCCGCAATGATATCCGTACCCGTTCCTTCGACCGCGATTATCTGTCCGTGCAAAACATTCATTCCATGTTAGACGCGCCGATTTTCGACGGCGAACAACTCAGCGGGGTTGTCTGCCTGGAGTCAAGTGTGCGCCGTGACTGGTCGGTCCCGGACATTTCGCTGTCAGCTGCCATTGCAGACACCATAAGCCTGATGAACACTCACGAGGCATGGCTGAGATCCAAGCGGGCGCTGGAATACGTCAGTCGCTACGACTCCCTCACCGGACTCGCCAACATTGATTCACTGCGTGACCGGCTGAACCACCTGGTGCGCAAGATCAAAGGCCGGGGTACCGGCAGTCTTGCACTGCTCTGGATTGACGTTGACCGCCTGAAAACCATCAACGATGGCCTTGGCCCTCAGGCGGGGGATCAGGTCATCGCCGATATCGGACAGCGCCTGAAAGAAATCCAGTTGGCGGGCAAGGACTTTCTGGCGCGCATTGGAGGGGATGAATTTGCCCTGGTTATTCGCAACTACACCCAGCCGAGCTTTCTGGACGAGGTGATCCGCGAGATCCACAGCCGTATTCGCCAGTCTATCCGGGTGTCCGATCAGGATCTGAATGTCAGTGCCAGTGTGGGCATCTGTCACTTCCCGGGCGATTGCCACGAGTCAGAAGAACTGCTCAGAGGTGCAGAGGCTGCGATGTACCACGCGAAGCGGCAGGGCGGGGACCGTTCGACCTTGTTCGATTCGGAAATCCAGATGACAGCCCGCTCCCGGTTTGCGCTCGAGAGCGAGCTGCGGGAAACACTCAGAACCAGCGGCCTCGATGTCTTCTACCAGCCAATCATGGACCGCACAGGAACACAGCTGGAAAGCGCCGAGGCCCTGGTTCGCTGGCAGCACCCGCAACGTGGCTGGCTGTCACCGATTGAATTTCTGGACGTGGCGCGCAGCGCCGGCCTGATGTATGAGCTGGGCGCCTGTGTGCTGAAAAACGTCTGCGCCCACTGGCGTGAGGCAAAAGACCGGAATACGCCATTACCAACGATATCCGTCAACCTGTCGGCAGAGCAGATATTGGTCCCAGAGTTGCCAGAGCTGGTAAAAGAGATCTGCGGTAACCAGGGCATGCCGGTCAGTGCCCTGCAGTTTGAGGTGACCGAAGACTCCATCCAGGGTGATTTCAGTGTCATCGGTCGGGTTCTGGAACAGCTGGTACACGCCGGCGCCGAGCTCGCTATCGACGACTTTGGCACCGGGTACTCATCGCTGTCCCGGCTCAAAAGCCTGCCCTTCTCCCGAATCAAGATCGACCGCTCGTTCATCAACAACCTCCCGGATGACGAAAACGATTGCGCTATCACCCTGTCGATCATTGGCCTGGCCAGGGGGCTTGGCCTTTCTGTCGTTGCAGAAGGTGTGGAGAGCGAAGCCCATGAAAGCTGGCTGTTCGAGAAAGGCTGCGACTACCTTCAGGGCTACCGTTACAGTATACCGCTTCCCTACCCAGAGTTTATCAAGCGCTATTTTTCCCAGTGATCCTGCACGTCAAATCCCGGAAATAGTGATAACACCTCCAGAAAACTCGCCTCCGGCGCGGCGCTAATGGTCAGTGGTTTACCCGAAACCGGGTGTCGGAATGCCATCCGGGTTGCGGCCAGCATCAACCGCCCCTGGCCGAATCGCTCTGCAAAATAGCGATTGTGGCGGCCCCGGCCGTGATTGGCATCGCCAATGATCGGGTGATTGATGTGTTTCATGTGCCTGCGCAACTGGTGCTTTCGGCCGGTTTTCGGGTTCAGTTCAACAACGGCGTAGCGACTGCTCGGGTATTTCTCGATCTCGACCGGTATCTCCGTCGTCGCCAGCGTGCGGTAATAAGTGAGAGCGTCCCGCACTGGCTGCTCTTCCCCTTTCAGCCGTCGATCCTCCGATTCCTCTCGCAAGGGATGATCAATCTCCCCGTGTTCCGGCGGCCAGCCACGCACCATCGCCAGATAGGTTTTCGCCACTTCACCGGCCATCATCGCCAGGCCGAGTGAGCGGGCCGTATCGCTGTCCCTAGCAAACAACAGAATGCCAGAGGTTGGACGGTCCAGACGGTGCACCGGGTAAACATGCTGCCCATCATTCAGCGCCCGGGCATACTGCAGCGCAAACTCGGTTTCATGTTTGTCGATGGGGCTCCGGTGCACCAGCAGCCCGGCTGGCTTGTGGACGATGAGAAGGTAATCGTCCCGGTAAAGAACACTCAGTGGATTCTGCATGGGCATCAAGCGTTTCTGAACCTCGCGGTCAGCCTACCGAAAGCCTGACCGGCCCGGTTACCCAGCACCAGCAATGCAGGTGTGAGCAAAAGCGTCAGCACCGTAGCAAACGCCAATCCTCCCGCGATGGCACTGGACAGCTGGGTCCACCACTGGGTTGATGGCGCACCAAGGCCCAGGGAGGGCGTCAGCAGGTCCACATTGACGCCGAGGACCATGGGCATCAACCCCAGCACAGTGGTGATGGCCGTCAGCAGCACCGGCCTCAGGCGAAGGCAACCGGTTTCCAGGGCGGCCTCGTAGGCCTCAACCCCGTCCTTGCGCATCTGGTTGTAGGTATCGATCAGAATGATGTTGTTGTTTACCACGATGCCTGCCAGGGCAATCGTACCCATTCCCACCATCACAATGCCGAACGACTGACCGTTTACCAGAAGCCCGAGCAGCACCCCGGCGGTGGAGAGCACAATCGCCGAGAGAATCAGGAAGGTCTGGTACAACGAATTGAACTGGGTCACCAGTATCAACAGCATGAGGCCGATGGCTACCAGGAAGGCCGTCGCAAGGAAGTTTGATGCCTGCTGCTGATCCTCGTTCTCGCCGGCAAACTTCACCGAAATTCCCTCTGGCGGTTCCGGCATCTCGGCCTGCAGGGCCCGCAGCAGCTCATCCACGCGGCGCCCCTGTGCCAGATCGGATTTGATGGTTACCGTGCGCTGGCCATCCACCCGGACAATACTGTTGGTTTTGTCGCCGGGGCGAAGATCGACGAATTCAGAGAGCGGCACCTGGCCCCGGGAGGTATGAATGGTCTGGCGCTGCAGATGATCCAGTTCCCGCCAGTTATTCGGAACTCGCACCACGATGTCCACTTCATCCCGCACGTCTTCAGGGCGATAGGTGGCCAGTTTCAACCCGTTGGTCACCAAGCGCACGGCACTGCCGATACCCAGCACATCGGTACCGAAGCGAGCGGCGGCTTCCCGGTCAACCTGCAGCCGCCACTCAATCCCCGGAAGGCTGCGGTCGTCTTCGATGTCCACGAAACCACCGAGCTCACGCATGCGGTCTTTGATTTCGTCCACGTAGCCATTGAGACTGTTTGCTTCGCGGCTGCTCACCTGTAGCTCTATCGGTTTGCCTTCGGCAGGCCCACCTTCCTGTTTGCGGAATTCCAGCTCAACGCCCGCTATATCAGAGGTCATGTCGCGGAAGTCCTCGAGAATCGCGCTGGCCGGTCGCCGGGTGAACCAGTCGGTAAACTGGAATTGCAGAACGCCTATGACATCTGGCGCCAGTTGCGAGCTGGTCTGTACCATTGAGCGGGCGTACAGGGCCTTCACCTCGGGCATGCCACGCAACCGCTGCTCCACTTCACGCACAATGGCATCCCGCTCCCACACTGAAAGATCACCCCTCGCCCTCACCTGAACCTGGGCGGAATCCGGCTCCACACTGGGGAAGAACTCAACCCCATGGTTGAAGCGGGCGTACGCGGCGTAGATCACGGCGATCACGCAGAGCACACCAATCAACGTCAGCCCCGGTGAACGAAGTAGCAGCCCCAGTACCCGTCGATAACCCTCCATCAGGCGCCCCGAAGAATGCCCCTGCCGCGCCCGGCGCCCCCCACTGGTGCTGCCCAGCACGGGCAGGAACACCAGCGCCATGGCCAGGGAAGCAATCAGACAGATAATCACCGTCAGCGGCAGGAACTTCATGAACTCCCCGACAACGCCGGGCCAGAACAACAACGGCACAAACACCGCCAGCGTGGTTGCGGTCGACGCAATAATGGGCCAGGCCATGCGACTGGCCGCCTCGGCCCAGGCGTGCTTTACCGTCTGCCCCTCCGACAGGTTCCGGTCCGCCAGCTCCGACACAACAATGGCGCCATCCACCAGCATGCCGGCCACCAGGATCAGACTGAACAGCACCACGATGTTGAGCGTGAGCCCCATGCTCCAGATCACCAGGATGCCGGTGAGGAAGGCACCAGGAATCGTCAGCCCCACCATAACCGCCGAACGCGGCCCCATGGCGGCAATCACCACAATCAGAACCAGCACGATGGCGGTGAGCACGTTATTCAGCAGGTCACTGAGAATATCCCGGACTTCCTCGGACTGGTCCATGATGTAGCGGATTTCCAGAGAGTCCGGCAGCTCCGGTCTGGCCTGATCAATCAACTCACGAACCTGGGCAATGGTCTCGATAATGTTGGCACCCGAGCGCTTGGAGACTTCCAGCACCAGCGCCGGCTCCCCATTGATACGAGCGAAACCGGTGGGGTCCTTGAAGGTACGCTGGAGCATGGCCACATCGCCGAAGGTGACCACTGTGTCACCGTCCACCTTGATCGGCATGGACATCACATCCTCGATGGTTTCGATCACCCCGGGCACTTTCAGGGCCATGCGGCCATTGCCGGTATCCAGCGAGCCGGCCGCCACCAGCTGATTGTTGCGGGTTACCAGCGAAGCCAGCTGATCAAAATCAACGCCATAGCTCTCCAGCACCTGGGGATCGACCACGATTTCCAGCAGATCCTCCCGATCGCCACCAATCTCCACTTCCAGAACTTCCGGGATAGACTCGATGGCATCCTGGAACCGCCGGGCGATGGTTATCAGCTCCCGCTCCGACAAGGGGCCAGACAGACCCACGGACAGCACCGGGAACAGGGACACGTTGATCTCGTTTACCCTGGGTTCATCCGCTTCCTGGGGCAGCTTGGTACGTGCTGTATCCACTTTCTCCCGCACGTCCTGAAGCGCCTTGTCCGGATCAAACCCGGCATCGAACTCCAGCATCACCGAGGCATGACCTTCCGAGGCGGTACCACGCATTTCCTTGATGCCTTCAAGCGAACGCAGCTCCTGCTCCATGGGCCGCACCAGCAGACGCTCGGCGTCCTCCGGGCTGATGCCATCCAGGGTCATGGAGACATAGATCATGGGGATGGTGACGTCGGGGTTGGCTTCCTTCGGGATGGTCTGAAACGCGGCAATACCCCCGAGCAGGAGGAACAGAAGCGTCAGCAAGGTGGTCCGGCTGCGATCAATGGCTGCGAAGATCAGTGCGCGCATGCGGTCTAGCCCCTGTCTTCAGCGGCGTCGACCGGCACAACCTGTTCCCCGGTGCTGACGAAACCACCGCCGCGGGTAATCAGGCGGATCTCATCCGGCAAGCCGGTCACCCAGGCACCCTCGGTGGATACACTCAACAACTTCACTTCACCGAACTCGACACGGTTCTCACCGTTCACGTATTTCACACCGGGGCGACCGTCATCACCGAGGGACAAATAAGCGGGTGAGATAAACATCGCCTTTACCTCCGGCAATGCCACCCGCAGGCTGGCGCTGCCACCGGCCACCCGTTTGCGATCCGGATTCTCCACCGCGATCTCCACGGCAAAACTCCGGGTTTCGGGCGAGGCAGCGCTGGCCACAAAGGTCACCACGCCAGAAAGACGGCTGCCATCCAGCAAATCCACGCGAACAGACTGACCGGGCGCCACATTGCCCACCGATTGCTGGGGGATCTGCGCGGTAGCCTTCAGGCGATCCACCCTCACCAATTGAAACAGGGGGGAACCCACCTGCACCAGATCGCCGATATCCACCGATTTGCTGTTGATAATGCCGTCAAAAGGCGCCTCGGGAGTGAGGTGGCTGATGGCCTGTCGGGCACCGGTCAGCTCCGCTTCAGCGGCAGCAAGTTCGCTTTCCAGGCTCAAAATCTGGGATTCCGAGGCAAGGTTATTGGCGCGGAGCCGGCGGGCCGCCACCAGGTCCGCTTCCAGTTTCCGAACCTGGGACTGCCAGCGCAACACCGCGGCACTCCGCCCTTCATCAGCTATCGTAAGCAGCTTCTGACCCTGCTGGACCTGCTCACCCAGACTCACAGCCAGAGACTCCACGCGGCCGGGCACCTGGGCACTCAGCATCACCGAACTCCAGGGCTCCAACTGGCCCTGCAGCATCAGGCCCGGCTCATGCAGCCGGGCCGTCAGGGTTTCCACCTGCACCGTTGTAGGCTGGCCATCGCCGCTGTCCTGACGTTCCGGAGCCTCGTCACTGGCCACCTTCACCTCGCCAGTCGCCATCCAGATCACCATTGCGATCACGATCAGAAGTGACAGCCCAAGAGAACCCCATTTTGCTTTCGTCATTGAATGCTCACTGTTACTGAATCGGAGGTTGGCAGAAAAAACCGGCAATTAACGGTTGCATCCGGCTAAAAACGTGGGGTAGATTCTACACAGAATCTTTTTACGAATTCAGAGCAGACTGTCGATTTTATGAATCTCAACGCAGTGATTGTCCTTGTGAAGCTTGTCCTGGTGGTCGTGGTACCGTCCGGGGGCTTCTGCGTGGACAAGCGGGTGAGATAGCGACAAACCTGACAAGACACCAGAAACCCCCGGCACCGAAAGGTCCCGGGGGTTTCTTTTTTTACGGCAAAAGAAAAGGGAAAGACGACCATGAACGGCGCACAGCACATTCTTGACGCGTTCCACCGCCACAACATCAGCACGGTTTTCGGGTATCCGGGTGGCTGCATCATGCCGCTATACGACGCGCTGGTGGACGATGTGGGCGTGGAGCACGTGCTGTGCCGCCATGAACAGGGCTGCGCCCTGGCGGCAGACGGCTACGCCCGGGCCAGTGGCAAGCTGGGCGTCTGCATTGCCACGTCGGGCCCCGGCGCCACCAACCTGATCACCGGCGTTGCCAACGCGCACCGGGATTCCATTCCCATGCTGGTGATCACCGGCCAGGTTCCCTCGGGCCTGATCGGCACCGACGCCTTCCAGGAAACCGACGTACTGGGCATGACCCTGGGCATCGTTAAACACAGTTACCTGATTGACGATGCAGACAGCCTGCCGACCATCATGGAAGAGGCGATCGAACTGGCTCAGAGCGGTCGCCCCGGGCCGGTCTGGATTGATATTCCCAAGGACCTGTTGCTGAGCGAAGCGGCCTATGCGCCCTTCCCCCAGCCTGAAGCCCGTGAAACAGCTTCAACCGACCTGACGGACGCCCTGGCAATGCTGCGCGCAGCCCGCAAGCCCCTGCTCTACAGTGGCGGTGGCATCAGCCTGGCCCACGCCGAGGACAGCTTCCGGGCCTTTGCCGAATCCTCCGCCCTGCCCGCGGTTGTAACTCTGAAAGGCATCGGCAACCCCGGGAAACACAATCCCTACAACCTCGGCATGCTGGGCATGCACGGCTCCCGGGCTGCCA
>CEPP01020125.1_pt1 | contig 14426 bp, 10 predicted proteins | sample 530521 | NCBI WGS metagenome assembly CEPP01 (sample SAMEA2620256, study PRJEB7988) | marine metagenome | biome: marine biome (ENVO:00000447); feature: surface water layer (ENVO:00002042); material: "saline water (ENVO:00002010), including plankton (ENVO:xxxxxxxx)" | depth 5 m | reverse complement strand
AGTAGGTTTAGATCTGCTACTACCGCACTTGTTCCCAGCAATGCCATGTCTGCAATAGTATCTGAGTTTCCAAGCAAACCTATTTCTGTAATTACGGTAGCAAGGCTGTCAATGTTGGTTGTTGTTGATCCTAGTTCTAAAGAAGTTCCGTTTGAATCAAATTTTATAATTCTGTTTGCGTTATTAGAAGCTGTGCCATCATAAGGAAATTGTAATGGCCCGCTAGTTCCAGTACCCGTAACGGTTCTAGGCGTAGTAACTTTGAGCTGGATAGATCTATCCATCATTTCTTTTAATTGCTGTTGCCTCATTAAAACATTATCAAGTTCTAAATCTAAGTTTGCGGTTGTAATGTCGGCTGCATTATTTAAAACTGTAGTTCTGGATAAAGCTAAGTCTCCAATAATTGTTATAATGTCACCGCTTGAAGGCGTGTGATTAGTTCCTCCAGATCCAGAGTTATCTATAAAAGTTACTGTGCCTGTGCCATTAGTGTTTAGCGTTACGTTGTAGTGCGTGCTTAAAGTTTGTAAGGTATCATTTTTATGGACTTCTACTTCGCTTGTAGCGTTAACTTGAAAATTAAAAGCATAGGCAGCTTGGCCAGTAGATGTAAACTGAGTTCTTCTTGCTACTTCATTAACTGCAAACGTAGCCACTATCTTCTACCTCTTAATCTAATTTGCTCATTAATTTCATCTATTCTTAGTTTAAGCCTAGGATACATATCAAACAACAAATCTTTTGCGATACTTTTTCTTTCAGCTAATATAGCATTTAACTCGCTTATTTTTTCTTTAGGTAATAAATCGTCAAAGCCTTTGCTGTCTATTTCCTGTTCCATTTCTTCTAGCATGGTTTGGTTGCCCATTTCTTTGCTATCATCGTTTATCAATTTAATATAATCATAGTATTGGTCTTGAGATAAAGGTACGCCTCCTATCTTAGATTTTGGCATACTTATCCCTAGTTCTAATTGAAGCAAAACGTCATCGACTCTGTTATATCTTTCATTCATAATTTTAACAGGTGATACGACTCCACCTTCTGGGCCTTCCATATTCTCTCCCCATAAGTTTAATCTAGGTTTAAGATCTGGGTTGTAAAACGGACTTCTAACAGCTGCATTGTTATATACTTCATAAAACTTTCTAATCGGCTCTGGTATATCGTAGGCATCTTCGTCCATAAACACAGAAAAGAATATATTCTTTTTAGCGTTCTCTCTTTGTTCTTCTGTAAACAAAGTGTCATAAATTGTAGGATCTTGCATTTTTGTTAGGTAATTATTAAAAGTACCCGTTGGCCCACCTTCCATAACAACGCCAACCGTAGCTCGACCTACTTGTTCTGTTAGCTGCGCAAGTATTCTTGTAAGCATGCCTTCTGGATCTCCTCTATTACCAGACTCTAAGACTTTACCAATATCAGATATTGCTGTCATAAAAGGTTGATCAGTTATATATGAGAATACTGCTGTCATAGAAGAGGCAGCTAATCTCAGCATGCTTGCTTCGTTCTCTCCATCTGCAAACTGGTCTGGTCTCGACATAGCGTATGCTGTATCTGCGGCCATTGCTAAGACAGCAGATATTGGATCAAATCTTGCATAGCTTATAGCTTTATATTTTCCGTCTTTTTGTTTGATCATAAACGAATATGGTTGATAACCTTTTCTAAAAAAAGTTTCTCTTTCTGCTCTGTTATATGGAGCATGACCTGTTATTAAAATATCTTGATTATCGCCAATCATTCCACCATAAGCGTATTGCCCAAAGGTATACATCATAACCCCTCCTGTTCCGAGTTTAGCAAGAGCTAACTGTCTAGCAGCTGGGCCATTTTCCCCTAATAAATCTTTGCGTACACTAGGCATAAAGGCAGCCATCATTGGGTTACGTCTAGATGCTTCTAAATATATATTTGTAATTGTTTTATAGAAAGGCACAAACACTCGCATAGCTGGATGATTGACTGTGCTTTGCATTTTTTTTAAAAAACCGTCTGGCAAGTCTGCTTGGAAAGTTCCTTCTTCCATAGCTTGTTTAGCTTTGGTAACGGTATCGTTGTTAGGACTAGTAACAGTTTTAATATAAGTTTCTTCTGCTGCTTCTTTAGTACCGCCATTTTTAATTACTTGATTATAATTTCTTTGTGCAATTCTGTTAATTTCCATTTTATATAAAACGCCTTTAGCGTACTCATCTTCTCCTACAAGGAATCTTCCTGGTAATCTAAAATAGCTACCCATCAATTCCAAACTATCACCTACAAAATTATCTCTATACTTTTCTGGCAACAGTCTTTTGCCCATGGCGTTAGGCCTTCTTAAATCTAATTTTGTTGTAGCTGTATCACCAGTTTTAAAACCGTGTTTCATGTTTGCTACGCCCAATCTATGCCCGTCTCTTATTGCATATATTTGGGCCAACACTTCATTAAACTGTACGCCATCTGGGCTTGAGAGTCCTGGTATTTTATTTAAACCAGCAGCTATGCCTTGCTCACCAATTCTTAAAACATTAAAACCGAGGTTTGCTGACATGTTAACAATGTGAGTTATTGGAGAGGACAATAAAGAGTTTACCCAAATTTCTGTCCATGCATCTGTTGCTCTTTTAAAAAATCCTTCATGTGCAAACTTGCCAGCTTGATAAGGTTTCAATGTTAAGAAATCACTAGCTATTTGCATAAACTCTTCTTGGTTTCCAAGGTTAGTAAATTTTTCTAAGTAACTTACGAAATCTTCTGAAAACTCTGTACTAGGTTTATCAATGTATTTTAGTGTTGAAAGTTTTCTAGCTGACTGTGTTATGTCTCCAGCTGTTCTAGAATACAAAGATCCAAACAGTCTAAGAGTTTGATAAAACTGTAATTGCTTTTCTTGTGATAATGCACCTTTTGCTTTTATAGCTTCATTAGCTAACGATGTTAATCTTGTGTACAAAAGTTTAGTTTCGAGTATTCCTCTTAATAACATTGTATTATCGTAAGGAGGTTTCTTTTTTAAAATATGTAAATAGACATCGTTTCTTCCTAACTGCCCAGCTTTGTTAAGCATTACGTCAATACTTACTTTTTCACTAGATTCAATTTCGTCTAGTTGTTTTTTAAAAACAGAATTAACTAAATCGCTAAAACCGTTTGCTCCTGTTTGGCCATCTATTTCTTGGAAGATTTTTTGTAAAGCTTTTGTTTGTGTGCCGTCAACATTAGATATACCTAGATTTTCTGTAAAGGTATTTACTTGTAATATTTCTTCGTCAGTAAAATCTTTAAAAACTATGTTGCCTGTATCTTCTTCTACAATAAAATCTTTTTTAATTTCTGGTTTTAATTCTTCTTGTTGTTTGAGTCTTAACTCTTCTTTGGTAAGATCTTCGTCTGCTTTACCAATATAAGTAGGTTTTTTGGGAGGCCTTAAAAAAGCTACCTCTTCATCATCAATAGTATCTGTTGTTGTTATTAATGTATCTTCGGGTTTTTCTTCTAGAGAAATGCCGTCATCAGTATCTAAGACTTGACCGTCATCGTTGATGACTTCTTCTATAAAATCTTCTTGATTATCCTTTAGAAGGTTTGGAGGCTGATTGTTCTGATCCTGTATTGCCATCAGTTCCCTCCCCTGTTATTTTGTAACCTTGTTTCTTCAAGGACGCTAGCAAGTTCTTCAATGCTTTTTCTCGTGTCATCGAAGAGTTTATCTCTATAAGCTCCACTTTCTTTGAGTTTTTTAATGCCATCATCTGTACCTATTGTTATTTCATTATTTCTGCCTTCATTGACAGCTCCCAAATCTGCAATACCTTTTTGATCTCCAGCTTTTGCAATAGCTAAAGCTTCGTCTAGATTATCGACCACAATAACCGCATCCAAATAATATACGCCATTATCTAGCCAACCACCAGCATGTACTCTAGTCTTAGTTCCCATTTTAGCATAGCTTTCATTCAAATCAAAAATGTTGTTTATGAAGTCTCTTGCTTCTTTTACGCTAAACTCTGCAATATCTTTTTTGATTTCTAGTGATTTCATAGGTGCCACACTATAACCTGTTATTGGGCTAGGCTTGCCGTCTATAGAATTAGTGAATCCGTCTGGATTTTTTCTAATCCAATTATGTAATTGTCCGCTTAATTGTATAGGAACAGACTCGTCTACTTGTTTAACATCTTCGATAATTGTAGGATCAGATCTGCTCCCAGCCTGTATGCTTTCGCCCTGTCCTTCAAGGTTACGAACCTTTGTGACAAGCTGTTCGATTTCGTCTGCTCTTTCGTTGAGTGCTTTTGCATAGTCTCTTACCTCGTCTAAGTTTTTAATATTTGTTTTTCCGCCTCTCGGAATCATTTGATTGTACGACCATATAGATGCTTGTGCTTGTTTGGGCGTATATCCTAGTATATTTGCAGCTTCTGTAATCATTTGTTTTACTTGTACAATGTCTACAGGTTTAGCTCCTTTTTCTGCTTTACTTCCAAACCCAAAGAAATATTGCAACATGTGCCTATCTACAACGACCTCGTCATCCGTTCCTGTTTTCATGGCTTCTACAAAATCTGGTACCTTGTTACCTCCAAGATAGGTTTCAATGCCAAAACTTGTTTGGGTTTTTGGTAAACCAAGTCTTTCTCTTAAAGTTTGTTTAGACGGAATGTCTCCAGTTTTTGCATCCATGATGCCTTCTAGTCTTTTTAAGTTATCTATTACGGCTGGTACTACAGGTAAATCATCTACAGTTCTTGCTCCGTCTCCAATATCTGCTGCTGATCTTGCATTAGCAAAAGTTCCGTACTCTTTGAGATACTCATACACTTGTAGAGCTTTAGATATGTTTTCATCTACGCTAGTATTTTGTGATGTGATAGCTGTTATTTCTTCAAACAAATCTGCGTCATCACCAAACAAATCTTTTAATTTAGGTTTGTGTCTAACATACCAATCTGATCCGCTTTTTGCAGTTTTAATACCGTCTAAAACTTCTTGCATAGATACAATAATTTCAGACGGTTTTGTGGTTTTGTTTTTTAAAAATGGATTTTCTGGTATTTCTGTTTTTCTATCGTATTCTAATAATTCTTTTTTATCATAAGTAATTAATTTTATATCTTCTGGTGTAGATGTTTTTTTTCTGCCTACAGATTTGAATAAAGGAATTACTACCTCAATAAGAGCAGCAAATGGCGAATCTCCTACAGCTGCTTTAAATTTATTTTCTAACGCAGCTCCAGCAGAGCCATCTTTGTTAGGTGTTGCTAAATAAAGAAAAGTTTCTTGAGCTAAATTTTTGTTTTGTTCTTCAGATAAGTTTGGAAAAAACTCTGCTATAAATGACATTAGGTTTGGATCTTCAGCGGTTTGCACCGTGCCTACCGTTGCCTGTTCTGCTACTAAAGCTCTCATAACGGCTGGCTGTATTTTGCTAAACATTTTAGCGTAAGAAACTATTCCCATAGGCCCATACTGAATGAGAGGTTCTGCTATACTGCCAGCAATAGTTTCTGTCTCTCCAATACGTTCATAAAATTTTGCAAAATTGTTTTGAAATTCTTTATAAGTTTCTTCGTCTGCAACGCCTATCTCTACTAAACCAGCATGCACAAGTTGTCCAGCTCCTTGTATGCTTTTAAAAAATCCTCTTGTTGCTCCTATCCCAATATCTGAAAGCGTGCTTCTTTCTGTATCGTTCATAGCTTCTTCTTCTGCTCTTTTAGCAAAAAGATTTGCTGTGGTAAAATTACCAAAAGCTTCTCCTACATTACCAGCTTTATCCATTATTAAATCTGGATCAGCAACATTTAACAAAGCTTTGGTTTTAGAATTGTTTTTTAAAATATACCCTTCTTGCGAAAGAACATAATCGTCACTTTCTCTTGTGTCAATGTGATCTAAATATCTTTTTGAAACTTCGTCCATTGCCTTTAATTTCTTTGCTCCAATAATCTTAAATGACTTTCTAGCCCATTTATTGTTTGTATGATCTCACTTGGTTTTTCCATATCAAATGGCACTACTTCATCTAAGTTATCGCCATCTGGCGTTTTTGTTAAACCTAACTTCATGTTTTTAACTAAGTCATGTAGCTCCCTAAGTTCTCTAATTAAATTTCTTGTTTCATCTTCGTTTCTCAGTATTTTATTCATACTGTCAGAGGATTCTACACCCGTAAGACCTTCTCCCCCGTATGTTCTTAAATACCTAACCCAGCTTTTACCTCTTTGCAAAAAAGTGTTTGCCATTATTTGTTTTTGAGAATCATTAATATTGGTTTCTAAAGTCATTGTTCTATCTGTTTCTTCAGCTATATTTTTGTATTGATCCATAATTTGTTCTGGGCTAGCGTTTGGATTATCTTCTGCGTATGTGTATATTTGTTCCATAATTTTTTGGTATCTTACCATTGCTTCTTGATTTGCGTCACTAGATGATCTACCTTCATCAGTAATACCGAACCTTCTTCTTGCTATTTTATCTATTGTACTTAATTTAGCATTTCTAGCTGTGCTTATACCTTTAATATAAGTAGTCATTGTTTTTTGCGATATAATTTTTTCTTCTCTTAATTTTCTAACAGTTACAACATCTAAAGATCCAGAAAATAATTGTTCATCTAAAAACGATTTAACCTCTGGACTTAAAAACACTTCGTTCTCCTCGTCTTGTTGGAATTCATCTCTCATTTCGCTAGCTCTTTTAGGATCAAGTTTTTCCATAAGAGAAATAGCATCTTCCGCCTGTTTTCTGTTGTTGTTAATATCTGCATTTGCATACTCTTCTTCTATATCGTTTTTAGTATCAGCAAGGTATGCTTCTTCTGCTTTTTCTTTATTCTCTTGATCTTTTATAAAATTTTCTCTGTACTCTCTAACTTGTTTTAAAACATCTTTTTGTTCATCCTCTGGTAAGCTTTCAAACATCTTGCGTGTGCTTACGTCCCCATTAAAAGTTCCGTCTATTACTCCTTTTACTTTTTTGTTTACGCTAACATTATCAACGCTTAATATAGCCTCTTTAAAGATTTTATTTTTTTTACCTGTCAAATACTTTTCGTCTAGCTTATTAACAAAATTACTAATTTCTGAAGCGTTAAAATTTTGCCCTATAAGCTCTTGTACATATCGTTTTTTTACAGATTCGTATTCTTCGTCTACCGTTATAGGCGTGAATTTACCATCCGCATCAAGAATTTCTCTGTCAAAAGTTCCATGAAACATATCAGATATATTTGAAATTAAGTCTTTGCTATAGCTCATAGCAGATGCTTTTCTTGCGTTTTTTATATCGGTAATTCTGTTTTCTAAAATAGAGTTGTATTTTGTTGTAGCTGATGTTGCCAGCTTCCCTTTCAACACTATTGCTGTCTCTGCATCAACATCGGCTATAGCATCAACATAACCGTTAACTAAAGCATTAAAGCTTTGTTCAACGACTCCTAAATCTGTGCCATTCAATATAGCGTCAGCTTTTAAGGTGTTCATGTTGTTGTTAGCTGCGATTGCCATATTTGTTGCTAACACATTTGCTTGTGTTGCTTTTATAGTTTTGCCAAAAGTAGTATAGTCGTTTCCTTGCAACATAGCCGCTCTTTCTGTTGGATTAGCGTTTAGATAATCTTCTAACTGTATTGGATTGTCTACGGCAAATTCTTTAGCTTCTTTTATAAGTTGTTCTTCACTAAGCTTGTTTGCAAACTTAAACATGCCGTCTAATTGAGCGCCTAAATTTCCGTAAGCTTGCGAGCTAACTAGTTGATCTGCGCCAGCAGAAAAATTAGGTATTCCGACACCTTGTATTAACCCGCCTCTATTTATTTTTCTAGCCATAAATTATCCTGTGTACGGTTCTGCCGTATTACCTCCGCTACCTACAATGGTAGGCCCGCTAGAAGGTGTTGTTTTGGGAGTTGCATCAAAACCTCCTGTAGTACCTATAGTTCCTATATCAGTTCCTAGTCCAAAAATAGCGTTCATGATTCCAGCCTTTGCTGCTTGTTTACCAGCCTTCTTCAAGTTATTAAATTCTATCAGTCCAATATTTTGTGTTATTTCTTGGTTAAGAGTAGCCATATTAAAATCTTCTACGCCAGATTTTACATGAGTCACTTGAGCTACCAGATTAGATCCATCGTTGGTTAAGCCTCCACCAGCTGCGGCTTTAGCAATAATTGTACCAAGCTCGGTATTGTTTTTCTTCAAAACAGCAACACCCTTTTCTTTATGTTCAATTCTTTCTGCCTTAAATTTTAGTCTAGACTGATCTGCTTTTGCATCATATGCTGCTTTTTGCGCCATGCCTTGTTGATAGGTTGCGTATGCTTTGCCAACCGCTGCTATTACCGCTATTACTGCAAATGGATTCATATTATTTTTGCCCCACGCTTACTTTATATTCAATACCAAGTAAAGTAAAAAACAAAGGCTGTGATTGAGAAAAAGTCATTTGTCCTTCTCTGTCATATCCAAGCATTGGCTTTCTTCTTTTCTTCCCTGTAAAAAACTCTGCATTGGTAAAAGCAAAATCATTACCGTTTAGAGTTAAGTTTTGAGACAAGTACACTAGAGCTGTTGCCTCAGTAATTCTTTTCTTTTGTCCTACAATATTACCGCTTGCTAATTTTAATTCAGTCGGCATTGTTTTAACAATAGGCGTGTAATCTAAACCTATTTCTACATAACTTGTAGGAACGCTGTCAAGAGTAATCCCTCCAGAGCTTACAGTTTTATCTGATTGCATGCCATCATCTGCAATAACTTTTACTGTTTTCCCTTCTAAATGTGACAATCCTGTTACAGAAGTGCTAGACGGTTTGCTACCGCCAGATAACAAAGTTGCACTATCTGTAGTATTGTCATCGTTAAAACATTCTACATAATATTTTGTAGCGCTATTGACCGTCCTTTTCACAACAAAATAAATTTGATCAACGTCTACACCGACATTTTCAAATGTACCATCTGTTGTCGACAAACTTGGAGCTATAACATTTTGTCCTCTTAGAATTGAATATGTTGCTAAAGAGCCATCTGTTTCATTTACTAACATTAACAAATCGCCATCTGTTGTAGATGTTGCTTTTCTTAAAGACATGTCTTTGGGTGATTTTAATAAATGAGAAGATAGTAAGGATATATTGTTAGAAATATATGAAAGCTCTACATCACTAAATAAAAATTCTCTTAATGACTTTCCAGCACGTTGTACAAATAATGTTCCGCTTTCAGCCCCAACGGGTTTGATGCCTTCTTTAGATCCTCTACGAGTTGCCCCGTTTACTACTATATTGCTTGGAGTAATAGGATCTAGAGAAGATTGTGGTAAAAAGAATTCTCCTCCCTTGGTAAATATTTGTAAGTCTCTACCAGAAAACATTCCTGTTATAGCATTTGTGCTATCTGTTGATAATGTAATTTCTATAGCGTCATCATCTAATCCTTCGCCTGGGTTAAAATCAAAAAACCTTGCTACTCTCGAAGCGTATAGTGTATTCGGTCTAGATTTAGCTCCACCAAAATACAAACGCCCTTCATGAAAAGTACAAGTTCTGGGATACCCTTTAGTTCCAGACCATTGTACCTCATACCCTGTTTCAATAAATGATGATCCAGAAGCTAAAGCTGACGTGTTAAAAAAAGGTATTTCTACTATTGCTTCTACCACAGTACCAGAAACTAATCTGGTTACTCTTGCACGGCCTATACCGTCATTAGCCTCTATGTATTGATTTACATGATCAGAAGTAAATACGCTACCGCCAGCTGTCAAAGTAATTTTACCGTCTGTAGCAGATGGTGTTAGAGTTTGATTAATTGTAGTTGTGCCTAAAGTAAATGGATGGAAAGGCGTATACTCAAAAGTTAAATCAGATATTGTCCACGCTGTATGAGATGCTCCTCTTACTATTTTTTTTGGAGCCATATCTTCTTGCACTACAATTAGAGTATCTGCTGATTGCGTAAAATCCATTGTAGCTAAATTTGCTGTTCCAATGGTAGTCGTTAAAAAATTATCTGATCCTCCGTTGATGGCGGTTTGCAAAACCTTGTCTTTAAAAACAAACATTTTGTTGTTTGCAAATAACAACATATAGCTTTGTGTTGTTGAAAATTCAAAAGGAATAAGTCTAAATGCTGATCCAGCAGAGGTAACATCTGTTATAAATTGTAAACCTGGCCTTCTTTCTGCTCCTCCTTGTGGCTGTATCAAAACATTTCTAGCTTGTTCAAGGCCGTTGTAATATTGATTGATGTCTATTCTTCCTTTTAACAAAGGATCTAGCTCGCCTGTTGTAAAATTTGATTGTATGGTTATTGCTCTGCTCATTATCTAACATCTGTTAATGGGAAATCTACAATGGCGTAACTTGGCTTACCTCTTCCGTCTACGTTAGCGGCTTGTCTAAAATAACCGCCTCTGCCATTTTCTACAGCTGTTCCTAATGCTATTTGCCTCCAATAATCACTTTTATCAATTTGATCTGTTACGGGTTCTGCTAAATGCCAAGCCATCATATAAACCAAAAGTTGTACGAAATAAGATGGCATAACGCCTTCTGTGATTACGCTTGATACATAATCTATGTAAATCTTTTCTTCGTTTGTTGCTATTGCTGGGCCAGAGCTTGTGTATATTATTTCGTAGTTTTGTATTGGCAATATGCCTGTTGAGCTTGAATTGTAAACTTGTACTGCTGTGCCAGTTACAGCAGTTGAAGGAAAATCATATTGATAGTCCCATTCGTTAACTGGGGTAGTTGATGATCTAGAAAGTTGTTGTTTTACTAGAGCAAAAGACCAAGGATACAAAGAAAGAGTTTGTCTTTTTACCGTTTCATAAATTGTGTTACAAACGACAGCAGCATCGTCTGTAGTGTCTGAAAGACTTGATATTGAGTCTGATCCTAACAGCAACAAAGCTTGGTTGCATATAGTTACGTTTGTATCTCCAGATGCCATACTTTTCTCCAAAGCCTCCCCGCAAAGCGGGGAGACCAATAGTTAGTGATTAGTCACTATCAGTTGCGGAAATAGCAGTACCATCCCCAATGTCAACAACGCCAGAAGCATTGCTCACAACGGGGTGTAAGCTAAATGTAGCTGTACCGCCTGTTGAAGCGTGGATATAAATTAAGTCTCCGACCTTTAAAACGTCAGAGGCATCATTAAAGTATCCAGACGCATCAATCGCTGTTTTAGCATCAGTCGATGTGTAGCTCCATACTTGAGGAGCGTTACCAGCTTTTGCTTGTCCACCTATAGGCTGTAAGCCTGTACTAGAATATGCCATTATTTACTCCTCCTATTCTTCGCAAGTTATTTTTACTATGCCTTCATCATCAATAGCTACAGCACCAGCACTAAACATAGAATTAACTAAGAAAGATGTCTTTTCTGGGACATAATTAATCTCAGTTTTTTGATTCATGTTTACTGCCATACCGCAAGCACTACGATGAAAAGCAAAGCATGTTCTATCGCTAGATGAGAGAGGAAGGCCTCCTTCGTCTCTATCTCCTAATACATAGAAGTTAAAGCCTAAGAAAGTGTTAATCTCTCCGCTAACTAACGCCTTAATTGATGCAAAATCACCAGAAATTGCTCTTTCATCACCTAGTAAACCAGATAATGAATTAGCGTGAATTACTATGTGTCTGTCGTCAAACGGTACATTTTTAGCATCTAATGCTTTTTTAGCAGCTATAAGCTTACCAACATTCAAATTAGATGCGGCAGCTGATCCGCTTGTTACAACAGTTTTAGCAACCGTTGAAGGTGAAGATGCAGCGTCTAAAGCATCTATAATTAATTGATCCATTCTTCTACCAATAGCTTTACTAACTACTGTTACAAGTTCTGATCTTTCGTCAAAGTTTACCTTTGCTTGATGGAAAATGTCGCTATATTCAGCAGCATTGTAATCACTCATTGTAGCTGTCACTTGTGAGTAAGTAACATTTAATGGGGTTACATCTGTCTGTGGAATTCTAGCGGTTGCAGATCCCTTACCAAGTTTAGGAAACTTATATGTATTGCCTTGTACACCTTGTCTAAGTCTTACACAGTTTAGTATAGAGCTTTCACCTTGATAAGCTTGCTTTACTTCTGCGTCAAAAAGCGTAACAAAAGCATTTGTAATTGATTGTGCCATACAAATTTCTCCTTTGTATTGTTAAACAAATTTATACCTTTGCAGTTATCTGGAATCAAGCCAGGCTGACATTGTGTACTTTCACACAGCCAGAAGGCCAATGAATGGTTATCTTCAATTTTATCTTAGTCTTTTTGTACTAAAAAATCAAATTAAAATAGACATCATCTGATATCCCCTGTTGAAGTTGCGTCACCAGGAAATAATTGTTCTGCTATTTTTTCTACTTTCATTCTATACTGTTTATCTTTTTTGTACTCATCAGAGCCAACCATTGCGTAAAATTCTTCTTTGCTTGGCAATCCATCAACATTTGCTGGCGCAGTTGGGATAGGTTGCCCTTCATAGTATCTTCTAAGCTTGGTAATTACGCCAATCCCTTCTGCTGTAGCAGCTAAAACTTCTACTTCTTTTACATCGTCTGGCCCAAGTACTCCTTTGTCTACAAGACCTCTAACCCAAGTAACAGTTCCTTTGACGATCTCTGGCCCGTTTGGCCCAAGCTTTGCTAACTCAGCGTCATTGTCAATGGTTTCGGATTGTTGTTGCTGTTCTGATAATTCTAAAAAAGTCCCTATCAATTCATTAACAGCTTCTTGTGTAGGCCTATGAGTTTCTATCCAAGACGTTACAAATTGTTTTAACGGATCGTCATCTTCAACGTCCTCTAACAAATCAAAGTTATATTCTTTGGGTGCCTTATGTCCACCCATAGACATTTTCTTAGTTAGTTCGTTATAAGAGTCTGATAATTTTTGCTGATCTAACTCTCCTGTTTTAGTATCAATAAATTTTTTGTTAAGGTTTTCGGGTAGCTGGATAATGTTATCTTCTTCAGCAACCTCTTCTTTTTCTTCAGCCTTGTGAGCCATTTCAACATTTTCTTCTTGAGGAGTCTCCTCTTGCTGATCTGCATTAGCGTTTGCTAATAAACCCTCTGGTTTTTCTTCTGTTTCGTTTTGTACTGCTTCATTCATGATTTAGCCCTCTCTATTCTTTGGTTTATTTCTCTGACAATACTATTCTGGCCTTCTCTTGCATAACCATAAGAATTGTCTAATCCTGGTATCCAAGTAGGCTGTTCTAGCGTTTTCTCTATTAGATGCTTTAAAACCTTCTTTCCTTCTTCTGTTTCAAATGTTCTGGCAAAAGCCTTGTCTAATTCTAGTTGATGGTCTTTAGGTTCTGATTTGACATTTTGATCTAAAACCTCTATGCCTTCCCATCCAGCTGTCATGCACTAGCCTCTTCTACTAAAGCTGTAGCTGGTTCTTCGGCCTGTACTGCGTCTTGTTGTCCTTGCTCTGCTTCTTGAATCATGCCAGCAGTTACGCTTGCCGACTGCATTGCTTGTTGCATAATCGCCTCTTTTTCTTCTGGCGTGTTTCTCAAATTAGCTGGTACTCCAAATTTATCTGCCACAAAACTTGCTATTTCATCTGGCTTAACTTCAGCAACACCGCCAGGCCCTAGAGAGTTAGCGATTTGAACAAACTGCATAACTTCATTTACTTCTTCTAAGTTTTGAGCTTTGGCCAAAGGTGACACAGGAACAACCCTAACCTGTAAGCCATTGACTTTTAAAGGCATTTGTATCAAGCCTTTTTCATCCATAATGTTTAGAGTTTTCGACACAATAGGAACCATTGTTTCTGTAATCAATCGCCCAAAAGCTGCTCCCATATTTTGTGCGAGTTCTTTCATTCTTTCAACAATCTCCGTTGCAGATCTTGCCGACATGTTGTCTGGCGGCAATGTGTCGTCTAACATCGTTTTTTTAATATTCATTCTTAAATCGTTAATTACTATTTGCGATACGTTGAAGTCTCCAGACCTAGGTAAAGGTGCAAGGGAGGCCCCTTGTGGCCCACCATTTCTTGCTACAGGTATGATAGATCCTGGTGCAATTCTTATATTGGATGGGTTGATCACACCATCGTCTGCTGCTGTATAAACACCAGCGCAAGCTATAGATGCATTTTTTAATAAAAGCTCCAAAGTTTTGTTTAAAGTTTTTATATCTGGCAAGGCTGAGACTAATGGGCCTCTACCAAAAACTTCGCCAGGTAGTTTCATGTACCTTGCAATAATCCACGGGCTTTGCTTCATTCTTCTAAAAACAAGCTCGTCAGCACTTTTCCCATAGATAATGTGATAACAAAAATCTCCTCTCTCTACGTCAGCGATTACTGCTTCTAAAAGCTCAACCATCTCTTGCGGTTTATCTTCTATAAGTCTTTTTAAAACATTAGGTATTTTTGCATCTGGGAATGTTCTCGTAA
>CEPP01012039.1_pt1 | contig 15004 bp, 10 predicted proteins | sample 530521 | NCBI WGS metagenome assembly CEPP01 (sample SAMEA2620256, study PRJEB7988) | marine metagenome | biome: marine biome (ENVO:00000447); feature: surface water layer (ENVO:00002042); material: "saline water (ENVO:00002010), including plankton (ENVO:xxxxxxxx)" | depth 5 m | reverse complement strand
GAGCCGATCTTCGTATTCCTCGACTTCTCCTGACACCAGCAGGTTCTCGCGTGCCCAAGCGGACCGCTGCTCGAACGCCCGGTAGTAGTCGAGGACTGCGCTCCTTATCCGGCTAGAGGAGAGGCCGATCTCGCGCAGTTGCGCCACAAACAAACGCGGATCGGCCGTGATATCAATCTCGTCTGCGGGCTGCTTCCCGCGGAAGGTGATGGGGAGGTTGTCCGTTTTGTATTCCTCGGCGAAGTTGGAGAGCTTGTCTGATACCTCGTAACCGAAAATTCCTTCCGCGTGCGCACGGGTCAACTGCATAATCACGGCATCAGTCCACCAGCCTTCCAGTCGCTCGAACACGAACTCCCTGTGCTCGCGCCGGATACTTCGCATGTGCTTATCTCTGATGATCGACGGGATATCACCTATACGCGGGCTGCTGTCGAAGATCACAATACGTTCAAGGAAATCCTGCTTCTCGGGGTCACTCAGTTCGTTGAACGCCTTAGCGATCGACGCGATGAGTTGCGACTTCGAGTTGGCGAGCGAGGCATTCGCCAGTTCAGTTAGTGTCGCCAGATCGCCTGAGGCGATGGGCTGGTCAGGGAGAAGGCGCGCGAGAAACGAGCCGGTACTGACGGTGCCCGTAGTGAACAGGAAAAATTGCAGGTTGGAGGCGGAACGGCCATCGCGTTTATATCGCTCCAGCCAGATGTTCACGGACTTCCAGAAGTCGGGGGAAAGGTCGGTAAGCTTGTCGCCGACTGCCTTGTGCTTGAGTGATGCTAGGGATTTGCCGTCAGCACTGTCGACGAAGTCGAGATCGTCGTCCTTTTCCAAGAAGACGGCGGTGTCCTCCGGCAACTGCAATAGACGGAGCAGGGCGAGTCGCGCTTGGTAGATATATCCCAGGCCTTGCTCGCTGGCTGAATATTTGTCGGTTTTTGTGACTTTCATTGGTCCAACCAATTATTACCAGAGGTCACAAGACTGCCCTGTTGACCCACTTGTTAGACACTCTCTCGCCCAATCCAGAATTCAATCTCTCGGCTTAACGTGACGGGGAATGGTTCTTTTTGAAAGATCTCCTTGTCTTTCCACTGTTCCCACAAGAGGTAGGCAACGACTCGATGGTTTCCATCGATTATTTCGTGCTCGCCGTCTTTCTCAACCAAAATGGGCGCGCAGGGTAAATTGCCGATTTCTCGAAGATATTGTAGTAATCTAGCGATTCTAGGCCCTGCTTCCTCCCCCATGAACTCGGAATAAGCGCACGGGACACCAGCTGCATGGAAGCTAATCATTTCCTGAATACGACGGTTGCACTGTGTTGTTAGCACCAATGATGGAGGATAAATAATTTCCTTGCTCCATTTTAACGATGTCCAATATTCTAGGTCTTTATTTGCAAGCAAGCCCTTCCACCTACCTTCAAGAGGAGACGGCGGAGGCCAGCCTTCAGACTCGGCGTAATAACCAATCCATTGATCGATTACATCATCAGGAAAGTTTGGCAAATCTTCGGATACTTGCTCGATGATGCGCATCTCTCGTCCCTTCCTAACAGCAATTGGATTGAAGTCCCAGTGATTATGGTTTTTAACATTACTGCTCAATCCAACAAAATTTTAAAACAACAGCTTAGCTCACGGCTTAAAGCCTTGCCACGTAGCTATTTGAACCCGGGGATCATGAGCCATGAATAGTACTGAAGGTCCACACGGAACCGGGTCAAATCAGTTAGACATTCAACTTGGAAGGATGATTTTGAACCATATCAGCTAGTGCGACGGGAAGCGTAGAGCGGAAGCCTCACTGTTGTGGGCGAGGGATCGTCGATGTAATGCAGGCTCTGTTCGGAATCGAAGAATTTTCCGCCTGACGGCCGATTGGATAGATAACGAACGTTTTCTGTACGCCTTTTTCGGTCCGCAAAAAGGCGTCAATTTCCTGTTGTTTTCTGTCTAAAAATCACGTACAAAAAACTATGATTATAAAAGGTGCGTTTAATGATCATAGGCTATGCCCGTGTCAGTACCCAGGATCAAAATCCTGAATTCCAGGTGGATGCTTTGGAAAGGGCTGGGTGCGAGCAGATCTTCCAAGAAAAACTTACAGGCAGACTCCGAGAGCGCCCCGAATTGTCGCAGTGCTTACGCACACTTCGAAAGGGGGACGTTTTGGTTGTATGGAAATTGGACCGACTGGCCCGTTCACTGAAAGATCTAGTTGAGATCGTTCAGGAGCTGAATGACCGGGCGATTGGCTTCAAATCGCTTACAGAAGCGATCGATACCACCAGCTCCGGTGGACGCTTGGTATTTCATATCTTTGGTGCGCTAGCAGAGTTTGAGCATGATCTGATTCGTGAGCGCACGATTGCAGGTCTTCAGGCAGCCAGAGCGAGAGGACGAAAGGGTGGTCGAAGACCCGCTATGTCTGATTCCGATATACGTAAAGCGGCCGCTATGTTGTCAGACCCCCTGATCACGAAAACGGAAGTTGCTGCACACTTCGGCGTAACCCGAACGACGTTGAATGCATCACTTAAAAGAATAGGATTGGCAGCCTAGTTAGACGCTGTGAAAAAATGCTTTAGTGGAGAACGACCGATGACGGACGATCAAGCTAACCACCATCAGTCTACAGTCCCCATCTGTTGTTTGTTTATGACACCTAGACATAATCGACCCAGCCACGCAGAACAGATGGTTTGTAGCTACCTGACTGTAAGCGAATTGGTCAAAAAACTTAGAGAGGATGGCCCTTTGCCGCGGTTGTCCAAATCTTCTCAACCAATAATCGGCAAGGAGGCGTCCTGATGTTAAAAACCGTCAAGCAAGCGTGTGAGTTTGATCCTCAAGTAATGGACTACCAGATGTCTCAGGGGGTTGAACACCTATCGGACGTAATAGCGGACGAAGGTGATGGGACAGCCTTTTTCGATCGCAACTTCGTTACACAGGGGATGGAGCAGCTCTTCAATGAGGGGCTTTTGCGCTTGTCTGGAAAGTCCGATCAGGCCGTCTTCGAATTAAGTCAGGCGATGGGTGGTGGTAAGACTCACCTGATGATTGCCTTGGGTTTGATGGCTAAGCATAAGCATCTGCGCCAGACGTATCTGCCTGACTCTTTGCAGTCCCAGGTCGAGATCCCTGCGGTTAAATTGGCTGCATTTAATGGTCGTAATAACCCCGATCACTATGTCTGGGGCGAGATTGCTACCCAGCTTGGCAAGGCCGCTGAAATCCGCGATTACTGGGCAAATGGTCCTCGCGCCGTTGATGAAAGCACTTGGATGGAGCTTATCGGTGATGAGCCAACACTCATCATGCTCGATGAGCTTCCACCGTATCTGAGCATGGCCGCTACGCAAAAAGTGGGCGACGGTACGTTAGCCAGCCTTACTACCTATACTCTTGGCTGTCTGATGAGTGCTGCGCTCAAATTACCACGTTGTGCCGTAGTCATCGCCAACCTATCAGGTTCCTACGAAAAACAGACCGAAGCAATCCGTGAAGCCATCACAGACCTCCAGAATGAAGCCAGCCGCCAGGCAAAAAGTATTACGCCCGTTTCCCTGGAGGGCAGCGAGATTTACCAAATTCTTCGTAAGCGCTTGATCAGTGAAATGCCTGATGAAGACGTAATCAGCGAAGTAGCGAATGCCTATGCGAGTCGGGTCAAAGCCGCAAAAGATGGGGGGCATATTGATGCTACGTATATTGGAAACGTGGTAGAAGAAGTTGAGGAAACGTACCCGTTCCACCCCTCGTTTAAACACATCGTGGCGCTCTTCAAGGACAATGAGACATTTCGCCAGACGCGCGGGTTGATGCAGTTTGCGGCTCGTTTGGCAAAAAGTGTACTTACACGTGAGCAGGACGATGTATATCTGATCGGTGCTCAGCACTTCAATCTAAACGACCCGGCAGTACGTTCTGAGTTCACCCGCATTGCCAACCAGCTTAATCCGGCGCTAACACGGGATATTGCCGACGGAGGTAATGCAATAGCCGAGGAAATTGATGCCGAGATCGATCCCGATGCTGCCAGCGCTCAGCAGGTCAGCACCTTGTTGTTGGCGACCTCTCTTTCCCGAACAGGGGGGCGCATTGGCCTGACCGAAAGCGAGATCATTGAATTTTTGGCGGCTCCGAATCGTAAGCCGAGCGAATACAAGACGGCGCTGGGAAAGCTTCAGGAGAGGGCTTGGTATCTTCATCGCGAAGAGGAGCGCTATTACTTCAAAGAAACCGAAAACCTCACGCGCCAGATTGAGCGAATGGCAAAGGACGTAGCGCCTAACCGAGTGGACAAGGAGCTGATTCGACGTATCACCTCGATTTTGACCCCCTCGGAAAAAAAGGCGTATCAAAGTGTTCTTGTGATGCCCGAGTTGGATAACATCAAGCTTGGAGGTGGTCGAGTACTGATTGTAGTGCGTCCTGATGGCCGCACTCCACCTGAAAAGCTGAACTGGTTTTTTGAATACGTCGAAGAAAAGAACAGCCTCATGTTTCTTACCGGCATGGATAGCCACTTAGCTGATGCCGTAGAGAATAGGCAGCGAGAAGCCTATGCGATAGAGCAAGTCTGTGCGCAGCTGAAAACGGGAGACACACTCTACCAAGAAGCACAGGAGCGTCGCGAAGACATCCACATGCGTCTCGACCAAGCCATTTCGGCAGCCTACAACCGTTTATATTTCCCCTCTGCGGGGTTTGACGGTTCCGGTGAATTAGGCCGGGCTACCATTCAAAACAATCTCAGTATCCAGAATGCCGAGAAACAGCTTGAGACCTTGCTCGCGAGCGCAAGCTGTGAGGAAAAGCTCGCACTGGATATGCGCGACAACCTCGAAGCTTTCTGGTCTGAACTAGAAGAATACGTATGGCCCAGTAATAGCCGCCGTGTGCGTTGGCAGGATGTAGTGAGCAAGATGAAGACCGACCCAACCCTGCCCTGGTTGCCGGGTAATAACGGTCTCGACACGCTCAAGCAAGAAGCACTGCGCCAAGGGCGCTGGCGTGACAACGATGACGGCTACATGGAGAAGGGGCCATTCCCCACGGAAAAAACGACGGCGAGTATTACCGTTAACAAAGTATCAACAGATAACGGAACAACTGAACTGACTATAACGCCTCGTCATGCTGGCCCCAATCCGGTAATACACTATGCGGACCACTCTGGGGTAAGCACGTCGGATCCGCTCGTCGAAACCCCCGATGAATTCAATACCGATAAAGCGACGCTTTACTTTCTCGTGGTAGATAGTGATGGCAAACACCAAACAGGCGAACCTGTCTGCTGGAATGCAACACTGAAAATTCGTCATCAGATTCATACGCAAGGGGATAAGCGCACAGTTGAGTTGCAGTGTACCCCCCAGGCTGAAATGACATACACGCTGGATGGTTCCAACGCGAAAGACGGCGACCCTTATCAGGACCCTTTTGACGTTGGTTCTGAGAAGCAGGTGCTACTGGTTTACGCCGAATCGGGTGAGGCCAGTGCTAGCGAGCAGTTCACTATTCCAGCTAAGGGTGATAACCGGGTTCAGCTGGACGACAAAAAGCCGACCAAGCTCAGGTCAAAGACGACTCTGGACGCCACTAACAAAAGCTATGCCGTACTGAATCACTTCAAAGAGGATGAGCAAACCCGTTTTCGTGGCGTGCGTATCGAAGTGGGTGAAGGCGAGAATACAGTCTCGGTGCGTTTCCAAGAGCGTGCCGTCACAGCCTCTGAAATGGAGATAGCTCTCAACGCCATACGGCAGATCGTTAACGACGATAACGCTAACGTGACCATTCGAATCGCTAGTGGCGCAGACTTTATTAACGGATATGAAGCCAAAGAATTTGCCCGTCTAGCCGGTGTTGAACTTAAACCAGAAAGTGTTGTGCAAGGAAGCGAATAATCATGGAATTGGCACAACAAAACACCGAGGGTAACACCATGAGCCAGCGAACAAAGGTGTCAGGCACCGGACCGCGTCCGACTGAAGGATTCGGTGTTCCCATGACCGAAACCAACCCGCATTGTTTTCTTGTGCGCGTACCCAAGAGCAACAGTGGGGCCGTAGAAATTGTGGAAAATCTCGGCGTGAAGTCTAAAGATGACAGCGGTGAGGAAATTGTGCGGGTTATTTTGGATCGCCCTCGCTGGACGGCGATCCGTCAAGAAGTTCAGCGTATTTTCAACAATCGCCTGAAAGAGCACAAGCTGGCCACGAGCCGTTGGAAAGTAGGCGAAAACCCGGTGGATCGTCTTCTCGGCAAAGAGCTCTGCGTGCTGGCCTGGGCTGTCGAAAAGATGGATGAAGAGAATATCCCCGTGGCAGTTCGTAATTGGATGGCCTTTCGTCCTGAAGAGCGCTGGTGGCTGTTCAGTATGACGGCGATGAGTACCGGACTTTACTACGAGGGCGATAAGGGTTGGCGTGTAGCGCTTAGACATGCCTTGGGGGATGTGCCACAACATGAGCTATTCAAACCTCGCGGGGTAAAAAAGCGGCCTGCTGATCACGCGGAGCTGCCGCCTGACCTCTTTAGCCAAGACACGAACAAAGAGTGAGTTCTATGGATGCTACGTCGCAATCGAAGAAGGCGGAGTTAGTGCCCTTTGCTTTGAAGGATGCGCCCGCTTTGATTGAAAAAGCTTTCCCCGCTTCGAAGGTTTCGTTTGAGGCTCAACGAGAGAGGAAATCCGTTCAGAGCCAGACTATTACCGGTCTCGGGTCCTATTGGAAGGGGCGTAAGCCACTGCTGCTGGTTCGAGCGATAGTACTGGGCAGTCTTTTACCTCAGACGGAGGATGCGGAGCTGGATCTTGCCATTTTCGAGGCGCTGATGAGCTTTGATCTCACCGGTCTAGCTCGGCGTGCGGCTGCCCAAGATCCCCTTCATCCACATGATATTGCGAATTCGATCACCTTGGCATCTCCTTGGGACTACTTTCAGTTCATCATGCGCGATGAAAACGTCGATCCGCAGTTCATAGAATCTAAGAAGTTCCCGCTAGATGCGGATGAACTCGGGATTCGTATCAAGTGGCTTGATGGGCGAAACCTTGATGCTAAAGCGGAAGTTTATCGTGCCATTTTAAGTCACTACGCCTCTTATGAGGCCCGCTCGCTGCTGGGGAAGCGCCCGGAAGAGGTCGATGAGGGTTGGTTGCTTTCTCCAATTTGGCCACTTGTCAACAAAGTCTATGCGAAGTTTGGGGTTCACGCACACAGCATCCACGATCTCGTGGCTCAGTTCGGGTACTTGAGGTTCGGCAGGGCAGTTAACGTTGGCGATGTATTTTCAGGGGGGGGCTCTATTCCGTTTGAGGCAGCCCGAATGGGCTGCGGCGTTTACGCTTCAGACCTTAACCCAATCGCATGCATGCTGACCTGGGGTACCTTGAATATTATTGGCGCCGGTGTCGAAGAGCGCGAGCGCATCGACGAGATCCAGGACCAGGTTGTCAAATCGGTCGAGGACCGCATTAACGAGATGGGCATCGAGCATGATCGCCACGGAAATAGGGCAAAAGCCTTCCTCTACTGCTTAGAAACACAATGTCCCGAAACTGGCTGGATCGTTCCGCTGTCGCCTACATGGGTGGTCTCCAAATCCAGAAAGGTGGTAGCTAAGTTGATTCCGGACGAGGCTGCTAAGCGATTTGATATTGAAATTGTCTCGGGGGTGTCTAAAGAAGAAATGGCCATAGCAGAAAAAGGCACGCTTCAAAATGGCCATCTCGTTTACGAGCTCCAGGGCAAAACCTATCAGGTTGCCATAAAGACCATCCGGGGGGATTACCGAGGTCGGACTGGGTCCGGTAACAAGCTAAGGCCTTGGGAAAAAGAAGACTTTAGGCCCCGCTGTGATGATGTATTCCAGGAGCGCCTCTATGCCATCCAGTGGATCAAGGCGGATACTGTCAATAGTGGTCGCCCGTCAACTTATTTCGACTCTGTAAGTGAGGACGACCTAGAGAGAGAGCGAGCGGTCATCCAATATGTGTCCGATCACCTAGAGGCTTGGCAGAAGCAGGGTGTCGTGCCGGACATGGCCATTGAGGGCGGCGATGAAACCTCTCGCCTAAGGCGAGAACGCGGCTGGACTCATTGGCACCATTTGTTCGCGCCTCGCCAGATCCTTATTGCTGCGATCACGCGTGAGGAAATAAACAAGCTACCCGAGAAAGATCAAGCGCCGATGATGTTGTCGCTGGCCAAAATGTTGGACTGGTCAAGCAAGCTCTGTCGTTACGGGACGGGGGCTGCTCGGGAGTCGATTACGCAGACATTCTACAACCAAGCCTACAACACGAATTTTTTCTACGGCGTTCGATCATTCTTTACTGGGCAGAACTATCTTTACTTGACCAAATCGCACCACCCGGTTCAGTCCAAGGCGGAAGTACAAAATATACCAGCGAGCCAGGTTACGACTGAATGCGACCTCTGGGTTACTGATCCACCCTACGCCGATGCAGTCAGCTACCACGAAATATCCGAATTCTTCATCGCATGGCTCAGAAAGGGTATGCCTGAACCTTTTGATAGCTGGGCAAAAGACTCGAAACGCTCTATCGCCATCAAAGGCTCTGATGATGATTTCCGGCGCGGCATGGTACAAGCATATAAGGCGATGAGAGATCACATGCCGGACAATGGCCTGCAGTGTGTGATGTTTACCCATCAGGATACCGGAGTCTGGTCGGACATGGTGGGCATCTTCTGGGCAGCAGGCTTACAGGTTGTCGGAGCCTGGTACATAGCTACTGAGACATCCTCGGAATTAAAGAAGGGTGGGTATGTGCAGGGCACGGTCATTCTAATGCTGCGTAAGCGCCCCGAAGGTGACCGTAAAGGCTTCACGCGCCGAATATATCCGGCTGTTCATAAAGAAGTCGAAAACCAGATTGAGGAAATGCTCCACCTAAACCAGCGGGTTGAAGATCACACGGGCGAGCCTGTGTTTAACGATGCTGATTTGCAAATGGCCGGTTACGCTGCCGCCCTTAAAGTGCTGACGTCCTACACGGAGATCGGCGGCGAGGATGTGACCACATTTGCTCTACGCCCGCGTCAGAGAGGCGAAAAAACCGTTGTCGACGATATTGTCCAGCAGGCATCCGAAACTGCGAATAGCTTGCTGGTGCCAGATGGGCTTAAACGTGACACTTGGCAATCGATCAACGGTATCCAACGCTTCTACCTGAGGCTGCTCGACATCGAGACGACTGGCGCCAGCAAGCTCGACAACTACCAGAATTTTGCTAAAGCTTTCCGAGTGGAGGACTACACTCGGGTTATGGCAAGCACGGCGGCAAACAGCGCTAAGCTGAAGCAAGTTGAAGAAATGACGTCCCGTGATCTGATGGATACGACGGAGTTAGGGGCGACGCACCTCGGGCATTTGATGGTAGCGATTCAGCAGTTGCTAAACGATGTTGATATCAAAGTAGTCGTTAACCAATTAGTTAGCGATCTGCCGGATTACTTTGAGAGGCGAGGAGAGCTCATCGATATGACACGTTTCCTGGCCCTCAAGGCGACTAACGAAGATGTGCGCCACTGGGCTGAGGTTCTTGGCGACCGGATTGCTAACGAGCAGCTGGCATAGGAGATGTCTAAGTGTCCCTCTACCCTATGTCGATGACCTCAGGCACGCAGTCCTCAGGTATTACTCGGCTATCTTCTCGCACGCACGCGCTAGATGAGTCCTTTTTGACTAAGTATTTGGAGGGGGCTACCCGCTACCGTCGTATTGCGGGGTATTTTACCTCTTCGATGTTTGAGGTGGCCGGGGAAGCGATTATGAACATTCCTCGCGTGGAGATTGTTTGTAATGCGGATGTTCAGCCCGAGGATTTACGAGTGGCCAAGGTCGCTCAAGCCAAGCTCATGGGTAAATGGAACGAGCACTCTGATCTCGAAACCGATGCTCTGTTTAATCGAAAGCGCTACCAACAGTTGGCAGATTTCCTGACGCGAGGCCACACCATCAAAGTGGCACCGTCAAGTAACTGCGGTTTTGTTCATGGCAAGGCCGGTATTATCGATTTGGCAGACGGTCGCAAGATCGGTTTTATCGGTTCTATGAATGAGACGTCCTCTGGCTGGCGCCATCATTACGAAATCCTGTGGGCGGATGAAAGCCCAGAAGGAGTCGCTTGGATAGAGGCCGAGTTCGACTATCTCTGGCGGAACTCCGCCTTTTTACCCGACGCCGTTACCAACGAGATCCGCCGGCGAACAAAACGACACGAAGTTAGCCTGCCGGAGATAGAAAAACCCGAGCAAGTGGCTCCAGCTGCCTTAGTGGAGTCGCCGATGTACCGAGAGGGCTTTACGCTACAGCCTTGGCAGCAAGGCTTCGTGACGGAAACCCTGAAACACTATCGCGCCTATGGGGTAGTCCGCTTACTGCTAGCCGATGAGGTTGGGTTGGGGAAAACGCTGTCCATGGCTACTGCTGCACTGACCTTATCCTTATTGGAAGAACAGGAAGGAAAGGCCCGGCCGACGGTTATTTTTGCCCCAGCAACACTCTGTGAGCAGTGGCAAACCGAGCTTATTGATAAGCTCGGTATTCCCACCGCTCGATGGAGTACTTTGCACAAAGGGTGGCTGAATTCACAAGGCATGCTGATTTCCGGCACAGGGACCCACAATATCACGGAGTGTCCATTACGTATTGGGATAATCTCGACCGGCCTCATGGTGAGGGACTCCGACGAAAAGCAGCGTCTTCTGGATCGTCGTGGAGAATATGGTCTGGTCGTGCTTGATGAGGCTCACAAAGCTCGCACGATGGTTGCGCCGGGCTCCGCTCCAGATAAGGACAACAAACTTCTCTCTTTCATGAAGAAGATTGCGGGGCAAGCTAAACACGTCATCCTGGGTACAGCGACACCGATCCAAACCCGTCGCGAAGATCTGTGGGACGCCATGCGAATTTTACATCAGGGTAAAGGCCGCTTTGTTCTCGGGGAAGGTTTGTCGCGCTGGCATCACCCATCTGAAGTGGTCGATTTGCTATCGGGTGTTGCTCATATAGGTCAAGCCGAAAAGGCATGGGCATTCGTGAAGACACCACTACCACCGGTTGAAGCAACCAACGAACCCAAGGCTCGGCAGCTCTATAACCTGATTCGAAGCGAGTTAGGTCTGAGTGAAGATACCTTTTACTGTGATCCGCCACTGGTAACGCTGGATGAAGATATCCAGGACGTGCTTCAGGATGCCCTGGACGAAGAGGTGAATGGCGCCAGCTTCTTCCAACGCGAGAACCCCTTCGTTCGGCATATCGTTTTGCGTAAACGCTCAAGCCTCGAAAATGCAGGGCTATTGCCGCGTATCGCCGTGGATATTCATCCGGATATCGCCCGTGTCGGCGACGAGCATGGCTTTAGAGGGCTTTTTGACGGCATTGGCCTGCGTGTTGATGACGACTACCGTGTGGCTTACGAGGCCGCTCAGGACTTTGGAAAAGCGTTGGCATCACGAGGACGGGGGAGTGGCTTCATGAAGAACCTCATGGAGCAGCGCATCTGTAGCAGCATACATGCCGGCATCAGTACAGCGCGTAAGCTCTTGGAGGGCGATGTCATTGCGGACGAAGAGGATGAACAAGAGGCTTTTGCTCAGATCGATACCGGTTCTGGTGCTGAAATTGAGGCACTAGAAACCCTGATCGCTCGACTGGGTGAAGTCCGCGAGGATCCGAAGCTCAATGCGATTCAGTTCTATCTTGACAGTGAAGGCTGGCTGGCACTTGGCTGCATTGTCTTTAGCCAATACTACGACACCGCAGCTTGGGTAGCCCGCTCACTGGCGGCTCGTTACCCGGATGAGCCAATAGGGCTTTACGCCGGGGCCGGCAAGAGTCGCCTGTTCCTGGATGGAAATAGCGTGTCTGCAGAGCGGGAAAATCTTAAGCTGATGGTTGCAGAGCGCAAAATAAGACTGATGATTGCAACCGATGCTGCCTGCGAGGGATTGAACCTTCAAACCCTTGGCACCCTGATTAATGTTGATTTGCCATGGAACCCTACCAAGCTGGAACAGCGAATCGGGCGCATCAAGCGATTTGGTCAGACGCGGGATCGTGTCGACATGCTTAACCTGGTAAATCACGGGACAGTGGACGAGCGTGTCTATGAGCGTCTATCTGAGAGGATGCGGGATCGCTTCGATTTATTTGGCGCACTACCCGATACGATCAAGGATGAGTGGATCGACAATATCGAAGATCTGGGCGAAGAAATGGACAAGTATATTGACGCCCAGAAACGCGAGACTGGGTTCGATATTCGTTATAACGCAACCTTGGAGCCGGATGACGATACTTGGAGCGAGTGCTCAAAAGTCCTGTCTCGCCGCGATTTCCGGGATTTAATGTCGCGTAGCTGGAATGGAAAGCGCTCGACGACAGATCAATCCCAGTCAGAACTGATTTAGGTAAACTGAGAATTTTTATTATCTAAGCCATAGATGATTACAGGAACGTTAGCTTTTTATATTTTTAAAAAGTATTTCTCAGTTTTAAATAGAGAAATAAGTACGGATTATTAATTAAAATGAAAAAACCATTCGAAAATGGCGCAATCCAAATCCCACTCTACCATGGAACGACAAGTTTGTTTGTCGATTCGATAAAGGAATATGGTCTCGGAGGGTTGAACCCGGTAGAGGAATTGGATCTAGTTTCAATTTATCGTGCGTTGTTTGAAGTGGCTGATAAAAAGTTTCGAGGCGCTAGTTCATGGGAGAAAGTAAGAAAAAAAGCATCTTATATAGCTTATCAGAAAAATTCTAATGACGGATTAAATTACAATTTTCGACACGGCAACGTTTATCTTACACCAATTCGAAAAATTGCATTTGACTACGCAAGCATCAATGAGGGGTCAGAACTTCTCGGTTATTTAAAAGGATTAGCTTTATATTTAATACGCCAGAAAGAGCATGAAGAGGTCAATGATATCCTCCCGATGAAAGTCGCAAGCATTCTCTCCAAATCCTATCAGCCTGTTTTATTAAAATTGGAGTCAGTTTGTTTGACCGAAATTGAGCCTGAAAATGGTATGGATAAAGATTACCTGATTTCACTTTGGCAAAATTTTTATGAAACGGGGACTATAGACAAAGGACTAACAAACTGGAAGCTCACGAATCCTTTGCCGTGGGGTAGAATTGAGTTGCTCGGATATTAACTTTGCCTCATTTTTCGAAGCAAGATGAGGCGAACGTCCTGCAATTGAGGGTTTGGTGATGTGCTTAATCTCTCAAGAAGTGGTGGAAGATCTAATTCTTGATCGCACCCAGCTCATTAGTGGCTGCGTAGTATTATCGACGGATTTTGCTGATATTGCAGAGGATCGGCTAATTCGCTCCGCTCTTGAATCTTTAGCAAAGAATGAAAAGCTCGCTCAGATTGGTGAAGTGGTTTTTGCAAAAGTGCGGCTTAACCGAATAACCGGTGATGTCATGCTCGATTCGGACGGCGGTTTCGATTGTGTCGCAAAAGAGGCGTTAACTCGGCTAGGCATTACCTGGGAGTCGAGTTCTGCTGAGAATGCCTATCGCCGTGGTGAAAAGCATGTTCCAGCGCGATGTGTTGTGCGTGTTCTCAAAGGGGATCCACCGAGTCTCTCGTTTAAAGGACATCGATTGTTATATGAAAATTGGTTGTGAAGATTAGTTATTGAACAAGCTGCTGATTTTCAAAGGATCCTTTAAAGTTTTCGCCTGAAAGCTAGGCAGGTTAGGCTGTGAGAAGTTAATAGGTAAGCTTTAATATGCAGAATACTGCCCCTTCCACCAGGTCATGACCAAATCGAAATTTGCTATCCAGGGATTGTTCGGGACAAGCTTTCTATTAGTAGCGATTAGTAAAAATTCCTACTAATCGCTAATTTTATCGAATTATCAAAGGGATATTGGGTGCCTCCTCCGAGGCCTTGCCACCTTGAGCTGCTAAGCGCTGTGAGATATGAGCGGTTTCTCGGTACTTTGTAAGCATGCCTGCCACCCGGCAAGGGAGCATGGAATGGAGCCCAAATGTGAGAATTAGAGAAACCGAACCAGGGTGTCGATCATGATTAGGAAGACTGACGCTCGATCAGCGTATGACGAACTATTAGAGCGAGCTGCTCAGGTGTTTGGCTCGCGGCAAGTCGCAGAGGAATGGATGCATAGTCCGGTCAAAGCCTTATGTAACCAGTCTCCAGCCTGCGCAATTATCCACGATCGTGCGCAAGTGGAGGCAGTGCTCAAAAAGATTGAGGCTGGCGACTTCTCCTGATCAAGTGGGCAAATCCATTGGATCTGAGTTAACGATGATGAGAAAAGAGTCAGGCAGCAGGGCAATGCCTGGTTAACGACAGGGGCGCACTTTTACGGATGCTTTCGGATGCACTTTTAGTCTTAGCTATGACTGATTTGCGGATGCACTAAGTGCAACCGTAAAATCACGGTTGACGTGAGTTGTTCTGGGACTATAATGCGCAACCATCTTCACGCCTTAACGTGCTTCTAGCATAGTCCGGCGGTAGATAGATGTACCTTTGCTGGATATATGAACTGGGTCAGTAGCTCAGTCAGTCAGTTGGCTGACTAAGTTTCTAGTACATATATGGGTTCGAGTCCTGCCGGGCGCGCCAATCTATTGCCGGTTTGGTTCGTGCCGGTACCGCTGGCACAGTGAAGTTAAGTTTTATGCCTGAGGGCATGTCCTGATGTGGTGGACGTAGCTCAGTTGGTAGAGCTCAGGATTGTGACTCCTGCGGTCGAGGGTTCGAACCCCTTCGTCCACCCCACTTTTTCCCTGTCATTCATTCGAAGCTCGGGAGCGGATTTCGCACTCGAACCAGACGTGTGAATGGCTGCAGTCGAGCCGCCTTTGGTGGTAGCTGCGTTGACGTTTTGGTTGGTTTTTCGCGGATGTGGCGGAACTGGTAGACGCGCCAGATTTAGGTTCTGGTACCGAGAGGTGTGGGGGTT
>CEPP01012114.1_pt1 | contig 15378 bp, 12 predicted proteins | sample 530521 | NCBI WGS metagenome assembly CEPP01 (sample SAMEA2620256, study PRJEB7988) | marine metagenome | biome: marine biome (ENVO:00000447); feature: surface water layer (ENVO:00002042); material: "saline water (ENVO:00002010), including plankton (ENVO:xxxxxxxx)" | depth 5 m | reverse complement strand
TCTACCGCGCCATACCAGCCATTCGGCTCAGCCGAAGCCGCACCTGCACCCAGGGCAAGCGCCGCAGCGGCGCTGGACGCCAGGATAAAACTCTTAACACGCATCGGTGAATGCCCTCCGCAGCCTTCGTTGAAATATGCGACGGACACGCCGCCTCGCGGTTCTAATAACAGCGCCCGCAGCGCAGGTCGAGGCTGATCTGACTCCAAAAGCGCCTAAACTGTGGCAGCGTGATACCGAAGATACAGCTTCAGGTCGCCTGAGCGCCTGAATCCGCACGTAGCCGGGCCTCGCAGGCCGCGAACTCATCGGCGGTATCGACATCCCAGCCGCACTCGACCGGCATCACATAGCCCAGTGCCCCTTCCGGCCGGAAGGTCCGCTCGTGCGATAACCGCTCAGGCCGGGCCACATAGACGGCGCCATTGACCACAAACGTGTCCGCCAGAGTGTCTGGCGGTGACTGGAGCCGACCCCCCTCTTGCATCTGCACGTGAAAGGCGGCGGGCTTGGACAGGGGTGAGACGCTGATCACGGTGGGCGCGCCGCTTTGCTCGGCGAGGGCCACAGCCGCATCAATATCTGTGGCGCGGCGCAGTGGCGAGGTCGGTTGCAGCAGTACGACATAGTCCCAGACCCCGCCCACCTCGCCCAGGGCATGTTCGACCGCGTCAATCACCGACGCCTCCGGACCTGACAGGGCGGCCGGGCGCACAAACGGTGCGGGGCAGCCCATCCTGGCCGCCAGATCCAGCACCGCCGGGTCGTCGCTGGACACCACGATCCGGTCCAGCACCTGCGAGGCCTGGGCCGCCGCCAGCGTCCAGCCGATCATCGGTCGTCCGGCCAGCATCCGGGTGTTCTTGCCGATCATGCGTCGGGACCCCGCCCGGGCCGGGATAATGCCGATCACCCGCCTGTCGCCGATCATGGCACCCTCCGCGCGTCGCCCGTTCGCCGCGGTCCCATGTGAGGGCCCGCCGGCTTATGGACGGTTAACAGTATCCGTCTTGCGCGCCCGGTTCTTGCTTACCCGCCGCCACCGCCTATCCTGCCGCCATGTCCGCCACCCCGCCCTCGTCGGCCCTGCCGCGCCAGATCGGCCCCCTCAGGCACCTGTCGATCGTGCGGGCCCTGATGCTGCGCGAACTGATCACCCGCTATGGCCGCGAGGGACTGGGGTTTCTGTGGGTGATCGGCGAGCCCCTGGTCTTCTGCCTCGGCGTGGTGCTGATGTGGAACCTGATCCGGCCAGAATATGAGCACGGCATCCGGCTGGGGCCCATGGTCATGACCGGCTATATGGCCCTGCTGCTGCTCCGCCATCAGATCAGCTTCAGCCTGTCGGCGCTTCAGGCGAACACCGGCCTGCTGCACCACCGGACGATCGCGGTCCTGCACCTCTATGCGGCGCGGAACGCCCTCGAATTCCTCGGCACTACGGCTGCCTTCATGGTCGTCTATCTGTTGTTGGGGTTCCTCGGCGAGGTCTCCCCCCCGCACGACTGGAGCCTGGTGTTCGGCGGCTGGTTGCTGCTGGCCTTCCTCGGCCTGGGGCTGGCTCTGATCTTCAGCGCGCTGGCCCAGCGGTTTGCCTTCATGGAGCGGATCGTGCCGCTGCTGACCTATGCCCTGATCCCCATGTCGGGGGCCTTCTTCATGGCCTCCTGGGTGCCGCCCGTCTGGCGCGACGCCTATCTGCTGATCCCCCTGCCGCATGCGGTCGAGATGATCCGGGCGGGGGTCTTCGGCCCCTTTGTCGAAACCCACTACGACGGCCTCTATGCCCTCGGCTGGGGTCTGGTTCTCAACCTGCTTGGCCTCCTTCTGATCGCCGGGGCCCGCGACCGGATCGAGGCCGAGTGATCGCGACGCTCCGAACCGATAGCCTGTTCGGCCTTCGCGGGTTATCAGTCGCGTCATGACTGATCCCGTGCCGGAATTCCCCCGTGACCGTCTGTCGTTCCGGCAGCGCCCGCGTCTACCCGACCTGCCCCGCTGGGCGCCGTCGTGGCCTTTCCTGATCTGCGTCATCCTGCCGACCCTGCTGGCGGCCTTCTATTTCCTGCTGATCGCCTCGCCCCGCTATGTGTCCGAGGCGCGCTTCATCGTCCGTCAGGCCGGACAGGCCCAGCCCGATGCCCTCGGCCTGACCCTGCAGGGCGTCGGCCTCAGCGCCACCCAGACCGATGCCTTCGCGGTCCATGACTACATGCGGTCGCGCGATGCGGTGGCCGAACTGGACCGATCGCTGGACCTGTCGCGCCTGCTGGGACCGCCCGGAGCCGACATTTTCTCGCGCTGGCCCCGCCCCTGGGAAAGCCGTAGCCGCGAGGGCCTCTACAAGGGCTACCAGCGCTTTGTCACCGTCGGCTATGACGCCACCACCGGTATCAGCATCCTCCGCGTCGAGGCCTATCATCCCGCCGACGCGAAACGTCTGGCCGAGGCCCTGCTGACCGGCGGCGAGGGTCTGGTCAACCGGCTGAACGCCCGCTCGGTCGCCGATGCGGTCACCCAGGCCGAAACGTCCCGCGACGAAGCCCGCGAGCGGCTCAGCGAAGCCCAGCGCCGGCTGGTCGCCTTCCGCAACCGCGAGCGCTTCATCGACCCGTCCATGGTCGCGGCCGAAGGCGCCGGCCTGATCGGTGAACTGTCGGCGACGCTGGCCGGCCTGCGCGCCGAACGGGCCCAGCTGGCCGCCGAGGCGCCGCAAAGCCCGCAACTGCCCAGCCTCGACAACCGCATCGCCGCCTATGAGCGCCAGATTTCGGCCGAACGCTCCAAACTGGCCGGCGCGGCCTCCTCCCTGGTACCCGCCGTCAGCGCCTATGAGGATCTGGTGCTGGAACGCGAACTGGCCGACCGCCAACTGTCCGAGGCCACCGCCGCCCTGCTCGCCGCCGAGCGCGACGCCCGGCGTCAGGCCCTCTATCTGCAGCGCGTGGTCAGCCCCAGCCTCGCCGATGAGGCGATCCTGCCGCGCCGGTGGCTGTCGATCCTGATCGTCCTGATCGGCAGCCTGTTGCTGTACGGCGTCGGCTGGCTGGTCTGGTCGGGCCTGCGTGAGCACCGGCAACAGGGATGACGGACGGGTCTGCCCCTCCGAACGATCCGGGTCTGATCGTCACCGGACTGGCCAAGGCCTGGGCCCCCGGCCGCACGCCGGTCTTTGCCGATGTCGACTTCAGCCTGTCGCGCACCGGTCGGCTGGCGCTGCTGGGCCGCAACGGCCAGGGCAAGTCGACCCTGATCAAGGTGCTGGGCGGCGTGCTGCGCCCGACCGCCGGTCAGGTCCGCTGGCGCATGCCCGCCTCCTGGCCGATCGGCTTCGGCGGCGGTTTTCAGGGCAGTCTGTCGGGTCTCGACAACATCCGCTTCCTCGCCCGGCTGTATGAGCGCGAATTCGACCATCTGCTGGCCCGCGTCGATGACTTCGCCGAACTGGGCAGCGCCCTGAAACAGCCGGTCAAACACTATTCCTCGGGCATGCGCGCGCGGCTCGCCTTCGGCCTGTCGCTGGCCATCGAGTTTGACTGCTATCTGATCGACGAAGTCGTGGCCGTCGGCGACGCCCGCTTCCAGGACAAATGCCGCGAGGAGCTGTTCGCCCGCCGCGCCGACCGCGCCTTCATCATGGCCTCGCACGACACCCATCTGGTCGAGCGCGAATGCGACCGTGCCCTGATCCTCGAGGGCGGTCAGGCGCGCCTCTATGACAATGTCCATGAGGCCGTCGAGGCCTATGGCTTCCTGAGGGCGGCTTGAGAGGCGCGCCTCAGCGCCGCGACAGCCACAGCATCCAGTCTTCCGGCTGATCCTTGTCCAGTAGCTGGGCGCGGGTCACAGGCACCAGCTGGCTGTCAAAGGTCACCGTCCGCAGTCGCTGATAAACTCCGACCAGCCGCTCCAGCAGCCCCAGCGGGTCCGAACAGCGGGCGTGGTTGAACTCCAGCAGGATCTCGGGCCGGTCGCGGATGATCAACGGCCAGGCCCCCTCCAGCACGGCCTCCTCTGCCCCCTCCACGTCGATCTTGAGGAAGTCGACCTTGGGCCACTCTGCCAACAGGGTGTCCAGCCGGCCACTCCGGACCCGGGTCATGCCGGCATGATCGGCTCGCTCGTCGCCGACAACGCGCGCGTTCTTGGGGTCATCCTCGCGCATCTCGAAGGTCAGCATCTTGTCGTCATGGGCGCCGACCGCCTGCTCGAACACGGTGGTCCGGTCGCCGAATCCGTTGACGCCGACCGTCCGGCGCAACAGCTCGGCCGTATGGGGATGAGGTTCAATGGCGGCCACGCGCCCCTCGGGCCCGACCATATCCGCCAGCAACAGGGTGAAATAGCCGTGGTTCGCTCCGGCATCGACAACCCTCATGCCCGGTTTGATCCGTTGCGCCAGGATCGGCGTCATCCACGGCTCCCATATGCCGTCCATCAGCAGATGCGGCGTAAAGCCGACATCGCGGGCGGTCAGGAACATCTTGTAGCGGCCCATGGCGCGGCACAGCATCACGCCGTCACCCAGATAGACAGCCTTGGCCAGCGCCCGGCTGCGCCGCTCCAATGCCCAGCGATCGACCGTCAAAAGCTCATTGTGGCCGAGGAGATTCAGTTCGGGCGACGACGCGGGTTCCACAACCATGTCCTGGGCTGAAAAGACTGACGTCCGTCTCATGCGGCCAACCCCTTCAGGACGCAACCTTTGCGGCCCGTCCCGGTCGGGGCAGGGAGGCGTTCTGCCCGGCTGGCTCTGGCCATCGGGCTCTGCTAGCTCTGCCCCCGACGGGGCGGAGACCGCCGCTCAGGGGTTAGAATGCTGATCCAGTCCATCTTGCAGAAACTTCGTGCCCTCGTGCTCGGAGCCGACATGGAGCGCCGCATCCTGACGGTTCGCGCGCCGCGCCGGGTGGCCCGTACGCGTCGCATCTGGACGGCGGCCCTGCAGGCTCGGGAATCCCTGCCATTCGGCCCCGCGCCGGACGTCGAGACGACGACCCGGTCCCGCGTCCCTTTCAGCAGGGGCCCGGTCCGCGGCGCCCGCGTCTGGACACCCGCCCTCGTGCGCCGGGTGTTCGCCACGCCCATGGAGGTCTTCCCGGAAGAGCCCGAGGACGTCGTCGAGGTCCCCACCGCTCCTGCCGGGCCCGAGCTTGAACCCATTGAGATGCCCGCGCCCGCGCGCGAGCCGGAAACGGATCCCGATCCTGCGCCCGAACCTGAGCCCGAACCCGAGCCCGAACCCGAGCCGGTGCCCGTCACCGTCCTCCCCGCCCCCGTCGAGACCCAGCGCTATTTCCCGATCAGCGCAGACATGGGCATTGCGCGGCTGACCGACGGCCATTTCGTCTATGTGGATCCGCTGGATGAAGCGGTTGGCGCCCACCTGATCGCGCGCGGATACTGGGAGTCCTGGATCCACAAGGCCGTTTGCGATCTGGTCCGGCCTGGGGATCACATCATCGAGGTCGGGGCCAATTTCGGCGTCTACACCCTGGCCATGGCCCGTCTGATCGGCGAGGAGGGCAGCCTGCTCAGCTTTGAGGCCAATCCGGACCTCGCGGGGCTCGTAGAGCGCTCCATCAAGTTCAATGGCTACGCCGGACGCGCGCGACTGGTGGCCAAGGCGGCGGCTGATGCCCCGGGGGAGCTGAGTTTTGGCGTATCCCGGCGCAACGCGGGTGGCGGTACGCTCTCGACGGACCCCAGTGGCCTCGGCACTGACAGCCGGCTGATCACCGTGCCCGCCGCCCGACTGGATGATGAGGCCGATCAGGACGTACGCCTGATCCGTATGGATGCCGAGGGCTCCGAGCCGCTCATCCTGCGCGGCGCCAAACGGCTGCTGAAGCGCCGGGACATCGTCGTCATCATGGAATGGGACATCATCCAGATGGGCTCACGGACCGATGTGCCCGACTATGTGGCCTGGCTGTCCGGCATGGGCTTCCGCTTCTGGCGGATCCAGTTCGACTCGACCCTGCTGGAGATCCCGGCCGCCGGCATGGCGACGCTCAGCTCCTGCGATGTCGTCATGTCGCGCAAACCCCCGCCCGGGGGTTCGATCGCCTGATCGGTGGATCGCACCGGGCCGAGAGCCGCCGCCGCGATTGATCCCCCGCAGAGGGACGGGGGAGGCGGCCCGGTGCGACCGGGCCGCCTCGGGTGTCCCTAGGCCCAGCCCCAGTCGTGGTTCGGGTTGAGGGGGTCGACCGGCTCGGCACCCGGGGTGTCGGGCAGGAAGAGGTTGTGCCCCTGCTCGGCCCAGATCGCCATCTTGAGGGCGACCCCGTCGGGCAGGGCATCGGTGTCGGCCAGTTCGTCCGCACCGGGTAGCACCTGCGGGGTCGTGTCGAGAGCCCCCTTGCCAAGGATGAAGTCATCCTCGCCTAGGCCCGGCAGGACCTGGGGTCCGACGGCATCCTTCGTCTCCGGACCGGCCCCGGCCGTCGGCTGGACCTGCGGCCCGGCGACGTCCTTCGACGGGATGATGAAGTCATCTTCCGCAAGACCCGGCAGGACCTGGGGCCCGATCGCCTTGCCGTCGAAGACGAGGTCTCCGGGCGCCGACGGCAGGACCTGCGGCCCGGCCCCGGTCTCGCCCTCGGTCGGCGCCGGCGCGGGCGCCGCGAAGCGCGCATCGTCGGCGGCGAGGATCCCCGCCAGGGCATCGGCCGGAGAGGCCTGTCCCGGGAAGATGAAGTCGGCCGCCGTCAGATTGGCCATGGTCACCCCGTGCAGGACGATGAAGTCGCCATTGCCCAGATTGATGGCCCCGTCGGCTCCGACCTGGCTGAAGTTGACCGCCAGATCGGCGAAGTTGGCAAAGCCGAAGGCCTTGAGGTCGATCCGGTCCTGGCCGATCGTGAAGTCGCCGATCACATCGCCGCCCGTGCCGGGCTGGAAGACGAACACATCATTACCGGCCTCACCGAACAGCACATCATTGCCGCCGCGACCGTCCAGCACATCATCGCCCGCGCCGCCCAGCAGATAGTTGCCCGAGCCGCTGCCGATCATCAGATTGTTGAGCTCGTTGCCGACCCCGAAGGCCGTGGTTCCGACCAGCACCAGATTCTCGACATTGGCGTACAGATAGACGCCGGCATTGGCGACCCTCACATCGGCATAGACGGTGTCATTACCGCCCCCGGCCGCCTCGAACGTCAGATCATCGCCCGTGTCGACCCAGTAGATGTCGTCGCCCGAGCCCCCGTCCATCAAGTCATAGTCGGCCAGGCCGCTGTCGCCGCGCAGGATGTCATTGCCGGCGCCGCCGACCAGGATGTCGGTGTGGAAGGTGCTGCCCCCCCACAGGACGTCATCGCCGTCCTCGCCATAAAGGGCGTCCGCATCCCCGTCGCCGAACAGGACGTCATTGCCCGCACCGCCGACCAGATAATCGATGCCCGCGCCGCCATGCAGGGTGTCGTTCCCCGCCTCGCCGAACAGACTGTCATTGCCCGCCCCCCCGTGGATGGTGTCATTGCCCGCACCGCCCAGAAGCAGGTTCTCGCCCGCATTGCCCGTCATGACGTTATCCAGCGCATTGCCGACGCCGAAGAAGTTGCCCGTGCCCGACAGCGTCAGCGCCTCGATATTGTCGTAGAGGTAGAAGCTGCCCGACGACACGACCGTGTCATAGCCCTCACCCGCATTCTCGAAGACGATGTCCTGCTGTCCATCGACGTGGAAGGTATCGTTGCCGGTGCCGCCATACATCCGGTCCGGTCCGGCACCGCCAAACAGCTCGTCATCGCCCTCACCGCCGTCCAGGGTCGAACCCTGCAGGGTCAGCGGCACGGCCGGGGCACTGGGAACCGAAACGTGCAGCGTATAGGTGCCATTGGCAGGCGGGGTGCTGGTCACCAGCGAGGCGCCGGCGCCGGCCGCCCACTGGGACACCTCGATATAGTAGGTTCCGGCCGCGCTGAAGGTGAAGGTCAGGCCCGAGTCGGTCGACGCTCCATCCGGGGTCGCGGCGTCGTCATTGACGGCCAACTGCGCCCCGTTGACGTCCAGAATCCGGAGTACGGTATCGAAACTGGCGCCATCGATATCCAGCGTTACCTGATCGCCCGCCTCGACGGTGAAGGCGTAGAATTCCCGACCCGCTCCGTTCACCGTGGCCCGGACCGTCGAATGAGGGATTGTCGTCGAATTGACGATGTCGCTATTCTCCAGAAGGTCAAAGGTGCCCGTCAGCGACACGGCCGCACCGATATTGGTGTTGGCCGTGCTCTGGGCCTTGATCACGTCCGGGGCCGCAACCTCGGCCGGGGCCCCGGCGTACAGGCGGTCGTTGCCGCCCGCGCCATTGATGACATCGACGCCGCCGCCGCCGCGGATCACATCATTGCCGGCAGTTCCGGTCAGGTTATCCGAGAAGGTCGAGCCGATGACCTCCTCGATGCTGTTCAGCGTATCGTTGCCCGCCGCGCCGGTCACGGAGGTGCCGTTCATCGTGATGCCGCCGACCGCAGTCGAATAGTCGGCGATGTCATAGCCATTGCCGCCGTTCAGCGTATCGTTGCCAAAGCCGCCGATCAGGATGTCGTCGCCGTCGCCGCCGTTCAGGATGTCGTTGCCAAAGCCGCCGTCCAGGGTGTCATTGCCGGCCAGGCCGTTGATCGTGTCATTGCCGCCCAAGCCATTGATGGCATCGCCGAACGCCGTGCCGTTGATGGTTTCACTGGTGATGTCGCCGGACACGACTAGACCCCCGGTCGGTGCGGCGGCGATGGTCTGGTCGGCGAACTGCAGGAATTCGACATTGGTGATGGTGTCGGTCCCGTCGGGCCCGACCACCGTCCCGATCTGGCCGTTCCAGGTGATGGTATAGGCGCTGCGGTTGCCCGAGAAGACGACCGTATCGATCCCCAGGCCGCCGTCGATCTGGTCATTGCCGCCGTTGCCGCGCAGGCTGTTGTTGCCCGAGTTGCCGCGGATCATGTCATTGCCCGAGCCACCGATGGCGTTCTCGATCACCGCGCCGAGCGCGATCGAGACATTGCCGATGTAGTCCCCGACGTTCGAGAAGGCCGCCTGACGCAGGTCGATCAGCTGGTTGGTGCCGTAGCCCGAAAAGTCAAAGGTGTCGTTGCCGCCGGCATCCCAGACGGCAAAGATCAGCGTGCCGTTGGCGTCCGGCGCGAACCAGGGCTGGCCGGCATTCGAGTTGAAGCCATAGACCGTATCGCCGGTGCGCGTGGTCATATTGGCGCCGTACAGACGCTGGGCGGCGGCGATGTCGTCCATCAGGGGCGCGGCGGAATACTGACGGAAGCCCGAATTCCCGACCCAGCGGATGAAGTCACCCCCCGTGTTCTCCTCGCTGAAATAGCTCATCAGCGAATACTGGCGGCTGTCCTCGAAATAGGTGGCATGGGCCGCATAGGTGATGCTGACACCGGCGCCCGCATTGTAGTCTGCGGGGTGCAGCAGGCCGATGGCGTGGCCGATTTCGTGGGTCAGCACCTGATAGCCATAGGCGTTCAGCACCGGCGTGGCGTTGTAGCTCAGGCTGTTGTTGATCCAGACATCGCCCTGGACCGCGGAGGTCGCGGCGTTGCCCGGCAGGTAGGCGAATGCCGCCGCCCCGTCGGCCCCGGACGAGTAGTTCCCGAACAGGATGGTGGCATTGTTGGAATAGTTGGTGCCGCCGTCAGTCACCTGCTGGAAGGTGATGCCCGCGACATCCGCCCAGGACTGCAGCGCCAGCAGGGTGGCCGTGATCTGGGCCTGGGTGAATTGCGTGAACCCGCTCGTGCCATTGGGCATACTGCCGGGCTCGGTGGCGCGGAAGGCGAAGGTAACAGTCGTTCCCGTGCCGATAGCGCCGCCCCAGAACAGATTGGCCCGCGTCAGCTGGATGCCCGCGTCAATCGGTCCCAGCGAGGGCTTGCCATTATCGCCGAAGCCGCCCCGGTCATCGCCGTTCAAAATAGCTGCCACATAACCGCTGTCACCGCCCATATCGCCCACATCGATGGCGCCGTGGAAGCGACCGCAGCCGCCGCACAGGCCGTAGCTGGAGATGGCGCCGAAGGTCGAATAGGCGTCGCTTTCGGTGCTGTCCTCGACAAAACGACCTGTATTGCCGGTGCCGCCGTAGACCGAAAGCGCGGTCGCCTGACGACCAGTGAACAGAGAGTCGAACATTGGGAAAGCCCCTCGCGTGAATATCCAGCAGGCACCCTACTGCAGGAATTCCCGACGACAAGCGTTACAGCTGCTGTGACGGTCAACTGACGGTGAACCGGGGTATGCGGGCCACACGCCGCCCGCGAGCCGCTACGCCCTGCTTCCGTTCCGCCTCGATCCGATCTAGTGAGCCCGCACCATGGATGAGATCGAACGCCAATCCGAAGACCGCGCCTGGACCACAGCCAAGACCCTGGCCGAGGCCCTGCCCTATATCCAGAATTACGACCGCCAGACCGTCGTCATCAAATACGGCGGCCACGCCATGGGCGAGACGGCGGTCGCCAGACAGTTCGCTGCCGACATCGTGCTGCTGAAACTGATGGGGGTGAATCCGGTCGTGGTGCACGGCGGCGGCCCCCAGATCAGCGCCATGCTGGACAAGGCGGGCGTCAAATCCAGCTTCGTCGACGGCCTGCGCGTCACCGATGCCGACACCATGCAGGTCGCCGAGATGGTCCTGTCCGGCGCGGTCAACAAGGAGATCGCCCACTGGATCACCGTCGCCGGCAAACAGGCCGATGTGCGCGGCGTCGGTCTGTCGGGCAAGGATGCCGGCCTGCTGACCGTCGAGCGCACACGCCGCACCAGGCGCGACCCCGACAGCCTGATCGAACAGGAGGTCGACCTGGGCTTCGTCGGCGAACCGACCCGCGTCGACGCCAAGCTGATCACTCGCCTGATTGAATCCGACGCCGACTGGGTGCCGGTCGTCGCCCCGATCGGCGTAGCCGAGGACGGGCTGACCTATAACGTCAATGCAGACACGGTCGCCGGTGCCATCGCCGGCGCCCTGAACGCCAAACGCATGCTGCTGCTCACCGACGTCGAAGGGGTCAAGGGCAAGGACGGCCAGATCATCCGCCAGATGACCCTCGCCGAGGCCGAGGCCCTGATCGCTGACGGCACCGCCTCGGGCGGCATGATCCCCAAGCTCCAGACCGCCATGGCCGCCATCCGCGAGGGCGTCGAGGCCGTGGTCATCCTCGACGGTCGCCGCCCGCACGCCATGCTGGTCGAACTGTTCACCGAGCACGGCGCCGGCACCCTGGTGCGCGCGCAATGAGCGTCGAGCTCTCCCGCGCCCGCGTCTGGATCTTCGATATGGACGACACCCTGTATCCGCGCGAACAGGGCGTCATGCGGCTGGTGCAGGAGCGGATCAACACCTTCATGATGGCTGCCGTCGGCCTGCCCGAGGGCGAGGCCCGCGTGCTGCAAAAGCAGTTCCTCAACGAGCATGGCACCACCCTGGCCGGGCTGATGGCCAACTATGCCGTCGACCCCGAGGCCTTTCTCCACGAGGTCCACGATGTGCCGCTGGATTCGCTGGAGCCCAATCCGGATCTGGACGCCGCGCTGCGCCGCCTGCCCGGCCGCCGCTTCGTCCTGACCAATGGCGCCCGCTATCACGCCGCCCGCGTGCTGGAGCGCATCGGCATCACCGGCGCCTTCGAGGGCGTTCATGCCATCGAGGACATGGATCTGGTGCCCAAGCCCGCGCCCGCCACCTTCCGCCGCTTTCTGGCCGCCCATGCCCTCGAGGCCGAGGGCGCCGTCTTCTTCGAGGACACGCCGCGCAACCTCGCCCCGGCCAAGGCGCTGGGCATGACCACCGTCCTGGTCGGCGACGGCCATGGCCATGAGATCGGCGACTGGGTCGATCACCACACCCCCGACCTGCTCGAATTCCTGACCGAAACCGCCCTCAAGGAGGCCGCATGAGCGACCCCGCCCACTTCAAATCCGTGATCGAACAGGCGTGGGAGGACCGCGCCTCGGTCTCCACCGCCACCACCGGCGAGATCCGCGACGCCGTCGACTACGCCCTGGCCGGTCTCGACGACGGCTCCCTGCGCGTCGCCTCGCGCGAGGCCGACGGCGCCTGGACCACTCACCAGTGGCTGAAGAAGGCGGTGCTGCTGTCCTTCCGCCTCAACCCCAATGTCCGCATGGGTCTGGCCACCAACGCCGGCGCCGGCACCCCGGATTCGGCCCCCGGGCCTTACTGGGACAAGGTGCCGGTCAAATGGGCCGGCTGGACCGACGCCCGCTTCGAGGCCGCCGGCTTCCGCGCCGTGCCAGGGGCCGTCGCCCGCCACGGATCCTTCATCGGCCGCGACGTCGTGCTGATGCCCAGCTTCGTCAACATCGGCGCCCGGGTCGAGGAAGGCACCATGGTCGACACCTGGGCCACCGTCGGCTCCTGCGCCCAGATCGGCAAGAATGTGCACCTGTCGGGCGGCGCCGGCATCGGCGGGGTGCTCGAGCCCCTGCAGGCCAACCCCACCATCATCGAGGACGGCTGTTTCATCGGCGCCCGGGCCGAGGTGGCCGAGGGCGTCATCGTCCGCGAGGGCGCGGTTCTGGCCATGGGCGTCTATCTGTCGGCCTCGACCAAGATCGTCGACCGCGCCACCGGCGAGGTGTTCCGCGGCGAGGTTCCGGCCTTCAGCGTGGTCGTCCCCGGCACTCTGCCCGATCCGAACGGCGGTCCCGGCCTCTACTGCGCCGTGATCGTCAAGCGGGTCGACGCGCAAACCCGCGCCAAGACCGGCGTCAACGAACTGTTGCGCGCCTGAGCCGTTCAGCGCACGCCTTCGGGCTTGGGATCACCGGTCCCTTGCTTTAGGGCATTACCCGGCGGACCCGGTCCGCGATTGCAGGAGAGTATGTGTCGATGCGAGTTCTGGTTCTCGGGGGCGATGGTTTTTGTGGCTGGCCAACGGCCTTGCATCTGTCCGCTCGCGGCTGGGACGTAACGATCGTCGACAATCTGTCGCGCCGGAACATCGACAATGAGCTGGAGGTCTCGTCCCTGACCCCGATCCGCGCCATGGGCGAACGGATCGAGGCCTGGAAGGCCGTCTCCGGCAAGGACATCGGCTTCGTCAATATGACGGTCGGCAAGGAGTTCGACCGCCTGGTTGCCCTGATCAAGGACTTCGCCCCCGACAGCGTCGTCCACTTCGCCGAACAGCGGGCCGCCCCCTATTCGATGAAGTCGGCCCGGCACAAGCTCTACACCGTCGACAACAATCTGAACGCCACCAACCATTTGCTGGCCGCCATCGTCGAGAGTGGGCTGGACGTCCACCTGGCCCACCTCGGCACCATGGGTGTCTATGGCTACACCACCGCCGGCCTGCGCATCCCCGAGGGCTATCTGAAGGTCACGGTCGAGACCGACTTCGGCCCGGCCGAGCAGGAAATCCTGTTCCCGCCGAACCCCGGCTCCATCTATCATATGACCAAGACCCAGGACGCCCTGCTGTTCCAGTTCTACGCCAAGAACGACGGCGTCCGGATCACCGACCTGCACCAGGGCATCGTCTGGGGCACCCAGACCGAGGAAACCCGTCAGGACGAACGCCTGATCAACCGCTTCGACTATGACGGCGACTACGGCACCGTGCTGAACCGCTTCCTGATGCAGGCCGCCGTCGGCTATCCGCTGACCGTGCACGGCACCGGCGGCCAGACCCGCGCCTTCATCCACATCCAGGACACGGTCCGCTGCGTCGAGCTGGCGCTCAACAACCCGCCCAAAACCGGCGACCGGGTCAAGATCCTCAACCAGATGACCGAGAGCCGCCGGGTCCGCGACCTGGCCCTCACCGTGGCCGAAATGGCCGGGGCCGAGGTCCAGAACGTCCCCAATCCGCGGCAGGAAGCCGACGAGAACGAACTGGTCGTCGCCAATGACCAGTTCCGCGATCTGGGCCTCAAGCCCATCACCCTCGCCCACGGCCTGATGGAAGAGGTGACCGAGATCGCCCGCCGCTATGCCGACCGGGCCGACACCTCCAAGATCGCCTGTGTCTCCAGCTGGAATGCCCGTCGGGCCGAGGCGCTCAAGACCGAGCCCGTGGTCTCGGCCACCGCCGCCGCCCATCTGCGCACGGCCTGATCCGACCGGCTGCCGTGACCGCATCCCGTCCCCGCGAGACCCCGTCGATCCTGGTCTTCGGGGGCGGCTGGCTGGGTCAGGCGGTCGGCCGTGATGTGCTGGCCAGCGGCGGCATTGCCTGGCTGACCTCGCGCTCGGCGGAGACCCGGGCGCGGCTCACCGACGCAGGCTTTCACGCCGTCGATCCCGACGATACCGAGGCCCTCAAGGCCGCCGTGGCCAAGGTTCAGACCCTGCTGGTCACCGCCCCGCCCGAACCCACGGGCTGTCCCGGCCTCAAGGCGCTGATCCCGGCCCTGTCGGCCTCCGGCGCCTGGCCCGACTGGATCGGCTACATCTCCTCCAGCGCCGTCTATGGCGACCGCGCCGGCGCATGGGCCTTTGAGGACGAACCCCTCCACGCCTCCAGCCTGACCGGCGCCCGCCGCGTCCGGGCCGAGGCCGAATGGCTGGAAGCCGGCCAGAGCATGGGCCTGACGGTCCAGGTCTTCCGCCTGCCCGCCCTCTATGGCCCCGGCCGGTCCCCGGTCGACAAGCTGCGGGACGGCACCGCCCGTCTGGTCAGGAAACCCGGTCAGGTTTTCAACCGCATCCATGTCGATGATGTCGTCTCGGGCCTTTTCGCCTCCATGGCCCGCCCCCATCCCGGCCGTGCCTACACGCTGTGCGACGACCAGCCCTCCCCTGCGGATGAGGTCATCGAATGGGCCGCCCGCCGTATGGGCCTGCCCCTGCCGCCCGAGGTCGACTGGACCGACCCCTCGGTCTCCGAGGGCATGCGCCGCTTCTACCTCGACTCCAAACGCCTCTCGAACGCCCGCGCCAAGGCTGAACTCGCCTGGCGCCCCCGCTATCCCGGCTACCGCGACGGCATAGAGGCGATCCTCAAGGCAGAGGGCTGAGCCCCTCCGGGCCCTTCTCCCCACCGGGGGAGAAGATGTCAGGCGGAGCCTGACGGATGAGGGGGAGGGTTGAGCCTAACCGGGCCGCGTCAATTCTCTCCCCACCGGCCCCCTCATCCGGGCCGCTCCGCGGCCCACCTTCTCCCCCGAGGGGAGAAGGAATGCTCAGCTACGCCCTCCAACCCGCACATCTCCGCCAACAAACCCTCGCCTTTACAGCACTCTCCCCGTCCTGACCGTCGTTCTCCCCACCCTGCCTGCCCGCCCCTGCACACTGGCCGGTTGAAGACAGGGAGGACCCCATGGACCCGCACGACCCCAACCCCGCCGACCAGGGCTACTGGCCCAACGACTGGCCCGGAC
>CEPP01002998.1_pt1 | contig 15664 bp, 30 predicted proteins | sample 530521 | NCBI WGS metagenome assembly CEPP01 (sample SAMEA2620256, study PRJEB7988) | marine metagenome | biome: marine biome (ENVO:00000447); feature: surface water layer (ENVO:00002042); material: "saline water (ENVO:00002010), including plankton (ENVO:xxxxxxxx)" | depth 5 m | reverse complement strand
ACAATAGCTCTTGTACGAATGTCAGGTGTTTTATTCATATCACTAGACCTGACAACATCCATATAAAGCTTTGGGGTTCCCCAAATAGATATTTTTTGTTGAGGTAAAAAAATCAAACGATTAACAGATGTTTTGTTTACACCACTTGTTTCAAGGGCAGCCGTTGCCATAGCCCCCTTTACACCAGAAGCAGGAAAACCTAATAGGGTATCTCCATCTGCCATCTTATGAATAGATGATCTAAACTCTAGTTCTGGATTATGCTTTATGTCTTTCTTCTGTGCAGCTGTCTTACGACCAGCACCAATAAGCAAATCTCTCTTAGCTTTTTCAGCCATACGATTAAAAATAATAGGGGTATGCCCTATCATTCTTAAAGTAATTCTACCTTGCTTGAGCGCATCAATAGTTACATTTGTATTTGTATTTTTTTTAATCATTTTCTTCTCCAAAATATTTATGTTTTTCCAGACTATTTTCTTTAATAATAAACCTCTCTGGAATATAAGGCAGTGTAATACCGCAAGGTTTATTATTTTTTTTCTTTTTTAAGTCATTGTATGACCATCGACATTCAGGTGAACAAAATTTTTTATTACTGTTAATATAAGTAAAAAAAAATCCACAAGATACACAAGCTTTTTTACTCATAATGTTTACTTTCAATCATTTCTCTTGCAGCTTCTAAAGCTTTTTGTGAAATATAAAGAAGTTCTTTTGAATTACATTCACGAATAATTGCCTTGCCAAAAGTAAGTATAGTAATTCTACCTGGTGTAATCCCTATGGTCAGTTCGCAAGAACTTTTCAAGATCAGCGGCCTTGACATAACGTTTTCGCCCATCGCCCACTGATGGAATTTGTCCTGACTTGATAATTCGGATTGTTCTTTTATAATATTTTTCTTCACAACTACCCCATAATTTTTCACAAACTTCTTTGGCGTCTAATAAATTTTTATTGATTAAATCTGCTTGCATCAAATTTCTCCTCTTTAACTGGTTTTATTTCTTCTTGTCCAGGCAATTTATTTGCAAAAAGGTTAAAGCTGGCAATCAATTGATGATCAGTGTAGTTATCAGAATGATTAGTATCGCTTAACCTTACACTTACAACAATTCCATTTTCTTGCATAAGTTTATGAATTTTGGTTACAATAGGCATAGCTATTTCTGCATTTTGTTTCTTAGCAGAGTTTAACCAGGCACTTGCTACAAGTTTTTTGTTATCGTGATTAATGTTTCCATTTCCTAGATGTGGTCTTTTACTCATTACATATTCCTTTCATTAAAGTTTTTTTGTTTGTTTTCCATTGTAGACATGATGCGAGAAACGCTCTCGCTTTCTTTCTCATTTAAAGTTTTTAAAATTGGCATCCAACGACTTGCAAATTTTGATAGCTGTGGATTGCTTTCGACACGATGAAGCTCTTGCGACATTTGACCAAAAATTTCCATCGTATTATTTTCATCGGCAACATTAGGTATAGGCTCTAAATCTTCAACCTGTTTTTTAGGTGCCGTTGATTCAATAACCTTATTATATTCGGCAATGCCATCATCAGGTCTTGGCGTAATGTCTTTCATATTACGATTTGGTGATTTGTCAGGTTGACTTTCTTTAAAATCGTCCGCTTCTTCTTCAGAATAAACATCCCCTGCAATATCAATAAGCTTTAATATAACCCTATCTTTAGCTCTTTTTTCTGCCATAGCGTATGGGTAACTGTTCTTATTATTGTAAGGTGTGGCTTCACCAATTGACCATTCACTGCGATCACCAATAGAGCCTGACACATTCAATATACAAATTTTTTCTTTTGGATCAGAATGAATAATCGTTGGTTCGCTAAATGTTATTCTTTTGTATAAAGCTATTTTTTCTAAAGCTTTGTGCAATACCACAGGCGTACCATGACAATCCCACAGACTTTCTTTTTCTGATAAGCCTATTTCTTTTAAAAGAGATAAAAGCTTTTCTGGAACTTGCCTTTTAGCCATCCTTATTCTCCAAACTTGCAAGGCCCATAGGCGTAATTCCCCACACAGTTTCAGAGTTTCCACGACTATTTTTCCTACGAAGCTTTGTTTTTTGCAAAGCACCAGCATTAAAAAGTTCGGTAATTCTAGGCTTAATTGTAAACACATCATGACTTAAAGCCTCACAAACCTCATGTCCTGTTAAACCTTGTAAATCATAATTGCTTGTTGCGTCAGATACTGCAATTAAAATCTTTTGATGTAACCCACGCTCTTTGTTAAGATAAGTCATAATTTTTTTGTAAGCTAATTGCTCAGTGTCACTTGCGTTATTACGAAGTGATTTGCTTATTTCTAAATTAAGTTGCATTTATTTCTCCCATTATTTTTTGCAATTTAATGTTTTGCTCCAATGCCTTTTCTTTTATTTTTTTAATATAATCAACATACACTGGAGGTTCTTTCCAATCGATTGATTGAAAATCTGGTGTTTCCATGCGTATAAGATCATAACGATCTTTTGCCACACGAAGTTTAAATTCTATGCTTTGTAGCTTTTCAATAATGACTTGTGATAAATCATCAAGATATTCTTTTGTAAGTTGGTGACAGTTATCAGCGTTTAGTATGCGATAGTCAGATTTGTTTACATAGAGTAACGAAGGCAACCTTCCTGATAACATGTAAAATCCACAAATCTGATAAACGTTTCTCTGGTCAAATATTCCATTTAAAGTTTTAGGAAGTGATGCAGCTCTTACCCCTGATTTTGTTTCAGCTGGTTTTGACCATTTTGTTTTTAAATCAAGAAAATTATTAAAATCTGGATAGGTTAGGTATGGAATTTCTAAGCCAGGAATCTTGCCAAACAATTCTCGTTCACCAAATATGCGATTTTCCTGTGAAAGTGTCTCTTGAACGCCTTTAACAGCATTTTTAACTAAGTCTGAAAACTCTTCCTTACAGACGGCTTTTTTAGCCTCGTCTGAGCCTTGATCCCATGTTCGGCTACGATAGGATTCTAAAGCCTCAATACCCTCTTCTATGGCCTTCTCTGAAGGCCAATTTTCTAGCAGTATACGATTCACAGCTGATTGAACTAAAATACCACTAATCATAACTGCTGATTGGCTACCATTGCGCTTTTGATCTAATATATCCAATAATGCAAAAGCATCTTGCTTTTGATCATGGGTAGTTTCTTTTGATTGTATTACACCCCATGCCGCATCAACCTTTGGTCTAATAAAAACTTTTTCAATAAAAACTTTTGATAAATCTTTGCTAGCATTACTATGGTGATAATAATGAAATCTTGTTGACCATGATGGAGCTAACGGTATGTCTTTTAAACTCATAAAAATCCCTGTAAAACTAATTTGTCCTACGAAGATCATAATTCAGCTTTTTGTCTTTTGCAAGTGTTTTTTATTTTGATCTAAAAACTTGACGTTTAGCGCATATTTTTGTAAAGTAATCAAAACAATATGCTTGTCTTATTACGTCAAATAATTATGGAAACAAATAATGACTTTAGAAGAATACAGAAACAACGCTAAGCTTAATTATTCTCAGTTGGCAAGAAAACTAGGGCTTACAGAAGCTACGATGGTTCGTAGATGGTGTTTGTCACCTAATCATAAAACTGGCTCAAAACGTCATATCCCAAGTTATCGGCATATGCTGACCATTATTCAAGCGACAGATGGTGCTGTTCAGCCAAATGATTTCTATCGACATGATTAAGATTTATTCTTCAGAAACAGATTTACAAAAGAATGTCGTTAAGTGGTTGCGTTTAGTTTTGCCAGAACCTTACTTGTTTCATCATTCACCAGGAGAGGGAAAGAACAAAGTTCAGTGGTATCAAAAGTTAAAAACAATGGGATTTTGCACAGGCTGGCCTGATCTTGAGATCTTTGTAATGGGCCACAAACCAATCTTTATTGAGTTAAAACAACCTAACAATTCACTGAGCATCTATCAAAAGGAAGTCAAGGAAAAGCTGGAGAACTTTGGATACTTTTTTGTTTGTAAAAGCTTGAGTGATTGCCATGCATCTTTATCAAGGGTCATTCCTTTATCACCTAATAAGTTTGCAGCATCGATGATCAAGGCTGAAGATATAATTTTACAGCAGATGATCAAAGACAAAGCTAAAGAAAAAGAGCGCAAAAAAAAACTCCAAAATCTTATCCCATTAGAACCTTGGGAATACAGGAAATATAGATGGAATTTAGCCAGCCTATTCTAGCTTTTGTATTGCTTGAGTTTAATTCAATGAGCCAATGCATGACGATTGTAGAGCGTTTAATCACCATTGCACACCATGATTTGTACATTCCTTGTTCGGATCACGATGAGAGCTATGCCTTTTATTTTGAGCATTGGGCTAGGCACAACCATTACAGCAAGCCACCATTGCCAAGACCAGAGATAATCAATGAGATGTGAAAACTGTGATAGTTGTGTGAATTGGCAAGGCGATAGAGATGCTCTTGATATGGATTTTGACCAAGAGAAATGGATGTTTGTAAGAGTTTATATTTGTGTGAAATGCGGTTGTGTTACCCATGTTTATTATCCCAAGGATCAATCTGATGAATCTATGCAGTAAATGCCATAAAAAAGAAGCACAAAAGGTTATTGAGGATAGGCCATATTGCGATAAATGTGCATTGCTTTTAATGCAACAGATTAGAGAAATGTTTAGCTATAATAAAAAAGGGGCTTGACATGATACGCAACAATAATTTACCTATTAAAGCAATCCCCTTAATAGCATATAATATTATTAGCTATAAATTATTAGCTGATAATTTAAGAGTCCATAAGAGCCAAAAAACCTTCCCAAAAGGTTTTTTTGGCTTCTTTATTAGCATGCTATTAATAGCATTATTAGCATATAATATTATAGCATATAAGGTGATTTGCCATGAGTGATGAGCAATTCACTGCGTTTAAAAAAGTATATATTCAGAAATTAGAGAGCATAACGCAGCATTTAAAGTCAAAGGATCGCAATAAGATTCTGGCATACTTTGATCAATTCACGACCATTGATGGTTGCAAACAATTTATTCAACAAATGGAGAAAACACTTGGAAGAGCCAAGCGATATTGAGCAGTTTGATGATTGGGTACAGGAAGCGGCTGAAACAGAGCGAAGATTGCCTCCTGCAATCAGAAAGCAGAAACTTGCCAGCTGGCCTGAATATCAGCAAGCATGGGTAAGTTATGGCTACGAAGCATTCACTCCGCGTTTGGCTAGGGCTACAACTCTGCAAATTGATCGTTATGAGTACATTCTTGATTGTTTGATTTCGCATGGTACTGAAAAGGAAAGAAAGATTATTTGGGCTTGCGCTCACTCTGGAGCATTTCGTCATAGGGGCATTCAATGGTCAAAGATTGGCAAGTTGTTTCATTGTGATCGAAGAACCATGAAAAAGCTTTATATTGATAGCTTAATAAGAGTTCACTACAAGTCAAAAAAAAAGCACCCGAAAGTGCTTTATTCTTGATTAATTATTATCCATTTTCATATAATTATTGTAACCAATAGCTTCATTGTCTGTTAAGCAATCTTCACATATAAACCTAAAGCCATCACTAAAATGGTCATCATCTTCAATGCCACAATATTCTGGTGTAATATCGCAATCAATGTACATTCTTTTATCGCACCTATCGCATTCCATGCCAGCACATATTGCACATTTATAACCATCATCAGTTGGTATTCTATCAACAAAATTACCAGAACCAAATGCAGTAGATAGTCCGCATTCAACACATGGGTCTATCAAATTTTGTGCTTTCATCATTGATTCTCCATCATTTTTAACTCATTCTCCATCATTTCTAATAAAAGTTTTGCTTTATGGTCTCCTCGCTCCGCCATGTCTCGCAAGTAACTAAGGAGCATATCTTCAAGAATAGAAGTTTGCATTATTATTATCCTTCTAATTCTTCATCAGTAACATAGCTATAATATTCTTTAAGGTCAGCTAATGTTGCAAAATCTCCATTTTTGCCAATAACATAATATCCATGCCATCCATCCATTGCATTTATTCCAAGTATAAAAGCATCTAATTCAGCTTTTGTATTAAAGGAATATTGTTTTAATTCATAATCAGAATTATGAGGATTTTCTCCCCATACTATGCCTATTTTGTGTTTCATTTAATTACCCCTCTTTTTCTTTTTCTTCTTCTTTATTTCAAAAGACCAAAGGGATTGACCACGATCACCTCGACAATGGTAACCATCTCTGTCGTAGCATTCTATAACTTCACAATGCCACTTGTTATCATCAGAGATTAATCTGCCGTCCCAAATATCTATATCAAAAATGTGGTCATCAATTTCAAATCCACAGATATAGTTTTCGTCTACTTGATTGTCTCTGTCTTTCTTTGTTTCCTTAAACCACTTTTTAGATTGAGCAATAATCTTATCTAAAATAGGATAAATTTCTTCACCATAGTCAGACAATTCACCATTATCTTTAAGGCTTTTTGCAGTTGGGTATTTACTCATCTTAGGTTCCTTTCTCCGCTGTTAAACCTACAATTGGCAATGAATAATTCACTGCCAATAATGGGGCTAACTAAGCTCCTTTTTAAGAGTCATAGAGGGGCCATAATCAATTCTGAGTACTTTGTAACCCCATTCTGGATTATAGAACTTCTCGTGGCTTAAAATGGCTCTATAAGCTTTGTTTTCGCTTGTGGCTGATATGTTGTAGATTGTTTGACCTACATTTAATTGGATAAGATATTTATTCATTGGTGTAGCTCCCATATAAAAGCTGATTTGCTTGTGTCTGTTTCATTGTAACCGTTGCATGTTTTAAAAACTTCATAAGCGTAACAAGTTGTTACGTTTTCTAAATCATCTGTATAAATATTAATATCAAATGTTCTGTTGTTTATATCTATTTCATGCCAAGTATCTTCTTCATCATGGTCATATTGAAAACAATTTTCACTAAACTTGTTAATTTTATTGTATTCATCTTTTGATAATTTAACGCCATCAAATGTGTTCATGTCAAAATTCCTAAAAATAAAATGATTAGATAGATGGAGATTACGAGCATTATTGCGCTGGCAATCTCCATAATGATTTCAAGCTTATTCATCTTTCTATTTCTAAGAATTGCTCAATTAAGTCTATAACGATGTTATCGGTTACAATGATTGAAGCTCCATCATACCAATCAAGATACCAATATTCGATATGATCAATATTTAGGTCTTTATCAGTGTAAATCCTAAACTCTGTTGATGGGCCTCCCCAGGATAATTGCAAACGAAAATAACCAGTTTTTTGATCATTAAATGTATTAGCTTTTACAAAATCCCAAGATAAAGCAGTTTGATTTACATAATCATATAAACTGTCATATTGAATATAATCTTCAACAACTTCTATATCATAGCCTTGATCTTCCAATTGCTCTATTGTTTGTCCACAATAAACTGAGGCAACTAACCAATCATCTAGCAAGTTTTGGAAGCTGTCTTTTACTTTATCTTTGCATGTTAATTTTTCTTTTACTGTCATTGTATTATTCTCCGCTGTTAAATTGACAATAACCTCATTATGCATAATTGACGTTTAACGTCAAGTGTTAATTATAAGCTATCTATTATAAGCATATTATGCAATTATATTATTAGCTATTAATTATATGCTATTAATAAGAGCAAATAATATTTAAAGCATTTATCTATTTTTAGCATTTGTTGTTTATTAGCTTTAATCATTTGGTGCATATAACTGCTGTTATTGCTTGCCATATCATGCATGCGTGTATGCTTATTATAGCTATTATTAGCTTGTAGACTTATAAGCTATTGATTTTATTGCAATGATCACAGGCTTATTAGCTACGAACATTACAGCAATGCATTATTTGCTAGGCTTTTGTTGCTTTTATTTTACAAGCAGTCAATAACCCCACCCTCGCTACATGCAGCGCGTTACATATGTCATATATGCTATCAAAACTAGCATCACCCACACACACAGTCCCACTTACATAAAAGCAACACACCGCTGCAAAATAAAATAATTGACGTTATACGCATAAAAGATCTTGCGCTATGTACTCAAATAAGCTATATGTTGTGTATAATAGCATTTTCTTCTCCAATGATTGACAATGAGGATATGCAGAATGCTATTCATATTATTTGTCCAACTAGGCAGCTTGTAATGAGCTGCCTTTTTTTTGGAGTTTGCAATGCAGCTAACCAAGAGACAGGAATCTTTGCTATCGAAGCATGGTGATCATCATAGCAAGAAGCATATGGATGAAATGAGAAAAGCTATGACGAAGAAGAATCCCTTATCTTTCAGTGAAGCGCATAAGATGGCAATGAGGAAGGTTGGCAAGTGAGTTCACCAGCTTGGACAAGGAAAGAGGGCAAGTCACCGACTGGTGGATTGAATCAGAAAGGCAGGGATAGTTACAAGGGTAATTTGAAACCGCCTGTACGTTCTGGTGACAATCCAAGACGAGCTTCTTTTTTAGCCAGGATGGGTAATATGCAAGGGCCAGAATATAAGGATGGCAAGCCCACAAGGTTGTTGCTCTCTCTGAGAAAATGGGGAGCCAGCAGCAAGGAGGATGCCAGGAAGAAGGCAAAGAATATATCGAAACGAAATGAAGCGAAAGGATAGGACATGCCAGGAAAGAAAAAAGGTAAAGGCGGCAAGAGATACTAATGATGACGCCAAAGAAAAAGAAATTAGCGGCTATGTATGGCGATCCCAATAAGATTACGAGGGGTGATGTGATTACGGCTGCTAAGAAAAACCAGGAAAAGAAGAAAAAGAAATCAATGATAGGTGCCGCATGAGTTTGTATGAGAATATTAACAAGCGCAGAAGGGCTGGTACATCCAGGCCGAAAAGTGAATCGACCATTACCGATAAGGCATATGCAAATATGAAGGCTGGTTTTCCAAATTCAAAGAAGAACAAGGCAAAGCGCAAGTCATTGATGAGTTCCTAATGCCAAGGCATGCCAAGGGTACATCAATTGTGACGATGGATATGATGGCATTGGTTTGTGATCGTCTATCTGATGGTGAGAGTTTAACAAGTATTTGCGCGAATACTGAGAACCTACCTCATCGAAAAACGATTATGGCGTATGTGCAGAATAATGAAGATGCCTGGGAGATGTACAGCAAGGCCAGGGCGATACAGGGCGAGCATATTGGCGATCAGATGCGTGATATTATGGATGCCCCTATGCCGACAGATCCAAAGATGGCAATGGCAGAAGTTCAGTGGAGAAGGGTAAAGCTGGATAATCTGGATAAGCTGCGAAGGCAATTGCAGCCATTAGGCGGTGTGCGGAATAATCCGAATGATAGCAAGGCCACCAGTGGCAGTATTACGCTGAGTTGGGATGGTAATGCAAATTAAAATACCTTATAACCCTAGGCCATTGCAGCGTGAGTTGCATGCCAAGCTTAAAGATAAACGCTGGGGTGTTGTGGTTTGTCATCGAAGGTTTGGTAAGACGGTCATGGCGATCAACCACCTTCTGCGAGATGCGATATTAAGCGATAAGCCCAATCCAAGGTTTGCCTATATTGCACCAACGTATCGGCAAGCCAAAGCAGTAGCATGGGATTATTTAAAGCAATTTAGTTCTGCGATACCGACAACGAGGTTTCACGAAACAGAATTGCGGTGTGATTTGCCTAATGGTGCTAGAATACAGCTTTTGGGTGCGGAATCGCCAGATAGCTTGCGTGGGATCTATTTAGATGGTTGTGTGCATGATGAGTATGCACAAATGCCAGCATCTTTATTTCCTGAGATCATCAGGCCAGCGTTAAGTGATCGCAAGGGATATGCGATATTTATGGGTACGCCACAAGGCATGAATAGCTTTTTTGAGCTACATGAGATGGCGAAGGATTCAGAAGATTGGATTACCGCGACTTACAAAGCGAGTGAAACAGGTATTCTGGATGATGAGGAATTGGACAGTGCCAAGAAAAGCATGTCTGAGGATCAGTTTAATCAGGAATATGAATGCAGTTGGGTTGCGAATGTTCCTGGTGCAATATGGGCTAAAGAATTAGAAAAAGCAAGCCAGGCTGGGCGTATGACCAATGTTCCTTATGATGAGGGGCAAAAGGTTGATACCTGGTGGGATCTAGGGGTGAATGATAGCACGAGCATCTGGTTTACGCAGAATGTTGGTCGTGCCATTCATGTGATTGATTATTATGAAAATCGTGGTGAGGGATTGAATTTTTATGCAAGAATATTGCAAGAAAGAGGGTACTTGTACGGTACACACAATGCCCCCCATGACATCGAAGTGCGAGAGTTGGGTTCTGGTAAGTCCAGAAGGGAAGCGGCCTATGATCTGGGAATTAATTTCAGAGTGGTGCCGAAACTGCCCTTGGAGGATGGCATCCATGCCGCCAAGATGATTTTGGCTAAATGTTATTTTGATCGTGATCAATGCAAAGTAGGGCTGGAAGCTCTTAGGCATTATCACAGGGCATACAATGAAAGAATGAAAACTTTTCGCTCTACGCCTGTACATGATTGGTCATCTCATGCCAGTGATGCTTTTCGGTATTTTGCCGTTGGTCACAGGGATGTAAGCCATGCCATTAGACCGCCGCAAAGACAGGCAGAAATGAATTATAATCCTTTTGAAGTGAGGGCATAATGGGATTCTTTACAGATTTTGTAAACAATTTAAAGCGTAATTTTACCAATCCTGTTGAATTGGCGCAGGATATGGGCGCAGCGGAAGAAGCTAGTAGAATTAAAGAAAGCGAGAGACGTTTTAAACGCGCTGAATCGGATATGAACAAAGAAATAAAAGAAGGTATGTTTTACACAAAGCCTATGGACATATCCAAATCTGAAGGTGAACAAAGGCGTGATGATCGTGATGCGGCTAAAGCTGCACAAGCAACAACAGCGGCAGCTGCTGCACCAGCAACAGCGGCTACGACAACAGCAGCAGCGGCAACGCCAGTAGAAACAGCTCAATCTGCTATGACACAATTAGCTGATACGACACAATCAACAAGTTCAGCAACGGTTGAAGAGGCAAAAAAAGATAAAAAAAGAGGTTTAAAAGGTGGCACGATAGCAACATCAGCGCAAGGATTGCTATCGAGTGATATGACAGGACTTAGGCCTAAAAGGTCGTTATTGGCTGGTGCGTAATGGCTTATGGTAAAAAAAGGAATATGGCTGGCATGATGGGGGCCTTATCATCCCAGCCATTGCAAAATATGCGGTTTTCTATGAATTTTAATCCATTAGAGCGATTAAATCAGCGTATGGCTGGTAAGTCACAAGGCCGAAGTATGGCTGGTGTCAAAAAGAAAAAGCAATCATTGTTAGGAATGTCTTAATGACGAAACCAAATAAAATGGTCGATCAGCTGAATCGAAAGCATGAAAAGCTTTTAGGTCAGAGATCAAATTGGGAAAAACATTGGCAAGAGCTTGCTGATTATTTATTGCCAAGAAAAGCCGATATTACCAAGAAAAGAACGCAAGGTGATAAAAGGACAGAGCTAATTTACGATAGCACAGGTATACACTCTGTTGAATTACTTGCCAGTAGTTTGCATGGCATGTTGACAAGTCCAGCAAACCCCTGGTTTTCCATGCGGTATAGAGATTTACAGCTGGATCAGGATGATGAAGCGAATGAATGGCTAGAAGGTTGTACCCAGTTATTAAACAAGGCTTTACAGCGGTCTAATTTTCAACAGGAAATCCATGAATTGTATTATGACTTAGTGGTATTTGGTACGGCATGTCTGTTTATTGAATATGATGCAGATGGATTACGTTTTTCCGCAAGGCATATTGGTGAATTAGCCATATCTGCAAATGCGGAAGATCGCATTGATACGGTGTATCGGTCTTTTGATCTGACAGCAAGACAGATTGCACAGCGTTTTGGAAAAGATAATTTGCCAGATAGAGTGCAGAAAGACCTAGATAAAAACCCTTATAACGAGCATGAGATTGTGCATGTTGTTTATCCAAGAGAAGATGGTACGGCAGGGCCTATCAACAAGCCTGTTATCTCTATTTACTATCATAAAGAAACCAAAACACTGCTAGGTGAAGGTGGATTTGATGAGTTTCCTTTTTGTGTTCCTCGTTTTAACAAGGACAGCACAAGTAATTATGGTCGTTCCCCTGGAATGAGTTGTCTAAGCGATGTCAAAATGGTCAATCGTATGTCTGAAGTGAGCATACGATCCGCGCAAAAGCAACTTGATCCTCCCTTAATGGTTCCTGACGATGGGTTTCTTCTCCCTGTGCGTACCACCCCTGGTGCGCTAAATTTCTATCGTACTGGAACTAGAGATCGTTTAGAGCCTTTACAGGCTGGAGCGACCAACCCTATTGGTCTGAGTATGGAGGAACAGCGTAGAAACTCTATTCGTTCTGCTTTTTATGTTGATCAACTACAATTAAACCAAAGCCCAAGTATGACGGCAACCGAAGTGTTGCAGCGTAATGAAGAGAAAATGCGTCTTTTAGGGCCTGTTATGGGGCGATTGCAAAGCGAATTACTGCAACCGCTTATTCAGCGCAGCTTTAAATTATTGTTAAGAAATGGTGAATTGCCTGTACCTCCAGAAAGCTTGCAGGGACAGGATATTGATATTGAATATGTATCGCCATTAGCCAAAGCGCAGAAAATGACCGATTTGCAATCCATGATGCGTGGTTTGGAAATTATGTTGCAATTGGCAGAAGTTGCGCCTGTTATGGATTATCTGGATGAAAATGGCCTTGTGAAGTATTTAATTGATGTAGCTGGTATTCCAGCAAGAGTTATACGGTCTGATGATCAAGTGGCAGAAATTCGAGAGGCAAAAGCAGAACAGCAACGCATGATGGCAGAGCAACAGCAAGATATGCAAGCTGCGGATCAAATGCAGAAAACAGCCCCTATGATGAAAGTCTTGGCTGAAGCGTCTAACGCAGAAACACCGCCAGCTGCATGAAGAATATTAACGAAATAAGGACAGAAGATCTAAAACGCAACTATCGTTTTCTGTTTGAAACAAATGACGGCAAGGTTGTGCTGGAGCATTTAAAAAGATGTTTTGGCTTTTATCAATCAACATATGCCAAGGGTGAGCCTTATGATACGGCCTTTTACGAAGGGCAAAGGTCTGTTGTGCTTAATATTCTTAGAATGATGGAACCGCAAAAGAAAATAGAACAGCAAAAGGAAGTCAACAATGAGTGAAACAGAGACAACTCAGGCAACTGAATCTCAGGAGGTCGCAGCCCCAGCAGAAGCTGCACCAGTAAGTTTTATCGAAACTCTGCCAGAAGATATACGCATGGAACCAAGTTTAAGAAACTTTACAGATGCCGCTGGATTAGCAAAATCCTATGTGCAAGCACAAAGAATGATTGGTGTTGATAAGATACCAATCCCAGGACAATCAGCAACAGATGAGGAATGGAACAATGTTTATGAAAGGTTGGGAAGGCCTAATGCGCCTGATCAATATGATTTTAATGCCGTTGATGGTTTTGAAGAAGGTGATTTGGCTTCTTTTAAGCAAATTGCTCACGATACTGGTCTTAATGGAAAGCAAGCTCAACGTATGGCGAAGTCGCTTGCCGAAAAAGCCAGTGCGGAAATCGAAGCCAGAGAAGCGCAAGCCACAACGCTCATCGGTGAAACGAAAGCAGAGCTCGAAAGAGAATACGGCAAAGCGTTTGACCAAAAAATGAAAATGGCAAAAAATGCTGCTGTGCAGTTGTTGGGTTCAACAGAGCCTTTAGACAATATTGTTTTAGAAGATGGTCGTTTGCTTGGCGATCATCCAGCAATTGTAAAATTGTTTGTACAGTTAGCAGATGCGATGGGTGAGGATTCTCTGGAAGGAGAGCCGCAAGAGCTTATCATGACGCCACAAGAAGCCAATCGTAAGATTATGGAGCTTATGGCAAAAGATACGCCTTATTGGGATAAGTCGCACCCACAACACGATTTTTATGTTAAGGAAGCCCTTGCGCTGAGAGAACATATGTAATTTAGGGCAACCGTTTATCGATCCTGATGCAAGTTGTAAGTCAACAGTATAGCGCGGCTCAAGACGCAAGAATGATCTCGCAAGAGGTAATCAGACGCAAAACATAGTGAAACTTTAGATACAGGAGGTGTGCTTTGAGTACGCAAATAACCACCGCCTTTGTCCAGCAGTATTCTGCTAACGTACAGATGCTATCACAGCAAATGGGTTCCCTTTTGCGTGATACTGTAGATTCAGAATCTGTAAATGGAGATAAGGCATTTTTTGAGCAAGTGGGGCAAGCAGCTGCACAAGCTCGAACAACCAGACATGGGGATACTCCCTTAATGGAAACGCCACATAGCCGTAGAATGGTAACATTAACGGATTATGAATATGCGGATCTTATTGACGATCAGGATAAACTACGCATGTTGATTGATCCAACATCAACCTATGCAAGGGCAGCCGCCGCTGCCATTGGTAGAGCGATGGATGATACAATTATTTCTGCTATGGGTGGTACCGCTAAGACAGGTACAACTGGCTCAACATCAACAGCTTTACCGTCAGCACAAAAAATTGCTCATGGTAGTACAGGTCTTACCATTGCAAAGCTTGTAACGGCTAAGAAAAAGCTAGATGCGAAATCAGTTGATCCATCTATCCCTAGATACATTGTTGTATCGCCAGAGCAAATTGAAGATCTGCTTAATAGCACTACTGTAACAAGTGCTGACTTTAATACGGTCAAAGCTTTAGTACAGGGTGATATTGATACATTTGTCGGTTTTAAGTTTATTACCAGCAACAGACTAACAGACGATGGTACAAGCCGTTTATGTTATGCCTGGGCGCAAGATGGTATGAAGCTTGCCATTGGCAAAGAGCCGACAGCTAAGATCGATGAACGCTCTGATAAATCATATGCAACGCAAGTCTACTACTGTTCTTCTTTTGGTTCGACCAGAATGGAAGAAGAAAAAGTAGTTGAAATTGCTTGTAACGAATAAGGAGGGCTGATTTATGGGTACTGTTTATTCAGATCAAAAAACAAAGTGGGATCAAAATGTTCCAAAAGAGATGATCAAGCCAAACGAGCTTGGTGGTCGAATGAGGATTGCATATGGTTCTTACACTGCCTCTGCTGAGCAAAGCGATATACACATGTTTAACTTGCCCAATGGCGCAAGAATTTTACATGGTGAGCTTGTTCATGCAGCTTTAGGCTCTTCAACAACGCTTAGTGTTGGTCATGCAGAATATAAAGATGTAGATGGCACAACAGTAGCAGCTGATGTTGATGAGTATAAGGCAGCAGCGGCATCAACGTCTATAACAACTGTATCAATCGCAGCAACAGCTGCACTTGGCAAAAACAGTGTAGTGAATGCTGATAAAGATGGCATTCCTATAACAGTGAGCCTTGCTGGAGCTAACGGCTCTGGATTGATAGAGTTAACAATGTATTACGTTGTTGATTAATATAAAGGGGGGAGCAATCCCCCCTTCTTTTTTTTAGAGGGAACAAATGGCATCAAAAGTTGATATTGCAAACTTTGCGTTAAATAGCATTGGCGCAAGCACAATCAGTTCTTTAACAGAAAACACAAAAGCTGCG
>CEPP01000018.1_pt1 | contig 16094 bp, 21 predicted proteins | sample 530521 | NCBI WGS metagenome assembly CEPP01 (sample SAMEA2620256, study PRJEB7988) | marine metagenome | biome: marine biome (ENVO:00000447); feature: surface water layer (ENVO:00002042); material: "saline water (ENVO:00002010), including plankton (ENVO:xxxxxxxx)" | depth 5 m | reverse complement strand
CTTTCTGCGGCTTGTGGTTGCCTATCAAATACATCTCTACCAGTACCGTATCTTGGGTCTTTCCTCACTGGTGTGACTTGAAACTCTGGGTCTGCGGTATGATACTTGGGTGTCTCTAATGTATCCCCTGTCAAACGCTCATAATCCTCATGTGATTCACAAGGCATATAAACAATCCCATCTTCTGTTTCATGGGAGTGAGTGCCAATACAACCAATCTGATCAGCCCTTACTTGGGCTTCCTCCTCAGTGCTGAAAACATCTTTTGCAATTTCTTCTTTAGATTCTTCAAAAAATTCTTCAAATCCATACACCCCCTTTCCATCTTCTTCTGCATCAGAACCTTCCGCAGGAGCTACTTCTGTTGAGCCAAGAGGAAATAAGTTTGCAGATATAAAAACATCATCTCCCCCTGTTATTGGTTCTAATCCAATTCTTTCCCTTGCTTCATTTCTGCTAATGATTCCTTCTCTTACTGCCTGTACAACATTTTCATAAGTCCTACGCCTTCTTTCAGTCATTGCAGGAATACTATCAAAATCATATTTTAAAATGATATCCTCGCCATATGACTTTGTGAGCCATTCATTCATATCTGACTCCACCCTTTTTGCGATAGGGATAATTGTTTCTTCATACAGAGCTAATCTTGCCTCTTGCACGTTGGCATATGTTTGTGCATCAGGAATACCAATCAACTGACTTGGAACACCAAAACAAAGTGCAATATCTTTTGCCGCAATATTTTTCTGTTGCAAGAAATCCATATCCTTTGGGCTAAGACCCATTTCACGCCAATCAAAATCACCCTCAAGCAATACTGGTCTGCCTGCGTTTTGTGGACCACTAAACCTTGATCGCAAATCTTCATTTAACTGTTGCCTTTGACCATCTGTAAGTTGTAGCGGCACACCTCTGTCATCTTGCGGTTTGAATATAATTGCTCCAGATGGTCTTGCACCATTGTTCAACAAACTGATGTTGTGTTTGTTTATTGCATTGTGATTATCAATATCTACTGCCGCCGCACTTAGAGGGCTACAACCGTAAAAGTCATCAAGAGGATTCCACATTTTGATGTGCTTTAAATCTGACTCTCCTGTAAGCGGATCAGCTTCATAATACTTGAGAATCTTGCCATCAACAATGTAGGCGTATGCTTTTGGTGTGGAGGTCTTGCTAGGCTCTATTTTTATCCTATCTGGGCGTAAAAGATAAAGTTCTCTAGGAAGACCACCCACATCTGACTTTATAGCATAACTATTCCCAGATAAAAGTAGATAACTGTATAAAGATTGAAAAAACTCTACCCCTGCTTGCATTGGATTTGGTCTATTCAAAAGAGTAAGTATGGGGTGTTCTTCTAATTCAATATCACCTTGAAACGCTCTCCAACCTATTGATGCCGCACCATGAGCAATTTCATTGACACACCTGTAAACTATTGCGTTCTGCTTGTACCCTTCTTCTGCATAACTTTGATAGTTGTCGTTCCTGTAATAGTAGCTTGTTGTCGTATTCAAAACGACTTGTGGTGCTTCTTTCTTTTCTTTTACTGGGTTTATAAAATTTGCTATTCTTTGTCTGATTGTTGCCATTAGCTTACTCTCCAAAATGCAGTCCCTTTGGACTGGCTAAGTTCTGTGATAGCCCAAACTAAGGCATCTAATCTATCTGGTGACTTTTTGCTCCCTAACGAATATGAACATAATTGATCTTCTAACTCTCTAAACACTTCACAATGCGAAACCTTACCTTGTTCATACAATGCCGCAATGGGTTCAGCCCTAACCAATTTACCCCTTGAAGCATTGACTGGCGTGTAAGGAACATCTCTATCTATTGTTCTTAGCAGTCTTTCAACCAAATCTCCACCATTATTTACTTCTGCTACTATTCTATCAGCTTTGTATTCATAATACAATCTGACCGCAGTTCGCATCCATTGATCCGCAGACATTCTACCAGAATAATCTGCTAAAATATAGTATCTATTATCAATTCCTTTTCCTGCCACTATAATTCCAGTTTCGTCTGACCCTTCATTGTTTGTTACCGCAGGGTCAATACTTACCAGTATTCTTTGCATTTCTGGTGCTTTTTGCTTTATTATTCTTGTTTTTTCAATATTGGAATAGTTCCACAATGCACCTTCCGTATCATCAAGAACTTCTGCATAAAGCTCTTGTCTACCAAGTCTTGTATTTTCGTATTTTTCTCTCAACTGTTGCAATGCGGCAGGAGCAAGGTTATCAGCGTTTTCAAAAGTGCTTCCCCTTGTAATAACTATATTTGTTCGCTTTGTAAGACTTCTGATAAGTGGTGTGGGCTTTGGTGTAGTTGTAATAACACACTGAGGGTTATCACCTAATCTAAGACCAAACATTAATTGGTCAAATGTTTCTGGGTAAAACCAAGAACTAATTTCGTCACACCACGCTCTGTGAAATTGTGGACCTCGTAATCTGTCTGGTTCTGTTGCTGAAAAACCCATAATCTTTGAGCCATTATATAATCTTATTTCCTGACTTGAAGAATTATACCCCTGACCCCTTCCTGACATCAAACATTCTTTGGGAATAAATTTAAGTATTCCTGATACTCCTCCAAATGCAACTCTGCGTAAATCTCCAAATGTGGGAACAACTACTGCTACTTGTACTTCTGGGTTTCTAAGAGCATAATCAGCAATATCCATTGCTCCTGTTCTTGTCTTCCCCCAACCACGACCTGCCAAAATAAGCCAAATATTCCATTTACCCTTTTCTTCTGATGGCGTTATCTGTTCATTTCTTGCCTCAGAATACCATTTATTGATAAATGTGGTTGCCCTTGCTTGATTTTGATTTGGCAAATTCGTCAAGGTATCTAAGAACCTCCTCGAACTCATCTGTGTTGACAACATTTGCTGATACCTTTGATATTTCTTGTGCTTCACCTAATGCCAACTTACCAATCCTCTGTGCGTTCATGGCAACTGTAGACATCTCTCTAAGTTCATGCGGTTTTAAACCATCATATTCTGGCTCATTCTGCTCTCTGTCTCTAGCCTTTGTCATCTTTTGTGCAATTGTGCCTAATAGTGCTTGAGCAATCTGTAGTGAGTTTGTATCAAGCCTTCTACTCTCTGCAACCATATCCTTCATTCTAGCATCTGAGATTCTCTGCTCCAGTTTTGTTTGGAATCTGTTTTTGGCTATTTGCCACTCTTCTTTCTGTGAATGTCTGTAAATTGTCGCTCTTGGTATATCGTAAGTCTTTGATAATGCTTCAATAGTTGGATATTGACGAATGTTGTTTTCATTAATTACGCCCTCAACAAACTCTGTCTTTATCTTTATTTTTAATTCTTCTGTAAGTTTTTTGCTCATGCTATCCGTTATCACTTTGTCTCATTTTTTCTTTTTTATTCAGCAATATTTGATGTCTTGTTGTCCACGCTTTATTGTACTCTACATCTTCAAATAATTTTGAAAATCCAGTTATATGCTTAAGTCTTAACAATTCATCAGGTTGCATTCCTAAATGATTACAAATATCTGCATCTTCCCAACCATTGTCAAGCATTTCAAAAACCATATTTGACATTCCACCAATAGAGTGCCTTCCTCTTGCCCTATTATGTCTAACTGTTGATGCCATTCTATCATTGATACTTTTCTCTAAAACCACAACTGGTAATCTGCCTTTATTTCTTTCATTTATATCTTTGTTTGTTTTGCAAGTAAAATATCTATGGAAGCCATCTACAATAACGTATTTGTCAATCTTCTCATCATAAACAGTGACCACTGGTTGCGTGTATCCATCATGCAATATTGATGTGTATAGCAATGACATTTCTTGATTTGCAACACTGTTTGGGTTGTAATCATTTGCTTGAACTTTATCAATATCTACCCATCTGACATTGTTAATTGGTTGTGAAACCAAAGGGCTTGCTTTGTGTAACTGAGAAAAGATACTTTGAATAGCATCTATTTTTTCTTGCTCATTTAATTTTTTTATTTTTTCAAGAATATCATCAATGTTAAATGTCATTTTTTAAACTTTCAAAATTACTTACTATCATATATTTATATTCATTTTCATATCCGTCCTGTAGCTGATGAGTCCATGTTTTTTCTTTTTGTTTTAAATAGTGATCGCCTATGCTATGAAAGGAAAACCCCTTGACTAAACTTTCATGAAAATGGCTTTTGAATATGCTATTGATTTCACTTGGCAAGTAATGACTTTGATGTTCTTTTGTATATCCATAATCGTCATCTCCTGCGTTTGAATATACCACACATAAATATTTCACATTTTGTTGTCCAAACTTTTTAATGATTTGGCAAAAGCTATCTGCACCCATATAATTTACTTGACCATATATGCCAAGAATTATACTAAACTTTGCTTCACTTGAGTATTTGAACATATCACACACTTCAAAAGAATGTTCTGGGAATTTTTTTCTTGCAAACTCAACCATTCCAGAAGATAAATCAATTCCTAAATACTGATGTTTTTTTATGCCACCTAACAAAATTCCATGCCCAGTACCACAACCTATATCAAGAATAAAATCCTTGCTTGAAATTTCTGATCTAAGTAAATCAGCAATGATATTGTCCTCGACATAGTTTATTTTTGTTTTATAAAGAGAATCATACCCTTCTGCTTCCTTATCGTAAATTCTTTGTAAGTTTTCTTTTTCAAACTCTGAAAATGATTTCATCGTATTCTCCCATATTCTTCTATTAAATACTTTTCTTTGACTTGTTTCAGTGTTGATGGATTTCTTACCCTTCTTTTTAGCAAGCCCTTTTTCCAATCTCTATAAACAATCAGTGGAGGAGATTGTAGATACGATGATAGTTTTGCAAACTCAATATCATTTACTAACAATGACTTAATTTGTTTTTTGTACATTTCTTCTGGGTTTCTCAACTCATCATAAAGTTTATCCATTTTACTCCACTCTGTTTCAAATATATCTCTATGTGCCTGATGTTTAATAAGTTTTTGTGTCAAAAAATCTCTATAAACTTTCCAATTTGGAAACATAAATGGCAATTTTTTTATTGACAAAATCTCATCAACGCCCAAATGATTTGCCTGATTAATTCCATCAAGTCTTTTGTTAAGTTTCTCCCAAGTCTTTCCTTCAATTTCATGCAAATAAAATAAACTCTTGACTGCAGACTCATGATGTAGATTTGATACCCTCATGTCTTTTATTGGCAATCCGTATCTAAAATATTCATCATAAATTTTGCAATAATCCCAATTATTATTGTGAATTGATTTCCAAACATCACTTACTGCCCAATCATAAATAGGGTAAAAGGTAAAATGTTTTTTTCTTTCATTTAACTTTCTTCCCCATGTGATAGCTTTGTATGTTTGACCAGTTGTCAATCCTGCTAGTCTTTGGGGACTTTCTTCTGCCCTCATTCCTGCTAAAAAACAACAAGGCTCATCTGGGAAAAGCTGATCTAAACTTTTTACGAAATAAGTATACCAATACCCAGTTTTTGCTTCCTTTTCTGCTTTACCCTTTAAAACATGACCTTCCTTAATTGCTATGGGGTCTTTTTCTCGCATCCATTCTTTACCTTCTTCCCAAGTAACTAAAAATGCTTCTTCTTGAGAAATTGAATTTGGCAAAAAAATTGGAACTTGAATCCAAAGTGGGTCAATTTCTTTTCGATACATAACACTTTTAACGTATTTTATAACAGAACCCCATTCTGCCTCTTGGTCTAAAAAATAAACTTTTAGGGGTAATCTGTTTTTTTTTCTTGCAACTATTAAAGCCAACTCCAAAGTAACTGTTGAATCTTTACCTCCAGAAAATGAAATAACAACATTTTTAAATTCATCAAAAATATATTCTATTCTCTTAAGACTTGCTTCCCATACATTTTCATTAAGAAATATCTTCATTTTTTTAAACGATTAATTGTCTTTTCAAGTCTTTTACTATTAAGCTCATTCCCAAAAAATCTCATACCTCTGTTTTTTGCCGCTTGAGCAGTAAATCCCATGCCACACATTGGATCAAGGCACAATCCACTTTTATTTATGTTTAGGTAGTCAAATATATACTCAACTAATTTTAAATCTTCTTTTTTTTGGCAATTACTAATAAATTCATTTGTTAAAGTTATATCAGTTTTTTTGCTCAGAAAGTGCAAGTCACACGGCTTCATTTTAGAGCCTGATTTATAAAAGCAAACAGTAGAACCATTGTGTTTGAAACCAACATCTTCAGACATTTTTTTAATATCACTATTCCATTGACAGCCATATTCCAAAACAACCATATCTTTTGAATATTTAAAAATAATTTCAAAAAAATAACTAAGAAACTGAGAATAGTTTATATCTTCTTTATTGGCATTAGTCATTCTATTGTTTATTGTCTGCCAATACCTTAAATTTCCTTGACCCCACGGGGGATCAGAGTATATGAAATCAGCTTGCAAACCTGACATAAGATTTTCAATTCCATTCATTATATTACCATGTTGAACCCTATGTATTCCAATTTCTGTAATCATGCTTTTGCCCTATTTATCAAAATGTGCTTATGACTTGGTACGGTTTCTTCTTCCATTGTCCAGTATTTGTACTCATCAATATAATAATATTTATAAGATGCTTTCCCCCACTTTTCTATAACACCTTTTCTATTTATTAAATCAACTGCTTCAGCAAACTGATGTAAAGATTCCCACTCTCTTGCTCTTGTGTACCAATGTGGAATCTGTGGCATAGTCTTTGCAAAATGCCAAAAATTTGATTTAAGGTTTTCTTCTATTCTCTTATCTTCATTGCAATTAAGTAATTTAAATCCATTTTTTCTATCATAAAATTTGTACTGGATATTGTATGCTTCAAATCTTTTTATCTTTTCCCAAACAGAAACAATATTAAGTTTAGAACAAGTATATATATCAAGTTGTATTTTTTGTGGCACTTGACCATCCCAACTATGTAAAACTATATGAGATGTTTCAATGGCACAAATACAAGTAACCCCCTCATTTCCTTCTTTATTACAATAAACTGCCTTTGGTTGTATAAGCTCTTTCATGCCTAAAGATTTTACTAACCCTGACATCCAATATTCAATTTCTTCACAAGAACTTGGAGGACAATTTACATCAGCCATTAACATAAGATGTTTATGTTCAAGCATCTAATATCCTGATATTGTAAATTCTTCTGCACAATGAGGGCAAATAACTTCAATACCATCTTTGTGCTTCTCATTGCTTGCACCCTCTATTTGTTTATCAATGGCTTTTTGAGCATCAGCAAAATCATTTGATGAAGTTTCTAAAAAACTTGAATCAGGGCTTAAATTTGGAGAAAAATCCATTTGGCTAAAAACATCAGACATTCCAATAAGTGATAAGTCAAAATCAACATCACTAAGGGATTTTAATTCAGAATACAAAACTGCATTGTCCCAATCACCCCTCTCAGACAATTTGTTATCAGCTATAACGTAGGCTCTTTTTTTATCTTCAGACCAATCTTTTGCAATAATACAAGGAACTTCTTTTATTTCCATCTTTTGTGCCGCATATAATCTACCATGCCCTGCAATAACTACATCACTTTCATCAATTAAAATTGGTATTGTCCACCCCCACTGTTGAATGCTATTTACCAACTCATCAATTTGTGTATCAGGGTGTTGCTTTGGATTCCTATCATAAGGAATTAAATCTTCTACTTTCCGTTTTTCAACTGAATTTGCCGCCCATTGTTCCATATGAAACTCCATTTACCTCCATAGGTATCTGAATATTACATTAAACAGAAAAAAAACACAAATTTTTTAAAAAAAAGTGTGAAAAAGGTCTTTTTGTTGTTGACAGTGTTAAACATAAATGCTAGTCTGTTTATATAAGGTAAAAAATATTACTAGGAGATTTTGTAAATGTTAAATAAAGATGATTTTACTTTTGGTGTTGAGATGGAATACAAAGGTGTATGGAACAGTACAGTAACAAGTGTTCTTACAAATGCAGGCATCAATGCTAAAATGATTGGATATTCTGGTGGACACCCAAGTGGTGTTTGGAGAGTAACCACAGATGCAACAGTTTCAGAGCGATACAATTATAGCACTGGTGAAGGTTTAGGTGGCGAAATTGTTTCACCAGTCTTAACAGTTGCGAATGGTTTTGCAGAGTTGAAAAAAGTTTGTGATGCAGTAAATACACTTAATGATTTGAGCATAACCTCAGCTTGTGGCATTCATGTACACTTATATCACCCAGATATGACTTGCAATATCGCAAAAAAAGTTGCTTTAAGATATGGTGATTTTTCTGCATACATCAATGGCTTTTTACCCAGATCAAGAAGAACAAACAGATGGGCTCAAAATGTTGTAAGATTAAAAAATTGGTTACAACAAGATACATCAAATACACTTTACCAATTAGGGCGAAGATACCCTGATAAATACTATAGTGTAAACCTTAGATCACTTGCCAAGCATCAAACCATTGAGTTCAGACAACATGGTGGCTCTACAGATTACACAAAGATTTCAAATTGGGTAAAATTCTTAATGGGTTTTACAGTGGCAAGTTCAGATACTTCCACAGTTGGCAACTTTTCTACATACTCATCTAATTCCTCCAAAGCATTTGGAGAGGTAAGAGAAATTCTTGATGGCTTTGGTTACAAATTAGTATATGGGTCAAGAGGTGTTTGGAAGGTTTTAGATTCAGATAACAACTTTCAAGCAATGGTGACTAATGAAACCCTTTTTACATTTTACAATGAAAACACTATCAATAATTTAGGTGTAAGCAAAAAGCGAGCCACCAACAAATTAAACGAAAACTTCACAACTTGGATTAGCCAATTTACTAATCAAACCACTGATAGCTTATATAATCAAGTTGATCCAGAGGTGGAGAGCTTTTTACAAACCAGAACCAACCATTTCGCAAACGCATCATAGGAGCAAACAAAATGAAAATGATTTATTTAGCATACGGATCAAACCTTAACAAAGAGCAAATGAGCATCAGATGCCCTGACGCAAAACCACTTGGGAAATTCTTTTTGCCAAACTGGAGATTGGTTTTTAAGGGTGTCGCAGATATTGAAAAAGCAGAGGGCTTTCAGGTTCCAGTTGGAGCTTGGGAGCTAACGGACAGATGTGAGAAAGCATTAGACCGCTATGAAGGATATCCAACTCTATATGGCAAACAATATTTCAGAGATGGAAAGAAACGATTTATGTCTTATACAATGAATAGATCTGGTTACTCTAGACCACCTCAACAGTATTACTTCAGTATTATGCAAGGATATAATGACTTTGGATTGCCAAAAGATTATCTGGATAAAGCAGTAGAGCACTCTTTGCAGAATGATAACTCAGAAGGGCATATCCCCAGAAGATTCAGAAATACTGAACTTGTATCAATAAATGACATTTTAAGCCCTTGAAATTTAACCGCTCAGGGGGGGTAAAGACTTTCTATGTACTTTTATACCCCCTCTTTTTTTACCTTTTGAAGGCTTATTACATTTGTATCTTTTCTTTTACCTGACATGATCCAGTATCTACAACCATCTAATTCACCAGAAAGTGTCATGGTATTTTGAACCAGAAACCTTTGCTCAAAATTTTTATATTCTGATTTTGGCATGGAATATTCTAGACCCCATAAATCACAAGACATATTTTTTTCTCTGATTTTATTTTGGATATCAAACAATCTATCCTCACCAATATGTGTATTTACAATGATAAAAAATACTCCTTGATATTCAAGGTTATCAAATAAAATGTTTGGCAAATATTGAAAGTCAAAAAAACAACCATCATAAAATGATGCACAGATTATATCTGCCTTAATAAAACTTTTACCAATCCATGAATCTAAAAACTTGTAATCTGGATATATTTTTTTTGTAGTGTTTATGTTTTGTGAAAAATCAACTCCAATGTATTGATCTGGCTCAAGTTGTAAAATAGTGATGAAATCACCTTCTTGACAGTTGAAATCCAAGACCTTGCTTGAATCATCTGGTTTAACAATATGATTACAAATTATTTCTTGACTAACAATATCAATCAAAAAACCTCCTAACTAGAAAGGGAGTTGCTACTAACAACCCCCTCTCAAACCACGAAGCCACCAAACCAATAGGAGCATCAGGGGTAATCTACATCATTTTTTAGGGTTAGTCTAGTACATAAAAATCAGTTTACCCCACTGAGCGTTTAATTTTAAGGGTGTAATTCTATCAATTATGCTCATTCCAGTAATTTACTGGCTCTATTGAATCAATTTCCTCATATACATGGCTTGCCAGATTGTAAGTAAAAAAGCATTGACCAATACTTCCATACAATCCTTGCTCTCTTACCTTTCTTGTAATTACTTTGGTTTCATTATTCTCAAAATCTCTATGCACCACCAAACCAACATCAGCCATATTATTCCAGTGTGCAGAACCACTCACATCATAAAGACTTGGTTCTGGTATTACCCCATCTTGATTCCTTTGCATCTTGGAAGGGTGAGCCACCATCCACATTGCAACATTGTGAGTCCTGCAAAAACTTTTACAGTTACTAATTAAATCTCTGATATGCTCATCTTCTCTTTTGTTGCCATCTCTTTTGCTATCTATTTCATTGTAAGGGTCAAACAAAACCCCCTTAACCCCAAACTGAACACAAGATGCTTTAGCTTTTTGTAGAAGCCAATCAATAGAAGGTATATTGTCTTTACACTCAATAAAATGAAAATGCTTATCTAAAAATTTCAGTGCTTCTCGCAATGTATCTTTGTTCATTCTTTCCGTTGGACCTAAATCAAATGGTTGCCCTACAACTTTTTCAGCAAGCCTTCTAATGTGATTAGGTGTGCTATGCTCTGGAGAAAAGATAGCAAACTTCCACCCCTCATTTCTTGCAAGGTTTACCATCAACTGGTCAATAAAATTACTTTTGCCATGATTAGGAACACCAGTAACAACTGTGAAGGTGCTTGGCATCACTTTGTAATATTGGTCAAGGTTTTTGAATCCAGTAGATACTGGCTTCTGTGTATTCCCATCATATATATCAAAAACCTCTCTCTCATAATTCTTGGCAGTAAAAACCCCATCAATGGGAAAAGGTTCTGCCAACTCAATACATCTTTTAAGAACATCACTTCCTTGTGTAACCAATATATCATTGGCATCTTTACAACCCCTAGACATGGGAACAATGGAACATCTGTCTTTTCCAAACCTATAGACAAGTTCTTGTTGTAATGCTTTCCCTGCTTCATCTTCATCAGTAAAAACTAGAACCTTATCTGCATCATTTATCCAAGTGCAATTTTTTAGAGCTTCAAATCTTTTATCAGATTCATCAAACCTTGCATTTTTTGATGCCCCATCTGGAAGTGAAACAACATTTTTATAACCAACTTCATAAAGTGAAAGTACGTCCATTTCACCTTCCACAAATATAACATCTTTTATTTCACTAGTTTCCCAATGTGCTTTCAATCTATCAATATTGAAAAGGGTTCTCTCTGCATCTTTTTCTTGTCTGAACTTTTTGTCTTTTGTCCTATACTTAACATTAACCAATTCACCATCTTTGTGATATGGAAAAGCAATAACACCCTCACTTCCATTTCCAAAACTCTGTTCAGTCCTAAATATTCCAAACTGCTCAATAGTTGTTTTTGATATTGCTCTCTTTGCAAACCATTCAATACTGCCATTTGGTAATTCTTTATTAATTGGTGTCTGTGGTTTTTTGTAATTTTTGTATTCCATTTTTTTTGAACCATCACCAACTCCCCCAAACCATTCACAGTGATGGCACTTCCAAACTGCACCATCAGGTTTGATAGTCACACTTAGGCATGGCTCTGTTTTATTTCTTCTTGCGTGTGAACATTTTGGACAAGTAACTTTTTGATTTCCTATAGAGTAATGCTTTAGTCTTATACCTTGTTCAATTAATTTTTCCATTTTACTATCCTGCTAAACTATTTTTATTTGTCGCTTGTGGTTTTGGATTCCCCACTGTTTCCCACCTTCTTTGGTTTAACCATGTAGATGCGTGAGGAATAAATTTACTATCTTTACCATTGCATAATTGCTTGAATTTGCAAGTACGCAAAAATAAATCTCTTATATCAATATGCAAATCCGTTGCTTTTTTCCAAGATTGAAATGCTTGATATTTTGAACTGTTTGGTCGTTGTGGATATACATTCCACCATTCTTCAAATTCTTTTGAATATTTGTCACCCCCTTTTTGTTTTTTATTTATATTTATATCTCTTATATTGTTGGGTAACATTTTTGTCACCCCCACCCCCTCATTTTTGTCACCCCCAACGAGAATAAAATATCTGTTAGAAGTTTGCTTTCCATCAGGTAAATATCTTTTTTCAACTCTTATAAGTTTTCTTTCCACCAAAACATCTATTGCCCTTCTTATGGTTCTGGCATCTGCATTACATCTTTTTGAAAGTGTATCAATGCTTGGGTATGACATAAATTCATCGTCTGCCCATTGTGCCATATAGATCAAAATAAGTTGTTCAATAGGTTTTGGTTTTGGTTGTAGCTTATCAACAAAAGCTAATGCTTGCCAACTCATGGTCGCTCCTTTTTAGTTTCGTGGTTTTTTTACTTTAGTTATGTAATCAAAAATTTACAAGATATTTTTATTTATTTATTTTTTCTGTTGACACTATTAAACATTTAGTATAATCTAGTTATATAAATAAAACGGAGATTGTAAAATGTTATTAGATAAATTTTTTAAAGTTTTTGATGCTAACAATAGAAATTTAGAGAAAACATCAAAAGAACTTAATATTAAAAAAGATGCGTTACAAGATTTTATAGACTTTCATTTTCATGGCACAATGTTTGGTGAAACTGATAAAGAAGTTTTTGCTAAAGTGCAGAAACTTGAAACCACAACAAAAAAACTAAAAGCTATATTATAACAGAAAGGTAAAAGTAAAATGAATACTTCAAAAGAAATGTGTAATTTGCTTTTTTTACAAGGTAAATTAATGAACAATCTTGAGATGCAAATATCTTTTTTATCACATAATAAAGATGAATTACAAAAGATACTTGATAAAAAACAAACAGATCTGGAAACTCAGATAGAAAAACTTAAACAAGATATTGAGCTTCAAGAAAAAAAAGACCCCTTCTATATATTTAAAGATAGGTAAGACTTAACAAACCAGAAAAGGAGATAAAATGCCCTATGATATAGTGAATACAGTGGACGGAAATATTGAGTTACCAGAGGAACTTGTTTTTGATGTTGGTTATGAGCCATGTAAAGTTCCAAATAAAAAATACGTTTTCAATCAAAAAACTGGAGAGTATCTCAATGTAGTTGGTTCAAACTATCAATGCGTTGGACACCATACTTTTGCTAAATCAATTTTTTCTGCCATAAATGAATCAATACCAAATGAGCATTTGGCAGATGCAGATATAAAATTCAAGACTGCTAGACGAAATGGCTTTATGATGATGGAAATAATTTTACCAAATCTTAGCTATGAAATTTACACTGAAAAACATTCTGAAAAAATAGGACAAAGAATCATTGCCCTTCATGGTGTTGATGGCTTGTGTAGTAACCTTGCAGTCTTTGGTCAGATTTCATTTTTTTGCACAAATAAAATGATAAGAGGTGAGCATGATAAAGTATTAAGAAAAAATACCAGTGGCTTTTCTATTGAGAATTTTGAAAAACAATTGATGGTTTCTCAACAAAGTTTTTACAGTCATGCGGAGGAGTTGCAACGATGGGCAAACATATCTACTGCATCACTTGATGCTGAACTGTTTTTGGAAAAAGTAATGAAGTCAAAAAGACAAGCAAAAAATATGTTTTCATTATATGAACAAGAAGTTTCCGTAAGAGGTAAAAATGCTTATTCCTTGTATAGTGCTTTCACAAATTACGCATCTTACGCTGATGAAAGAAATGGATTTCCAATTAAAGAAACTGGTAATGATACGCAAGCCGTAACAATGTGGCAAAGAGAACTTGACGTAACAAAATGGATTTCTTCAAAACCATTTAAAGAACTTGTCAATGTGTAAATATGTGATATACTTGTAATTTCATTTTACAAGTTATCCTATATAAACTTGGTTGAGTCGTAAAAAGCTCAACCATTTTTTTTACTTATCTTTTTTATTCAAGACACTGCCAGTTAATATTGCACCAAAAGAAAGATGGAACAAACCACCACCCATCAATGTGTAAGGACTATGGTGGTCTGTCATTTTTCGCATCAGCTCCATTTGGACGGTTTCTGTTTCAATAGTATTGAGTGTTGATATAAAACCAGAAATCTCTGGTCTGTTTATTCCGTACCAAACTGGTACTATAACAAAATCAAACAAGCAGATAAAAAGATAAACTCCCAAAGCTATTGATTGAAAGTTTACTGACTTACTTATGACCATTTTCTTTTGCTCTACTCCAAGCAGTTGCACCCATAAAAACGGACACTATGCCAAGATTAGCAACGACATAGGTGCTTAGTAACGCAGTGACCATCTCAATACGACTATCAGGGATAAGTGGACTCATTGCTAACAATATCAAGCCTATTGATGTAATAGAAGAAACCCAACAGATGTATCGTTGTTGGTCTGCCATTTTATCCATGTCACGAACACGAATCATTCTTTCTTCCATTGCTATTTCTTTGTCTGTGATTATTCCATCACCGTCTAAATCATAGTCTTTGAATTTAGTATCTTTTTGAAATTTTTTTTCACTCATTTAAATGCCTCCTTCATTGCGTTTAGCATATCTTTCACACTTGGCGGTTTTTCTTTTGGGTCATATTCACAAACAACTTCTTTTGGACATTGCCTATATGAATCAACAAGTTCCAAAAAACCTGATCCATTTGCTCCTTCATAAAGACACCACCAAGCATGAGCATCTTGTCCGTTTGCGTTCTGATGTGCTTTTTCTATCTTTTTCAATCTACATATCGTCAAATCACCATTCTCTAACGTGGGTCTATAGTAATGCTCATGAGCTATCAAGGACGTATAGCCCATAGGCAAACAAACTAAGCAAACCACTACCAATGACCAAAATAAGAATAAGTACAACCCAAAAAATGAACCTATCCCTTCTCTCCTGTGCTTCATAGACCTCCTTCTGTCTTCTCTTTCTTATTGTTCCCTCCATCTGAAGTAGTTCATCCCAAGCGGCAGTTCCATAGCTGAAAGTTATGAAAGTCTTGAGTTCATCTCTTTGAGACTGTAATTTTTTTTTAGCGGCAAATGCTTCAATAGCTTCAGATTCTATTGAATCTTTGTAAAATAATTTTTTCAGCAACGGTGGATTTTTTGCTCGTTTTTCAATGTTCACAACATCTGATACTGCACCCATCCATTTTGATAAATCGCCTGCCATCGCATCAAGTTCTCTGCCTGCCATGAACGCTTTCTTTATCCCACCAAAGGCGGCTGTCGCAGTAGATATTGCGGCTGATATAGTTAAAGGGTCTATTGTATTATTCCTAGACCTGTTTAGGTCAAGCGAGCCTTATGGCTACATGATTTCCGTAATTATAACACTTGGTTCTTGTGCTTCAAGTATCTTCTTTTTAAGGCGATAGGTTGATGTTTTTGTTATCTTGCTTTTTACATCTTCAACTATCCATTCACTTTTTAGAATATCATAATATCTAAAATCACTGATATAAGTTGAAACCTTTTTACCATTCACAATCAAATCAAATTTTGGGTGACACTCTAAATTTGTGATTGCATCATGTTGTTGTAAAAGTTTTAATTCACAATATCTTGCCGCCTCACGTTTTGAATCAAACGTAATACCATCAACTTTTGTTTTGATTGCTCTAAATTTATTCATGGTGCTTAATACCATCTTTTGTGCTTTTTTGAAATAACCCTTGTAAATTATTTTTTTTACTTATATAATATGGAACAACATGGAATACTTTGGTTTGATATGAATGAAGTTTTTGAAAAACATGGAATAAGTTATTTAAGCCCATCAACTATCAATGGGTGGA
>CEPP01001840.1_pt1 | contig 16343 bp, 19 predicted proteins | sample 530521 | NCBI WGS metagenome assembly CEPP01 (sample SAMEA2620256, study PRJEB7988) | marine metagenome | biome: marine biome (ENVO:00000447); feature: surface water layer (ENVO:00002042); material: "saline water (ENVO:00002010), including plankton (ENVO:xxxxxxxx)" | depth 5 m | reverse complement strand
CTTACGAAAGGAACACGAGTATGATACTTACGAAACAGTTTCTCTGCTTCATCAGTTTCTAATCCTAATTGATTTGCTAATTTCTTTTTACCCATACCATAGAATAACCCTAAGTTAATCGTCTTAGCTTGTTTTCTTTTTATTCCTGCCATAGAAGCTACCATCGTATGAAAGTCAGTTGTTTCATCATTCTTATATGCTGATAAAGCAGTAATGCTCTCTGGTAATTTTAATCGTGAAGCAAAGTGAACTAGAAGTCTAGGCTCTTGTTGTGCGTAGTCAATACAGTACCACCTTTCATCTTTCTCAGGTAAAAATAAACCTCTAATTAATTTAGACAGTTCTTCATCACGAGCAGGAACTTGTTGAAGATTAGGGTTACTAGAACTAAATCTTCCTGTAACTGCTCCTCTCGCATTGAACTGGCAGTGAACTCTTCCGTCAACATGTTTTTCTAAAATCATACCATGAATAAAACTATTGCGCAACTTATTTAACTTCCTAACCTTTAACACTAAACTAGATAATTCATCTTCAGCAAAGTCAAGAAAGTTTTGAGTAAAGCTAGGTTTACCAGTAGGAGTTCTACCATAAGGAATGCTACAGTTATCGTAGGCTCTACCTAAACTTTCATTAGCCCATACGTTACAGTCTATACCAGATTTTTTATTTAAAAGATCTTGCGCCTCATGTTCTTGTCTTTCTAATCTCTTAGATACTTGTTCAGCATTATCTAAGTCAACATTAACTCCTTTTACTCTCATGTTTAATAATGAAGGAGTTAGGTCTGTTTCTAAGTTAACAATCTTTTTTAAGTCTTGCTTTTCTATTTCTTTCCATTGTTTAGTTAATATCTTCACAGGAAGAATAGCATCTTGCTCAGCATAAGGTCCTACATAACTACTATGAAGACGCCATAAGTTTCCTTTAACATCTTTCTTTCCTAAGATAGATCTAACAGCGTCAACTAATAAAGCTTCATCTTTACCCTCACCAACATATTTAAGACCTAATGCTTTTAGAGAATAGTCTTTTTGATTTTCATCAATAAGATGTTCTAATAGTTGAACGTCATAACACTTACCATTTACTTTTATTCCTAAACTATGTAACCACTCTAAATCGTAGAGTGCGTTAGCAAATACCTTAGGAGTATCTGAACTAAGTAACTCTGTTAAATAATTAATAACTAAAGGTTTAGGAAGATTACCACCGTCTTGATGTGCGATAGGAAGATAATAACCTTTACCATTATCTCCTGCAATACTAATACCAGCAACGTGTCCGTCTTTCCTGATGCTTCCAGGTCCATGCTTTTTTAAGCCAGGATCGAATGTCTCTAAGTCAACACCAAGAATCTTCGTAGAAGAAAGATCAGGAAGTATAGTAGGAGGTCGCCAATCGCTAGTGGGACTGAATAGATCCGTCATCGAATCTTACCCACTTTCTATCGTGTCGTTCCCACAATATTCTTGAGTTCTGATCTATATAATCTTCATCATAGACTATTGTCTTACAACTAGTGTTTAATAATAATTTAGTGCACGTCATACAAGGAGATACTGTAACGTAACAAGTATCTATTTCATACACATTTGTGCATTGAAGCAATGCGTTTTGCTCAGCATGAATAGCTTCGCATAAATCTAAATCATGACCAGTAGGTGCTTTTGCTCCTACGCAGGGTATATCTAAACAGTGAGGTTGTCCTGAGGCCACTCCGTTATAGCCAGTAGCAAGAACATGTTTTCTTTCATTTATTAAGACTGCTCCTACTTGCCTTCTCATGCACGTGCTTCTTTGAGATACAAGTCGGCACATGTCCATAAAGTATTCGTCTTTATTAGGTCTTAGTAAGGAACTCATCTGTGTTATCTTTATAATCGTTTAAACAATTCTTTAGATCAATAAAACTAAAATATCTTTGAGGTCTAATAACTTCATAAGTCCTGCCGTATTTAGTAGAGTCAATAACATCTAATGCTTGTTCAAAGTTTTCCTTATAAAGATGTCTACTACCAGCAAAGATAGTTAAGAATCCTAAATCGTATGTTATACCATATATTTCTTTCATTAATAAACATACAGATAAGCCTATCATGCTGAAGTTAAAGTTATCGTAAGGCCACCCTAGCCATGCATCGTTACTTCTCATAGAAGCAAGTACATGAAGTACATTACTTCTAACTATGAATTGTAAAGATAAAGTACAAGGTATGTCTTTAGATACAGGAGGTTTTTCTCTCCATATATTTATTACAGCTTGTCGTGTATTCTTATCTTCTCGTAGAGATTTACAAACGTAAGGTAACTGATCAACGATCTTAGGGCCATAAGCACCGAAATAAAAATAATTATCGTCACTAAATCTTTTAATTACTTTTGAATAAGGTTCAATAGTAGATACACGATTATCTCCTGTTAATATCCAATGTGCTTCAGCGAACATAAACTTATAACCTAGATCTCTTTCTGGTATAGTAACGATAGGTGATTTCATATCGCAAGTAGTAGTATGACCTAAAACTTCTTTAGTATGCATACCACGAGGGTCTACACCAACCCCTTCTTTCATTATGTGTTCTAGTAAATTTCTATACACTTCATTAGCATGATTCATAGGCATTGCTTTCTTCCTTTCTATGGTCTTAATCTATCTATTATTTTATCTAAAATATCTTTATCAGTAAACCGATCGTATCTTATGAAGTCATCTCTTTTATTTAATGGTTGTATTTTTTTTAAATAATTATCTGGCCCTTCATAAGTGCCGTACCAATGATCGTAATATCTTTTAACAACATTAGTTATATCGTGATACTCTTCGTGTCTTTCTTCTCTTCTAATTTTATGTTCTTCAATCAACCTTTGATAATCTTCTGGTATAGCCCATATGTATAAAGTATTATTGCTTTTTAACCAGTCAACTATAAGTGTAGGGTCATAACTAGGACCAGATGCTCTTTCATATGAATAGATTTGTTCACTAGGCCAGTGTCTATCTAATATAACTGTGTAATCTTTAGATAATCTAATTGCTCTCCTAGCAGTAGCACAATGCCAAGTTTGCATTTTCTTGTGAACTCTAAGGTGCATGTAACGAGTTTTAAATAACCAATGATCTCTAAGTTTATTTATTAATGTAGTTTTACCAGCACCGTCTGGTCCTTCTACCACTAATATACCATTCATAATAAATCTATTATAAAGTTTTTTATTTCATCTTTAGACCAGAATACGTCTTCGTAATCAAGTAATTGTTTATCTCTATAGTCTTTTAGTTCACTATCACTCATCAACTCTATTGCTTTTCTAGATTTAACTCTGTCTTCAAAAAATATAGAAAGCTCAGTAGGATCTCCTACTGTAATACAATTAGCATCTCTAATCATTCCATAACGAACTCTCCACCAACCACTTTTCTTTAAGGTATGGTAATGAGGAGGCACTAATACTCCCCATGATTCTAAATATATTTTGTATAACTCAGGTTCACTAATTCTAGTTTGACCTAAATTTTTATTACCATAAGCTTCTACTTTCCAATCACCATGAGTTCTTTCTAACCAACCTGGCTTTTGAATAAGAGAAGCATATATCCATTTCTTTTCTTTGTTCTTAACTTCTACTTGTTCATCAATACTAAATAAATCTGTAGGGGTTTCCTTATAGGAATCACATATAGGAGTAGGATCCCATGATATTAATTCTTTGGCTTTTATTCCTAAAGCTTCTATGTTACCAGATCTATACACTGGCGCAAGACATCTATACGGCCATTCTTCAAATCCTAATACAGTACATAAATCGTTTAATTCTTGTTTATAATCAAGTGCTTGATTATAATATCTCTTTTTCATAGGCGCACCAGATTGAGTATGTGTTTTCCATAAACGCCAATGTTTTTCTCTAGCAAACGTAGCAAACCCAGAGGGCACGTCTTTAGTCTGCCAATCGTCAAGACAACAAATAGCATCTGGTCTTTTAGCTAATGTATACATAGCACCGTAAGTATAAGCACTTGGTAAACTATTTGGTGGAAACATAAATACAAATACATGATCGTATTCAGATACATCATCACCTGGTATAACTGGTCTTTGAACTACTTCGTGTCCTACCATTTTTAATGCTTTAGGAAGAAGATTTGCACTCGTAGCTATATTTAATTTATTATCGCCACTTCCTATTCCTTTAGCAGTAAAACCTGTAATTAAGACTTTTGCCATCTTTTAATAATTCCCTTTATATCTGGTTTCTTCCAACCTTCAGGTTTAACAACATCGTTCTCAGATCTCTCGCTAGGCTCTCTAATCTTTTCCATGTTAGATCTTTGAACTTCTTTCCACGCTTCCTCAAAAGGTAAACCCATCAACCATGCTGTTCCCATAGCAACGTAACATATATCTATTAAGGCGTCAAGTATTTCTACATCATCTTTATTATCTAACGCATCAGTTAGTTCAGCGATCTCTTCCATAAGAAAGTCAACACGCCAATTACTGAAGTTATAGTCCATTGAATCTATTCCTTTGCCTTGTTTAAATTTAAATTTTTTATGAAAATCTTTTATGTCTTTATATTGGCTCATACAAATAAATCTTCCATTTTAGGAGGTTTAGTATAATCAATAACTTGTAGTTGCTCTTTAGCCTCTTCATTAGAAGATATAGAATTTTTTACTACCCTTCCTATAAACTCACCTACAGGTGGCATAACCCCTCTAGCAATTAATGATCCTATACCAGTCGGAGAGCCTGCCCATTGGTAATCTTGAGGATAACCTGCGAAATGTGCTAACTCTTTATGCCCTAATAATCGATGTTCAGTAGGGTGAATATAAAACCCACCAGCTATTACTCCTGCAGGTTTATTTGCTCGTAATCTCCATTTCATAAATTGAGGTCTACCTTTTACACCTCTTCTCCCTTTTTCAGATCTTACCCAAGTTTCAGGTGGATTTAATTTTTCCCATACAGTTCTTAACTGTTCTCCTTGACCGCATTGAGGCACTAACTCAGCTTCAGTTTTAGTGAATGAATTACAGTATCCAGGTTCTGGTACTTCTCCTAAAACTTCTTGTATAGTAGGTGCTGGATTCCAATTCAATCTAGGAAAAGCAAGACCTCCTTTATGCGCCATAAAAAAGAATCTTCTACGACTATGATTTAAATTAGTGTACTGACCGTCAAGTAAGAAATGAGTAACATTATATCCTAAGTTTATAGCTTTATTAGTAAAGTCGTCAATCATAGGACGACCTCCTGTTTTAGCATATACTCTAGGAACAGATTCAATCGCTAAAGCTTTAGGCTGAAGTTTTTCTAGGAGTGAGAATACATCTGACCAAGCTTCAATGCGAGGGTCATCTCTCCAATCTAAATCTTTACGACCTCCTGTCCCTAGAGTAGACCAAGGAGCACACGGAGGATTACCATAAACGAAATCAACTTTACCTTCGAAGTCTTTTATCGGCCAATTAGGAGGTCCAGAAAACACTGGTATTTTAGGTCGATTTAAACTGAACGTATCAGCGCCATAAGCACCTTCGCCTTCAAAATGAGCAAGAACATTGAAGTGTTGTTCAACCCCTAAAGTAAATCCGCCAGCAAAAATATAGCTTCCTACTGCGTTCATAGTAATGCTCCTTTCTAAAATCTATAATAATAAAATATTCAAAAGTTAAAACAAAGATTTTTCTAAAGTTTTTTGCGCCATGTAAAAATACCATGTTTCAGAGTATTGTTCTCCGTTTTTCTTTTGTAACATTAAATCAATAGTTTCAAAGTTTTGAATTTTAAATCCAGATCTTATTAATAAACTAGCCCACATTTCTTTAGGTAATATAGAGTAGTGATTTTGTTTATGTTCTTGTATTGCAGGTTGTTCTGGTGCTGGCATTTCTAAATATAAATAACCATCTTTTTTCATAATTCTGTTAAACTCTAATAAAGTTAAGTAAGGAAACGGGCTATGTTCTATACAGTGTCTACACCATATATGATCAACATAATGTTTATCTAATCCTGTAAAAGTCATATCTGTTTCCCTAAAAGGTGTTTTTGTTTCAATTAAATTATCTATGTCTTTTTTAGCTTTAGTAATTCCTAACGTATTGTGATAACCTTTTTGCGCAAGATATTGTTGAAATAAACCAAAACCACAACCTACATCAAGTATTTTATCTTCTTTTGATATAGAAAATCTTTCTAAAAATACTTCAGCTTGTTTTCTTACAATGCTATCATGCATGTTAGAATAAGGTTCTTCATAAATCTCAGAGTCAATATGATTTAAAAATAGATCTAATATTTCTTTTCTTGTTTTCATATCGGATAATTATATAAACCTTGTGGATTTACTATATATAGATTATTCTTTGTTCGAGTAATTCCTACATAAAAAACACGATGTTCATCATCAGATTCATTAATTATGTTTTTCCATGTAGCATAAGATACATCTGTTAATAACATTACATTCTCAGCTTCAGCACCTTTACTTCCGTGTATAGTGCTTAGTCTAATTCTAGGCTCATTGTAATATAAATCACCGGTTCTTTCTAAAGCTTGATAATAATACCTATCATCTTCAGGTATTAATCCTAATACATCTTCCCATTTACCTTCAGCTAATAAGCCATGATTTGCTTTTAAATCAACATAGCTATAAGTTTTTTGTTGATCTAAAGTATTACCATTTTTAAATCCTCTTCTAATACTTTCTCCTGTTCTCATACAACTATATAATTTCATAATAGAATCATAAGGTATTTCTTTTCCCTCGCATAAATCTAGCCAAGCTCTAATCGCAATAACATGTTTATTAGCTTTAAAACCACCAAACTTTCTTTCAAATACATAACCCTTTTGCTTTAAATATTTTTCTATCGGATATAGTTGATAATTATTTCTAGCTAATATTAACCAGTTTCCCTCTGACATATCAGCATACTCATAAGATTCAATATAATTTACTGATCCCTGTTCCTCGGTACTAGACCAGTCTTTATCGTATCTTTGCATAATTCTTTTAGTAACTTGATTCGCTAAATCAAAGACACGTTTCTTTAATCTATAACTAAAAGGCAGTATTCTAATTTCTCCGTCAAGATTAAGAAAAGTAGAAACATCTGCTCCTGCCCACTTATAAATAGCTTGATCGTCATCTCCTGCTATGTAAATAGTTTTTACAGATTTAGATAATTTATCAATAACTTTCCATTGTAATCTAGTTAAGTCTTGTGCTTCGTCAACAAATAAAACATCTATATCAGGAGTAAATTCAGAATCTAAAAAATAACTTAACATATCAGTGAAGTCAAGAAGATTTCTTTTCATCTTAAAGTCAACAAGTGTATCTGAGAATAGTTTCTGTTCTTCCCATAAATAATCACATTTTAATTCTCTCCATGTATCTTTAAGAGGGCACATTTTGGCCCGTGCTAACTGATCGCAAAATAACATACGATCTCCTAAACTAGCACCACTACTAACTATTTGTTCTTCGTCAACATCTCCTGTCATATCTATTCTTAATATCTTTTTAAATTCTGTAATATGTAAACCTTTAAATATTCTTTCACTATTTAATCCTAGAGATCTAAAACATAAACTATGAAGTGTTCTAAAGTTATCTAGTTGATCTTTATCTATTTCTTTAAATTTAGATAGTGTTCTATCTCTAGCTTCTTTTATCGCTCTGCGAGTAAAAGACACAAATCCTATTCTTTCAGGTAGTATGCCGCCTTCTATTTCTTCCTCTAATATATTTAAAAGTGTAGTGGTTTTACCAGTGCCAGGAGGTCCTAGTATAATCTTAGTCTTGTCTTTCGAGAGCATTTCTAAAAAAATCTATTGTACTATCTAATCCACTCTCTAATGAAACTTTCGGAGACCAATCTAATAATTTTTTTATTTTATTAATATTAGGTCTTCTATGCATAGGATCGTCAGGTGTGGGTTTATCACTTTCCCAACCAGGTGCGTTAGTTTTATCTGCTATTATCTCTGCCATTTCAACTATTGTATATTGATCTGGATTTCCTACATTAAATATTTCTTTATAGTCGCTTTCACAAATTTTAATTAAACCTTCTATTGTATCATCAACATAGCAGAATGATCTAGATTGAAAACCATTTCCATACATGATAAGATTTTCGCCTTTTAATCCTCTAGTAATAAAATTAGATATAACTCTACCATCGTTTATAGCCATATAAGGGCCATATGTATTAAAGATTCTAGCTATTCCAATATTAGATTTTAATTTATTAATTGATTCATAAATTAAAGCTTCAGCAACTCTTTTACCTTCATCATAACAAGCACGAGGTCCGAAAGAATTTACGTTTCCCCAATAAGTTTCTACTTGTTCTGGTAATTGAGGATCTCCATAAACTTCACTTGTTGAAGTATGAAGTACACGAACATTACCTTGCTCTAAAGCATATTGTACAATGTTTCTTACTCCTGTATAACAAGCTTCTAAAGTTTGAAAAGCATGAGTTTTATAATGATCTGGTGAAGCAGGACATGCTAGATTATAAATGTAATTTATACCCTTCTTATTATGATCTTTTAAAAACATGGAAAGATCTGTCTTTACAATATCTTCTTCATAAAAATAATAATTTTCATGTTCAAATACATTATATTGACTTCCTGTAAGAAAGTTATCTATTCCTATTACTACATAACCTTTATTCAGAAGATTTTCACATAAGTTCCTACCTAAAAATCCTGCTGCCCCTGTTACTACAACTGTTTTCATTTTTCTGCCATTCTCCTTATTATATTCATCTGTTTTTCAGATATCATTACTTTTTCTTTATACTTTTCAATTCTTTCTTCTTGATCTGAAAGAAAGTTTGATTCCCAATCGCTGATATTATCTCTATTTATTTTTTCAATTAAACCTATTAATTCATCATACTCATTAGAATTCATAATTTTAATTAATTTTTTAGGTATGTCTCTAGGCGGTTTAAGCTCAATATCTTTATTAACTAAATGAAAGTAAATAATTCTACAAACCTGAACGTCTGCTAAAGCATCATGCCAATCGAAATAAGATATATTAAAAAAATGTTTGTAAGTTTCTTCTAACTTAGGAAATTTATAATCATCAAAATCACTTTCTAACTTTATAATGTCTTTTGTACTCATCATAGTACAATGTAAATTTTTAGGTTGTCTAAAAGATTTTTTTAAATAACTAAAATCTCTAGCAATAATTTGTAGATCGAAAGATAAATTATGAGCAACTAATGTATGTGCGCAAGACGCCATACTATTAAAAACTGATAATGCACTTATTAAAGGAACGCCATACTTACTAGCTTTTTCATTAGATATACCATGTATATCTTCAGCTTCTTTAGGAATAGACCAGCCTTCAGGTTGTATAATCATTGAACATTGATTTACAACTTTCTCATCTTCATCAACTAACTGTGCAGCTAATTGCACTAGATGAGGTTGCTCTACATTAGTAGCTTCTAAATCTCTACGCCAAAGACCATTTGTCTCTGTATCAAAAAATAAATACAAAAAAATCCTTTCTTAATTATTTTTTTGAAGTGGCTCTTGCCCTTCTGAAAGCTTCTTTAGTAGGTGCACCCTTTGCTCCTTTTTTTCGCATTTTAGCACCTCGCTTTCTTTTAGCATGAATATTAGCCCATAAACCTCGTTTCATTCGTTTACCTCTATTCCTACTCCTTCAACTTTTACAATAATATCTTTTTTAGTGCATACTTTACAGTTACAAATAGCACAGTTATTATCGCAAATACAAGTCATTTCACTATGACATACACACCCACATTTTTCGCACCTTTCCTGTTCCATTAAAATTCTATCTCCTGTTCTTCATCTTGTATCTTAGGCTTTGTAAATTCCTCTTCTTGTCTCTTAAACTTAGCCATAGACCATAGATTAACGTGTTTACCCTTAATCTTCTTGGTTAAATGTTCAGCACCAAATTCCTTTAAATGAGCAGTTACTTCATGTAACTTAAATTCTTTGAATCTATGTTTCTCTAAGAATTCCATAAAGTCATTAATTCTAAACATTGTTACGTTATCCTGCGTTACCGCATGACCTCGTAACAAGTCTTCTATTATATCAGAAGAAGTGCTTCCTGTACAAAATCTTTCGCATAATTCTAGTAATCTTCCTCTATTAGAACTATCTGAATTTACCTCTACAACCTCCATTCTAACCATTAATTCGTTAATTGTTTCAAGCCAAAGTGGTTGAGCTACGATAGGCATGAGAGTATTCATGTTCTCGAATACCACTCTTTGAAAGTTTTTTTGATTAATAATCTCTAAACTATCGATAGGTCCTATTCTCTGATCATTAACAGTAACGAAATAAGTAGGAGGATCTGTATTAATTTTAGTTATACCACTAATTGCTGGTAAGTTTCCATTATCGCTAATACCAAACTTACAAGTTAAACAAACTGGTTTATTACAGAACGCATTAATTGGTTGTTCTGAACACATATAATTGTAATCTTTTTTCTCTAATGATTTAATAATTGTTTGCACTTCTTTAGATTTTAAAGGAGGTTCCATGTAATTGTGATTGTATTCTTCTATCTTCTCTTCCCATTCGTCAGGGTGTGCTTTCTTTAAATATACTCCTATGTTATATAATGAATTGTTTCTTGTGCCTTGTGGAAATCCGTGTTGTAGTAAATATTTTAAACAAGGAGGTCCGTCAGGTAATAATTTTTTATTTTCTTCCTTAAGTTGTGGAATTTTAATTTCGTCAACACTATCTATTTTTCTAATGTTAGCAAGTTTAATAAAAGCTTCAGGATCTGTTATATGTTCTCCGTTATAAATAGCGTATCTAGTAGAACGCTTTCCACCAAAGTAAGGCATATTTATCCAGTTTCCTACATCTCCTCGATCTGTAACTAGCTTTACTTGTTTAGGAAATATCTCAGCACTAGGCTTTCCAAGTGCTGAAGTTATCTGTCTTAGTTTATCCACTACTAATTTTGCAGATACTGCTTTATTAAAAAATAAATACAGATGAATTCCACCAGATTTAGTTAAACAAGGTATGAAAGGGGATGTTCCTAGGCTCTTTGATAAAGTATCTACGTCTAAGTCGTATTCGTCAATATCAATAGCTGCCCATAAAACTTTAGCATCATCACGAATAGGAACTACACCTAGGCCTTGCATGCCTAATAAATGTAGTTCCCATTGCTTCGTTGTTAGTTTTTCAGGTATTGTTCTAGCAGTACCAGATTGTTTTACTCCTGATTGATCTGAGTCAACATCATATCTACCATAAGCACGATCTAATCCACTAAATAGTCTATGAAAGTTTTCTGCAAGCATTAAAAGGGAATATCATCACCGTCAACTGCTGCAGCTCTTTTCTCACCACTTTTAATAGATTCAGATAAAGCTTTTGCTTCTTTATAGATATTAGGGTCAGATATAGGCTTAGCATCTCCTACTCTATAAATAAACCAAGTTCCTTGATCGTTGTCTTTCTCAGTAGTTTCTATTTCCCATTCGTAATAGAATGTAGGAGGTTCTATCATCTTACCACCTATAACTTCTTTTTGAAGTTTCATTCTAGTTAACCAATTTCTAGAAACAGTTAATAAAGAACTAGTCATAGACATAACTGCTGGTTCGTAAGAGCCATCTTCATTCACTACTAATACATAGTGATCAGCTGTATCAGCAAGTTCATTACCACTAGGAAGTATGAATTTACCTTTATCGTTCTTAGTAAGATCAGTAGGTCTAGTTTCATGGGCTTGTACGAAACCGCCTCCTTGTTCTCTAGGTATCCATTCTACATATGATTTTATAAACTCACATGGCACTACTCTAATTTTTCCCTTATAGAGAGTATTAGTTACAGTATTAAAGATATCTCCCTCTTCAGCACCGTCAATATACTTATCGTCTTTCTTTTTTCTTTGAGGACTACCAGATTGCACAATCGCTAATCTAGGAATACTCATATCTTCAGTCTTTACATTCTGAAGACCTTTACCAGAATCAGCTATAATTTCTTGCTGTAACTCAGCTAAAACTATATTCTGTTCTTCTTTTTTTACAACTGTCTTTTGCTCAGGCATTTATTTTTCTCCTTTCGATAATTTTACTTTAGCCAAAGGTGTTTCATACCAATTAAATAAACCATCTGGTATTTCTTCACCCTTATTTCTCAAGTCTTTAAAAGTAGCTTTCAAAGTTTGAGGGTGTACAGTAGCTTTTTCTAAATAACTATCTTGACCATTATCTTGTAAAACTCCTTTAATTCTTTCAGCTTCTTCGTGCTCTCCACGTGCAAACGATATAGTTATATCATGTTTAATAATATCACCTAGACCGTTATTATCTAACCACTCTAAAGCTTCTTTTCTCTTAGATTCGTTTATACTAGCATAAAGTTCATCTTTAACAGCTATTTCCGTACCATCGTCCATAACGAACTTACTTATATTTAAAGACATCATGGCGTCTGGTATTTCTTTTTCTCTGATATCCTTTAACTCTTCATACGATTTACTAGCTAAAGATTTATAATCAGAGTATTCTCTTTCTTTGTTAACTAATCTACGACATATAGATGTTAATTTAGAAAGTTTTTCGTCAGTAGGTATTTCCCTCTGTTTTTTAGCGTCTTCTTCTAGACTACTAAATATTTCGTTACTTGACATTATCTTTCTCCTTTCTTCCGAATAAGTCAATAGATACTGAATAATAAGCTTTAGTTTGCTTATCCCATTTCAATAACTTAATGAAGCCATTATTAATATCACCAGCTACCATAGCCGTTATAGCAATCGCAGCGGGATCTCCCATGGCTAATATATAGTCTTCATCTGTAAAGTCTTTTAACTTTTTTCTAACAGTTATTACTGCTCGATTAGATGAAAATACTATTTGACTACCGAAAGGAAAGATTACGTCTAACTCACCATATCTTGCGGCTGGCATAACGTTTACAGATGGATTCTCTTGTACTATATATACTCTAGAACTCATTGTTTCTCCTTTCTTAATTATTCGATATAGTATAAATTAATTTTTAAAAATAAACAGAAAGAAAAAATAATGACGCAAGTATCTTTTAGTGATGATGAATTTATAGATTATAAATATAAAACTAAACCATTTAAACATCAATGGGACGTATTTAAAATGTCTCGTGATGAAGAATATTATGCCTTGTTTATGGAACAAGGAACTGGTAAATCTAAAGTAATAGTAGATACTATTACTCATTTAGCAAGAAAAGGTAGCATAGATAGTGCTATAATAGTAGCACCTAAAGGTGTTTATAGAAACTGGCTAAAATTAGAAATACCTATACATATGCCAGATGATGTCCTTGATTCTATTTACATGGAGATATGGAATCCTACTGAAACTAAGAAAAACATAGAAAGATTAACTAAATTTATGAAAGAAAACCACGATGGTTTAAAAGTATTTATTATTAACATAGAAGCTTTTAGCACGTTAAAAGGATTACATTATACTCAAAGATTTTTAAATGTTCATAAGTCTATGGTAGTTATAGATGAATCTTCTACTATTAAACATAAGACTGCTCGAAGAACTAAGAACTTATTAAAAATTTCTAATATGGCAAAGTATCGTAGAATACTTACAGGAACACCAGTAACAGCAGGACCTGTAGATATATACACTCAAATGTCTTTTCTTTCAGATAATATTTTACAGTCTTCGTTTTATGGTTTTCGTAATCGATACTGCGTGCTTCGTAGAAGAACAATAAATATGAGAACATTTGATGAAATAGTAGATTATCAAAACTTAGATGAGTTGCAAGACGTAATTAAACCTTACTCTTATCGAGTAACTAAAGCTGAGTGTTTAGATTTACCAGATAAAATTTATATAAAAAGAGAAATAGAGATGACTTCAAAGCAAAAGAAAGTATATGACATACTAAGACGTAAAGCTTACATAGAGTTATCGGAAGAAAAATCTGTATCTGCTCCTCTAGTTATTACAAGATTACTAAGACTACAGCAGATTATGTGTGGCTTCGTAAAGTATGATGATGGTAAGTTAGAGGAAATAGATAAGGTAAACCCTAGAATAACTGAGTTAATACAAGTATTAGAAGAAACAGAAGGTCAAGTTATAATCTGGTCTAACTATACTAGATCTATTCAAGACATAGAAAACGCTATAAAAAAGAATATGAAAGATAAAACTTGTGCTACATATTATGGAGATACTAAATCGGAAGATAGACAAGAAATAGTTTCACAGTTTCAAGCTGGTGAAATAGATTATTTTATAGGGCAACCTAGAACGGGTGGCTATGGTCTTACTTTAACTAATGCTAAAACTGTTATCTACTATGCTAATAGTTATGATTTAGAAGTAAGACTACAATCTGAAGATAGACCTCATAGAATTGGTCAAACTAATAAAGTTACTTATATAGATTTTGTAACGCCTAAAACTATTGATGAAAAAATATTTGAATCTCTTAGAAACAAAAAGTCTTTAGCAGATAGTATTACAGGAGATAATTGGAAAGAATGGATTTAATATTCTTTATAATTTTTAATTAGAAATTCTTCTATCCAAGCCATTCTATCGTCCATTTGAACGATTTTTTCTTTTATTACAGCTATATCTAGTTGCATTTGAGTAACACTATCCACTTTATTTTCAACTGCTTCTAGCCTAGATTTCCACATACCCCATGTCATAGCAAATCCTACTATCATTACGATGTACGGAGTAGCTGTTTTTAGGTCAATCTTCATAGTTTTACTTTACATTAGCCGACATATTATTCAACGGATTATTCAGTGCCTTATTTATCTTTAAATCTAAATTATCTTCTAATATTTTTATCTCATCTAATAATTCTCTAGCATCTTCTTTCTGTCGATCTTCTACATCATTTACGATTTCAGTTATATGTCTAATATCGCCTTCCATTTGGCGTAAATCTGTTTTTAAATCATCTTTTAATTCTTTTGCAGTAGAAGCAACTAAGCTTACTTCTTCTAATATCATAGATATTTCAGTTTTTATCATCTCTAACTCTTGCTCTACTAGAGCAATTTTTTTATCAAAACCACTAAGATCAGGAGATACAAAATTTTGTATTTGTGCTTTCATATCTAAATAATCGTCATAAAATTTATAAGCAGACCAGCCTCCACCTATAATAGCCCCTAATAAAGACAGTATAATAAAGAATTTACCGCCACTAAACTTTATACCTTGATACTCAATACTGGCCATTAATCATTCGTTCCATAGTGTTGTTTTGTGAATTGTTGAACAATATACCATATTTGTCTTCCAATGTCTTTAACAAATATTCTTCTACATTAGTGTCTTGAATTACAGATTGAGCATCGAAAAAAGCTTTTGTATCTCCTAGTATTTGCATAACTATTAACGTTTTCATTTGATTTGATTCATCATATCTAGCTTTATCGTCAATCTTCTTTACTATTTTAGTAGCAGCTTTTTCTTTATTTGATAATTTAGGTTTAGATGGTTTCTCTTCTTCTATCTTTTCTTCTTGATCTTCTTCTTTTTGTACTGTTTGTGGCGTTTCTTGTTCTGGTTCCTGTAATTCTTCTTGAGATTCTTCGATAGTTTCTTCTTCAGGCTCAGCTTCTACAACTTCTATTTCTTCTATCTCTATTTCAATCTCTAATTCAACTTCTGTTTCTACTTCTACAATTTCTACTTCAGGTTCTGGTAACTCTAATTCAAATTCAGCTATCTCTAATTCAACACTTGCAAAAGTAATTTCTTCAGGTTCTGGCTCAATCGGAGTAAAATTTATTTCTCCGTCATCAACACTAATATCGTTAAACTCAAAGACTTCTTCTACAAAATCTAATTCAGTAGGGTCAAAAATATTTAAATAATATATTTGTTCAAGAGTAGTTATCTCTTGTTCTATTAATGTAGATACTACATTATATAAAACATTTACAGTTACGTCATCAAATAGAGGGCCTATAGCTAAGTTTATATCTCTACCTCCTACTTCTATAATAACAGTGCTTATAGTGCCAGAAAAATCAAAAGAGCCGTTATAAGATTGATAACCTGAGGCTACGCCAGTTTCCGATAATATATCTGTTCCTTGAAATATATTAGTTTTTCCGTTACGACCAGTAATATGCATATATATTCTATCTTGAGCATCTCGTTTATCTACTTCAATCGTATATCTTACTTCTCCACCTCTTTCCATGTTAAGATCTGAAATATCTACGCTGTTTATGAAAGTTGTACCCATGCCTGTTACGCCCATACTAGATGTAGAATTACCACT
>CEPP01078874.1_pt1 | contig 17761 bp, 17 predicted proteins | sample 530521 | NCBI WGS metagenome assembly CEPP01 (sample SAMEA2620256, study PRJEB7988) | marine metagenome | biome: marine biome (ENVO:00000447); feature: surface water layer (ENVO:00002042); material: "saline water (ENVO:00002010), including plankton (ENVO:xxxxxxxx)" | depth 5 m | reverse complement strand
GATATTGATGATGGTAAATATCGTGAACATTATAACCATTATAACAATCGTAACGGTGATATTATGAGTAAAGAAATTAAAGAATTAAAAGCAGAAATAGCAAATTTGAAGCAAACAGTAAAGAGGCTTGAAAATGAAATAGGCCAACTTTACGAAGAGAATGTAACATTCGCAGACTTAGTTAAGGATATTAAAACTATTAAGCAGGAATTGATGCAATACACTGATAATAAAATCTATTTTGAAAACGCTTGGTGATACTATGAAAGTAGTTTATGGACATACAGATTCAATCTATGTTCAGATTGAATCTATTGAAAAGGCTGAATCAGCAATCAAGGAGATTGAAGATTCAGTTCGTGAACACTTTCCTAATGTATTGAATCTTGAACAGCATCCAGTTGTTCTTGAATTTGAAAAGTATTATTCTGCATTAGGTGTTGGAACAACAAAGAATCGAAATGCAGGTTTAGTATCTTGGGAAGATGGAGTTTGGCTCGATGAGCCTAAATTTACAATGACAGGTTTTACTGCAAAGCGTGTTAGTGAAACAAAACTCGCTAAGGATGTTCAAACAACAGTATTGAAGATGTGGGTCGAACAAAAGACAATGGGAGAAATAAACAAGTATCTTTCTGATAAATACAATGAAGTTATGGAAGGTAAAGTAAATACTTCTGACATTGTAAAACGTAGCCGTCTAAGAGAAGATAGAATTATTCTTAAGTGTCCTGAATGTAAGAAGAAACACCACTTAAAAGAATGTATTAAAATTAAATGGTGTGATAAATGCGGAACAGAAACAGAAAGGTTTGTAACATCTACTTACAAAAGACCTGCAATTGGTTCAGGTATTGCAGGTATTCTTTACGCTTGGGAAAAATTAGATATGACCTTTGATGATTCTTATTTATATCTTAAGGTTAAAGACGTATATAGTACATATACACATCCTTTGACGAAGGAACAAAGAGAAGTAGAATATGTATCTGCAACAACATATGATGAATGTGAAAGGTACACGCCTGACTACAAACATTATGCAGAACAAATAATCAAAAAGGCTGAACCAATTTATCGAGCGATGAATTGGGATGTATCTTCAATAAGAACAGGAAAAATACAAATGAAATTAGACGAATGGTGGTAAAATGAATAGAGAAGAGATAGAAAAGAAAAAGAAAAAACTGATGGAACACTATGGAAGAATGTTAGTTGAAGATGAGGAAGGACAATTAGGAGAATATTCATTTATTGACCACCTTATTTTGACTATTGATTTTCTTGAATGCGAAATAAAAGACAGGAAGGATTAAAATGAACGACGACGAAAAATATAATGCGGTGATTTCTTCGATGAGAGAATACACTTATCAATGGAATCACGAAAATTATGATGACCCCTCTATGCCTATCTTGAAAATAACTAAGTCTTCTTTGGGAACTTTTGATTGGTGTCCAAAGAAATACGACTTTTCTTATGTTCAACGGTTGCCTCAAGACCAAACCGAAGCGATGCTTAAAGGAACGGTTCTTCACAATCATAGAGAGAAGTTCTTTGATGACTTTGATGTTAAGAAGGCGGAAAAAATGAACAATAGTGAAATCCTAGAATATTGCACAGGATTAATGCCTGTTGATGAATACTATGATATTTCATTGACTGTTGCTTCTCTTGAAGCACAACGATTTATTGAAGCAAAGGCAGAAGGTAAAGTCCATGAATATTTACCTGTTTGTAATGAAGGAAAGTTTGATGCAGAAATTACAATCCCTGCAAACATCAATCCTAAGTTTCCTTTGCAAAGAGATTATGTAATCCATATTCAAGGAATCATTGACCGTATTTTTAAAGAAAACGGTGGTCTTGTTCCTTTTGAATATAAGACAGGTGCTTGGAAAGATTACAAGAGAACCTCAATGAGAAAAGAAATGGCATTTTATGAATTACTTATTGAGAATGCAACAGATGAAGTTATGATTAAGAATGGTCTTGACCCTAATGATAAAGTAACACATTGGGGTTGGTATTATCCAGCATCGAACTACATTTATGCAGAAGAAAGAAAGAAGAGGTCTATGACTTCTGTAATGAATAATATTGCTAAGTTAATTCATCACTATGAAAGAGAACAATTCCCTGCTAAGTTCTTTTACAAGACTTGCGCTCATTGTTCTTATTTTGGTATTTGTGATGCCGCACAAGATGATTCATGGGTGTGATAATGTGAGAAAAACATTAGTTGCAAAAGATAAGATTGTAAAATATAAAATCGAACTAAAGGATTTGTATGACCAAATAAAGTTTAATTACCAACCGCCATTATCTTTTAGCGATTTTCTTATTATGAAAATAATGACTATGGAGGCAGAAAATGAAAGAAGTGATTGAGTTAAAGGTAAAAGCAAAGTCGTGGACTTTCAATGAGATTTCAAATCTTTCATCTTCCATTGAACAACTAGCAACAGAATTATATTCAGAAATGAATCTAATTGAAAGATTTGGAATGGTCAAGGAAACTAAAATCAACGATACAATGGTTGGTTCTTATTATCCAGATGTATTGAAAGAATTATGCATGACACATTTAAGAGCAGAGGTAGCAGGAACAATTAGAAATATGCTAGATAAAGCAACAGTAAATTTTGGAGGTAGTAACAATGAAATTTCCGAGAGCAGTTTGGGCGGGAAGCCACATAAAGAACGCACCACAGATGAAAAGAAAAATAGTTCTGACGAAGAATGACTACATTAATTTTGTAAAAATTCAGAATAACAGAACGAATGTTTATACGACTGTTTATGATTTTGAGCATTTTAGTGAAACTGCGCAGATTGATTCATCTGTAATACTAGACAGGATATTTTTGGATTTTGACGGACATGATGGCGACCTTAAAAATGCGTATAGGGATATTAAAGTATTAATGGATTGGGTAATAGAACAAAATATTAGCCATACTTTATTTTTTTCTGGAAGAGGTTTTCATTTGTTTTTAGATGGTGAAAGAACTGACAATATCAGAAACATTCAAGCATATTTTAAGGAGATAAAAAATATGCTTATTGAAAAGGTTGGGATTGAAAATACTTTAGATGATAGAGTAGGGCAAAAGACTCGTTTGAGGCGAGTTCCAAATACTGTTAATATGTCGTCTTCTGATAAGAATGGAAATGCTCTTTTCTGTATTCCTTTGTTTTATGATGACCTTTCTTTAAGTCTTGATGAATTGATTGTATTAGCATCCAAACCAAGAAGTATTCCTTTCAGAAAGGTGGGTAATATCAAGGTCAAGTTTCCCGAACAACCCCCCATAGATGAAGTAGAAGGCGAAGTTTCCGTTCCGAAGTATGATGGAAAACTCCCACTATTGCCATGTTTGCACAATGCTATAATGACGGAGAATCCTTCGCATATGGCGAGAGCATACCTCGTTTCATGGTATAGAGATTTATTGACTCTCGGAACGAATCTCAATTCGTTAGAAGAAAAGAACAAAGTCCTTGATATGATTGTATCTGAAATCAAAACTTCTTTTGGAGAAAGAGATGATGTGTGGTTAGATTGGGATGAAAGCGAAACACGCAAACACGCAAGATTTACAGTAAATGGTAATTACAAAACACCGTTCTGTAATAAGTTAATATCGGAAGGCTATTGTGTAGGTAAATGTTGGAGGTTTCCAGATGTTAATAATTGATAGTAGAGAAAAAGAAGGTTCGAGATTAGTAAAGTTAGTCGAAGATAAAGCACGAAAATTAAACATAAAGACAGAAAAGAAATGGTTAGAAATAGGAGATTATGTATATGATAATGTTTGTTTTGAAGCGAAGTCCGTTGAAGATTTTATTGGGTCTGTAATGTCAAAAAGACTATGGACACAATTGGATAATATGGATAGACACTATCAAACAAATGTTGTTATTATATATGGAGATTTAGAAGAAGGAATTTGGAAAATTATTGAACACTCAAAAAGCACATTACCAGTAAAATCAAGATTAATTATGCTAAGAAATAAATTTTTAGGAGCATTAGGAAGAATAACATTAGATATGGATGCAAAGCCATTTTGGGTTCATAGCGAAGAAGAAGCATCAGACATTATTACAGCAGTATGTAAAATGCAACCAATTAAAAGAGAAAATATAAGACCACAAATATTTAAAAGAATAAGCACCGACGATTTAAGGTTAGATATTTTAACAAGCATAAAAGGAGTGTCCTATAAAAAAGCAAAACTGTTAATAGATAGTTTTGGGTCTGTTATGGAAATAGGAGAACAAACTAGTTTTGAAATTCAAAAACTAGAAGGGTTTGGTAAAACATTAGCAGACAGAATACTTAATGTATTAAATTCAGAAGATAAGGTGAAAATATGAATGAAGAAGAAATTAACGAAGAAATGCTTGAAGAAGTATTTGAAGATAGAAGAACGATGTCAGAATCATTACCTGCAATTGTAAGGGAGTTTCAGAAATCAGCAACAGAAGTATCACACTATAATGAAGTTCCTGCGGCTATTTCTTTCTTTACTATTTTAGGTCAAGTTTCAAAAGACTTTGTGCAAATACCAAAGGGTAGAAATATATCAGATAGTAGAATCCATTTTTGTTGGATTCAAACATCTGGAACTGGTAAATCAACTCTTTATAACTTTGTAGGGCCAATTGCTAAATCCGTCTTTAGAAAGATAAATGAAAATCAAGGACACCCTAGAGCAGTAAGGAACGATATTGCAATACCAAAAATCTTTGATACCTTTTCATTGGTTGATTATACAGATGCATCTCTTATTGGTTATTATAAGAAAGTATTTGATGAAGATGGCAATGATGATTGGGAAAGAATTGCAGGGGCTTTAGAAGGAAGTGGTTTGGCTCATTGGGATGAGTTTGAATATTCTGGAGTATTTAAGGCAACACAACACAAAGAAAGTTCCATTGTATATTTGAATACACTAATGAATACCTTAGCAGGCGAATCATGGATTATTACGAAAAAACTCAAAGAAGGCGATATAATGGAATGTTTCTGTGAACGCTCGGTAATGGCAATGACATATCCTCCAAAGAACTTAGAGGATGTAATGGCCGAAAAGGGTGTGCTTCAAAGAATGTTAGTGTTTGTTTGGGCGGTAGAAGATAAGGTTCAAGACACGATGAGAAGAGAGCAAATAGCATTGGCAGGTAAATATGTTGAAGTTAATCAACCAATTGAAAGATTTGCCAATGCTATATTTAATATCTATTCGACCCTAAAGGAAAGATATGAAGAAGTAGGGCGTAATCCTTTAGATACAATGACGTATTCTAAAGAGTTTAACGATGCTTTGCTTTTTGAATACGAGAATATGCATGAGTTTATTCAAAGCAAGCGTAAAGAAGTGAAAGAGATTGCAGGGAACTTTACTACTAGATTAATGGAAACATTGATGAAGTTAAGTGTATTATGTTCTATTGCACAAAGTCCTTCAATTAAGGATAAAAGCAAGCGATTCATTGTAACGGGCAATAATGTCCGTCAAGCGTCAGCAATTGTCCGACAATGCTATAAGTCATTGGTGGATTGGCTAACTGATAGCCTCCGAGTTCGACGCAAGACTCTTGAGGAAAAGAGCATGATTCCATCTTTTATTAAGGTATTCTTAGAAATGGAAAAAGACGAAGAAGGCTTTGTAAGTAAGAAATTATACCTTGATAGAGTTCAAAAAGAAACAAAAAAGAGCCAACCTAGTATTTATAACTATTACAAAACAATTTCTCATAAGTTTGAAGAAGATAAGGTTGGCCGTTCAGTATTCGTAAAATATAAAGGAGATGAAAAAGAATGAAGTGGGAAAACACATACCTTGTTTTTGAGGTAGCAAAAGGGCCAAAAGTAATTATTGAATCTTTAGATACATATGGTGCTGATGGTTGGGAATGTTGTTCTATGCTAACAGTAGCAGGAAACAACATCGTTTGCTTCTTAAAGAGAAGAACAGATGTTGAAGAAGATAAAGGTGATGATGAGCAAAAGAAGATTTCTAAACTTTGGCAACAGGAATGATAACTATGTCTGTAATGGCTATTGACTTAGAAACCAAAAATATGTCTTATGACATCGGTGGATTTGGAAATACTCATATGTTTCAAGTATCAACAGTTGCTACATGGGATGGAAATAATGGAACTGTTTATGTTGATGAACCTGTTGATTCTTTTGCTAAATCGGGTCATGTAATTAAATCTATTAGAGAATTGAAATATGACTTGGATGAACATTTGCAAAAGGGCGGAGTATTGTTAGGACACAATATTGCTTCATTTGATTTGCCAATTCTTAGAGATTCATTAGATATATTTTGTATCAACAAATACCTCGATGAAAAGAAGTATATTGATACAAGTAGAATCTTAAATAAAGAACATGGTGAAAGGTTTCAACTTAGTAATTTAGTTAAATGCACTATGGATGATTCTAAACTCATGGATAGTGCTGATGCACCTAAATTATGGAAGATGGGTAAGTATGATGAAGTAGTAGAGTATTGTATGAAAGATACTCAACTAGTGTATGACTTATGGAAGTATGGACAGGATAATGGTTTAGTTAAAGCATTTTCTGTTGAACAAGAACAATTTGTTGAATTGGGAGTTGATTGGTAATGGAAGGCTGGGATTGGTTCTTTCTTCTTGTTTTCTTAACAGTTCTCTTATTGCTCTTTTTCGCTGCATTTGGTGGAACAAATATCACCGATGATAGCGTTGAAGATTATATGAGAAGATTGATGAGAAACAAGGAAGGCGAACAATGAGTTTAAAACAAACTTGTCGTTATTGTGGTGAAAACACTTTAGCGAAGCGTTTAGTCGGATTTTATGTAGGTTCGACTGAACAAGTTAAACTTTGGGAATGTAGGTCTTGTTACAAGATTTGGTCAGTAAAGACGCATTAAGGGGCGAGGTAACTTTAGGGTTGCCTCGCCCCGTTTTTTTTGGATTTTTATATGTCGTCTAGGGTTGCCAACCATGTTGCAAGAAAGCCACAGATAAAGGCTATAATAGCCAATACGATTAATTCCATATAATCACGTAATTATACCAATTAACTGTAAAGCATCAATAAGAGCATTCAATTTGGTTTCAAGTGCAGTAATGGCTGCGGCAGTAGTAGTATGGTCTGCCGCAGTAGGATTTGCAGGAGCATCAGGCGTAACGGCAGTAGGAGTTAAATTACCAACAGATTGCTGAGTAGCGGGTGTAGTGTTATAAAAACCTACAGTTGAACCTTCGTGGTCTAAAGCACCTCCTATTCTTAAATTATTGTTGGCTATTAAATTACCCGCATTATCAATTTGTGCGCTTTCTTTAACAGTCCAAGTATCATCATTACTATCATTTTGTCTAACAAACTTAATTACGCCATCATCGCTTGAACTGGTGTTAGTAAAAACAATTCCAGCACCACCTCTTAAATTTGTTCCAGAAGCATAACCATCATGTGTTCCTCCACTAACAGAATCATCTAATCTTATATTTCCACCAACCATTGCATCTCCATTATCTACCGATAAAAACGCATATGCTCTACTTGAAGGAGATGTTGCTTCAGCCGAGTTTTCAACAGATAATGTTCCTGAAGCCCTCACTGATACTGTATTGTCATTTGAACCTCTAATGTCTAATTTTGCGTCAGGGCCATCTGTTGCACTAGCACTACAAACCCCTACTCTTATTTGAGAAGTAGAACCATCAATTCTCATTACTTCTGTTCCCGCAGAACCTCCATCATTTACTTGAAAAATAATATCTTTATCTTGTTCTATTGCTTCTATTTCTACATCACCTGCATTGCTAGCAATAGAAAGACTTTCAGTATAACCAGAATCATTCCTACCTACACTTAAACTATTTTCAGTTTTACCTGTTGTTAGGAATTGAATCTGCATACTTCCTAAAGCAGCAGTAGATGAATTAAACATAATTAATGCAATAATAGTATCTCCTTCTGTATATTCTGGAACTTTGTTTGCAGTAGAACTACCATGCTTTCTAACTTGTAAAACATTTGAAGCATCAACAACAAGTAAATGATAATAACTATTACCTCCCGTTGAAGTATCAAATGCGCTAGAGGTAAAGTTTGCGGCACTTACTTGAGCAGTCAATTTATTATCTTTAAATATTCTACCTGCTGCGACTTGAATAACATTTCCAGAACTTGCTTGGGTAATATCAAAATCAGTTGCTGAACCTTTTACAGCCATGTTTCCTTTAGCCATAAGACTTAATGATTTTATTAAACCAGTATGAGGAAAATCAGTATCATCAGTTATTTGTGCAAAAGTTACGCCTGTTGTTTGTGTGCTAAATTGGTGCGGGTTTTCGTCTGCCATATCATTCCACCTCTATTGTTAAAAATAGTTCTAAATCTTCTGTTGAAGAAAAGGGGCCGACTCCATCGAAATTAACCCTTGCTAGAAGATTAGAACTAGAATCAAAAATACCGAACTCTCTAATTACTTTACCTGTCATAGAAGAAGTAGCCCCTTGAAAAATTGCTTGGACTTCAATTACATTTGTATCAGATTTAACTGCGGCAAATGTAGAAGTTGCAGTAGATAAAGGAACATCTAAGGTTGTAGCGGCTGGACTTGTTGAATTACCACCTTGTCCTATTTTACCATTATCTATGGCAGTTCCTCGTATATATGTTGTTACTAATTCTTTCAATTTGTCTGTAATCATATTAATTCCTCATCTATCAAAGTAGTGAATGTAATGCCTGTGCCGACCCCATGACCAAGCGTATTTGTTCCCGTATTTAATGCTGTTCCAAAACCTAACTTGAACGTTCCCGAAGATGTTCTCTTTCTAGCGAATAGTCTTATTTGATTAATTTTTAGTTCTTCCAAGAAGTCTAAACTTTCTGATTCTTTAAAAGATTCGTTTCTCAATTGAGAATTAATCCTTTTATTCTGTATAATCAAATCAGCAAATCTATCTTCCAATCCCTTACTATACTTTCCTAGTTCTAATACCATTAATCCAGTAAGTAAATATTCTATTTGTAATACCATAAATTGAGAAAGCGGAATATTTTCTCTAGGTATTTCAACATTGATTATATCTCCTACCTTTATTTGTGAAATCTTAGAATGTCCGACAGTAATTTTTAGTTTTTTGTTTGATGAGGAATGTAATTTAAGTAATGCTGATGCTTCCTTATTTACATCTTCTTGTGTTGTAAGTTCCGTATTAAATACTTCAAATGCTTTCAAACCGACATCATTGATGCTTCTAATATCTTTTCTAATCTTTTTATGGTTTCTTCCATAGACCGTAATTTGATTATAGAAATTAAACATATTCTTTGATTCTTCAAAATCAAATATCTGATACTCTCCAGTTTCATTAAGAACAATGCCTTTAAAGAAATCATTTGCCAATCTATCTTTGATTTTAAATGTGCCATTTTCTTCAAAAAGGGTTAAATCTTTTCGCTCAAGTAAGAAGTTAATTGCTGAAAATAAATCAACTCCTTGATAATTAGGTGCTAAGTATAATGGATAATCTTGAGTTTCTAAATCAAATACTATGTCATTTTCCTCCATGAGTTCATTGATAAGTTCTTCTGTTTCATTTGCAATTGTAACGGTTGTTCCAATACAGGCTCTATCTGGTGATATTTCTATTGTATTATTAGAAGTAACAGAAAATGTTTCAGAAACGCTAACAACGCCATGCATTTCCTTAATTTCGCCAAAAGTAAGTATAATTTGTTTTTCAGTTGTAAAGTCCGTATTTTCATTGACAACTATGGAAGTAAGTTGATTATTTTCTCCATCGCTCATATATAATGAATGATTTCCTTCAGGCAAAATGTCAATAAAGTTCTTTGCCTTTCTCATTACAATATAATCTTCACTGCTACTTTGTTTATCTAAATCCACAGCAACATACATTGAAAGAATAGCCTCTTGAATTGGTCCTAGTCCTGAATCAGATTTCTGTCTTGACCCTTCTTTAATAGCAAAATCTTGGGAGGGAGAATACATTTCATCTGAATTTGATTGCTTAGTATATTTTCCTGATAGCATATTTAAAGAGATTTTTTTCGGTGAGTTTTCATGAAAGGCAATTTCATTAGGTTTCATTATTCTATATGCTCTATTATTAGTCAATGCCTTATCAGTGGTCAAATTATGTTTGACAGTGCCACTATTATTTATTTCGTGAGAAAGAATATAAATAATATCTTCTGGAATAACATTATCTAATCTTCTCATATCAGTGGCATCGCTTCCTCCAGTTGTTGATGTTGATTTTAAATCAGTATCAAACCCGCTTTCCGAAACCAAATAACATCCAGTTAAATCAACAAAATCTAACCAACCGTGACCAGTGGTAATTGCATTTAATCCAACTGAATGTAATGTCCCATTTGATGAATTTACAGTAGTAGCAGTATCATGGTCAGCAGCAACATAATGTAACCTTGGACAAAAACCTAATTTTGCTCCCATTACTTCCATAGTGTTTCCTCCAGAACCAACTACCTGTAATCCTGTTGTTGTTGAAACCCCATAGTCTTGCGGGTATTCTAGTCCAAAAGTTCGTTGATTGTTTTCTAAAGTAAATAAAATAGTATTTTCACTAGTAACATCATTGAATTGCTCTAAATTTATACCTATTGATGGGATTGCTAATCCATTTTCAACATCTACTAATCCACCCTGTTCTATTGTATAAGTATCTAAAACAACTGCTTTACATTGGTCAAAAATATTTCCTGCTGATTCAAGCATATATCTAAATACTCTACTTGGAACTTGGGGATAAGGTGTAGTAGCGATAACTGATGAATTTGAATGTTGAAATCTAAGGGGTAAAACTACTCTATCTGTGCTGGAAAAACTTAAAACTTGGCTGTGATTATTTGCATTTTGTGCCCAAAAATCACTTCCATGACTTGCATAATTTTCAGTAACTAATGCACCTTTTTGTAAATGCGCTCTATCTAAAGTTATAAAGGTATTGGAGTCTTTTGCTCCTTTGATATTAACATCTATTTTAGCATTTTGTTTATATAAAGTTCCAGCAGTAAAACTATTTTCTGAGTTTCTTACAGTATTAGTACTAAATGTAATTGTTCTAGTAGAAGAATTATATGAACTTACAATACCTATTAATCTATAGTTTGAATCATAGTACACTTCTCCGTTTGTAGGCGTACTACCAACAGAAGACTGTAAAACTATTTTATCATTACCAGCGATAATGCTTTGAGCGACATCAATTGTATTAGAAGTGTCAGTAAATCTATATGCATCAAAGTCTGCAACTCTTAAGTGATTTTTATCATCAATGGTTGGTTTTTCTGGGTTAAATGCATTAAACTGAGAATCAAAGCATAATTCGGTTAATCTCATTATGCCAAACCTTTTAAGCGAACTAATATCTTTATTGGAGTTTAAAGTTAGTGTTTGGAATGAATTATCATTTAAGTTTTTAACTTTTCCAGTACTAGTTTCTGTGTATTCTAATTCTTCATCAGATGCTTTTTTGTTTTCGATAAGTAATAAGTTATAATTATTTAATACTTTACTTGAATTCATTAAACTATCTTTTCTTAGAGAAGAATATGGAAGAATATCACTATTAATATAAAAGAAAAGATTAGCAGCAGAAGTGTCTTTTTGGTCTAAATCACTTTTTAATTCTTCAACCTTTGTTAGATTTGAAGTGCTAAAATCATTTGGGTATTTATTCTGCAATAAAGTTCTTTGAAGTCTTATATTTCTTTCAGAGAAATTACTACCATAGGTAGAATCAATTCCCCTCATATCTAAATCCATTTGAATATCGTCACCAGTACCAGTTTTATCATATTCGTTAGTATTATCACTAGAAGTTTTAGGAGAGAATTTATAAGATACTGCATGGTGTTTTAATTTAGAAGCATTTTCATAGGTTTTATTCTGAGAATCAGAAAAGACAGTGGATTTAGAATTAAGCACGTTAAATTCTCCATCAGAAACACTTAATAGTTTATAGTACATTTGTCCATATTTTTTCGCAATATCAGTGTTTGAAGAATATATATTTTTAAAATTTACTGGAACTGCACCACTTGAAGTAATCTTTGGATGAGGCATTGTTAGAATTTTACCTCCCCAAAGATGCTTTCCATTAACGAAAAATAAATCATGAGTATCTTTAACCACTGAAAATACTTTTTCTCCAGTAACGGGAGTGACATTTCTATCTAAGATGATTGCTGGCCCATAATTAGGTTGCCCAGTAACGAAAATAAATTCGTTGATAAATCCAGCAAACCGAGCAGAATTCGAATCAGCACCGATGAATACTGCATCTCCATAATCAAAGTCCTTAATACCATCAGTAACAGTTTCTATTGCACTGGGAATAAAAGTATTTAGTGTATTTCCAGAACCCAAATCAGTATTTTGTATTGTTTCTTCTTCTGTTAAAGTATAAGAGGATGCATTTCCATAATTAGGTAGTTTTCTTCCTAAAGTAATAGGAAGATAGGGGGCTAAAACAATAGTTGATTCGTTTTCTTTCTTTTCTAAACTAACTATTTCAAAATCAATTAAAGTATTAACAGTATCAAATGAAGAATTTGATTCGCTTCCTATTTCATCTACAAACTTTGCTTGAAAAGCATTATCATTTTTAATTGATACTGGACTGTTAATATGATAGCCAATTGCTTTTGGGTTTGTATTGATACTACTCCCGACTAAATCATTTCCTTCTGAACCATCAGACATTGTAATTTCTTTACCGCTTGTAAAGAAAACTCCTTTACCCGCAGAACCACTTAATGATGTTGGATTAACTGATGCTAGATGAGATGAACTTAATGCTTTATTAAACATATAGTTTTTATCTGTTTCTACATATATCTTTTCAGAATGAACTTTTGTCAAAGCACCCGAAACCAATGTGATTGTTTTAGGGTCGCCAGCACTAACAGTATTTACTTCGCCTATAAAGCCATTAACGGTAAATAACCTATTGCCTACTACTGGTAATATGTCAAAATCAGCAGCATTGACTCCTGTTGCCAAGGAGGTGGCTCCCAACGCTAATGTAAAATTAGTTGAATCAATCTGTGATAAAGTATTATATGGACTCAAAGTAGAATAAATAATATCTTCTGAAAATGCAGTATCTTTATTAATAATTGGCCCAAATAATTTACTAATATCGCTTCTTCCAGAAAGTTCTACATAGTTCTGAGAATCTTCTTTATATGAATCAACCTTTTCAATTGTTCCAGAAAACCTCTCTACTTCTATATGATAAGAACCTAAAGAATATCTAAGCGAAGAATCAGAAGAATAACTTTGAGAATTAGAACTTAGTGTAATTAGTCCATGAGTAGCATCAACAGCAGTTACAGACGATTCAATAAATTCCATATCTTTTGACATAGTTTTTACATATAATTCCGAACTCCTACCTGCAAGTAGATTGAATGAAGTTAGAATTGTATTATCTTGGTAATTATAAGCCCTTCTTTGCAATGTTCCTGTTAAGGAGGTTAAACTAGTTGAATTAGTAAAAGAGGATTCTGTTTCTAATCTACTGTATTCTTCAAACTTAATTACAGAAGATGTAATAATCGCACATATTAAAATTCTATTACCAATCCTAATCTCATCTCCTACATTAATAAAATTAGTTGCATCAGAATAATCAGTTATTAAGTTATATCTAGCATCGCTAAAAGTTGTAATAAGAGAACCTAACGTAATTTTCATATCAACGAATTCATTCAAATCTCCTGTAAATACTCTATGTCTGACTCTATACTTATCGAACTCAGTAATTTTGCTTGTAAGCATTCTACTAGGATTCATAATTTTAGTTTCACAGAATCCTCCACGATTTCCAATAGATTGTTCTAATTTATTATCAATTACGTTATCTAATACATTGACTTTTGTTGGAGAAAAATCATAATGTAAATATCTAATAGGGCCTTCATTAACAATTTGAGAAGTTGGATTTATTAAATCATCATTATCTCTTCTAGCATTAGGAAAAGCATCGTCATAATCAGTATAGTCTAAACTGTTGATAGTATTACCTTCATTAGAAGTGTGTGTGCTTGGATTATCTAAATCCTTTAACTTATCAACTAAAGTCAATTGCATTGAATATTTGCTATAATCTAAAATTTTATTTGAAAACTCTTGCTCTGTAACAAATGTATATTCTTCTGAATTAGTATCTAGTGTTGTCGTACCCCCACTATCTGTTTTGTTTAGTCTAACAAAGTATTTTGTATTGTGGTCTAATTCATTCTTCTTATTTAAAGAAGATTCTAGCAGATGAAATAATGGAGATGAAACAACTAGGGAGGCTTTTAGGTCTTGCTTAATCCCTGCTGAAAAAGCAATTGCAGTAGTAGTCAATGCTGGGCCTTTAAATAACATAAACTTTGTATCTTTAGGTATTTCTTTACCTAATGCTGGTGTAAATTCAAAGGCATCTCCAACGACATCTTCTGTAATAATGTCTGTTACTCTCGCAAAATGATGCTTTAGGTGGTCATCCGAATGTATCAAGACAAAGTAATGAAAAGCACTATCATAATTACCACCTGTTAATTGAACACCTGTTGAAGTAATACTATCAAAACATTTGATTCTAAAACCTTTTGTAGTCTGCAAATTGTTTCTTTCTGTATTCTCACTAGATGTTCCTACTTCTACAAAGGTCTCACTTGATGTAGAATCATCAGGATAAATTAAAGTAAATAACCTATCCGTAGAACCAAAACTAGTATTCGATTCAATTAGAGGATTAGTAGGAGTTTTATATCCATTGCCACTACTAAAAGTAGTTTCACCTTTTTGAAAGACTTTGATTGCCATTATAAATCAATCTCCTCAAATCTAAGATAAAGTAATGTGTTGTTAAGGCTTGGTAAAAGATTCTCTTTATTTACAAACGTTGTTTTAGGAATATTTAAGATAGACATTTCATGCATCTCTCCCATAAATTGTTTATTTGTTATTGCTGATAATGTTCCTGTTGCACCTGTTCCGTTAGCCCCAATAAAACTATCTGTTCTACCAAAAGCAAATGTTCCTGATTGAGTATGCTTAGTGCTTAAAACATTAATTCCATTTAGGAAAATATTGATTCTATTACTTGATTGAGTGTATGTGCAAGCAATGTGATAGGTGTTGTTAATGTAAGAAGCCTCCTTCCTAGAATGAATAAACACCTTTGTTCCATTACTCAAGGTCGGAGAATATGAAGCGCTAAGAGTAACGCTCGTCGTACCCGTTACGCTAGCAATAGTACCAATAGACGTGAACGTAAAACCATCCCTAATGAAGAGTTCTTGGCTCGCATGGCACTGATTTTCTACTGTACCAGAAAGACCGATAACAGCACCGCTATGCGAGGTAGTCGAGCCTAGCAAATCAAATGTTCTTCGACCATTACTGTCAAATCCTTCAGTATCGGAGGTAGAACTCCATTTGAACATAGAACTCTTATTAGCAGTAATAACTGCACTTGTAGTAGTAAAGGTTTCAGTTGTTCCCCCAATATCCATCGAAACTCTTATCTTATATTCAGCAGGTTGATTCTCATTAAACGAAGTAGCATTAAGTAAAGAAACAGAAAATTTATCATTACTAAATATTCTCATTTCATGTGTCAATCTTCCACCACTAACGGGAAGATAAAGTTCACTTTGATAATTCGCAGTTGTGGATTGATGACTATTCGATGGCATTATTTTTTTACTTAGTGTAAAACTAGGAATAGTGCCACTTGCACTTTGACGACCATAACCGTTAATATCATATGGCGTAACAATTGCTTCAAAAGTGAATGAACCTTCATGGTCAAATAATCCATAAGCAATATCATTGGATGTATCTCCATCATTATTTGTATCAACTACATTATCCGAATAATCTAGTTTAACAAAACCATTACACATAACAGGAAAGACTAAACTTCTTTTCTTACCTGCTAATACTTGATACATTTAATTCACCTCAAGGAGTAATTGATGCAACTTGGAAATCTAAATTAAAACTCACTTCAACTGTTTCAGCAGAAAAATCAAAACTAAATGAACGAATAAAACCTGTTACGCCTTTTGCTGTTGCTGAATCTGGAAAATCAGAAATTTTAGCAGGAACACCTAAGTTATCGCTTGTATTGTTATCACCCCTCGAAGCAAAGTTAAAAGGAACATTTACTGCGGTATCGATATTATTTACATCAACGCCTGCTCTTTGTTGTGTTTGGTCATTACCTACAAATGAAGGATAAAGAATAACTAGTTCTGAAAATGCTTGATTTTTTGCTAATCCTGTTGAATCAACACCCGATGCAATCATTTGTGCAACTTCGTGAGCAGTATAGGTTAAAGTACTGAAATCTTCATCTCTTCCAGAACCCACTCTATCCTTAGTAATTGTAGTATCAATGAGAAAACCTTGAAGAGAAATTGATTTATCAGCCATTCCTAAATCTAAAGCAGCAGTAATTGATTCACCTGTTGCAATACCAGATAAAGGAACAGGAAATGCAGGAATTGTTTTAGATACACTAAACGAAGCACTAACTACTCTTAATGGTATAGTATTCTTTGTAATGTCTGTTTCACCATCTTCAAACATTTGTGTTTTCAAATAAACGTAATATTCTCTTGTCATTTAATCACCCTAATGTTCTTGACGAAGTTCGTCTGTTAATTTTATTATTTACCATATTTCCAATCTTATCTGCAATACGTCTTAATTCTGCATCAGTAGTATCTCTTGCATTTATGGTAATATTGATTGTATTTCCTCCAGTATTAGAAACCATTCTTCTTGAATCACTGTTTGAATGAACTCTTGAACCTGCTGGCAAATTAATTAATTCTGGGCCTCTTTCTCCAACAACAGTTAATCCTCCTTGTGAAACACCACCGTTAGCCATGAACGGTAATTTATCAAAAATCTTTCTAAATAATGCTGTTAATAATGCAGCAAGGAGAAGAATAAATAACGCAGGTAAAGCATATATTCCTATTAATAGTGCTGCTTGTGCTAATAAATATTTAGCAAAATAAGCAATCAACAATATTGTTCCAAACTTCTTAAGCATAGGTAATGCTCTTTCCCAAAATTTAGGGGTGAATAAAATCCCAATATTGTCGATAATTGTGAAAAAGAAACCAACTAAAAGCCCTGTTGCTATTTTCAATGCAGCCAAACCAACAGATTTTAAAATACTTAATGAACCTTCAATTAGTGTCATTAAATAATCTATGACTACTTCATAATCACCACTAAAGAATGCTCCCACTAATCCAAAGAATGCTCCTATCATCTCAATAGAAGTATAAAATATGTTTCTTAAATCTTCTAGTATTAACAACTCTTCCATTATCATAAATGCATCTTTAGCAAATTTCAAAAAGAGAAGAATACCCATGAATGCAAATATAGAAAATATTAAGAATTTAAAAACTATGTTTAACATTGGCTTAACCATTTGTGAGACTTTAAACATTCCTTGACTTATTTTAAGTTGTAATATTTCTCTCTTAACTCTTCTATCATCTACTTTTTGTCGCCTTTTATTTTCTTTTTGGATTCTTTCGGAAACAGTGTAATTAGCAGTTACAAACTTTCTAATCGAAGTCAATCTATCTGTCATGGTTTGAAATATTTTTTCTACTTTAACAGAAGGTGCTTCCTTTAAAGCAGTTCTCCTAGACGCT